>CENY01121987.1_pt1 | contig 44047 bp, 44 predicted proteins | sample 356181 | NCBI WGS metagenome assembly CENY01 (sample SAMEA2619840, study PRJEB7988) | marine metagenome | isolation source: saline water (ENVO:00002010), including
TACCGAAACCCCGCCCACCATGTTTGCCGGTGGGGTAACCGTGGCGGAGCACTTCGAGATTGTCGGTCAGAACGCCCGGTTTGCCGCCGGCGGCGTCTCGCTGGTAGTGAGTCCGTTGTACCACACTGGGCCGCTGGGCAGCGTGCGGGCTGTGACCGCGGGCCAGACCCTGGTGATTCTGGGGCGGTTCAATGCCGAGAACGTGTTGCGCGCCATCGAGCAGCACGGCGTTACCAACACCCTCATGGTGCCCACTCATTTCCAACGCCTGCTGGCACTGCCGGAAGACGTTCGAGCCAAGTACGACGTTTCCAGCCTGCTGATGGTGAGCCATACGGGCGCCGCCTGTCCGGTGGAAGTCAAACGCGCGATGATCGAGTGGATTGGTCCGGTGCTGTTTGAAGCCTATGGCGCCACCGAGGCCGGCAGCACCAATGCCATCGGTTCGGAGGAATGGCTCGAGCACCCGGGCTCGGTCGGCAAGACCTTACCACCGTTCGAATGCCTCATTCTCGACGAAGACGGCAACCGGTTGGCCGCCGGCGAGGAAGGGCAGATCTATTTCCGCGACACTACAGGGCGCGGAATCATCTATCACAACGCTCCCGACAAGACTGAGGCCGCGCACCTGCAGCCGGGCGTGTTTACCTTGGGAGAGATCGGCTATCTGGACGACGACGGCTATCTGTTCATTACCGACCGCAGCTCCGACATGGTTGTGTCCGGCGGGGTGAATATCTATCCGGCGGAAACCGAGCAGGTGCTGGTGACCCATGACGCTATTGCGGATTGTGCGGTGATCGGCGTGCCGAATAAGGAAATGGGCGAGGAGCTGAAAGCGCTGATCGTGCTGGCAGAAGGGGCTACAGCGCCGGATGCAGCCGATCTGGATGCGTTCTGCCGCGAGCATCTCGCTGGCTATAAGTGCCCGCGTTCATACGATTTCGTGGCCGATATCGGCCGTAATACCATGGGCAAGATCAACAAACGTAAGCTGCGGGCGCCATACTGGCCCACAGATCGCAGCATAGGCTAGGGGATATCGATGACGGATTACCAAACGGTCGCATATGAGGTGCTTGAAGGCGGAGTGGCCCACATCAAGCTGAATCGTCCGGAGGCGCGTAACGCGCAGAATCAGCGCATGACCTATGAGTTGAACGATGCGTTCACCGCCGCGGCTTTCGACGATGACGTGAAGGTCATCATTCTGTCGGGCGAGGGGCCGCACTTCTCGTCTGGCCATGATATGAAGCCCGGCTCTGACGACTACGTGCCGGAGCGCGTTGGCATTTCCGGCGGCATCGGCAAGCCGGGCTCGGAAGGCTTAATGGCGTACGAAGAAGAGGTGTATCTCAACATGTGCCGTCGCTGGCAGACGCTACCCAAGCCCACTATCGCGCAGGTGCATGGCAAGACCATTGCCGGCGGGCTCATGCTCATGTGGGTGTGCGATCTCATCGTCGCCAGCGAAGAGGCTTCGTTCATCGATCTGACCGTCAACTTTGGCGTGAACGGTGTGGAGTGGTTCGCCCATCCCTGGGAACTGGGCCTGCGCAAAGCGAAAGAGATGCTGTTCACCGGTGACCCGGTCAGCGCTCAGGAGGCCTATAACCTGGGCATGGTGAATCACGTCGTGCCGAAGGACGAACTGGGCGACTTCACGCTTGAGCTGGCGCAGAAGATTGGTCAGCGGCCCAGCTACTCGCTGAAGCTGGCAAAGATGGCCTGCAACCAGACCCAGGATGCGCAAGGTTTCTGGACTGCCCAGCAGGCGGCCTTCAACCTGCAGCACGTGGGGCATGCATCTTCGTTCGAGCGGATGCGTGCAGACGCCATGAAAGAGGCTGGCGTGAAGATTCCGTTCTTCGACTAGGCTATGGAAACCGCCAGTGCCGGGGTTCGTGCGCGAAGCCGCATGGATTAGCGCGCGGCTAGCCCGGTTATTGTCATCTTCGGCACCCATTGGTGAATGGGTGCCACCCCCACGGTGACGCACAGGGCACCAGCGAGCATAGCACCCCGCCTGCGAGTTCATTATCCTGCTGAACGCGTTAGCGAAACGGAAGGTGGGCCGGCGGTGACACGACGACTGGAAGGCAAGCGGGTGCTCTTGACTCAGGCCGATGACTACATGGGCCCGGCCACTCAGGAATTGTTCTCGGCGCAAGGTGCGGAGGTCATCGCCGACACCAGTGACCTGACCCGATCCGCCGCGTGCGAGGAGTTAGTGTCGGCCTCGGGTCGCGTTGATATTCTCGTGGCCAATCTTGCGGGTCCCAATCATTCCGGAACCGAGGCCGTGGAATTGGATGACGCCAGGTGGCAGCAGTCTTTCGACACCATGGTGCACCCGCTGCATCGGCTGTGCCGCGCGGTGCTGCCGCAGATGATCGAGCGGGGACAGGGCAAGATCGTGGTGTATGGCAGCGCCGTTGCGCTTAAAGGTTTGCGCACCGTGGCGGCCTACAGTGCGGCGCGGGCGGCTCAGGTGGGTTACGTTCAGAGCCTCGGGGTGGAGGTGGCGCCGCACAACATCCAGGTGAACCTGATCGCTCAGAACTACGTGGAAAATCCGGTTTACTATCCCCCTGAGTTGCGTGAGAAGGAGTCGTTCCAGAACTCCCTGCGCCGCCAGGTACCGCTGGGTCGGCTGGCCACGGCAGAAGAAGATGCGCGCTTTGCGCTGTTTCTGGCCTCTGACGAGAGCGATTTTTTCGTAGGCCAAGCGATTCCGTTCGCTGGCGGGTGGATACAGCGTTAGATTTCCGGCGCCAACGCCTCGGTAGGGGCGTCTGCTGGTTATCTGGGAATTTGCTCGACCACTTCCGCCAGCTTGTCGAGGTGCTGCTGGGGCGTGAGATCGCCGCCTAGAGTTCTCAGGCACAGGTGGGTGAGCCCGATCTGCTGCCAGCCACGCACTCGGTCCTGCCACTCGGCCTCTCGGGGACCTACCACCGCAACGCCTGCTTCCGTGCCGATGTCTTTCGGATTTCGGCCGGCCGATTGCGCCGCTTGGCCGATTGCGCCGCTTACTTCGGGAAACTCTTCGGGAGAGCACAGTACGAACCAGCCGTTGGCCAGTGTGCCGATGCGGTTGATCACCGATGGGCCAGGCACGGAACGCGCACCGATCCACAACGGGATGGGTTGCTGGATGGGCAGGGGATTCAGCCCTGCCCCCTGGATGGTGTCCCACTTGCCTTGGAAATCCACGGTTTCCTGGGTCCACAAGAGTTTCAGCAGGGCCATCTGCTCGTTGCAGCGCGCGCCGCGCGTATGAAAATCCTGGCCTTGCGCTGTGTACTCCTCCTCGCTGCCGCCCACGCCGATGCCCAGTCGCACCCTGCCGCCGGACAGCACGTCCAGCGAGGCGATCTGTTTTGCCAGCAAAGCCGTCTGCCGTGCGGGCAGGATCACCACCGATGGCACCAGCTCGATTGTCTGCGTGATGGCGGCTATGTAGGTCATCATGGTGATGGGTTCGAACAGGTGGCCGTTACCGGGCCGGATGATCTGTTCCGGGACCCGCAGGTGCGTGTAACCGAGTGCTTCGGCGGATTGCGCGAAGTCGCGGATGGCTGTGAGGTCGTTCTGCATCTCCCGGACAGGGAGGGATACGCCGATTCGCATGGCTGCTTCCTAGCTTTCTGTTGAGTTTTGGCAGGCGCTGTCGATGGCCTGGATTTCATCTGCGCTGAGCGGGCCGTCGGATTCTGCTTCCAGGCACTCGACCAGTTCCTGCGTGTTCTTCACGCCTAATACCACGGTGTCTACGTATTCCATGCTCAGTGCATAGCGGTGGGCGAGTCGGGCCGGCGTGGTTCCCCACTGTGCTGCCAGGTCGCGAAAGGCAGCGGCGCGCTCAAAGTCGGCCAGATCTTCTCCCGGCGACATTTCCCGGTCGAATCCGTCCGTCAGCGCCCCAGCCTGCACCGCGCGGATGCCCATGACGCCAACGCCGTGCTGCGCTGCCGCGGCAATGGTCACGCGGGGCTCCGCCGGTTCAGGATAGCGGCGCATGTCGCCGGCGGAGTCGAGGCAATTGGCCACGCACTGCACCGCGCCAGGTCTGAGGGTGTTTACGAGGGCTTCGCGGATCGTGGCCGGAATTCCTACGCCGGTAATACCCCAGGCGCCGATCAAGCCTTCCTGCTGCAGTGCCTGGAATGTGGGGATCACCTCGTTCTCGTACAGCGACCACCGGGTTGCGAAGCGGTCCTGCAGCTCCCGATCTGGATAGTTGTAGTCGTCGGGAACGATGTTGGAATGCAGAAACAGCAGATCTACATGTGCGAGCTGCAGCCCGGCCAGCGAGTGCTGCAGGCGCCGGCGAATGGTTGCGGCAATCTCATCAGCCGGTGGGCTGCCGAGCTGGCACTTGGTGGTGACGCGAACGCCGTTGGGCAGTCGCCCGCCGAAGGCCTCGCCCACCACGGCTTCGGCTTCGCCGCGGCCATACCCTGGTGCCAGATCCAGCAGCGTGACGCCGCTGTCCACGGCCAGGCGCACCGTGGCCACAGATTCCTGCCGATCAGTCTGCCCCCACACCTGACCGATTCCCCCGCCGCCCAGAGTGAGCGCGGAAACGGGCCACAGGTTGCCGAGTTGTCGCGTCTGCATATGCGTGGTGTATCGAATGGGCGCTTGCGCGCCTCAGCTCGCCTTGACGTATGCGGCCAGCGCCGTGGCCATGCCCTGATAGGCGGCCTCCAGATTGCCCCTTACCACGTCTGCCTGTTGGTCCTCGGCGGGTGTGAACTCGCCGTGCCAATGGATGCGGCAGGCGTTCTTTTCGGTGGCTTCCAACCTCACCACGGCTCGGTATTCGGCCATGCCGACTGGATTGCCGTACATCAGAGAGTAGCCGATGGTGGTGGTGTCATCGTCCAGGCGGTCCAGCCGCTCGGCCATCTTGCCGGTGCCCGGCATGTTCAGGTGTCGAACCATGCCCACGCCGGTGCCCTCAATCTCAATGGTGCCCTGGCCCCCGCCGGCCCACTTAAGGAACCCGGGAAAGTCGGCGAGCACCGCCCAGGCATCAATGGCGGAAACATCCAGGTTGTGAGTGAGCTCCACTGTATTCATGTACGCATCCTCGATCCGTCAGGTTCGTGTAAGAATCGCGGCACCCGTGGAGTAGCCGCCGCCGAACGCGGTGGCGGCCACCATGTCCCCGGCTTTGATGCGCGATAGGACATGGTGAATGGATATGGGGATGCTGGCACAGCCTGTGTTGCCCAGTGTGTCCACGGTAACCACGCAGCGTTCCATCGGTAGCCCCAGGCTCTTTGCTACATTGGTAAGAATGCGCAGGTTGGCTTGATGCGGTACCAGCCAATCGATATCGGCCAGCTTCAACTTCAGCTTGGCCAGCGCGGCGCGAATCTCATCACCCAGATATTCACAGGCGCGTGCGAATACGTCGCGGCCCTCGCTCATCTGCAAGCCATGATTGCCTTTGGCTGGGTTGAGGGAGATGGCGTCAGGCCCCTTGCCGGCGCAGGCCACGCCACGCGAGCTTACGTAGTCCACCGAGAACATGGCGTCCTGCGGGTGCATGGACACTAAGATGGCGGCCGCTCCGTCGCCCCACAGGTGGCCGGAAAATCGGTCGGCGTCGTCGCTGTAGAAACTGTTGTGTTCGGAGACCACGATGAGGGCTTTTTCTACCTCACCGCTTAGCAGCAGCAACCGCGTCATCTCCAGCGCGCTGATGAAGGACGAGCAAGCGGTAGAGAGAAAGTACACCCTGGTGTCGGTGATGTTGAACTGGCGCTGCACTCGAGCGGGCAGGGTGGACAGCGTGTCATCAGGCGTGTAGCTGGAGCCGATGATCAGATCGACTCCGTCCAGAGCCTCAGGGTTGGCGGCCAGCAGCTGCTCTACGGCTTGGCAGCCCATGGAGGTGGTGGATTCGTCCTGCCCCGCCCGAGAGCGGGTATGGATGCCGGTTCTGGCAATGAACCATTCCGGATCTTTCCCCGTGAGCTTGCAGAATACGTCGTTATCCACGCGCGCCTCGGGCACGTAGACGCCGATGTCATGTATGTAGATGGTGGCAGAGATGGCTGGCTCTCCTTGGGGCGTTATACCGGCACGCGGCCAGCGAATTAGTGCACATTATCCCAATCAGCACCATAAAATGGCTACACTGTTAGCTCCTGTAAAGGAGCACATTCTTGCGCCAAGCGTTATTGGCGCTGCCATTAAACGAAATCGTCGTTTGCGATGCCACCTTATGAGCTGGATTGACGCCACCCAAGCACCCACCGCGCTGGAAGCTGCACTGGCCCACCGGCCGGAACTGCTCGCGCGCTACCGGGCCTTCTATGGCTCTTTCTGGGCGGACGGCCTGGTGCCCCGGCGCGTGCTGGAGCTGTGCCGACTGCGAGTTGCGGCCATTCATGATTGCGAATCAGAATGGTTGCTGCGCGATGCGGAAGTGAATCTCGATGCTGACGAGCAGGAACGCCTGCGAGCCGGCGAGGTGGAAGGTTTTACCGGCCCGGAACGAGCCGCGCTGGCGCTCGCCGAACAAATACCCTACGGCCACCATCAGGTTACCGACGCCCAGGTGGAGGTGGCGACGGCGGCTTTTGGGGAACCTGCCTGTGTGTCGTTGCTCACCGCGCTTGCTTTCTTCGACGTCACGTGCCGCTTGCGGTTGGTGCTGGATCTGCCCGCCGAACCCGGCGTGCTGGATGCGCCGCCGCTGAGCAATGGCGCTTTGGCGTGAAATAGAAACGGAATCGGAGCTCAACATGTCAACCAAACCGAGAATCTCTTCCGCCGTCCCCGATCAACCCGCTCAGTTCGCTACGGTGATGATGCACACACCAGCCTCCACCGGCCGGTTCTTCGAGCTGTATGCGGAGTTCTGGCAGCGCGGTGTGGTCGCCGACGAGCTCAAAGAGATGACCCGAATGCGCAACGCCCGCATCACCGACTGCGGCTACTGAAAAAACGTGCGTTTTGACTCCGCCCGTGTGGCGGGGCTGGGAGAAGAGAAGGTTGACCTCATCGCCGATGGTTACGAGTCGGTGCTGCCAGATCGGGAAGTCGCGGTCCTCAAACTGGCCGATGCCATTATCGGGCTGCCCGGCAGCCTGGACCACGGATCCAGGCAGGCGCTGAAGTCGCACTTCAGCGATGCGGAAATCGTCGAGATGGCGTTGGGCGTGGGGCTTTTCCTCGGCATGTCCAAAGTGCTCATCTGTCTGGGACTCGAACCGGAGGAGATGGACACTACCGTGGTTCCCACACCAGGCAGCGCCTAGCGGTCGTTCCCTTGTTGGAGCGTTCGGCTGCCTGAATTCAGTCGAGCAGGTCAATTCCTACTACAGAGCTGGCGTTCCGGCGGCGATGGGGGATGGCTTCGAACGATTGTAGATTCAACCGATCCACGTAACAGATTCGTTAACTCGTTCAGCCGGTGTTTCGAGGTTTAACGTCACACGTGACCTGCGCGCGGGTAGCATGCCTTTCGCATATTCTCGAAAACTCTGAGCGAAATTGTTTCGGAGAAAGATTTGCCGTATTCATGCGCAGTGTGCAACGTGTTTACCGGCTAAGGAACGGTATGTGCTTGCGCCGATGCAGGGAACGCAATCTCCCTAATAAGCGATAATAGGCGCGCCAAGCGATCGGAACGACCGGTTGCTTTGCATTCAAAGGGACGTAGTTCCATTTTTGCATTTCGTCGTAGCAGCGGGCTTCGATGTGGGTTAAGACACGAGGAGATTGAGTCTTCCATTTTTCCAGTACTGAGCGCTGTGGCGCGAGGTTCACCAATGGATGTAACCGGTCCAGATTTGGATTATTGAACCCTGTCTTAGTCGAGGTCTCCAGCATCTGTGGTTGGAAATCTACCCCAAACTTACGACAAATATTGCGCAACGTTTGTTCGGGGTGATTTACCAGATCCTCATACAGCACGGCTATTGAACGCTCTGCGCTCAGGTCCTGCATTGCTACTCTGGCATGTTCAACACGCCTAGCCCATGCGGTCGCGGCAGCGGGCGCGGTGTTGGGCCCCCAACGGGTTTTCTCCCAAGAAAGCGCTACCGCCCGTGGATCTCGAACAATGTGAACAAAGAAAGCGTTTGGGAAGAGCTCTGCCAGTCTCCCGACCTTGCGTGTGTATCCTGGATACTTGTCACCCCAATACTGCTTTCCTTGGCTTTTCGCTTGCTCGCGAAACAAGCGCGCCATGACTGCGGCGAATGACTGATCGTCTGCGCGGCCGCGGAGTTCCTGGTCCGCGAGGATGCTATGCGCTTTCAGTACACCGCTTTCTTCGATGACATCTGCGAGTGCTTCCAGCCCATGATCAAGAAAAACTCGTTCATACCGATTTAGAATATTCCACTCATAGGTAACCATGATTTTCGAGTGCGCATTGAGCATGCGCTGTAGCAAGGTAGTACCTGACCTGTCGCATCCCAATACGAACAAACATTGGTCACTCGGATATCGCAATTGAATTCTGTTGTTCGTCAATCGTCACCTCAATCTTTGGTATAGGCCTGAATAGTCGTGGAATTCACGATTGCATAAACCTGCCTATTCGCAGAATCTGGGCGATGCCTTGAGCCTCATTCTTGTCGCGCTTAATCTGACGCGCGGGATTCTACTTGATCACCCCGCCCACCACATCATGAATGGCGCGTGGAAGAAACGAGTCGTGCACTCTCGATTCGGATCGCGTACGCTCCAAAGCCTCGCTACGAAGACCTGTTGCGTCATTTGCGAGTGTTGGAGGATCTGAGCCCACCATGCCAGCCATAACCGTCGCACCGTTGTACCTCTCTGTCTGGGGGTGGAACCCGACGAGATGGATACAACGGTGGTTCCTACAGCAGGCCGCGCCTAGCCGTCGTTCCCTTTCTGGCGGGTGGCCTGAGCGTGGGGACTTCCGGCAAGCCGGGCTATGCCGACGGCTTGGCGTCGAGTTCCGCGAATAGTTCACGTGCGATGCGCAGCCCGTTTACGGCGGTGGGCCAGCCCGAGTAGTGCGCCAGGTGAATCATCATCTCTTCGATTGCTTGGCGCGTAATCCCGACATTCAACGCCGCGGCTAGATGCGCTTTCAGCTCAGATTGGTTGCCGAGCACGATCAGAGCAGTACACGTAATCATGGAACGCTCGCGCAGTTCGAGACCGGGTCTCGTCCAGATATCGCCGAGCAGGTGTCCCACCGTGATATCAATGAAATCACCTTGGAGTTCCTCTGGCGGTTGGTGACTTTCACCAAACAATTCCTTCATGCGGGCTTTTCCGCGCTGCAATCTGTCTTGTGTCATTTTGTGTGTCCTGCACCCCGGCTTTGTAAGTTTGACCCCACTATATCTGGGTTTGGATGCGTTCCGCGATTTCAAGGCAGGCGCGTTGCTTGACGGGCGCATGTCAGCGGACGAGGTGGCCCTGGAGAGAAAAGTTTTGCCCCGCCACCACCGGTGCTATCTTTGCAACACAACGAAATGGAGGGAGAGCTATGTCGAATTATGTGGTGTTCATTACTGGAAGTGCTGTTGGTATCGGTCGCGGCGCCGCGGAGAGCCATGGTCGAGAAGGCGCAACGATTGTTGGCCTGGATATCGATGCGCAGGAAAATGCGCAGACAGCCCGCCTGGTCGAATCGGCAGGCGGTACTTTTCATGGTTATGAGTGCGATATCGGCGACAGGCAACAGGTCAGGTCGGTCTTCGACGATCTCGAAGGCAAGATCGATCACATCGACCTGTTGCTCAACAATGCGGCTGTGTTCGGCGACACGTTACTGACCAGCAGCGATTGGGAAACGCAGACCGCGGCATTCGAGGCGGCGATGGGTGGTTGCGCGACAGGCGCATATTTCTGCACCTGCGCCGCAGTCCCTTTGCTGGAAAAGGCTGCGGCACCCAATATCGTAAATGTGCTCACCGATCACGTGCGACCCGGGCACTACCTGACGGGCGGCTTCGCAACAGGTTACGACTGCGCGAAGTTTGCATTGTGGCGACTCAATGAAAACTGGGCGGTGGAACTGAAGGACAAAGGCATCCGCGTCAACGGCATCTGCTTTGGCGCGACAGACACACCCATGCTGGAGAAGTGGGCACCACAGGCGCTCGGCAATGGCATGGTCGTTGGTGATGTCGACACGGCTATCCGGCACATCGTCAACCAGGGCCCCGACGGCGACACCGGGCAGTCCTGCGAGTTCGGCATGGGTCCCACGCCCCGGGAAGAGAGCCTCAAGCAGATAGAGCGCCTGCGCGAATCCAGCGTCAGCGACTAAAAGGCCGATACCCGTCTCCGGAGGGCGACCCGCAGTCACCGGTAAATCGACACCTGCCCGAGGGGCGGACTTGACCTCTCCCCCAAGGGCGCTAGCCTGTGACCATCGAGTTGGAGCTGAACAACGAGGGAATTCGACATGGCGGAAGCGATCAAGGATCTCGATCCGGACAACATGGTGCGCTCGCCGGGCATCACCTATCAGGAGCTGTTGGACACTGACACCCACCAGGTGCCTGAAGTGCTGCGCCTGCAGTCGCCCAAATTTCTGGGCGACGCGGATGTCTCCATCGAGCGTTACACCACCAAGGAGTGGCACGACAAAGAGGTGGAGCGGCTGTGGAAACGCGTGTGGCAGATGGCGTGCCGGGAAGAGGACATACCCGAGGCTGGCGACCACATCCGCTACGACATCGCGGGCATCTCCTTCATCGTTCTGCGTACCGAAGGCGGCACCATAAAATGCTATCCAAACGCTTGCCTGCATCGGGGCCGGATGCTCAAGGAGTTCGATGGTCGTGCGTCAGAGTTGCGCTGTGCGTTCCACGGCTTCTGCTGGAGCTTGGACGGCGATCTGGTGGACGTGCCGGCTAACTGGGACTTTCCGCATGTCAACGCGTCTGAATTCGGTTTGCCGGAAATCCCGACGGCTACATGGGGTGGATTCGTGTTCATCAATCCCGATCAGAATTGCGATCCCTTCGACGACTTCATCAAGGACCTGGCGTCACAGTTCGAGCGTTGGGATCTGTCCAAGATGTATAAGCAGGCCCACGTGGCCAAGATCATGCCGGCCAACTGGAAGATCGCTCAGGAAGCGTTCTGCGAGGCCTACCATGTGAACGCCACGCATCCGCAGATTCTCAGAAGCCTGGGCTGCGTCAACAGCCAGGTGGACGTGTGGGAGAACTGTGCGCGGGTGATTACCCCATCGCTCACCGCCAGCCCGCTGCTGGATTACGAGCTCACCGAGCAGGATATGGTGCGGGCCATGATGGATATTCCGGAGGGTGCACCCGCGCCGGACCTGCCCGAAGGCATGAATGCGCGAGCCTGGATGGCCGCGGGTAGCCGGGAAGGCAACCGGGCCGATGCAGGCGATTTGGTTGACGAGTATTGCGACGCGGAGATGGTAGATAATCTGGACTACACGCTGTTTCCCAACTTCCATCCCTGGGGTGCGTTCAACAAGATCTGCTATCGGTTCCGGCCCAACGGCAACGACCACCGCTCCGCCATCATGGAGTGCATTATGATGGCGCCGTTTTCCGGTGAGCGGCCGCCGCCGGCGGAGATCCGCTGGCTCGAAGAAGACGAGCCCTGGTCGGCCGCGCTGGGTTTCCTGGGCCGGGTGTTCGATCAGGACGCTTTCAATATGCCCAAGGTGCAGCAGGGGCTGGAGTCCACGTACAAGCCCGGGGTGACCCTAGCGAACTACCAGGAGTCCAAGGTGCGCTGGCTGCATCACAGGCTTGGCGAGTGGGTGGAGGGCGAATAGATGAGCGAAGAGCTGAAACCCGCCATCAAGCATCCGTTCACGCGGGCGTTATACGAACTGCAATCCGATGGGACCGTGCGGGTGGTAGACGGCGACAATGAAGGGCTGTTCAAGCGCGATGGGCGCTGGATCTCCGGCGAGCTGCGCGAAGCCGATCCGCAACTGTGCGTGTGGATTAGCAACCAGCCGCCGCCGCCCGAAGAGCTGGAGTCGGCCTGGGCGCTGTCCAAAGAGCAGTAGGCGCTTAGAAAGCTTAGTTCAGCAGGGACGGGCGCTCACGGGCGATACTGGGCGTCCACGATGTCCTGCAACAACGCATCGCGTTCCACCACCAGGTCGTGGCCGGCCCACTCGCGCATGGCTGTCAGTGGAAATTGCTTGCCTGGGCAGGTGGTGTCTTCGCCACGAATCTGTCGGTGCCCACCCATCTGAATGTCCGGATAGCGGACTTTGAGCTGGAGCAGGAGCGTACGCAGGGCATCCATCTGAGCATCTGAAGGCACGGCCGCGTCTGCGTCCGCGTCAATGAGGATTCCGATGCACTTCGGGTGCTCGCCAGGCTCCGATTCCGGCAGGGCGGCTCGGCACTCGCCGTCCGGGTCGATCCGGTAGTGGAAGCGGGTGCCGGCGCAGCCGCGATGATGCAGTATGGCGAACTTCAAGCAGACGTCCGTCGGGTGATGTCGGCCCAACTTTGGAACCAACCGAGAAAAGAAGCAAACCAATGAGCGATTCCTTTCCCTTACCCTATAACGACTCCGATCTCAGCGGCCAGGTGGCGCTGGTTACAGGTGCCACCGCGGGCCTTGGCCGCAGGTTCGCGCTGGTGTTGGCCAAGTGTGGCGCCAAGGTGGCGCTGGCGGGCCGGCGTGAGGAGCGCCTGGCCGAGGTGGCCGCCGAGATCGAGGCCTTTGGCGGTGAGAGCTGCCAGGTGCCGCTCGATATGACCGACCAGGCCGCGGTCGTGGATGCGGTCGAGCAGGTGGAGCAGCAGTTGGGTTTGATCACCATCCTGGTGAACAACGCTGGTATCCCGGATGCTCAACGCGCCCACCGAATGAAACTGGACCTCATCAACCGGGTGTTCGATACCAACCTGGTGGGTCCTTACATTCTGTCCTGCGAGGTGGCCAAGCGCCTCATCGCCACCGAGCAGCCCGGTCGCATGGTAAACATCGCCTCGGTGGGTGCATTCCGCTACGACGGAAACGGTGCGGCCCTGTACTCCATCACCAAGGCAGGCATGGTGCGCATGACCGAGGCGCTGGCGGTGGAGTGGTCGCGCTTCAACATCAACGTGAACTGCATAGCCCCCGGCGCCTTCAGCTCCGAGATGATGGACGGCATGATCGAGCGGGTAGGGGATATTTCCGCCAACTTTCCGCGCAAGCGCATGGGCCAACCGGCCCAGCTCGACAGCACGCTCCTGTACCTGTGCGCGCCGGCGTCGGAATGCGTCACCGGCGCGGTGATCAAAGTGAGCGACGGCCAGGGGGCCATGTAGGTGCCGCGCTAGCCTTCCTTCTTGGGCCAGGCGTGCTTGGGTGGGCCCGCGCTGGTATGGCGCGTGCCGGGCGGGTCGATGGCCCAGTCCGGGGCCGTCTCCCAGGTGTCGCCAAACACCAGCTCAGACATGGGTCGGCGCCGCACCGGTCCATGGTTGCCAACCGGTTTGCCCAGCGTGATGGTGGCTGCGATGAATACCTCCTCGGGAATGCCGAGGAGTTCTTTGATCTCTTTGTCCACGGCGCCTGCAAAGCCGGTAATCACGCCCCCATAGCCGAGTCCACGTGCTGCCAACAACAGGTTCTGTACCGCGGGGTAGATCGATGCGCCCTCGCTGGAAGTGGGCGCCCGGTAGCGGATGAAGCACGGCAGGATCAGTGCCGGTACGTTGGCGAAATTATCAACGTAATGCTGCATGGTGCGCGCCATGCGGGCCTTGGGTGACTGGGCTTTGGCGCCGGAACCGGCATCGTAGCCGTCGTTGGCGCGCTTGGTGTTCCACATGGCCTGGGCGGACTTGGCGATCATCGCTTTGGCCGCCTGCGCCTTTTCCGATTCGGTGAGCACTACGAAGCGAAACGTCTGCCGGTTCGAGCCGCTGGGTCCGCGCGTGGCGGCGAACAGCATGTCGCGCAGATCGCGCTTGGGAATAGGCTCGTCTTTGTAGCGGCGTATGGCTCGCGTGGAAGCGATTCCCGTCATCAGGTCGACGTCGCTGGTCTGTAACTCGAGCTCTTCGAGGGACTTGGTCATCTATCGGTATCCTCGCAAACGGGCATGGCGGCCCTGGTATCCATGAGCCGCCGCTGTGTAACCGTCATCTTACTCAAGATTCGCTGGCCGTGGCGGCTTGAGTGGGTTGGCTGCCGGGGCTACGGGCACGTAGCGCTTCGAGCTTGCGAATCGTCTCGGCGTGGGTTTCCCTCGTCATCTTGCACTGCAGATTGAACAGCACGTTGAACACGGCAAAGCCCGCAATAATGGGGCCGTACAGCATGCCCAGCGAGGCCAAGGTTTCCACCGGAATGTCCTTGGCGCTCTGGATGTGGGTCCCGGTGGGCCAGCTGATCAGATCGAGCCCGACGCCGGCAACTAACGACCCGATGCCGGACGTGGTCTTGGTGGCGAAGGAGGCCGCTGCGAAAAAGATCCCCTCCTGACGCTTTCCGGTGGTGAGTTCGTGCTCATCGGCGATGTCCGCCAGCATGGAGTTGAAGCTGACCAGCGCTTGCGCGGCGGCAACCCCTTGCGCCAGCTTGATGCCGACGAGTGTAGGCACCAGTGCATCGGTGCCGTTGTCAGGAAACCAACCCTCGAAGCGCAGCAGAATGGGCACTATCTGCCCCAGCGACCAGCCCAGCGCGCCCAATATCACGCCCACGCGTTTGTTGATGTAACGATGGGTTGCCGGGCAGATGGTGGATCCGATGATCAGGCCAACGGGATACACCAGCAGTACCCAAAGCTTCTCCTGGGAGTCCAGTTCCCAAAAATACTCGAACATGTAAAGGTTCAGGGCGCCGTCGACCCCAACCATGAGGAAGATGACCAGCGCGCCGGCAAACAACCATTTAAACGACCCGTTGCGCAGCGCGCCCCAGATCTCTCCGAGCATGCGAGTGACCACCCGTGTGGCGGTCAGCTTGTCTGGCTCGCCGGATACCCTTGGGAGGTAGGGGATGCGGTGATGGGTGCCCCAGCCGGACCAGAGGATGGTCACCACCATCAGCACCGCCAGACTGATGGCGTAGGGTTCGTAGGCCGCGACGTTGAACTGGCCGTTGGGAAACTCCGGCGTATCTCTGAAAAACCATGCCAGTCCCAGCGCGTAGGAGGTGAGATTGCCCAGAAAGCCAAACAGGTAACGCCACGAAACGATCTGTGTGCGTTCCTCGTAATCGGTGGACAGCTCCGCGCCCAGCGCCAGATGCGGCACGTGGTATAGCGTCATGGCGCCGCGGGTTAACAGGACCGTGACAGTTAGCCACAGGAACAGGCCTATCTCTGAGAGACCCGATGGTGGGGCAAACAACAGGAAGAACCCGATTCCCAAGGGCGCTGCTGAGGCGTACATGAAGGGGTGCCGCCGTCCCATCTTGCCGCGCCAGTTGTCCGATAAAGATCCAGCCAGCGGGTCTGAAATCGCATCGAATATCAGTGCGATGGCCAGCGCCAGCCCCGCCAGGGTGCCCGGCAGCCCTAGTACCTGGTTGTAGTAGAACAGCACAAAGGTATTGAGCGCCGAGTTCTTCAGCCCTTCGGCCAGTTGGCCGACGCCGTAGGCGAACTTGGTGTTGAGCGTGAGTGGAAGTGCCATAGGGTGTCAATAAATCCACGGACCGGACCGGCGGTCAACCTTGTGGGGATGTTTTGGATTTGCTCAACGGATCGTCAGGCCACCGGGTTGGACCAGGCGATGTTGGGAAACCGACGCAAGTCGGTGGCGCCGGAACGCACTGTGAAAACATGCTCAATGGCCTCCGATGAGCTATACCGTCTGGACGGTTCACTTGGGAATCGCTATGCTCACCGGATGAACTCGCCCACGACCTTATCAGCGAAGCACAAGATTCTGCATGCGGCTGCTGCCGTGGTGCAGCGGGTGGGTGCAGGGCATTTGACGCTGGAGGCGGTGGCGGAAGAAGCGCAGCTCTCCAAGGGGGGATTGTTGTATCACTTTCCCACCAAGCGGGCACTGCTCCAGGGGATGCTGGAGCACGTTCTGCGGCAAGTGCAGGACCGAGCAGCCGAAGCCAGGGACGGGGAGACTACGGAAGAAATCAACGTATCGGCGCTGATCGCCGCGCAGCAATCTCAGGATGATGACGAGCGCGCCATGTCCCGTGCCATCATTGCGGCGGGAGCTGAAGACCCAAGCCTGCTGGATCCGGCGCGCGAACAAATCGAGCACTGGTTCGGCGTGGCGCGCAAAGAAGGAGGTTACTCCACCTTGTTGCTGTTGGCGGTGGAAGGATTGCGCCTGCTGGAGATGCTCGATCTGGTGGAGCTGGATCAATTGGAATTGCGCCGGCTTTACGGACAGATGACCGAGCTGTCAGATGTGGCGGAGGTAGGGCCATGAAGCGAATACTAGTGGTGGGCGCGGTGGTGCTTTTGACCGCCTGCGCGGAGGACGCCAAGGTCGACCAGGTACCCGAAGCGGTTCGTCCCGCCCGTATCTTCCAGGTTGTCGCCGAGGGTGCGAGCAACGAACTGGAGTTTGTGGGGCGGGTGGAGGCCGCGCAGACGGTGGACGTCTCCTTCGAGGTCGGCGGCCCTCTGGCCGAGTTGCCGGTACTGGAAGGGCAGACGGTGCCCGCGGGTGCGCTCATCGCGGCCCTGGATCCCACCGACTTTCTGCTGGCCGTTCGGGAGGCCGAGGTGCAACGCACCCTGGCGGCCCAGGATTTTGAACGCAAGCGTAAACTGCTGGCGGACCGCGGGATTTCTCAATCCGTAGTGGATGATGCGCGGGCCCGCTTCGAGTTGACGCAAGTACACCTGGCGCAGGCTCGCGAGGCGCTGGAAGACACCCGAGTTGTCGCTCCGTTCGAGGCCTATGTGGCGCGTCGCTATACCGACAACCACGTGATCGTAAAGTCGGGCGATAAGATCGCACGGCTCACCGATCTCAACCAGCTACTGGTGCGCGTCAACGTACCCGAACACATCCTGGCGACGGCCACTGCCGATCGCGTGTTGTCTAGGCAGGCGGTTTTTTCGTTTGCCCCGAACCAGCGCTTCGACCTGGAATTCCGCGAGGTATCCGGTGAGGCAGACCCGGTGGCGCAGACGTATCAGGTCACGTTTGCCATGCGTCCTCCCGGCGGCTTCAACGTGATGCCGGGCATGACGGCTGCTGTGTTCGTGGAAATGGCCACCTCGGAGGCGCTTGCAACGCGGATACCTGCTACGGCGCTGGTGGGTGGCAGCGGCGAGGAACTGTTCGTTTGGGTTTTCGATCTGTCTGCCGGATCCGTCGAGAAAAGGCAGGTGCAGGTAGGAGCGGCCTCCGGCTCGGGCGTGCCCGTTCTGTCGGGGCTGCGCCACGGCGAGCTCATCGTGGCTGCGGGGGCCAGCCAACTGCGCAACGGCATGCGCGTACGCATGCTCGGTGACCTGATTACGGACATCTGATGAACGCCGCCCGGTTTTCCATCGAGCGCCCCCTGTACCCGTGGATGATCGTGGTTGTCTGCCTGCTGGGTGGGTGGTACGGAATCGAAACTGTGGGACGGCTGGAAGATCCGGTGTTCCCTGTGAAGAACGCCTATGTGATCACCACCTATCCGGGCGCTTCCGCGGTGGAAGTGGAGCAGGAAGTCACCGATGTGTTGGAGGCGGCGCTTCAGGAGCTGCCATACATCTACAAGATCACTTCCAAATCCGTGCCCGGGCGTTCCGAGGTACAGGTGGAGATTCTCGAGGAGTACGGCTCGAGCACGCTGCCCCAGATCTGGGATGAGCTGCGGCGCAGGGTGGCGGAAGCCGCCATGCGCTTTCCGCCAGGCACTGGTGCTCCCCTGGTGGAGGACGATTTCGGGGATGTATACGGCATCTTCTATGCGGTGCGGGCGCCGGGCTATTCCCCCGGCGATATCGCCGATATGTCGCGCCTCATATCGCGGCGCATTAAGCTGGTGGACGGCGTGGCGAAGGTTCGCACCCAGGGCGAGCCCATGGAAGCGGTCTTCGTGGAGGTGGACCACGAACGGTTGGTTCGCCTTGGTCTCCCGGTAGACGCCGTTTTCTCAAGCATCGCCCAGGAAAACCAGGTGCTGGATGCGGGTTCGGTAGCCTACGGTAAGCGGCGGCTGCGCATCGCGCCGGAGCTGGCCTTCCACAGCGTGGAAGCAGTGGGTGATATGCGTATCGGGCGGCCGGGTTCCACCGAGATTTTGCCGTTGTCGGATGTGGCAAGCATCTCGCGGGGCCCCGTGGAAGTGCAGCGGCAGATCATTCGATACCAGGGCGAGCGCGTGTTCACCGTGGGTGTTTCTGTCACGCCCGGACTCAACGTGGTAGACGTGGGCGAGCGCGTAGATGCCCGGGTGGCGGAGCTAGCCGGGGAGCTGCCGGTAGGCGTGGAGATGCTGCCCATCTACAGACAGCACGACGTGGTAAGCGACTCCATCGAGCAATTCCTGCGCAACCTGGCCATGTCGGTTGCTACGGTGGTGGGCGCACTTTGCATATTCATGGGATGGCGGGCCGGAATGGTGGTTGGCAGCGTGCTGTTGCTCACCGTCTCGGGAACGCTCTGCGTGATGTCCTTTATGGGTATCGAGCTGCAGCGGATCTCGCTGGGTGCTTTGATGATTGCCATGGGCATGCTGGTGGATAACGCCATCGTTATTGCGGAAGGCATGGTGGTGGGTGTGCGGAGCGGGCTTACACCTCAGGTGGCGGCGGAGCGCTCGGTCAAGCGAACCCAATACGCGCTGCTGGGTGCCACGATCATCGGCATACTTGCCTTTGCGCCCATCGGGTTGTCTCAGGACAACTCCGGACATTATCTGGGCAGTCTGTTCCGGGTAGTTGCCATCTCGCTGTTATTGAGCTGGGTGCTGGCCATCAGCGTCGTGCCGCTGTTGGGATCGCTAATGCTCAAGCCACGCCGCTCCGGCGAGTCTGAGGTGCTCTACGCCGGGTGGGGCTACGCGCCATACCGCGCTCTCATCCGGTTCGGCCTGCGTCGCGCCTGGTTGTCTGTCATGGCCATCGTGGCGATTACGTTCACCTGCTTCTGGGCGTTCCAGTTCGTGCAGGTGGGTTTCTTCCCCGGATCGAACACGCCGATATTTTTTGTGGACTACTACCTCCCGCAGGGTACCGACATACGCACCACGTCACGGGAGTTTGAGGAACTCGAGCAGGCCACCCGTGCTCATCCGGGCGTGGAAGAGGTGACCGCCTTTGTGGGTGAAGGCACGTTACGCTTTTCCTCAACCATTCTCCCGGAGATGCCAAACACTGCATACGCGCACATGCTGGTGCGGGTCTCCGATGTTCGCGAGATGGACGAGATCATGCGCCGCGTTTCGGATGATGTGAGTCTGCGGGCATTGGATGCGGAGGTGCGGGTGCGTCGCACCGAGTTCACCTACAACCCCGGCAGCAAGATCGAAGCGCGCTTTCTCGGTCCGGACAGCGAGGTATTGCGTGACCTGGCTGACCAGGCGCTGGGCATCTTCCTGCACAACGGCTTGGTGGATTTGAAGACTGATTGGCGGCAGCGCGAACTGCAACTCGTGCCGAAGTTCGATGAGGCCCGGGCGCGTTTGGCCGGCATAACCCGCGCCGATGTTTATCGCTCGCTGGCTTTTTCCACCTTTGGGGTTCAGGTAGGGCTGTTCCGCGAAGCGGACAAGCTGCTGCCCATCGTTGCGCGTGCGCCGCTGGATGAGCGCCTGGATGTGAGCGCGTTGTCCGACCGCCTGGTGTGGAGCCCGGCGCAGCAGTCCCACATACCCATGTCGCAGATCGTCAGCGATTTCGAGCTGGTTCCGGGAGACAGCATGATCTTTCGGCGCCAGCGGGAACGCAGTATCAGTGCGTTTGCCAACCCGGCGCCGGGCGCTAATGTCAACCTGGCCTTCGACACGATTCGCCCTCAGATCGAAGCTATGCAGCTTCCGGACGGTTACAGCCTCGAGTGGGGTGGTGAGTACGAATCCAGCGCGCGGGCCACGGGGCTCCTCTTTACCAAGATTCCAATGACTTTCGCGTTGATGCTGTTCGTGACGATCCTCATGTTCGGCAAACTGCGACAACCCATGGTCATCTGGCTGACGGTGCCGATGACGGTCTGCGGTGTGGTAATCACCCTCATCGCCACCAACCTGGCGTTCACGTTCCCCTCCATACTGGGTTTTCTGAGCCTGTCGGGTATGTTGATCAAGAACTGCGTGGTGTTGGTCGATGAAATCGACAAGCGGCTCATGGAGGAACCTCCGAGTCTGGAGGTCATTGCGCAAGCTAGCGTCAGCCGTCTCCGTCCGGTGATGCTCGCTACCGGAACCACGATCGCGGGGATGTCTCCGCTACTGGGAGATGTGTTCTTCCGAGAGATGGCGGCGTGCATCATGGGCGGACTGGCGTTCGCCACCTTGTTGACCTTGGTGGCGGTGCCGGTTTTTTACCGTTTGGCCTTCGCGCGTGAGCTGCGCGGCGAGCGGGTCTTTGATACCCGATCCACGGTGAGTGGGGCTGCGCCCGAACCTGCTTCCGGGGGCTAGCTCAACAGGTGCGGCGCCAGCGCGCTGTGGGAGCCGGGGAACATTTCCGTGAGCTGTATGCGGTCGATGCCGAGTTCGCCCAATCCCCGCAACGCGTCGGCCACCGCTTCGGGTTCACCCACGAAGCGCGCCAGATAGCCGTCACCGAAATTCTGTTTGAGGCCTGCAACCCCCGGGCCCGTGCCGGCCCTGGTGAGAATGAAGATTCCCATGGGCACGCTTTCGCTGATGCTGCGTACGCGCTCCGCGTTTGTGCGCACTTCATCTTCGCTGACTGTTGCCATGATCTCGAAATCCAGGTGACCGACTCGGGTGGCGCGTGCGCTAGCCTTGATCTCCACCCGGTCCACCAGCGGTGTGGCTTCGCGGATACCGCGGGGGCCGCCAACGGATGCAACCAAGGCTAGGCGTCGCGGGCTAGTTCCCACTGCCGGTTCAGTGCCAGAGCCTGGCGGTGATCCGGATAAAAGGCCATGACCTTAGCCACCATTCGGCGGGCTTCGTCCTGCATGCCGTAGCGGCTCGCCTGCATGGCTGCTGCTACCAGCCGATCGGCGCAGCGCATCAGCAGTGCGGTTGCTTCGGGGTGGTCCGGGTGTTCCGCCAGTACGCGCTGCAGAGTGGCCACGCTGTTGCGTGACCGCGGAGCGGTAATGAATCCCTGGTCGAGCAAACGTGCCGCAACGGCAATCTGGTTGCGCAGCGCGGCTGCTGCATCGGCAAGCTCTGCTTCTTCGAGCATGGCGGGAGATTGGGGCGTGGTGGGCGTGGCGTCTGCCATGGTCAGGGTGCCCTGTCCGCCGTTCGCCGATTCGCGATTGGTCGGTCGATCCGCCGGTGTGGCCTGCCGTCCCGATAGCAAAACCAGCTGTGGCAGCGCAGGAGCGGCGTCTGCCAATGGCGCCACCTCAGGATCGGGGCCGGCGATGATGCCAAGATTGCCAGCCAGCAGGCCGAGCATCACCAGCACGAGAATGGCGGTTGCCGTGTAGGCGACCTGTATCGATTTAGCGAATGGCCTGCGAGATTGGGCGGCCGGCAGGGTGGGGCGAGGTTGCGGATCTGCGAAGTTGTCCCGCTCGAATCCATAAGGTAGCTGGGTAATGAGTGTTTCCCCGGTGTCGGTGGGCGACCGGACCGGCGTGCTCAGCAGGGGCACACCGGGATCGATAGGTGGGGAGGCTTCATACTCAGGGGACTCTACGATATCGGCCAGCTGGGCCGCATCCGCCCCCGCTTCGGGAACGAGAATGGCCTCGGCGTCAACGTCGTCCTCCTCAGCGGCATGTGGCTGCTCCTCTGCAGGCGCGCGAATCACGGTGATCGGAAGCTGGTTTGAAGACACGCCGGAACCCTGCAGATCGTTGGCAATGGTGAGCTGGTTGTTGCATAGCCAGACCGCTATGCCCTGCAGAGGTTGCACCACGTAGCTGTCGCAGTCCTCGCGCTCCGGCGACAGTAGGGTGAACAACTGGGATGCGGGCCGGATGACCAAACGGCCTTCGTCATCGATATTGAACAGCACCTGGGCCTGTTCGGGGGTGGGCGCCAGCAGCAGCGTGCCGGCAGCGTCCTCGCCAATACAGGTGCCCGCACTCAGCTTGACGGTGAGCGCGCCTTCTTTAGCGATCAGGTACCAATCGGTGTATGACTGACCCGCTTCTTCAGGCAGCATGAGCCATTCTTGTGTAGTTGTAGCTGTCGTTTTTAGCGCCTCCATACCGCATTGTTCTGCCGCGGTATTTGACGCGATTTTGTGTTGCGAGCGTCGAGCCCGCATCGTGTCCCAGTCCACATACTACACCGTTTGCGTGGGCTTTTCGCAGTGCCGTGCGCGCTGCCGTGAGCGTTTGCATCGCCAGCCGATAACGGGTTTCATCTAGCGCTTTGGCGACAGATTTCACGACGGGGGGACGGGGTGCAAGCGACGGATTGGATCGACTTGAGCGGCAAGGTAGCCCATGTAACCGGGGCCGGACACGGCATTGGGGTGGCTATCGCGCGGGCGCTGGCGGCTGCCGGCGCCAAGGTGGCGGTGAGCGACGTAAACACTGAGGGAGTGGCAGAAACGGCAGCCGAGATCGGGGGGCTGGCCTTGGAACTGGACGTGAGCGACCGCGACGCGGTAGACCGCGTGATGGCGGAAACTGCCGATAAGCTGGGTTCGCTGGACATACTGGTGAACAACGCCGGCGTTTACGTGGGCTATGGTGGGCCGGTGCGCGAGATCACCGATGAAATGTGGCGCAAGCTTTGGTCCATCAACGTGGATGGGGTGTTCTACTGCTGTCGGGCGGCGGCCAGCCTGATGATCGATGCCGGCAACGGCGGTCGGATCATTAATGTGGCATCCACCCAGGCGGTGTCGCCCGGCGTGGGGGTCACCTACGACGGCTCGAAAGCGGCGGTTACTCAGATCACTAAAGCCCTGGCGCTGGAACTGGCGCCGCACAATATCAATGTAAACGCGTTAGCGCCTGGACCGACCTGGGTGCAGCCGGGGGAAGCGCCGCCCCTGGGTGAGCAAACGCCGCCGAGGTCCGGGGATCCCTTGGCCGACAGCGTGGCGGATCGAATCTCCCGCCTGCCGTTGGGTCACTGGGGTGATCCCATGGAGCAGGGCAAGGCGGCGGTGTTTCTCGCCTCCTCAATGGCAGACTTCGTAACCGGAATCTATCTGCCGGTGGATGGGGGTTGGCTGGTCCTCTAAAGGGGGTTGGTCGGACGTCCGGCGTGGACAAACTGCGTGTTGCGGGCCGGCTGGCGCATGAACACTAGTACGACCTGTAATTGTCGTGCCGCCCCCGTTCGCTGCCGTGCCTCAATTACGCGTGAGGTCAGACTGAGTCGATCAGCTGGTCGAGCTCGTTGTGAAAATGCTGCACACGCATCTCGTCGTCGTTGAGCCACACGGTTTCGAATCCTTGTGAAGCCATGCCTGCCTGCACGCCGCCCAGCAGCTCGATGTCCTGGTCGATGGTGTCGGTCATGGTCTTCTCGCCGTCGATGATGGCCTGATGGTCGAATACGTCACGATCGGGCCGACCTTCTCCAGCGGGCATGGCGGCACTCTGCCGCGCTCTGCGCCCCGGACCGAAGCCCGCGTCGCCGTGATTGCTGGAAAACAGCAACAGCGACATCTTGTCGAAGTAGCACTGTTGGGGATCCGTCGGGTGGGGACGCGGTCGCATGACCCAGCAGTGTTCGGGTGTAAACGAGAGGATGATGTTGGGAAACAGATTGTACTGCCACACGTCCGAAAGCTGCTCGTCGGAAAATCCTGAATAGTCGAATCCCATGTCGTCGCCCACTTGGCGCTTGCGTTTCTGAATGGCTTCGCGAATCTCCAGCACCCGGCCGTTGAAATCGGCAGGGTCCAGGCCAAGGCTCTTGAGGTCTGCCGATTGAATGTCTGTGGGTTCATGAGGAATCGGGAAACGAGGGTTCACCGTTGCACCGGGCACTGCCAGCCCGGTGTGCCCGTTTGGGAACAGGTGCACCGTGTCGTTGCAGCAATCGACCATGCGCTTGTGTTGCGGGTGCAGAAAGTCCACGTGGTACAGCTCGCTGAAGTTGTCCACCACGGCTTTCCAGTTGCACTGGTGGTGCACGGTCTGATCTGCCACCAGCTGCATGTTGCAAAAGCGATAGGGTGCCAGGTGTTCCACTACTGGTCCAAGAAAGTCCAGCAGAGGCTCCGGATTTTCTGACAGATTTACGAACACAAACCCGTCCCAGATGTCCGTGTGGACTTTGCGCAGCGCCCGCTCCTCGCGCGGGACGCCGTCTGCGAAACGCTCCTTGTAGGGGATGATTTTCAGCTCGCCGTCGGTGTTGTAAGTCCAGGCGTGGTAGGCGCAGCGGAAGTTCACCGCGTGGCCGCGCTCATCGTTTACCAGGCGGTTGCCCCGGTGCTGGCAGACGTTGTAGAAGCCCTGCACGGCGCCGGATTGGCCCCGCGTGACGAGAATCTGCTCGCGCCCCATGTCGAATACGAAGTAGTCGCCAGGGTTCTGCACGTCGCTTTCAAGCCCAGCCAGCAGCCAGCTCTTGCGCCACACATGGTCCCACTCCTGCTCCATGTGGTTGGCATCCACGTAGCGGCTGGTGGAGTAGTTGGTGATGCGCGCAGGATGCTTGCTGTGATTGATGATTTCTATGGTCATGTTTTGTGCCATGCCTTTTCCGGGAATCATGCCACGCTCGCCGCAGGGCGGCCAACTTGAGCGGCTGTTAACTACCGATACCCAGTGTTTCGAAGGCGTTGCAGACTTCCTGATAGCGTCGGGTGACGTCATCCTTGATATGCGCTTGCGTGGGAATGAAGAACAGCCCGGCTTTCAAGCCGCGCAGCGCGATGGCCGCGCATTCGTCCGGTGTTATGAAGCGGTCGCGCAATGACTGCTCGGCCTCCGGCGTGAAGCGTGCGCGCAGGTCCGGGTTGTCGGGGTCTGCATCCAGCCCCTCGAAGGTGGCCGCCAGACGCTCGGTGAGTACCGGCCCGGGCAGGAGCATGCTTACGCCTACGTTGAGCGGGGCCAGCTCGAAGCGCAGCCACTCCGCCAGAATGAGCAACGCATGCTTTGTGCCGCCGTAGATGCCCATGGCTAACGTCTCGCTGCCTGTGGGTAGCACCAGGGAGTGTTCCGAGCCGGTGAATATGATGTGGCCGCTGCCTCCGTCGGCGGCCACCCGCCGGGCGTAGCTCTTGGCGAGCCCCATGCAGGAGTCGTAGTTCACCGCAAATTGCCTGTGCACGTCCTCCACACTGGTTTCCATGATGGGGGCCATGGCACCTGCGCCCGCATTGCAGAACACGACGTCCACCGGGCCTTCGTTGGCCCAGATGTCGCCGAGCAGCGCATCCACGGCGCTGGCGTCAGTAGCGTCGCACTGTTCGGCCCGAATGGAACCCAGTGCCGCAAGCTCGGCCGCCGTGGCCTCTGCCACCTTGGGATCGAGATTGGTAGTGACCACGCGCGCGCCCTCGTTGAGGCAGGCGCGTGCGAGACCCTTGCCGATACCCTGGGCGCCGCCTGTGACCAGAACCGTGGTGTCGTTGAGTGTATCCATGGGTTGTTCCTATGAAGGTGGTTCGTTGTTCTTAACGGTTGCCGAAGAAGATCTCGTCGAACTCGTCGCGTGAGTTGATGCGCGGAAACGGCTGGTCTGGCACCGGCTTGCCGAGAAACGCGCACAGTGGCTCCCAGCCCTGACTCACCTCATACACCAGCAGGCGCTGGGGCTCGATGCTGTCGATCACCTCCTGGGTGTGCCGGTTGAACTTGGCTACCGCGTGATCGGCATCGTCGATGTTGCCATCGAATCCGCCCTTGACCACTAGCTCGGTACCCAGGTTCGGCTCCCGATTCGCTTTCATCCCCTGGCGAATCACCCGCAATGTGGTGTTGGAGATGCTGTCGTACCAGCTTGCCGGGTCGCGCACCGTGAGCACTACCTTAGCCTGGGGGTAGTAGGCGGCGAGCTCCCGGTAGAAGTGGCAGGTAGGCCAATCCACCGCAGCCTGGTAGCCGGCGTACATGCGTTCCCAATCCACTGGCTCGCCGCGAGCGGTGGCCAGGGTGGCGGCCATCCAATCCTGATCTTCTCCGGGATTATTGATGACTTCGTACATGTGATGGCACCGATCGTAGCCGAGCGCTTCCAGCGCCTGTTTCAGCGACAGGGTTCCGGTACGCCCGTATCCGGCACCGATGACGGCTAACGCCATGCGTTATTCACTCTTCGGGTATGTGGGCACTGTATCCGATGTGCCCGGTTTATCGCCAGACGGACACTTGCGCGGGTGGTCCCACCGTCCACAATGCAGACATGGGCTGACAGGGAGTGCGAGATGGAACTGACACTACCAACCTCCGAGGAGTGGGCCGCACGGTGTGCGGGCGATGGCGAGTTCGTGCTGGCGGCGCGCCATTGGGACGGCGGACTGTGCATCGGTGTGGGTGATGAGCAGCTGGCCCTGACCCTGAACGGGGGCCGTCCGTCCGGTGGGCATCCAGCGAGCGAAGTAGGCGTGGTCACGCTAGATGGCCCCGCGGCGGTTTGGGAGAAGCTCCTGTCCGCCGTGCCACCGCGTTTTTTCAACGACATCAGTCCGGCCTGGGCCCAGGGCCTGGAGCGGGGCGGGGATCGAGTGCTCAATGCCCAGTACTTCGCCGCCGTGATGCGCGCCGTGGAGTTGTTGCGTGCCCCGGGCCTGCAGGCGGATCCCGCTCGTGACGAGGCGGCACCCACGGGCACCATCGATGCCCCGATGGGTCGTTACGTCCACGTAGAGCTCGACGGCCACGACCACCGGATCTATTTCGAAGAGGCGGGTCAGGGCATACCGCTATTGCTGCAGCACACGGCCGGTTGCCATGGCACCCAGTGGCGGCACCTGTTCGAGTATCCGGAGATCACCGATCACTTTCGCCTCATCGCCTACGATCTGCCTTATCACGGCAAGTCCGTGCCACCCGTCTCCCGTGAGTGGTGGTCGGAAAACTACGAGCTGCGCGGCGGCTTCCTGCGTTCTTTGGTGGTTGGGCTGGCGAGCGCCCTGGCGCTGGAGAACCCCGTGTTCATGGGGTGCTCGGTGGGCGGCCTGTTGGCGCTGGATCTGGCCGCCAAGCATCCGGATGTGTTTCGCGCGGTGATCTCTCTGGAGGGGGCGCTGCGTATTGGCGGCGATATGGCGGACTACTCCGAGTTATGGCATCCCCAGGTGGGCAACGAATATAAAGCCCGGCTGATGGACGGCATCATGTCGCCCACGTCGCCGGCGCCCTACCGCAAAGAGACCGGTTTCGTGTACGCGTGCGGTTGGCCCCCGGTGTTCCTGGGCGACCTTTACTACTATGTGGAGGATTTCGATCTGCGATCCACGGCCAAGGACATCGATACCAGCGAGGTGGGCGTGCACATTCTCTCCGGCGAGTACGACTACAGCGGCACCTCCGAGCTGGGCCGTGCTGCGCATGAAGCCATTGCTGGATCGACGTGGGCAGAGATGAAGGGCATGGGGCACTTCCCCATGTCGGAGAATCCCGTGCGGTTCATGGAGTATCTCAGGCCCATACTGACCCAGGTGCGTGGCAGCTAAGGCCGCGGTTTATGTGCGGCTGAAGCGCAGGTAGCCGGCAACCAGGGGGCCGCTTCGGTCCTTCGGATAGCCGGACCGTGAACTGCATGGTGCCGCAATGGCAGGCGCCGTTTTGCAGCTCGCCGCGTTTCGCGGTCACTATCCGGCAGACGCCATCAGGTCGACACGAGGATCGTTGGGATACACCCACTCATCCCCGATCACCTGGGCCACGCGCAGTTCCTCTGGAATGTTCTCAATACCGATCATGTGGTCGGCGGCCTGGTTCCAGTGATAGATCCGCATCTCCTGATAGGACAGCGGCACCCCTTTGAAGCCGTAGGACTCCACTGACTTCTGGATCCACTCGCCGAACTCGGTATCTTCGAGGAGCACTGCCGAGAGGTTTTCACCGTCGTTCACCGTCCACACGTCGGGCTTGGGGTGGTTGCCCCAGTCCGGTGCCAGCGTCCAGGTTTCCATCCGGCACTTATTGATGCCGTTGGGCCAGAACAAGAGTGGCGGAAGGGCTCGGTGCGACAGCGGCGACACCCAGTTGGGGAAGATGCCATAAGACTGGGTGCAGGTGCGTCCAATCTCGCCCACGGTTTCGATTTCCGGACCGCCGGTGCTGCTCATCTCCATCATCTCTTCGATCATGCTGGAGCCGTCCGCCTGCTGCGGAAAAGGGGCGACCATGCGGCCGTGGCCGCGCGGATAGAGGGTATTCACGTTGCGGCGGTCATCGAGAATGGGTGACACCGTCTTCGGGTGGATGCTGCGCACATGGTAGACCTCGGTGTTGGCCTCCATGGCGATCTTCCAGTTGCAGTTCAGATCGAAGATGTTGCGCGCCGCCAGCCGGCAGTTGCCGAACTGAAACTCTTCCCACTCGTCCGCGATGGGCCCCAGCCATTCAAGCAGCGTGGGGGCATCGTCGTCGAAGTTAACGAAGATGAGATTGCCGAACCGTTCGCAGCGGACGCTACGCAGGCCGCGGCACGAGAAATCCAGGTCGCGAAAATCTTCCGGATCGCGAATGGCGAGCAGTTCACCGTCGTGACTGTAGGTCCACCCATGGTACTTGCACACGAGCCGCGGGCGTTGGCCCTCTTGATCGGTCACCACCGGTGCGCCCCGATGGCTGCAGGTGTTGTAGAAAGCGTTCACGGCTCCGCTATCGGCATGCACGATCACCACGGGTTGGCCGGCCGTCTCCCACAGGCGGAAGCAGCCGGGTTCCGGGATCTCGTCGATGTGCGCGGCCAGCAGCCAGGACTTGCGCCAGATGTGCTCCTGCTCCAGGTCGTAGAAGCGTTGATCCGTGTAGCGCCCCCCCGGTAGGTCCGGTAGTTGGGGGAATCCCTTAGGAGGCTCGGTGCGGCTCACCTCGTACTCCATGAGCTGTCGTAGCGTGTCGATTTCCTGCTTATTCATGCTGCTTCCCCCGCCTGAAGCGGCTAATTCATTGCCTCGCGGATGAATATAGCAGGTGGGGAGGCGCCGTAAAGCGCCAATGGCCGCGCGAACCCGAACAGCGCCAGTCCCTGCGGTGCCAGCCAGCGTGCCAGATGAGTCAGATTAGATCAGCTTATCGAGCGCGGTTCTCAATGAGTCTGCCGTGCGGTCTACGTTCTGCAACTTGTCCAGGCCAAACAGCCCGATACGGAAGGTGCTGAAGTCTTGCGGTTCGTCGCACATGAGTGGCACGCCCGCGGCAATCTGCAGCCCAGATTGGGCAAACTTTGCGCCGGACTTAATATCGGGGTCGTCCGTGTAGCTCACCACTACGCCTGGGGCTCCAAATCCGTCCGCTGCTACGCTTGCGAATCCGCGTGAAGCCAGCAGCTCGCGTACGCGCGTGCCCAGCTCCCATTGAGCTTGCTGCGCTTTGTCCAGCCCCATGTCGCGGGTTTCCAGCATAACTTGGCGCAGGGTGCGGATTCCGTCGGTAGGCATGGTGGCGTGGTAGGCATGACCGCCAGCCTCGTAGGCTTCCATGATCTGCAGCCATTTGCCGAGATCACAGGCGAAGCTGGTGCTGGTGGTGTCGTGCACGATATCGCGGGCCCGTTCGCCCAGCATCACAAGGCCGCAGCAGGGCGTGCCGCTCCAACCTTTTTGCGGCGCGCTGACGAGCACGTCGACGCCGATGTCGGTCATATCGATCCAAGCGGCGCCGGAGGCAATGCAGTCCAGCACGAACAGCCCGCCTTCCGCACGCACGGCACTTGCCAGCCGGCGCAGATAGTCTTCGGGCAGCACCATGCCGGCCGAGGTCTCTACGTGGGGCGCGAACACCACTTCCGGCTTCTGCTCGGCGATGGCTTGCTCCACGGCTTCGATGGGTGCGGGGGCGAAGGGCGCCGGGGTGGCGTCGCTGGCGGGCCGTGCCTGCAGGACGGTGACGTTGTCGGAAATTCGCCCCATCTCCAGAATCTGGCTCCAGCGGTAGCTGAAGAAGCCGTTGCGGATCACCAAGCAGCGGCGACCGTTGGCAAACTGGCGCGCCACGGCTTCCATGCCGAACGTGCCGCTGCCCGGCACGATGGCCGCGCAGCGAGCGTTGTACGTATCCTTGAGCATGGCTGAGACGTCGTTCATCACGTGCTGAAACGACTGAGACATGTGGTTGAGGGCGCGGTCTGTGTAGACCACGGAGTATTCCAGCAGCCCGTCTGGATCGACGCCTGGCAGTAGTCCCGGCATCAGGCTCAGGCCGTTGCGTGTGCGGGGTCAGGCGCCGTGGGCTCCTGCTCGTAGCACTCGGTGTCGTAGTAGTCCTTCAGTGCGCACACCTTACCGTCGCGGATCTCCATCACTCCAGAGATTACGGGGGTCATCAGGTCGCGCCCCGCGGCATCCCAGTGGTGGTCTATCCGCTCCGTATAGACGAACTCTCGAAAGCTGGCGATCTCCAGCACGTCGGCGCTGAATGACGCCATGGTCTTGAGGAGGGGTAGGTGTTGGGCGAACCCGCCGCTGGCCATGTGCTCGAGAATGGCCTGCTGGCCGTGCAGGGTGGGCAGGCCACTGTTGGCCCACAGGAAGTCTTCGGTACAGATCTCCTGCATGGTCTCCACCAGCGTGCCGTCTTCCATGGATTTCAGCAGCGTCAGGGCGAGGTGCTCGTTGTCGTTTCTGGCTGTGGCTAGATCAATCATGGCTCATCCTTCTCCCGAACCCGTTAGTTTAGCGCTAAGTCTGTGGGGCTTTCGAGGCCTGGTAACTAGTGGAAGGTGGGTATCTGGCGGTCCAATCGCGAAGATCTGCCGTCCAGGCGGTGCTCGCCGGCGGATGCGGCCGAGCGAGCGCCGCTATCCGTGGAGCAGTTCAGGGCGGCAGGCGCCGCGCCGCGGCATGTCCGTCTCCCTTGCGTCGTGATGCCATGCTGATGCCTGTTTGCACAATTGCGAAGCACTCAGGCACACTGGCTGTTGAGTCAAAAAGGGAACGCCATCGTGGGGATAATGTCCTGGATGTTCCTGGGGTTGATCGTGGGCGCACTGGCCAAGTGGATCATGCCCGGCAAGGACCCGGGCGGAATCGTGGTGACCATGCTCATCGGCATTGCGGGTGCCTTCGTGGGCGGATTCATCGGTTCCTTGTTCGGGCTCGGGTCGGTATCAGGGTTCGACCTGGCCAGCATCGCGCTGGCGGTAGCGGGGGCATTGGTGCTGCTTTACGGATATCGCGCGCTGAAAAGCTGATTTTTCGCAAGCGAAAAAAGGATGGCATCATAATGAGGCGAACGGGTTGGTTGGCACTTAGTGCCTGGTTGGCTGTGGCGGTTGCCATGTCTTCGGTGGCCGCGGAACAGGCTTTTTACTCGCCCGCCGTGGGCAAAGACTATCCGCGCCAGGTGTACTGGGGTGATACGCACCTGCATACCAACCTGTCTCCTGATGCTGCCGCGGGTGGTAATCGCCAGTTTGGTCCAGACACCGCCTACCGGCTCGCCAAAGGTGAAACGATAACGGCACACAACGGCATGCCGGTGCGACTGAACCGACCGTTGGATTTTCTGCTGGTGTCGGATCACGCGGAGTACATGGGATTATTTCCAGGCCTGGATGCGGCCGATCCTCGGCTCCTGGAGTCCGAGGTGGGGCGCCGCTGGTACGACATGCTGCGGGCTGGCGAGGAGGAGGCGGCCGAGATCCTGGTGGAGTTCGGGGCCGCGCTGCGGGACGGCTTGGATCTGCTGGACAGCCCGGCGTTCGAACGCTCAGTGTGGGATTCGGTGATTGCGGCGGCAGAGTCCAACAACGATCCCGGCAAGTTCAGCGCGCTGATCGGATATGAGTGGAGCTCCGGGCGCGGCGGGGGAAACATGCACCGCATCGTGTTGTTTCGTGACGGTGCCGAACGGGCCAGTCAGATCCTTCCGTACAGTTCGTTCGACGGCGACCGGCCGCGCGAGCTGTGGGATTTCATGCGGCGCTACGAGGCCGCTACCGGTGGACAGGTGTTGGCCATTCCGCACAATCCAAATACCAGCGCCGGACTGATGTTTCGGCGCACGGATTCTGACGGCAACGCTATGACGCCGGCATACGCGCGTGCGCGTGCGCGTTACGAGCCGTTGCTCGAGGTTACGCAGTACAAGGGCGACAGTGAAACGCATCCGTACGTCTCACCCGAAGATGAATTTGCAGACTACGAGTCGTGGGATTGGTACGCCGGGTTTTCCAACTCGCGGCGTCACGAAGACTGGATGTTTGCTGGCGAGTACGCGCGACCCGCCTTGCGCAGTGGGTTGGCGTTGAAGACCGAACTGGGCGTCAACCCGTTCAAGTTCGGCCTCATCGGCAGCACCGATTCGCACACTGGTATTCCCACCGCTGATGAGAACAACTTCTGGGGTAAGTTTACCTGGCATGAAGCCAATCCCAGCCGGGCTATCGAACGCTTCGTGAACATTCCGGATCTGGTGCAGATGGAATGGGACATGGCGGCCTCTGGCTACGCGGCGGTATGGGCGCACGAGAACACCAGAGCCTCCCTGTTCGATGCGCTGCGGCGTAAGGAGGCGTACGCCACTACCGGACCGCGCATGACGGTCCGGTTGTTCGGTGGGTGGGGCTTCACCGAGCAGGACCTGAACGACCCAGATTGGGTAGAGGTTGGTTACGAAAATGGTGTGCCCATGGGGGGGGACCTGCCCCAGCGGCCCGATGGCGTGGCACCGAGCTTCATGGTGCGGGCACTCAAGGACCCATACGGCGCCAATCTGGATCGCGTGCAGATCGTGAAGGGCTGGACTACAGCTGATGGCGAGACGGCGGAGCGGGTATATGACTTGGCGCTTTCCGACGGGCGCGAGGTATCGACTCGCACCGGTAAAGCGCCGGCGTTGGTGTCTACGGTGGATGGTGCAAAGTACAGCAACTCGTTGGGCGCAGTGGAGCTTGCTACGCTGTGGGTCGACCCGGAATTCGATCCGGGCCAGCAGGCTTTCTACTACGTGCGCGTACTGGAGATTGTTACCCCGCGGTGGACCGCGTTCGACACGGCATTTTTTGGCACCGAGCTGCCGGCCGACGTGCCTATGATCACCCAGGAGCGCGCATACACCTCGCCAATCTGGTATTCCCCGGCCCGCTAGCCCGTCTCGCGCGCCTGGGCGTCTAGGAGAGACTCACTGGGTCGCCCAACGCGACGGCGCCGGGAGTGGATACCGTGGCGTACACGCCCAGATCGCCGCCGGCGTCGCGCACCAGCGTGCGCATGATGCCCGGGTCGTTGGCCAGATCCGCAAAGCCGTAGGTGGTCATGGCGCAGCGCGGGCAGTTCATGGTGATCTCGATGGTGGCCTCACCTAAATGGAGGCTTTTTCCGACCCATTCACGTTCGGGAAACCCGTCACCGGTCTCAATTGCGTCGATGAGGATGTTGGGCCGGAACCGGCGTACGTCGAAGGTGTGGTCGCCGGCAAGGCTTTGCAGCGTATCAAGGCTCTGACGGGTCATGATAAGCAGGGGAAACGCGTCGAAATAGGTGCCCGGAGGGCTCTCGAACTGAAAAAGCTCGCTGGGAAAAGCCCCCAGATCCGGCAGCGGCTCTTCTTCCGTGCGGGCGAACACACGCCGCAGTTCTGCTTCCCGATCTTCCAGCAGGGGCGGTCCGCGGCGGTAGTGCTCGAGTTGGTCGGGGGGCATCAGGGGCCAGACGCTGACTGTGCTTTCCAGTAGTCCGGACAGCGCCTTGGGCATAGCGGGATCATCTATGTTGAGCGCCCGCCCGTCGGGTAGGGTCACCGTGGCCGGTGCGGAGCCTTGTTCTGGTGGCTCGGAGTCGTAACGCGCAGCGCAGCGCATTAGTTCCGGAAATCGCTTGCCGCCGCGAATGCCGCCGCGCACTTCATCCTTCACCGCCCAGGCTCGGTCCCCAGGAATGCCCTGGGCGCCAAGCTTAGCGCGTGCGAGTGATTCGCCCATCATGCTTTTGACAGGATAACGGTGGATCGACTTGATGTGCCCCAGACTCATGACGCGTCCTTGGCGAAACCTGGCCTGGCTCTGACACGCGCGAAATAGGCCGCCAGGTTGGGGTTGTCCAGCACGTCGAGGCCCGTATTTCGGGCGAACGTCAGCGCGCAACCGAGGGTGACGTCCGCAATGCTGAAACGATCGCCAGCCAGGAACTCGTTCTCTGCGAGGTGTGCCTCAAACGCTTCTGCGGCGGTGCGGGCGAGTTCGGCGGCGATCTCGCCCCACTCGGGACACACCGACTCGCGGTCCTGGAAGATGCCGGTGGAATGACGGAATGCGGCTGCGGCGTTCAAGAAAAAATTGATCTCGGCACGCCGGTTCCACATCTCGATCACTGCCTGTTCTTCGAAACCAGCGCCGAATAGGCGCGGTTCGGGGTGCAGACCTTCCAGGTAGCGGGAGATGGCAATGCTCTCAGCCAGCATGAAGCCGTTGTCCAACTCCAGCACCGGTACCCGGGACATGGGGTTCTTGGCCCGGTATTCGTCGGTGAGGTTCTCGCCGGCCAGGATGTCCACCTCCGTTGTGGCAATCTCGATGCCTTTCTCCTTGAGGACCACCCCAACACGTTTACCGTTGGGCGAGGGGCTGTAGGTGTACAGGTGCAATTTGACGCTCCTAGCCTGAGTTGTGTTAAAGGTACCATTGCGTGTGGACAAAGGGAGGGGCGCAATGGACGTGAAGGGAGGACGGGGACGTGGGGAACGCGGTGGTATTGCTGTGTTCGGACTGGGCCCGTTTTATTGCCGGCCACACCCTGATGGTGGATGGGGTTGCATCCTCACCGGGCGGCCCCTGGCCAGCGACACCGAAGCTTTGAGTAGCGCAAGCTAGTGTCGGTTCTGGAGCAACGACTTGACGAGATGCCGGCACCGCGGGGCCAGGTGTTGATTCTGGTCATCTGCTTGCTGCTCAACCTGGCCGATGGCTTCGACGTGATGGCCATGAGCTACGCCGCACCTGCACTCGCCGCGGATTGGTCGGTTGCCCCGGAGCAGTTGGGGGCGGTGTTCTCCGCGGCTCTGGTGGGTATGGCGGTGGGGTCGATTTTCCTCGGGCCGTTGGCGGACGTGTTCGGCCGCCGAACCATGGTGCTCATTGCCGCGGGATTTGTGAGTGTCAGCATGTTTGCCACCGCTGCATGCGAAAGCGTGTGGCAGCTTGTTGCGCTGCGGTTTCTGGCGGGACTGGGGATTGGTGTGATCGTGCCCGCCAGCGCCACGCTCGCCACCGAATACGCGCCCGCCCGCATTCGCAATGCGGCCGTGGTTCTGGTGTCTGCCGGTTTCTCCGTCGGTGCGGTCGCCGCTGGCCTGATGGCAGAAGAGCTCATCTCCGCCCTTGGTTGGGAAGGGTTGTTTATGACTGGCGGTGCCATCACGGCGCTGCTGTTTCTGCTTGCGTTGTTCTATCTGCAGGAGTCCGTGTATTACGTGGTGGGCGGTAAAGGTGGGGAGGCCGCTAAGCTCGCACGCATCAACGGTATTCTTGCTGCGTTGCAGCGCGAACCCATAGACAACCTGCCGCCTGTAGTTGCCGCGGAGCAATCCCGTGGCAACGTGCTGCAGTTGTTCGCGCCCGAGTTGCGTTACGCCACGATTCAGATCTGGTTGCTGTGGTTTGCTTACTTCTGGGCCAGCTATCTGGTGGTGAACTGGGTGCCCACGTTGCTTGTTTACGACGGTTACACACAGGCCCAGGGTATCGACGCGCTGACTTACTTCACTACAGGTGCGCTCATCGGGGCGATTCTGCTGGGGTTTCTTAGCGCCCGTTTTCTGCTTACGCCCATGATTGCCGGCATGCTGCTGGTGAGCGGCGTATTGGTGGCGCTGTGGGTGCTGGTGGACTTCTCGTTCTTCTTGCAGAAGATGGTGCTGGGGGTGGTGGGATTCATGTTCAGCGCATCCTATGGTTTGTTTCCATTGGCGGCTGCCGTTTACGCCCCCCGGGTGCGCGCTACTGGAATCGGCTGGGGTAGTGGTTTCGGCCGCACCGGGGCCATCGTGTCGCCTCTCATCACCGGGTTCGTGGTGGCTGCGGGGTGGGCACTAGACGAGATGATGTTGACGTTGGTGGTGCCGCCGCTTTTGATCGCTACGCTGTTGGTGTACAACGTGGGGCGACGTTAGGGCGTGTGCAGATGGGAAAGCAAAGCTGTATCTGCTGCTGGAGCACTACGGCACAGATCAGGGAGGTAATTGATCATGGCCAAGGATTTCAATTACGACGACGTAAGCCACTACAAACTGGACGCTGACGGCGAGCAGGCACTGATCGCCGCGCAAAATGAGTGTACGTTCATGTGGTCCACCCGCGAGGGCTGGCCGGTGGGGGTGATCATGTCCTATGTGTACGCCGACGAGCGTTTCTGGCTTAGCGTGTCGTCGCTGCGCGTGCGGGTTCAAGCGGTGCAGCGGGAACCGCGTTGCTCCATCGCCATCACCAGCAAAGGCAGCAAGCTGCGTAGCGGTCTGAGCCTGACCTACAAGGGAGTGGGTGAGGTGCTCGCGGATCGCGATACCGTCGAGTGGTTTCTACCGGAGTTGGCAAAACGCCTGCGCCCGGGCGATGAGCAAGCTCAGAAGGTTTTCGTGGAACTCAACAATACCGAGAACCGGCGCGTCATCAAGTTCACGCCCACCAAGACCATTGGCTTCGACGGCCGCAAGATGGGACAGGCGACCATGGATGCGGTGGGTGAGGACGCGCTGGGAACCCAGCGGGGTGGCTGACGTCGCAAGCCGCTCGCTGTGCAGAGGTTGGATGACCTGATCCCGACCGCCAGCAGTACCCGTGCCGGTTGCAGTGGCCCTAGGCCTGCAGAGCTTCCTCTACGAACTCCAGCCGGTCCTGTCCGAAGAATAGTTGGCCGTTCACAAAGAAGGTGGGTGCGCCGAAGGCGTCACGGTCCGCGGCCTCCTGCGTGTTCGCTTTCAGGCGGTCCTTCACTTCGTCTGTAGTGATGGCTGTCAGATAAGCGTCCGCGTCGAGCCCCGCACTGCTGATGATGTCTGCCAGTACCTCCAGGTCCGCCAGATCACGACCCGCTACGAACATGGCGGGATAAGCCTTCTCCATGAGCTGTTCCACCTCACCGCGCTGCTCCGCGAAACAGGCTGCCCGGTCCGCCGCGAGGATGTTCACGAAACCATTGGGGTTCGGGTTGAGCGTCACTCCATAGCGCTTTGCCCACAGCTGCAGATCGCCCATGACCCACTTGGCTTTGTTGGGCACGCTTATCGGCGACCGATTACCAACCAGTTCGTGCAGGCCGAGCGTGAACATGGGTCGCCAGATTGCTTGAGCGCCCGTTCGCTCGAGGACTCCGGGCATCTGGGTCCAGGCGAGAAAGCTCGGTGGGCTCAGAAAATCGAAAAAGATCTCTACCGTCTTGCTCATGGTGCCTCCATGGTGCTACCAGGGTTCCACCCAGGGGCGCAGCTGGGTTTCGTGCAGCCAGGCGCTGCGCGGCTGGCAGTGTACGCTCCAGTAAGTTTCGGCGATGTCGTCCGGGGCCAGCACGCCGTCTTCAGGCCGCTCTTCGAATACCTGAGGCATGGAGCGCCGGATGAGCGGCGTATCGATGGGGCCGTCGATGATGATGTGCGCCACGTGGATGTTCTTGGGGAACAGTTCGCGCGCCATGCTTTCGGAGAGGGCTCGAAGCGCGTGCTTGGAACCGGCGAAGGCCGCCAGCCCCGCCTTACCGCGCAGGGCGGAAGTGGCCCCGGTGAACAGGATGGTGCCGCGGCCTCGTTCCACCATGCGCTTGGACACCTCCCGGCCCATGATGAAGGCACCCAGCGTATTGATGCGCCACACGCGCTCGTAGGTCTCTGTGGGGAATTCGGTAATGCTGTGCCCGGCGCCTACCGCTGCGTTGTAGCAGGCCACCTCGATGGGCCCGATATCGCGTTCGATCCCGTCGATTAGGTCGATCACTTGGTCTTCTTCGGTGGCGTCGCAGCTGAAACCGTGCGCGCGGCCGCCGGCCTGCTCAATTTCTTCTACCAGGGCCTCCAGTCGATCCCCTTTGCGACGTGCCATGCAGGCGATGTACCCTTCTCGCGCGAAGCGCCTGGCAACCGCGCCGCCGGTAGCCACCCCAGCGCCGATCACCAGTACTACTTTGTTGTTCGAGTCGTTCATGGATTTCCCCAGCGTTCGGCCCCACAGTATGCCTGAATTGCGCTGGGCTGGAGTCAATGGGCCGCCGTCGTATAATCTATGCTCAAGTGGTCATCGCTAGGGGGAAGGCGCATGCCGACACGACAGAGCCAGGTACCCGTTGAGTACAAAGGCAAGGAATACTCTGGGATCTACTCCGTTTCCGGGGATCTGATCATCGCACGCATTCCCGGCATCAGCTCGCGCAGTGCCCAGATGGAAGGCGAGGAAGTCAGTACCGCGAGAAACCTACTGACCCAGATCCTCGAGGAAGCCGACGCGCTGGGCAACCTGTAGCGCGGGGCATGGCCCGACTAGGTCGGGCCGCGAGGAGATATCAAGACAACACGGGTCACCTGGGGAGGATGGCGCCATGACGATTACTAGATGTCCCATGCATCTCGACGAGATCGACCTGTTCGAAGAAGGCGCCGAGGAGTTCTGGTTCGAGTCCTATGAGATTCTGCATCGCGATGCACCCATCCACCGGCTGCCCGGCGAGGGCGATGAGCCCGGGAGTGACGCCTTCATTGTCTCGAAATACGAAGACATCGCCGCCATCGTCAAAGATCCGGCCACGTTTCCGATACGCTTCGAGCAGGGGGCCAATAATCTGGAGCAGGAGATCATTGCCGAGCATGGCTTTGGCGATGCCGTGAATGCCCGCCAGACCCTGCGGCCCGACATCGAGCAGCACAAGCAGCATCGTCACCAACTCACCGACCCCTGGGTAGGTACGGGGGCAGGCCGTCATGAGGGCATGGTCGCCGAGGCCTGCCATCGGCTCATCGATAACTGGATCGCAGACGGCCAGGTGGAGTTTGTGAAGGGTTTCGCCGCGCCGCTTCCCGCCATCTCCATCACCAAAATCCTTGGTTTTCCCCTGGAAGACCTGCCTCGCCTGCGCAAGTGGGAAGAAGCGCAGGTACGTCGCTTCGTCTACGGCAAAACCCACAAGAACATCATGAGCGACGAGGACGAGCGCGAAAACGCGCGCACGCTGGCCGAGTTCCATGCCTACATCCAGGAGCAGATCGACCACAAGCGGCGCCACCCCGAAGATGACATGGTGAGCTTTCTTACCCAGGTGCAATACGGCGACGAAAAGCGGCCGCTGTCCCACGGCGAGATTGCGTCGGTGGCCTATGGCATGAATATCGGCGGCAATGAGACCACCCAGTATGCGCTCACCGCCGAAGCCCATTTGCTGGCCGAGCAGCCGCAACTGGCGGAGGAACTGCGTGCCGATCGAAGCAAGGTGAAAGTGTTCGTGGAAGAAGCCATGCGGCTGTATGCGCCCACCCAGGGCCTGTCTACCCGTCGAGCCGCTCGGGACGTAAACCTGCGCGGCGTGGACATTCCCAAAGGATCGCTGCTGCACCTGCGTTATGGCGCTGGCAACAGAGACGAAGAAGAGTTCGCCGGCGCCGATCGGGTGGATCTGCAACGCCGCAAGCCGGCTCGCCACCTGACGTTTTCCCAGGGTCCGCGGTCCTGTCCCGGTTCCGGGCTGTCGCGCCTGGAGCAGAATGTGGCCGTCAACGCGATGCTGGACCGTCTTGACGACCTGCGCCTGGCGCCGGGCAAGAACGACCTGAAGCGCCAGCCGGGCATCATGCTTGGGCTGTGGGAGCTGCACCTGGAGTTCTCCGAGCGCAGATAATCGAGTTTCGCTGGCAACGCGCGGCACGTATGCTGGGAGCTCATTCCCGACGACGAGCACAGCATGAAGATTGCCGACCGGTGTGTCGTGGCGTTCCACTACACGCTAACCAACGACCAGGGCGAGCGCCTGGATAGCTCCGAAGGCTCCGAGCCGTTGCAATACCTGCACGGCTTCAGCGGTATCATTCCCGGTCTGGAGCGCGAGATGGCGGGGCGCGGTGCTGGTGATTCCTTTCAGGCCACCATTGCGCCCGAAGACGCCTACGGCGAGGTCGACCCAAGCCTGGTGCAGGAAGTGCCGCTGGATGCGCTCTCACAGATCGAAGGGCTCGCCGTGGGTATGCAACTGCAGTCCCGCTCGCCGGATGGCCAGGTTCGGGTGCTCACTGTAGAAGCCGTCGGTGCGGAATCAGCAACGCTCAATGCCAATCACGAACTGGCCGGTGCCACGTTGCACTTTGACGTGCAGGTGGAAAGCGTACGTGAGGCCACGGACGAAGAGGTGGAGCACGGTCACGCTCACTAATCGGCGTTAGTGCTGGGTGGCCCGCCTGAAGCGTTCCGGTCGATACGGCTCCAGCATAGCGGCCGGTGTCGCGTCGGTGATTTCTTGGGCGATCAGGCGCCCCAGCACGATGGCCAACGTCACCCCGCTGTGGGTGAGGGCCGTGTAAATTTCCGAAATCCGAGGGCGGGCGCCCGCGGCTGGCAGCCCGTCTGCCGGAATCGGGCGCCAGGCCACGCTGAAGGATTCGATGGCCGCATCCGTTGCCGCAGGCAGAAAGCGTGCCACCACATCCTTGATCCTCATGGCCTCTCGCTCGCACTCAGCCGGAGTTGGGGGTGTCTGTGCATGCGCAGCCAATGGTGCCGCCGCTCCCATGACCAGCTTGCCCTCCCGGGTCTGATAGACGTGCACGCCTTCGGATACCAGCAGATTTGAGATCAACGGTTGCATTGCGTTCGTAGTGGCCACAACCCCGGCGGTGGGCGCCTGCGGCACCGCGAAGCCCAACGCCGACTCGTATGCGTCCGGACTGGCGCCGCAGGCAACCACGAGATGGCTGGCTGGAATTTCTCCATCGGAGGTGTTCACCGCCACCAGTCGGCCCTGCTCGATCTTGGGGGATTGATATATGCAGGGCGTACGAATCTCGCCGCCGTTGCTGAGCGACCCGGTGAGCAACGCACGGGTTGCCGCGGCGGCGTCTACCCAACCGTCGGCAGAGGAGTGCACGCCGCGCGCGTCGTCGGCAAACACAACCAGGGGTTCGGCCCGGGAGAGCGCATCTCGATCGATGGGCTCCAATCCATTGCTCCACTGTATCGCTGCATGCCACGCTGCTGATTCGCGCGCCAGTGTCGTGGGGTCTTGCTCCCAGGCCAGGCAGCCGCCCCAGGTGATGGGAATCTTCAGCCGCGGCGCCAGATCCTGCCATGCCTCCACGCCGAGCTGGTTGAGGTGATGATAGTGCTGCGGTCGTTTGCCAAACCAGGGGTTGATCCAGCCGAAGCTGCCCGCGGTGGCGCCGGGCTGGCCGGAGTCGATCACCGTGACCTCTGCGCCCTTTTCGGCCAGGTGCCAGGCGATGGACGCGCCGAGGATGCCGGCGCCGGCCACAACGACGTGTTTGGGGGCGGATGCCATTTGTATATGATGCCCGTTCCAGTTCATCAGAGGGCGGACATGAGCGAATTCGTCAATCGCAAATGGGTAGTGGCATCTCGGCCCGAGGTCGAGGTGGAGCTGTCGAACTTCGAGCTGCAGGAAGAACCGGTAGCGGATCTGGAGCCGGGTCAGCTGCTGCTGAAGTCTCGTTACGTGGGGGTCAACCCGCCCATGCGTATGGCGTTGGTGTCCGGCGGCATCGCCGGGCGGCCTATTCCCATCGGCCGTACTATGTACGGGGGTGGATTGGCCGAGGTGGCGGCCTCCGAGCACCCGAAGTTTGCCGTGGGGGATCTGGTCCAGGGCGAGCTGGGCTGGCAGGAGTACGCGATTTCCGACGGGGCCCGGCGCCACGCCGTCAACAAGGTAGAGGCGCCCGCAGGCTTGTCGGAGACCACCCTTATGCACGTGATGGGTGGCAGCGGCGCCACGGCCTACTTCGGCATGATCGAGTACTGCAAACCCCGGCCCGGCGACACGCTGGTGGTGTCCACCGCCGCGGGCACGGTGGGTGCGCTGGTCTGCCAGCTCGGTCGCTTGCAGGGCTGCCGCGTGGTGGGTATTGCGGGCAGCGAAGACAAGTGCAACTACGTCACCTCCGAACTGGGCGCCGAGGCCTGTATCAACTACAAGAGCGAGGACGTGGCAGAACGACTGCGCGAGACCTGCCCGGACGGGATCAATATCTATTTCGACAACGTGGGCGGCGAGACCCTCGATGCGGTGCTGGGCCAGATCGCCTTCGGGGCACGGGTGGTACTGTGTGGCGGTACGTCGCAGTACAACAACGACCTGGACTGGTACGGGCCGAAAAACTACTTCAATCTGGTGTACCAGCAGGCCGAGATGTATGGCTACTTCATCGGCAACTTTTCGCACCGCTACCACGAGTCGCGCGCGCGCATTGGCGCGCTGCTGCGCGAAGGGCGCATGACCTATCGCGAAGACGTTCTGGAAGGCATCGAAAGCCTCCCCACCCAACTGATCCGCATTCTGCGCGGCGAGAATTTCGGGATCCCCATGGTTCGCATCTCTTGAGGGGCGGCTAAGCGTGACCACAACCAACGAGGAGTTTGATTCATGAATATGCCCGCAAAAGGCGCCAACGAAGCGCCGTCCTGCCACGGGGGGCTCGCCAACCTGGACGAGGAATACGACTACTGGGTAGAAGACATTGATGGGTCGATTCCCGCGGATCTCACCGGCACCTTTCTGCGCAACGGTCCGGGCCGCCAGAAGATTGGCGGCGCGCCCTACGGGCATTGGTTCGATGGCGACGGCATGCTCAGCCAGTTCACCTTCACCGACGGCAAAGCCCATTTCAAAAACCGCTACGTGCGCACGCCCAAGTACGTGGAAGAAACGGCGGCCCAGAAGATCCTCTATCGGGGTTTCGGCACGCAGATCCCCGGCGGATTGCTGAAAAATATCTTCCGATTTCCTGCCAATCCGGCCAACACCAGCCTGATCTACCATGGTGGCAAGCTGCTCGCGCTCAACGAAGGTGGGCTGCCCTGGGAGCTGGCAATGGGGTCGCTGGAAACCGTTGGCGAGTACGACTACGACGGGGCGTTGGCGGGCAAGACCTTCAGTGCTCACGGTAAGGTCCATCCGAAGACCGGCGACTACTTCAATTTCGGTGCCGGCATGAGCGGCGGGCGCTTGAAACCGCAAGCCTGCCTGAACCTGTATCGCATCAATCCCGCCGGGGAGATGACGGGCACCGGTCAGATACCGCTGGCCACGTTCCCCTTCTGTCACGACTTTGCGTTGTCGGACCGCTACGCCATCTATTTCATTAATTCCATCGTGGTGTCGGGCATGGGCGGATTCATACTGGGCACGCGCACGATTTCAGACGGCATTCACTTCGACAACGCCATCCCCATGCGCATGTTGGTGGTGGATCTCGATACGCTGGAGGTGGTGCGCGAGTTCGAGACGGATCCCGGTGCCATCATCCACTTCGGCAATGCGTTTGAAGAAGGCGACGAGATCGTCATCGATGCCATGTTTCAGGACAACTTCGAAGCCAACGAAACCCTGACGGACGTGTTCAACCCCAACGGACGTTTCGGGGGCGGCCACTACCACCGCTACCGGTTGAATATGTCCGATGGCTCTATTGCCTGCAGCAAGGTGAGCGAGCACGAGTCGGAGTTTCCCGTGTTCAACCCCGCCAAGGCAGGGCAGCGCCATGGGGTGAGCTGGACGGCGTGTTCCATCGACAATGGCGCGAGCAGTTTCTTCAACGGTATTTCGCGGGTGAGCTACGACGGCGACGTGCAGTTGCTCACCCTGCCTGCCGGCTACTATGGCTCTGAGCCCATGTTCGCGCCGGCGCAGGGAGCGACCCGGGAAGACGACGGCTACGTGCTGGACGTGGTGTACGACGGGTACAACCATGTCAGCGAGGTCGTGGTGCTGCGTGCGGAAGATCTG
>CENY01003066.1_pt1 | contig 42926 bp, 40 predicted proteins | sample 356181 | NCBI WGS metagenome assembly CENY01 (sample SAMEA2619840, study PRJEB7988) | marine metagenome | isolation source: saline water (ENVO:00002010), including
CAAGCATTACTTGTATTTGATGAAGTAATTACCGGTTTCGGTCGAACTGGCAATTGGTTTGCTTCCGACACCTATGAGGTCAAACCTGATCTCATAACTTTCGCAAAAGGAGTTACAAGCGGCTATCAGCCTCTAGGTGGAGTGATAATCAACAGGAAAGTGTGTGATGTTCTTGAATCAGATCCGGATTTCACATTTATGCATGGTTATACCTATAGCGGACATCCCGCAGCATCCGCTGCTGCCATAGCCAACATCAACATCATTGAAGATGAAGGTTTAGTCCAGAGATCAAAAGAAATTGGAGACAGAATCTTTAGGGGTTTCGAAGCCTTACGGGAAGATGGTGTTGTTAGTGAAGTGAGAGGAGTTGGAGCTATTTGGGCTGCGCAGGTAGCCAATGCTTCAACAGAACAAGGGCTAGAGATACGCGACAAAATGACAGAAATGGGGGTTATCTGTCGAGCAATTAATGGAGCGTTAGCATTTTGCCCTCCACTAGTCATTGAAGAAAACGACATTGATCTAATAATTGATACTGCAGCAAAAGCAATTGAAGAAGTGATTGTTAAATGACACGTCCACCAATCAGGACTCTTGAACTTTCCGGAACTCCTGAAGCTATAGGACATGGGCATGGAAAGGTTTTTGCTGATGAAATTCGTGCATACACCAAAGACAGAGTTCAAATAGTTGCCTCTGGGTTGTGGTCGGGTGGTTCAATTTCTGAAAATGAAGTGATTGAACTTGCGGAATCTATGCTGCCGGCCCATCAACAATTTGACGAAGATTTATATGCCGAGATGCTAGCGCTTGCAAATGCTGCTGGGATCACACCGGCAGAAGCGGTAATTGTTGGAGGTTTTACAGATTTTGTTGATGTTGTGAGAGCGACGATAGGTGGAGAAACACCTGGAGAACTGCAAGAAGATGACTGCACCGCAGTGCTAATTCCTAACTCTCGAGCTGCTGGATCGGGATTTCTGGCCCAGACCTGGGATATGCACGACTCAGCAACCGACCACGTAATTCTGTTAAAAATTAAACCTGTTGATCAACCCGAGAGTTTAATTTTTACCACGACTGGTTGTATCGGCCAGTTAGGAATGAATGAACAAGGTGTTGCAATAGGGATTAACAATCTCACTTGTCTAGATGGAAAACCCGGTGTTGTTTGGACTTCAGTAGTGAGAGGCATGTTGAAAGCAGAAAAATCAGCCGAAGCCCTGGAAGTGCTTCTTAATGCTGAACTCGCAGGTGCCCATAACTATCTGATTCTTGATGCTCTAGGAGATGGTTACAACATCGAAGCCATGCCATCTGTTCGTCCTGTAGAGGTACTTACTTCTGGGGCAATAGTTCATACCAACCACACAATCGACTCCGAAGCTACAGCAGTTCAAGCCAACAGAGAAGATGTTCTCTTAAAAGATTCAGTACTACGTTTAGAAAAAGCCAAAGAGATCTTGCAAGAAGGAACGATTGATTCTGATCGCTTGATTTTACTCACTAGAGATGAAGAAGCAATTTGTCGTACAGCGACAGAGCCTTATCATATAGAATCCAGCGGAGCAGCAATTATGAGACCCGCCACTTTAGATTTTTGGGCTTGTTGGGGAAGGCCAGCTGAAAATGAATACCAACTTGTGGATTGGGTTCATGAATAGCGCTTCTTTTATCCTTACTGGTGAAGTTTCGGGGCTTAGATACATGAATCCATCAATTGAGTGGGCTATAGACATGGAACAGCTAGAACTATCCTCATTTCCTACTTCAGACCCTGAAGACCTTTATAACGAGCGAGAACTGAAAGCTTTAGTTAAAGATTTTTCGGAAGGATGTTTTGTCGGCTTTGATGAAAAAAAGTTAGTAGCTATGGGGCTTGGTATTAGAGTTAATTTCGACCTCGACAACCCTCTTCATACGGTCCATGACATAGTTCCTGGTAAAGGCACTTCCGGCCATCAAGAAGACGGAGATTGGTATTACGGAACCTCAATAGCGGTTAACAAGCAGTATAGAAAACGTGGCATAGGGAATGAACTATACAAACTAAGAAAAGGGGTTTGTCAACGATTAAACCTTCGAGGAATTATTGCAGGAGGGGTGATGCCTGGATACGCAAGCCATAAGAATGATTTAACTGCTGACGAATATTTAGACCGAGTTCGAAAAGGCGAACTTTACGATCCCACCCTCACATTTCAACGCGACAACGGTTTTAAACTAGTTTGTGCGCTTCCTAATTACATTGTTAACCCAGAGATCGACAACAATGCTGCATTGATAGTCTGGCAAAATCCAGACTATGAGGAGCTCTAAGGATGACGAAGCCTAATAATGGAGATCAAGCTTTTCGAAAAGAGTCTCTAACAGGTAAAGATCCAGAAATGACTTTTGGAGGGGCTCTTTCTTTTCTTCGAAGAAAATATACTCGCGACATTGATGCAGCTGACATAGTCGTATCAGGCATCCCCTTTGATATGGCAACTTCTAACCGTCCAGGTTCACGTTTTGGACCCAGAGCTATTCGAGCAGCCTCAGTAGGACTTGCTGAACTTGATGCTTATCCATTTGGGTTCGACCCTTTTGATTTTGTAGCTGTGGCTGATTACGGAGATTGTTACATCGATTATGGCTATCCACAAAACGCTCCAGACCTGATTGAACAACACGCTGACGAAATACTGAACACAAATTCGATGATGGTAACTATGGGCGGAGATCATTTCATTACGTATCCACTTTTAAAAGCTCATGCAAAAAAGTATGGACCTTTATCTCTGATACATTTTGATGCTCATTGTGATACATGGCCCGATGATGGAAATCGTCTAGATCATGGATCAATGTTCCTTCGTGCCGTCAATGAAGAAATAGTCGATCCGTCCACTTCGGTCCAAATTGGTATTAGAACTCACAATGATGACACTTTCGGTTTTACTGTTCTGGGAGCTCCATGGGTTCACAGGGAAGGAATCCCTGCTGTGATAGACGTGGTTAAAGAAACTGTTGGTAAACAATCTGCTTATTTGACTTTTGATATTGATTGCTTGGATCCTGCATTTGCCCCAGGAACAGGGACACCAGTTGCAGGGGGTCTAACTTCATCTCAAGCACTTGAAGCGATACGTTCGCTTGGAGATTTGGAGATTGTTGGAATGGATCTAGTTGAGGTAGCGCCTCAGTATGACGTTGGAGAAATAACAGCGATCGCAGGAGCTACGCTTCTTCATGATTTTATTTGCCTGCAGGCAATCCGTGCTGGCGCAACCCCTTTGCCTTTTGGAAAAATCTAATCATGTTTAAAACTTCTCATCAATCAGAAAGTCTTGATACAACTGTTTACGAAAAAGAGGAACTATATGATTCCCGCAGTTGAACTTCAAAGAATAACTAAACGCTTTGGCGACGTAGTCGCCGTTGACAATGTTGATCTATCTATTGCAGACGGAGAATTTTTTGCTTTGCTGGGACCAAGCGGATGTGGAAAAACAACAACCTTACGTTTAATTGCAGGATTGGAATTCCCCACCGAAGGAAGCCTTTCAATTTTTGGACAAGAAGTTGGGACGCTGACACCAAACAAAAGACCCGTTAATACTGTCTTTCAAAACTATGCGTTGTTTCCTCACTTAAGTGTTTTGGAAAATGTCGGATTTGGTTTAAAGATGCAAGGGGTCGACAAAAACACTACACGTAGAAGATCTATGGAAATGATTGAATTAGTTCAACTTGAAGGTTTAGCTGAAAGAAAACCTTCACAAATGTCGGGTGGGCAGCAACAAAGAGTTGCTCTTGCAAGAGCTCTAGTAAACCAACCAAAAGTGCTCCTTCTTGACGAACCGCTAGGCGCACTAGATTTGAAACTTCGTCAAGAGATGCAGCTTGAATTGAAGAAGCTCCAAAGAGATGTGGGAATTAGTTTTGTTTTCGTAACCCACGATCAAGAAGAGGCGCTAACAATGTCCGATCGCATAGCAGTCATGAATGAAGGAGAATTGCTCCAAGTAGCTACACCTGAGGAAATATATGAGCGCCCTACAAATCGTTTTGTTGCCGATTTTATCGGTCAAACGAATCTCCTCGAAGGCACTATTTCTGACAAGGAGACAGTAATTCTTGAAAACGGAAAATATGTAAAAGCTTTAAATGATTTTTCTGCAGGTACCCATGTAGCAGTTAGTCTCCGGCCTGAACGGGCACATATCAAACCTCAGGGTGTGTATGAGGAAGGATGGTCGCACGTAGACGGTTTTGTCGAAACAGTCACATATCTAGGCAATTCACTTGTTTACGGCATAAAGCTCGACTGGATGGATCTGGAGGTCCGCGAAGAAAATCGACCCGGAACAGATTTCCACCAACCCGGCACACAGATCACAGTTAGCTGGGATCCAGAGGCAATCTCACTGGTTACCGACTAATGAAGACTGAGGTTGGAACAGATTCAGAGGGTTCTGCCGCAACACAGGAGTTCGAAAAAGCAGCACTTCGACAAGAGTCAAGACGGGGTTTTCTTCTATCCTTGCCTGCTTACGCCTATCTAATTGTTTTTTTCGTAATCTCACTATTAATTGTATTTGTTTACAGTTTTGCCACTCGAAATCGTTTCGGTGGTACTGATTTATCAGGATGGAACTTAGACAGTTATTCGAGGATCACTGAACCTATAGTCAGGGATGTTCTTTTTCGGTCGTTGTGGCTTGCTTTCCTTACCACCCTTATCTGTTTAGTGATTGCCTACCCATTTGCCTATTTTCTTTCAACGCGTCGAGCGGCAGTCAGAAATGTCATGTTGGTGTTTGTGATGATTCCGTTCTGGACAAATTTCTTGGTGCGGAACTATGCGTGGAGAGTGATTTTAGGAAATGACGGTCCTCTTATGAATACAACCGAGTTTCTAGGTCTGGGATCTGTGGAACTTCTTTTTACGCAGACAGCGGTAGTTCTGGGTCTTGTTTATGGTTATTTGCCTTTTATGATCCTGCCTTTATATGCAGCGATAGAGAGAATAGACCGCCGTTTACTAGAAGCCAGTAGAGATCTCTATGGGACAGGATGGCAATCTTTCCGACATGTTCTTTTCCCCCTTTCAATGCCAGGAGTAATCGCAGGTTCGATCCTTGTTTTCGTACCTAGCCTTGGAGCTTATGTAACCCCTGAAATTTTGGGAGGAGCAAAAACAACACTTCTTGGAAGTTATATAGTCACCCAGTTCCTTACAGCGAGGAACTGGCCTTTTGGAGCGGCACTCTCTTTTGTTCTGATGCTAGTGATGTTAATAACTACAATTGTCTATTTCCGTAAGGGCGGTCGTACACTATGAGCACTTCAGTTGAACCTCGTGGTTGGGCCAAAGCTGCACTACATGCCAATGGTTGGATCGTCTATTTATTTTTCTATGCACCAATAGTTCTATTAGTTATCTACTCATTTAGTGACAGTAGAAATGTAGGTACATGGGGAGGTTTCACAGTTGATTGGTACCGGGATTTTTTCGAAAGCTCAAATGCCCGTGGAGCGTTATCAAATTCGGTAAAGATAGCAATTTTCTCGACCATCATTTCTGTTGTTCTTGGGACCATGGCTGCTTTGTCTCTTGAACGTTTCACCTTTCGAGGTAAAAAAGTCTTTGATGCACTTTTGTATCTGCCAATAATTATCCCTGATGTAACGATGGCAGTAATGATGTTGCTTTTCTTTGGAGAGTTTTTTGACATTATTGATGCTCTATTCGGCGTTGGATTAAGGAAAGGTTTTTGGTCCATTTCGATCAGCCATATTGCCTTCAACATTAGTTTTGTCTCAGTTGTAGTCAGGGCTCGACTAGCTGGTATGGATACGGACTTGGAAGAAGCGGCTATCGATCTGTATGCCTCTAGGTGGAAAGCTTTTCGCTATGTCACATTCCCACAGATACTTCCAGGAATAGCGGGCGGTGCACTTCTAGCTATGACCCTGTCCCTTGACGATGTTGTTATAACTCAGTTCGTCGCAGGTCCTGGTTGGACGACACTGCCTGTCTATGTCTTTGGACTAATACGCAAGGGTGTAACTCCTTTAATTAATGCAGTTTCAGTTACTATGCTTGTGGCTTCTATGCTTTTGGTTGTGTTGTCTCTCGTCGCTCAACGAGTACGAAGAAGTGATTAAGCACTATTATCAATTTATGTAGGTCTAAGTGCCTGGAGGGAAAATATGGGAAATTTGAAACGTTTTAGATATTTAGCTGTTCTGATCGCCTTAGCTTTAGCAGTTTCTTCGTGTGGAAGTGACAGCGATGAAGCCGCTGCAGCAGATTGTGAGTTGAACCAAATAGATGGTGATTTGGCTCTTTACAACTGGGCTGAGTATATAGATGAAGAACAACTAGCTGAGTTCGCAGCAGAATATGGCATTAGCGCGACTATGGATGTCTACGACTCGAATGAAGCCATGCAGCCAATCATTTCTGCAGGTAATTCTGGTTATGACGTTATTGTGCCGTCCGACTACATGGTTTCTATTCTTATTGCAGCAGGAAAGATCCAAAAATTGAATTTTGACGCGATCCCAAATGCCAAGAATATCTCTGCAGATTTCAGTGGTTTGTACTATGACCCTGAAGGTGAATACACGGTTCCTTATCAGTGGGGAACCACCGGTATAGGGGTGAACATGGCTGTTGTGGGAGAAGATTTCCCACGTTCATGGGGTTTGATTTTTGATCCAAGCATTTCAGGTTCTCACGACGGGAAAATTCAGTTGCTTAATGATCCACGTGAGACGATGGGAGCGGCACTCAAATATCTCGGTTATTCACTAAATACGACTGATAAAGGGGAATTGGATAAAGCAAAGGATTTGGTAGCGTCAACCGCCAGCAGATTGGCAGCTTTTAACACGGATTCTGCAGATGAATTCCTCACTAGTGGGGAAACTGTTATCGGACACGGATACTCAGGCGACATGTTTGTTCAGTTCCTCGAGACCGACAACCCTGAGGATTATGTCTATTTCGTTCCAGAGGAAGGTGGAACAAGGTGGATAGACAACATGGGAATTCCTTTTGATGCCCCTCATCCATGTACAGCTCATACATTTATTAACTGGTTGCTTAGCGCAGATCAAGGAGCTGCTCTGTCGAATTGGAACTATTACGCGACACCAAATGATGCAGCAGTGCCAGGTCTTGATGAAGAACTTCTTGATTTTGTAAATGATCCCGAATTGTTAGCAGGCGGAGTTGATTCTCTTGAAGAGATTGAAGACACAGGAGACTTTGAAATTAATTATTCGGATGCTTTTGTCGAAGCTAAAGGATGATCTAACTAGTTAAAAAAAGCGGGACCCCCAATGGGTCCCGCTTTTTTTATTTACCTATAAAGAAAAAACGTTATTTCAATACCTCAGCTATTGCATCAATCACTTGACCTATTTCTTCATCGCTGATAGTTAGAGGAGGGCAAATAGCGAGTCCTGTATTTAAAGGTCGCAAAATCACGCCCATAGAACGTATTTCATTTCTGATTTTCATAGGATCCTGTTCTATTTCGATTGCATATACAGCACCGGTTCCTCGCCAGGATTCAACAAGACCATCTGATTGTAATGACTCCAATCCAGTGCGTATTTGTTCTCCAACATGGTTAGCTCTGTCAACTAAAGCTTCCGATTCCATTAATTCTAAATTTGCAATGCCAGCAGCACAAGAAGTTGGATGGCCAGAATATGTGTAACCAGTTCTTAGAATAAAGTCAGGTTCTTCAAGGGTGTCGCAAACATTTCTAGAGACAATTACGCCCGAAAGAGGCAAGTAACCAGAAGTTACACCTTTCGCGAAAGTCATTAAATCAGGAGTAACACCAAAGTGTTGAGCTCCAAACCATTTACCGGTTCGACCGAAGCCACAGATAACCTCATCGAAAATAAGCAGAGCATCATTATCGTCGCAAAGTTTTCGTATGCCTTCTAAATAACCATCAACCGGTGGGTAAACACCTCCTGCACCTTGGATAGGTTCAACTATCATCGCCGCAATCTCACTTCCATGATTTGAGAAAACACTTGCAGCTGCTTCAATGTCATTGTTTGGTATTTCTAAAAAATGTGGAACTAAATCGCCCCATCCCTCTCGATTCGGAGCAATTCCCTGAGCACTAGTTCCTCCGAAGTTTGTTCCGTGGTAGCCGTTTGTGCGTCTTAAAATTATTTGTTTTTTTTCATTTCCCCGTAGTTGTTGATAAAGACGCGAAAGTTTTAAAGCAGTATCTACTGCTTCTGAACCGGAACAACCTAAAAAGACACGACCATCAGGGTGCGGTGATCTTACAGCAACCATTTCGGCCAGTTGCGCAGCCGGTTCGTTAGTGAAAGGGTCAAAAACATTGTAGGCCTCAAGAGTTTTCATCTGTTTTGTTACGGCTTCAATTACTTCGGTTCTTCCATGACCAATTTGGCAAAGCCAAAGATTAGCCATTGCATCTATGTATCTGTTTCCTGCATCGTCCCAAAGTAGGCAACCTTCTCCGCGAACAATGTTTACAAAGTCAGATTCTGATTTTAAAGGTGGCGCAAAACCGTGCAGCAAGGGATGTATTTCTTGTGTCATTCAAAAAGCCTCCTCTTTAGATCAAATGTTACGTCAGGTCTAATGGGTTTGCCATCAGGAGGTTTGGTTAATACCCAACCAAAAACTAGAAGTACAGCCATTACTGATGCAGTCACAGCCCAAGCAACTGTGTCATTGGTAGTTTCATATATTGCTGCTGCCATTATTGTTGCTAAAGCACCTGCAGCAACTTGGAGTGATGCTGCTAGACCTTGCGCTGCAGCTTGCCGCTCTTCAGGCACAGAAACTGATACGAGCATAGGACCTGATGGTAAGCCCAACCCTTCAAAACTAGACGCGATAATTGTCAGAAAAATAAGAGCAAGTAAACCCTCTACTAAACCAAAAGTGCAAACAAAGACAGTAATTATCGCAAGAGTTCCTACCGCCCATCTTCTAGCGCCGAAACGTTGAGCAAGGACACCGCCTTTTACAGACAGGAGAGGAATTGGTAAAGCAGCGCAAGTAATTGCAATGCCGATTTGCCAGTTTGAGGCACCTCTACTGTCCATTTCCAAAACCCAAACAGATTCAAAGGCGCCGATAAAAACAAAATAGGCAACCAAAATCAATACAGCGCCATTAAATCTCCGGATTCGAAATAAATCTGACGGTCTTTTTTTCTCCAAGTCACGTTCTGCTTGGTCAGGTTTAGCTTTTAATGCTGTAGGTATAAAAAAAGTTAATGCAATTGCCATCCCCCAAAAAGGAGTTCTGAAATCATTTATTGCGTTTAAGGCAGCTGCAATAGCGGGTCCCAGCACCCATCCAGCTGCATCGTAAGCTCCTAGTTTTCCAAGATTTTTTCCTATTTCCTTAGAGTCGGAGACTATGACAGTTCTTTTCGCGGCTGGAGAAATTGCTCCCAAAGCAAAACCAAATAAAGACCGTCCAACAATGAAATACCAAAGTGAGTCACCCATAGCTAGAAATAACAGCGCAACAATTCCGGTGATTAAGCCAGATTTAAGAAGTATTGGAGAATGACCACGGTCGGCCTGGGGTGAAAGAGTTATTAGTGCAATGAACGAAGAGGCAAACCCACTGAAGATAGTAAGGCCAATTTCAAAGTTTGAAAATCCAAGTTCTTGTTTAAATTCTGCTCCTAAAGTGATGACACTAGACAAACCTGCTGACATTCCAAAAAGTATTAAAAAGTAAGGAAGTAGTTTTGGGCCACTTGTATTTGAGGGGGCGTCAGACATTGCAGAAGCTTATTTCAATTGAGTTCTCCTTAGAAACTTTCAAGTATTAAGAAATGGTTTTTTTGTGGCAATATCGACTTAGGAAAGAGGGACAAAATTGGGTAATGAATTCGATAGATACAGACATCAACATGACAAGGGTGTAGGAACAAAAATTTCATGGTTACTTAATCTCCCAAAATTCTGGAATTCCCCTTTAAGTAAAGAGGTAATTCGCATTTTAGGTCCCGAAAAAGGTGAAAATGTTTTGGATATAGGAGCTGGTATGGGACCTGCAACAGTCGAAGCTGCTAGCAGAGGTGCGCATGTTGTTGCTGTGGATCCATCTAGATTCATGAGGGCGGTTTTAGGTTTTAGGAGACAGTTTCAGAAAAACCCTGGGCTTATAACAGTTGAAGCTGGTGTAGCAGAAAAAATTCCTTTATCAAAAGGCTCAACTGATGTTGTTTATGCAGTTAACGCAGTGCATCACTGGGTTGACTTAGAAGCTTCGATAGAGGAAATTGTGCGGGTGACTTCAAGTCAGGGCAGAGTTCTATTGGTAGATGAAGATTTCACTAATCCTGATCACCCTCAGCATGAGAAACATCATGACCATGAAGAGGAGATGACGAAGGTAGATGTTGATGCCATTAGGGATATTTTTGAACGTCTCGGTCTTGAAGCAACAGGAGAGAAAGTTTTACTTACAGGATTACCTGTAAAGATGATTAAAGCTAATGTACGATAACTCTTTACGTTTCTTGATCAAGGGAAAATAAGTTGCCACAAATCCAAAGCAATGGGGTAAGTCTTGAAGTAGAGACTATTGGAAATAGTGATAATCCCGCGGTGCTTTTGGTCATGGGACTGGGAGCACAAATGACAGCATGGCCTGATGATTTTTGCCAGCAACTTTGTGAACGTGGTTATTTTGTTATCCGTTTCGACAACAGAGATGTTGGATTGTCAACTTGGTTTGATGAAATAGGTGAACCAAATATGAACAGAACCTATCTGTCACATCTATTTGGCCGAAAGATAAAGTCACCTTATTCGCTTTCAGATATGGCTGATGATGCTGTAGGAATTTTAGATTCTTTAGGTGTTGACAAGGTTCACTTGATCGGAGCATCAATGGGAGGCATGATTGCACAAAGGCTCGCTCTTAATCATCCTGAGAGAGTTATGTCTCTTTGTTCAATTATGTCTACTCCCCGTTTTATTAGACCTGAATATCAATTGACTCTTGAGTTGATGGAACCAGATTCTGGAACTAGAGAGGGCAGAATAGAGAGTGGAATCAAATCAGCAAGATTGATACACGGTGAACAGTTCTCACTACCAGAAAATCTTCGCGAGTTAGTTGCAGCCTCTATTGATCGCGCATGGCATCCGGCGGGAACAACAAGACAGTTAACTGCGATATTGGCCGATGGTGACCGTAGGCCAGAACTAAGACAACTTTCGATTCCGACAACAGTTATTCACGGAACTGCTGATCGTTTAGTGCCACCTAGAGGAGGAAAAGAAACAGCTGAAGCTATAAAAGATTCACATCTAGTTCAAATAGAAGGAATGGGTCATAGTTTACCTGAAGAGACATGGCAGGAGATTTTTCAGACCTTCGATGAATTAGTAGCTAGGTCTCAGAAAAAGTAACTTATCGTATTATTTATTGCGTTGCTTCACTAATAAGCCAACGAAAAATCGGATCTGCCCCTGGAAGTAATTCGGGATGCCACTGAACAGCAAGCATGCGATTTTTAGTACTTTCTATTGCTTCGATAATTTCTTCAGTTGCTTCACCCCCTGAAGACCATCCGACTACTTTTATGTTTTCACCAACTTTTTTAACTGCTTGATGATGTAGGGAGTTAACTTCAATTTCGGAACCATAGATTTCTGACAACTTAGATCCTGATTCAAAGTGCACTTTATGATGCTTATCATTGCAAGGTTTGGTGATGTTTGCATGGTCTGGAATATCTTGAAAGAGAGTTCCCCCTGCATGAACATTTATGACTTGTATGCCTCTGCAAATGCCTAAAACAGGCACATTATTTTCGATAGCTCCATTTAGGATTTCAAATTCATGGTCATCTCGTCCAGGTTCAAATTTACTAAGACTAGGATCTTCGTCCGGAGAGTGAATCATCGGATTTACATCAGCCCCACCGCTTAGAACTATTCCATCTAGTTTTGACACAATCTCAGCATTTGAATCACGTGGTATGAGTACAGGCATGCCCCCAGCCATACTCACCTGTCGTCCATAATTTGTGAAAAAAAGATCTATATCCAGTTCACCTTGAACTGAAAGTACCCCATTTACATCGGCCCCTTTTTTTCGACGCCCAGTAATACCAATTAAAGGAGAATCGTTCATGTATTTACCTTCATGGTTTAATTGTAAAACCTTGTTTAACTGATATACCAAAACTGACCTAATTAATAAAAAACAGCCATATGAGTGAATGTGTCTCACCCATTGCATAATCTCGTTACATGGACTCTTCTGTCATAATTGTTGTTTTACTAGTTGCTTTAGTTATAAGCATTTCTGTTTCAGTAAAAGCTTTAATACGTCAAAAAAATTCTTCAGATTTGGATTCAGAGGCGTCAAAAGAAGAAGTTACGTCAATGCTTGAACGTCTAACTTCAGACTTGAAGGTGCAAATGGGAGAACTTGCAAATAAAGCTCTCCAAGATAATAACGAACAGTTCTTAACTCTGGCTTCCGAAAGAATGAATGTTGTTAAAGAACAAACAAAAGGTTTGTTGGATCCTTTTGAGAAGCAGATCGAGCAATTAGGAAAAACAGTTAGCGAACTCCGTTCTGCACATGACAAAGAGAAAGGCGTAGTTGAAACTTTAGCGTCAAGAATGGGTGAACTTAGTGAGTCAAATGTTGCTCTGACCGAAGCCTTGCGTTCACCCACTGCTCGTGGGGCATGGGGTGAAAACCAACTGCGAAATGTAATCGAATTAGCAGGCATGACCCCCTATTGCGATTATGAAGAACAATCAACTGGAGAAAACAGGAGTGGCAATGCTATACGTCCCGATGTCGTAGTGCGGCTCCCCAATGGTGCTTATCTAGCAGTAGATGCAAAAGTTCCTTTAGATGCATACCTGGAAGCACAGGAGTCCTCAGATAAGACCGAGATTGAAAATCATTTGTCACGTCATGCGACTGCCCTAAGAGCACATGTAAACGCGCTAGCAAGCCGAAAATACTGGGAGCTAAATGATGGTCCAGCGCCAGAGTTTGTCGTTCTGTTCGTTCCCGGAGAGTCGTTTTTAGCTGACGCTTTGCGAGTCGATGTTTCACTTTTGCAAGATGCTATGGAGAAAAAAGTCTTGCTTGCTTCTCCCGTAAACCTTTTAGCTCTTCTATGGGCAGTTGCCAGAGGGTGGCAAGAAGCCCGTATCACTGAGCACGCGAAGGAGATTGCTGATCTCGGAGAAGAACTTTACGAACGAATCGGCACTGTACTCAACCATATGGATAAGACAGGCCGGGGTTTAACTTCTGCAGTAAATGCATACAACACTATGATCGGTTCAGTAGATGGACGTTTAATGGTTACTCTCAGAAAATTCCCTAATTTAGGAATTGGTAGTAATGAAATTCCTTCACCAGAAGAGTTAGAGAATAAACCGCGTGATTTGCAGGTTGAAGAGATGAAAGGTCTTTCTTCGCCTGAAATCTAAGTTAAATACGAGTTTTACTAATAACGAAAAGTGTCTGCATAGAAGCAAAGCGGTAACCTCATAATTCAACCGTTATTTTTGGTTAACCTTCTGTAATAAGAAAAATTAGGAGAAATTAGATGTCAAATGTGGTGCGCGCCGCAATGGTCCAAACAAGGTGGACAGGCGATAAAGAATCAATGATTGATCTTCATGAGCAATATCTTCGTGAAGCTGCTAGTCAAGGTGCCCAAATAATGTGTTTCCAAGAACTTTTTTATGGACCGTATTTTTGTCAGGTTCAAGAAGTTGAATATTACGGTTACGCAGAAGCTATACCAGATGGCCCAACTGTAAAGCGTTTTCAGGAGCTAGCGGCAGAGTTAGGAATGGTGTTAGTACTGCCAATGTATGAGAAAGAAAAAGAAGGTTTCTTGTACAACACAGCGGCAGTGATTGATGCAGACGGAAGTTATTTAGGAAAATATCGGAAAACCCATATTCCTCAAGTCAATGGGTTTTGGGAGAAATTTTATTTCAAACCAGGTAATACAGGGTTCCCTGTTTTTCAAACAGCTGTAGGCAGAGTCGGAGTGTACATATGTTATGACAGACATTTCCCAGAGGGTTGGAGAGCTTTAGGAATGAACGGAGCGCAAATCGTTTTCAATCCATCTGCGACAAGTAGAGGCCTTTCTTCGTATCTATGGAAACTCGAACAGCCAGCTTCAGCAGTCGCAAATATGTATTACGTGGGAGCAATTAACCGAGTAGGAATCGAACCTTTGGGTGAAAATGACTTCTACGGCACAACTTATTTCGTCGACCCGCGAGGCCAGTTCGTTGGAGATGTTTGTTCAGATCAAGACGAAGAATTAATCATAAGAGATTTAGATTTGGAAATGATCGACGAGGTTCGCAATCAGTGGGCCTTTTACAGGGATCGCAGACCAAGCACCTATGAAGACCTCGTAACCCCTTAATCTAGAGATAAGGAAAAACATGGCTACTAATTCAGAACTATTTAAACGTCATTCTGAGGTTCTTCCCTCTTGGCTGGCTCTTTATTACGACCCACCTATTTCAATGGATTACGGAGAGGGTCGCCATGTTTATGACGTCGAAGGAAATCGATATCTTGATTTTTTTGGCGGAATCCTTACAACAAGTCTTGGTTACGACATTCCTGAAGTAACTGACGCAATTAATAAACAGTCATCAAAGGTTTTACATTCCTCAACTCTTTATTTGTCTGAGCCAATGATCGAGTTAGCAGAATTGGTGACAGAACTTTCAGGGATCCCAGATGCAAAAGTTTTCTTTACTACTTCTGGGACAGAAGCTAACGATGCAGCCTTGTTGTTGGCAACGTCATATCGTCGATCAAATCAGATACTTGCGCTTAGAAACAGCTACCACGGACGCTCGTTTTCTACCGTAGCTATTACATCGCATAGATCTTGGTCACCAACCAGTTTGAGTGGACTTTCCGTAAATTACGTACACGGTGGATATAGATTGCGAAGTCCGTTTAACGGGTTCGATGATGAAAGCTATACCCAAGCTTGTGTTGATGACCTTGTTCAGGTTTTTGACATGATGACCTCAGGAGATGTGGCGACAATGATTGCCGAACCAATTCAAGGTGTTGGAGGTTTTGCGACTCCTCCTGATGGATTTTTTGGCGCAATGAAAAAAGAGTTAGACAATAGAGGAGTCTTGTTTATTTCCGACGAAGTTCAAACAGGATGGGGTAGAACCGGAGAAAACTTCTGGGGTTATCAAGCTCATGGAATGGTTCCTGACATGATGACTTTTGCAAAAGGAGTCGGAAATGGACTGGCCTTAGGGGGAGTGGTTGCAAGAGCAGAAGTAATGGAAGCAATGCCTGCCAATTCCATTTCTACTTTCGGAGGTAATCCAATTGCATCAGCTGGAGCTTTAGCCACCATCAAATACATGCTTGAACATGACACTCAGAATAACTCTAAAGAAATGGGAAACAGGTTAATAGAAGGAATCAGCAAGGCAGTAGAGGATTCACCTGTTATAGCGGAGATTCGCGGTCGAGGTCTAATGGTCGCTATAGAGACTGTGGTGCCAGATTCCATTGAGCCTAATGCAGATGCTGCTGCTCAGTTAATGGAAGCCGCAAGAGCTTCAGGGCTACTTATCGGCAAGGGGGGACTTTATGGGAATGTTATTCGTATAGCTCCGCCTATGACTGTTACAGCTGAAGAGATTGATGAAGGAATTGCAATCTTGAATGAGGCTATAAAGGGTTTACATTATTAAAGTTGATTATAAGGAGGAGTTATGACGACTCTAATAAAAAATGGAACTGTAGTTACATCAACTGGACGGCATGATGCAGATGTTCTTATTGATGGAGAGAAGATTGCGGCAATTTTGCAACCAGGGACCTCAGCAGCCACAAGTGCTGAAACAGGAGCGGAAAAAGTTATTGACGCAACCGGAAAATATGTTGTACCAGGAGGGATCGATTGCCATACACACATGGAACTTCCCTTCGGAGGTACTTTTGCATCCGATACTTTCGAAATAGGCACAAGAGCTGCAGCTTGGGGTGGAACCACGACAATTATTGACTTCGCAGTTCAGAAATACGAAGAAAATGTCAGAGAGTGTTTAGATTCATGGTTCGCGAAAGCTGAAGGCGAGTGTGCCATTGATTATGCATTTCATATGATCTTAGGTGGCGTAGATGATGCAGCTCTAAAAGAAATGGATGCTTTGGTAGATGAAGGAATAACCAGTTTCAAGTTATTTATGGCATACCCGGGTGTTTTTTATAGCGATGATGGTCAAATTCTAAAAGTTATGCAGAAAGCTTCAGAAAACGGAGCAATGATCTGTATGCATGCAGAAAATGGAATCGCAATTGATGTGATAGCTGAACAAGCCGCATCACGTGGACAAACCGACCCTATTTATCACGGCATTACCAGACCATCGAGACTTGAAGGTGAAGCAACAAATAGAGCTATTCAGTTAGCTCTTGTGGCAGGAGCACCTGTCTACTTTGTTCATCTTTCAGCTAGTGAAGCATTGGAGCGTGTTGCCGCAGCTCGCAATGAAGGACATAACGTTTATGCCGAAACATGCCCCCAATATCTGTATTTAAACTTGGAAGACCATTTAGGAGCTCCAGGTTTTGCAGGGGCCGGCTATGTTTGTTCGCCTCCACTGAGAACTAAGGAACACACACATCATAAAGATCTTTGGAGAGGGCTTCGGACCAATGATCTAGCTGTAGTCTCAACGGACCATTGTCCTTTTTGCATGAAAGAGCAAAAAGAACTAGGGAGTGAAGATTTTAGAGCAATTCCAAATGGCATAGGTGGAGTTGAACACCGCATGGACCTTATATATCAAGGAGTCGTAATGGGGGAATTAAGTTTGGAGCGCTGGGTCGAGACCTGTTCCACAACTCCAGCTCGAATGTTTGGTCTTTATCCACAGAAAGGTGTAATTGCAGCTGGTTCCGATGCAGACATTGTTCTTTACAATCCGAATGCAAAGACACATATTTCAGTCGACACGCATCACATGAGTATGGATTATTCCGCTTATGAGGGTTTTGACATCGACGGTCATGTTGACACAGTAATTTCAAGAGGAAAAGTGCTCATAGAAGACGGTGCCTATCATGGCGCAAAGGGAGATGGACGTTATTTGCGTCGAGGACTTTCTTCATATTTGATTTAAACGTTAATCACACTGAGGTTATCTATGCGCAAAATCACACATTTAATTGATGCAAAAAATTCTGAATCGACTTCAGGAAATGCAGGACCAGTTTTTAACCCTGCTACTGGAGAACAGACAGGAGAAGTGGATCTCGCTTCAATTGAAGAGGTAGATGTAGCAGTCGAATCATCAAGAAAAGCTTTCCAAGAGTGGAGAAATGTTTCTATTGCTCGAAGAGTAAAACTATTGCATGACTTCAGAAATTTGGTTATTCAAAATGAAACTGAAATTGCTTCCAGATTGACTCAGGAGCATGGAAAAGTAGCTGATGACGCCCGGGGGGAAGTAGCTAGAGGAATAGAGAATATAGAGTTTGCTTGTGGATTCGCTGATTCTTTAAAAGGTACATATAGCGAACAGGCTTCTACTGGGGTTGATGTATATACAGTAAGGCAACCTCTTGGCGTTTGTGCAGGAATAACTCCCTTTAATTTTCCAGCAATGGTGCCACTATGGATGATTCCTAATGCGGTTGCATGCGGAAATACATTTGTTTTGAAACCATCTGAGAGAGACCCGTCTGCTCCAAGATTTTTGGTTGAGTTAATTCAGGAGGCCGGATTTCCGCCGGGGGTAGTTAACTTAGTAAATGGAGACAAAATCGCAGTCGATAGGCTTCTAGAGCATCCAGATGTCTCTGCTGTAAGTTTTGTAGGTTCAACACCAATCGCCAAATACGTTTACTCGACAGGCACAGCTCAAGGTAAACGGGTTCAAGCGCTCGGAGGAGCTAAAAATCATATGCTAGTGCTGCCGGATGCAGACCTAGATCTTGCAGCAGATGCTGCAGTTTCGGCTGCTTATGGATCAGCAGGAGAAAGATGCATGGCTATTTCTGTAGTTGTTGCAATCGGAGACATAGCAGATCCACTAGTTGATGCAATCAAACTCAGAATGGAAAAATTAGTTATAGGTCCGGGAGATGATGCAAATTCAGAGATGGGCCCACTAATTACTAAAGAACATCGAGACAAAGTAGCTGGATATGTCGATATCGGAGAAAAAGAAGGTGCGCATTTGATCGTCGACGGACGTGAACAGATTTTCGAAAATGAAGGTTTTTTCATTGGCGTTTCACTCTTAGATCATGTGACGACCGATATGAGTGTTTATAAAGAAGAGATTTTCGGACCTGTTCTTTCCGTTGTGAGAGTAGACAATTACAATCAGGCGGTAGAGATGATTTCAAATAATCCATACGGTAACGGTGCAGCAATTTTTACACGCGATGGGGGCACAGCACGCCAGTTCCAGCAAGATGCTGATGCTGGAATGGTGGGCATAAATGTTCCAATACCAGTTCCAGTTGGATATCACTCCTTTGGAGGATGGAACGATTCTCTTTTTGGCGATACAACCATGTACGGGCCTGAAGGTTTAAATTTCTTCACGCGACCCAAAGTTATTACAAGCCGTTGGCCTGATCCAACAACAAGTCAAGTGGATCTTGGATTTCCTCAGAACAACTAAAATTAACAAGGAGAAATAATGGATTTTGGTGTTGTCCTCCAGACAGACCCACCGGCGTCTAGGGTGATAGACCTCACGGTTAGAGCTGAGAAATTAGGTTTCACACACGGATATACATTTGATAGCCATGTTTTATGGCAAGAACCTTTTGTTATTTATAGTGCAATGCTTGCAGCTACAGAAACAATGAAGGTCGGACCCATGGTTACTAATCCAGGCACTCGCGACTGGACCGTTATCGCCTCTTTATTTGCGACTTTAAACGATATGTATGGAGAGCGAACCGTTTGTGGAATAGGTCGAGGCGATTCGGCAATGAGAGTAATCGGTTATCCACCATGCAATTTGGCAACACTTGAAGAATCAATCAACGTAATAAAAACACTTGCAGAAGGTGGAGAAGTTGCGTATAACGGCACAACTCAATCATTTCCCTGGCGAAGCGGAGGAACTTTGCCAGTATGGATGGCAGCATATGGACCAAAGGCTCTAGCTTTATGTGGCAGGGTATGTGACGGGTTTGTTCTTCAATTAGCTGATCCACAAATTGCCGAGTGGACAATTAAGGCGGTCAGGGAATCTGCAGAAGACGCAGGCCGCGACCCTAATGAGATAACAATTTGCGTGGTTGCTCCTGCATACGTGGGAGACAATTTACCCCACCAAAGAGATCAAGTTAGATGGTTTGGCGGGATGGTAGGAAACCATGTGGCGGATTTGGTTAAACGTTATGGATCAGACAGTTCTTTAGTGCCCGAAGCACTGACAGAGTACATAAAAGCTAGAGAGGGTTACGACTATTCTGAACATGGGCGAGCAGGTAATACCCATACAGATTTTGTACCAGATGACATAATTGACAGATTCTGCATTCTAGGTGACGTTGAATCCCATATTGAGAGACTTTCCGAGTTAAAGGCATTGGGTGTCGATCAATTTGCGTTGTATTTGATGCATGATCAGCAAGACGAGACATTAGAACTTTATGGTCAGAGTATTATTCCAGCATTTAATTAGTGAAAATTGATTTGATTTAAAAGATTTAGAGGTGAACTTGACTAAAAGAAAAGCTTTCAGAACAGCTTTTACAGTATTAGTTACGATTATTTTATTTGTACTTTTATGGGAAGGGTACAAATGGATGGGTCAACAGACTGATGACCATTGGCCAGGTACAGGATTCGGATTACCTGTTTCAACCGACGACTTGACCATGCCTCATTCAGGGGACATTTTTAAAGAACTGACAGATGAAATTCGTGCAGGCAGAGAAACTCTACCCATGACTGTTTATCTTTTGAAGAAAGCAGGGTTCACATTTCTCGAGGCTGCGATTGGTTTTTCTCTAGGAGTGATTGTTGGACTTATGCTTGCGGTTTTCATGTTGAGATGGAGATTTGCAGAAAGAGGCTTCCTTCCTTGGATAAATGTTTCTCAGACTGTTCCGTTGATTGCACTAGCTCCGATAGTTGTGACTTGGGCAAGACTACAGGGATACCCAGATATGGTTGGCATATCTTTAATTGCAACTTATTTGACCTTTTTCCCAGTTGCAGTTAGTGGACTTAGAGGGCTCCAATCACCCGAAAGTAGTGATGTAGAACTTATGCATTCTTATGCGGCATCATGGACATCAACATTGGTGAAACTTAGATTACCTGCCGCAAGACCATTTCTTTTCCCAGCGTTTAAACTGGCTGCTACTTTAAGCGTTGTAGGTGCAATTGTCGGGGAAATTTCAATAGGTACAAAAACAGGCCTAGGGAGAGCAATATTGGACTTTGCTCAAAGATATGCGGTGTGGCCCGAAAGGCTATATAGCTCTGTGATAGCAGCTTCGCTATTGGGACTTTTTGTTTTCGGGCTTGTTAACGCCGCAGAATGGTTAGTAATTAAAAGAGGCAGAGAGGTCGCTAAGTGAAAAAAAACAACGAAACCTTAGATGAAGCCGTTTCCATAAGATCAGCAGACAAGGTTTTTAATCCAGATAGTGATGACGAAGTTCAAGCTTTGTCAGGAATTAATTTGGATATTGCATCTGGTGACTTCATCTCACTAATCGGTCCTTCAGGTTGTGGTAAGTCAACCCTCTTGAGACTGGTCGCAGACTTGTTATCACCAACAGCAGGTGAAGTCAGAGTTTTTGGAAAGACAGCAAATCAAGCAAGACTTGATCAAGACTATGGAATGGTATTCCAACATGCCGGCCTTTTTGATTGGAGAAAAGTTTCGGCAAATATTGAGTTGCCTTTAGAGCTTAAAGGATGGTCCAAATCTGAACGTAAAGTCCGTTCTAAAGAAATGCTGGAACTAGTTAGATTAGAAGAGTTTGGAGATCATTACCCAAGACAGTTATCGGGAGGTATGCAACAACGAGTTTCTATAGCTAGAGCTTTATCTTTCGAACCTCGCTTATTGCTAATGGATGAACCCTTCGGAGCCTTAGATGAAATGACTCGAGAACATATGCAGGTTGAGTTGTTGCGGATATGGCGTGAGACAGGAACTACCGTGGTGTTCGTTACTCATTCGATACCTGAGGCCGCTTTTCTTTCATCAAGAGTAGTTGTGCTTTCTCCAAGGCCAGGAAAAATTCATTCTGAGATTGAAGTCAATTTAGGCGATCGCAATGATGCGACAAGAGAAGATCCTCAATTTTTTCAAGCAACGACAGAAGTCCGTGAAGCTCTTCGGGCTGTAGAGGCTAGTGAATGAGAAGCAGTAAGTTTGTTTCGATTTTGCCTCCAGTCATAGTTGGCATCGCCGGTTTGGCCATATGGGAAGGAGCAGTAAATGTTTTTGATATCAAAGAGTTTTTGCTGCCTAAACCATCTTCAATTTGGGCACGATTATTTGATGAATGGGGAGAATTAAGACACGCAACTTGGGAAACTGGAAAAATTGCAATAAGTGGACTGTTAATCGGAATTTTTCTAGGTGTCTTACTGGCTTTAATCACTAATAGATTTAAAGTTTTGAGTGATGGGTTAACTCCTTTAGCAATTGCTGTAAATGCAACGCCTATTGTTGCACTCGCACCTATTTTCAATGCTTGGTTTGGAATTACTGGAACTTTTAGTAATCAGGCAGTGGTTATAGCAGTTGTTTTTTTCCCTGTATTTATTAATACAGCAAAAGGACTTACAGAAGTTCATCCTAATGAAATTGAATTAATGCAGTCTTACGCATCAGGAGAGTGGACCATTTTGCGAGAAGTACGAATACCCAACGCATTACCATTTTTTGCAAATTCTCTACGTTTGGCTGCCCCTCTATCAGTAATTGCGGCAATTGTCGCAGAATATTTTGGTGGACCTCAAGACCGTATTGGCAATGTCATCACTTCTAGTGCAGGATTTGCTAAATATGATGTAGCATGGGCCGCCATAGCAATGGCATCCGGTTTGGGGCTATTGTTGTTTGGTAGTGCTCTTGTTGCAGAGAGATTAAGTATGCCCTGGCGAATTTCAGGGGATTTAGAAAAATAATAACCCGGGAGGGGGATAAAAATAGAATGAAAAAACGTTTGACTAGAGGAGTGGTTGCGGCTGTAGCGGCAGTATCACTTCTCGCAACAGCATGTGGCTCTGATGAAGCTGCTGTGGGTTCAGGTGATTGTGACTCGGTGGACTCAGTCAGCCTTCAACTCCAGTGGGTTACACAAGCTCAATTTGCAGGTTATTTCGCTGCGGTGGACAGAGGTATTTACAATGACTACTGCTTGGATGTAACCATTCTCGAAGGTGGCGTAGACATTGTTCCACAACAACAGTTGGCATCCGGAGCAGTAGACTTTGCTATTTCATGGGTGCCTAAAGCCCTTGTTTCAAGAGAACAGGGAGCTGATATTGTCAATGTGGCTCAGGTATTCCAGAGATCTGGAACGCTTCAGGTTTCATGGGCTGATGCAGGTATTGGAAGCGACCCGGCAAATCTTCGTGGTAAAAAAGTTGGAAACTGGGGTTGGGGCAACGAATTCGAACTTGTTGCAGGCCTTAGAGACGCTGGTGTAGAAGATGGCTCATATGAAATGGTAGGTCAAAGTTTTGACATGATGGCCTTGTTGAATAGAGAAATTGATGCAGCTCAAGCAATGATTTACAACGAGTATGCTCAGGTTCTTGAGGCAAAGAACCCGGCAACGGGACGTTTGTATGAAGCATCCGATCTTGCAATTATTGATTGGAATGATGTTGGTACCGCAATGCTCCAAGATGCAATCTGGGCTAGCGGAGAACGTCTAGCTTCTGACCCTAATTATGAGGACATAACCACACGATTTGTAGCCGGATCTCTTGAAGGTTGGGCACACTGCCGTGATAATGCGGGTGATTGTGTAGATGCTGTTTTGGATAACGGATCAGCATTGGGTGAGTCACACCAAGAGTGGCAGATGAACGAAATCAATAACTTGATTTGGCCATCTCCAGATGGTGCCGGAATGATTAGTTCCGATGCCTGGTCACAGACAGTAGAAGTTGCCACTACTTCAGGAGACCTACAGGCAGCTCCTGATTCAGGCGCTTACACAAATGAATACGTCGAAGCTGCACTAGACATTTTGAGCGGTAAGGGTGTACAGACTTTCGGCAGCGGTTGGCAACCAAAGAAAGTTACTCTTAGAGAAGGTGGCGAATAGAACAAATTCGCAACTAATTTTCTAAAAACAGCCCGGTCGGAAACGACCGGGCTGTTTTTCTTTTTAGATTTACTTGAGTTTTAGTTAAAAAGGTTTTCGAGAGTTGCTGCAACTCCATCTTCGTCATTAGAAGGTGCAATAAAGTCGGCTGCGTCTTTTACTGAACTTTCAGCATTTTCCATCGCGTAACTGCAACCAGCCCATTTCAGCATTTCAATATCGTTTTGCTCATCACCAAAAGCCCAAGTATCTTCCGCCCTGATATTTAGCCTCATGGTGAGTTTTGTTAGTGCAGTTGCTTTATTTACTTTAGGAGGTCCCAGCTCGAGAAAAGTCAAACCTGAAGAGGCAATGTCAACTTTTGCATTAACGGTGTTTTTTATGTGAATCATAAAGTCTGGAAGATCAAATTTTTCATGCCAGGTGAGGATCTTTCGAACAGGTCTAGGATCAAGTTCTAAAACATTATCTATCGGAGGACCAAGAGGAACTCCCGGTGGTAATCGTTCGGCAAAACCTTTTTCTGCTTTGACACCGCGCGTGAACTCGTATGCAAAGCAAATACCGGGGATCTCTTTTCTTAAGTGTTCCACAAGGCTAGTAGGCAGGTCTTGCGGTAGATATATATCTTCTAATACCCTTTCGCTAGGCAACTCCACTGTCATTGCCCCATTAGAGCAAACAACGAAATCAACTCCGCCTAATTTCTCGACAGAGTCAAAAGCAACCAGCCAAGGTCTTCCGGTAGCTATAACAATTTTTGAATCTGCTTTTCTAGCTTTCTCAATTGATTCGCAGGTTCTGTGGGAAATTGATCCATCAGATCTTGCCAGTGTGCCATCTACATCGATGGCTATTAGTTGTGGCAGTTTAGAATTGCTGCTCACTTGGGTAGTTGATCTCTATAAGTCGCAAGATCAAAATAATCGCGCCAAAGTGTAATTTTTTCATCAATTACTTCCCAAACGCCGCAAACTGGAATTTCAATCCAATTACCACCCATTTCAAATCTGTCCAAACGCTCATTGAAAACTAAATTTCCACTGCTTGATGAGCGATGCACAGGCCAGTCAACACTTGAACAATTTTCTATCATTGGTCCTAGAAACTCTCTAACATTTTCCGATCCGAACATTTTCCCCATAGGAACGTTGTCGTACTCGCAGTCGTCTGCAAGAAGAGAAATAGCTGAATCGATATCTTTCCTTTCAAGAGCTGAAATGAATTCTTCTACAATTTCTAAAGGTGTCAATTTGTTCTCCTATTTGATTAATTGTCAGTTGATTTTTCATCTTGGTACTGGACTGTTCTATGAGTCCTTCCACCAGAAACAAGAATATTTTGCCCAGTAATCCAAGAGGAGGCATCTGATGATAAAAAAACTACTGCAGTGGCGATGTCCTCAGGTGTACCCAATCGCCCTAGAGGAATAGATGCTGCTATTTCTCTTGCTTTTTCTTCGTTTACATCGACCATTTCTTGGTAAGCCTCAGTAATTACCGGCCCTGGTGAAACAGCGTTAACACGGATATTTTTCTCTGCTAGCTCTAAAGCTAGTGTCTCCGTCATGTTGAGCATTCCAGCTTTTGCTGCAGCATAAGGCCCAGTAAAAGCGGACCCTCTCATCCCAGCACCGGAAGAAATATTTATTATGCATCCACCTTGGGGCATCCTATTAGCTGCCGCTTTTGCCCCTTGAAATGCAGTTGTAAGATTTAAGTCAAGTTGACTTGAGAATATTTCATCGGGGGTATCAAGTAGTGTTCGATTTCTTTTCTCATCAGTGCCTCCCACATTATTAACCCAGATATCTAAGGTTCCGAAAGCCTCTATACAGGCATCTCCAATACTTTCAGACCCTATTTCCCTAATATCGCCAACTACTTCGATAGCCTTACTTCCTAGATCACGGACCATCTGAGCCGTTTCTTTTACATCTTTTTCACGTCTAGCATTAATCACCAGATTTGCTCCGACGTCAGCTAAAGCGACAGCTATACCACGTCCAATTCCTTGTCCGGAACCTGTCACTACTGCGGCTTTATTTTCTAGTTGAAATTTTTTTAGTGTGTTCACGACAGAGAGGTTACGCTCAAGTCCTATGGATACAGCAAAGCAGAGACTAGAAAATAAAGTAAGTGTTGTAATTGGGGGTAGTACAGGCTTCGGTAAAGCTACAGTAGAGCTTTTTGCAGAGCATGGAGCCAAAGTCATAGTAGTGGGTCGGCGTGCGGATCTAGCTCAACAAGTTGGTCAAGAATTTGGCGGAAAAGGTTTTGGTTGCGACGTTGTTGAAGACGACCAAGTAAAAAATCTAGTGGATTCCATTTTAGAAACAGAAGGCTCTATTGATGTTGTGGTCAATTATGCCGGATATCAAGAATCAAGAAGGATTCGGGAATTAACTCCTGAGCATGTTCGACCCATGGTAGAGGTTCAGCTGATAGGCGCCATGCAAGTCATACAGCATTTTGGAAATGCCATGGCCTCCAGTGGTGGGGGATCAATAATTTCCACTTCTTCTCTAACTGCTCATAATCCGTCCACAGGTCATCCTGTTTATGCAGCTTGTAAACGAGGACTTGAGTACTTAACTGAAATTGCCGCTTTGGATTACGGACCTGATGGGGTGAGAGTCAATTGTATTGCCGCCCATTTGATTGAAACTCCGATGACAGAAGGAATTTTTCAAAATAAATTGGTTATAGAAGCAGCACGTCTGCAGACCCCATTGGGAAGAATGGGCAGCGTTGATGACATAGCAAACACTGCTCTTTTTTTGGCTTCACAAGAATCTTCTTATATTTCCGGTCAAACGATAGCTGTGGACGGTGCGGCCTCGACGCAAAAACTTCCTTCTGCTTTTGACATCGAATACCTAGCTTCTGCCAGACCAGAATTATTGGAGTAGGTGTCAGATTCTTTTAAGTCCACCTGATATTTAGTTTCGTAAATCCTCTAAGGATAAAAGGTGGAGTCGTTGGGGGTTCTTCTAAGACCTCAATTGTTGTGAGCGACTCAACAATTTTTTCCAATGCTAAACAAGCTTCTAATCTTGCAAGAGGAGCACCGATGCAGTAGTGGACCCCCCATCCAAAAGCCAAGTGCTGTCGTGCAAGTTTGGGGTCACGATCAAATCTAATCGAATCTGGATCTTCCCAAATCGCTGGATCTCGATTTGCAGAGGCAAACATGGCTTGAAGCTTTGTTCTTGCAGGGATTGTTGTGTCTAGGACGGGGCAGGTTTCTGAATTAGTTCTGAACAAACCTTGGACTGGAGAGTCGAACCTAAGGAATTCTTCAACAGCTAGTTCAATTAAATTCCGATTACTTTTAAGCTCATTGAGTAATTCAGGTTCTGCTGAAAGCCTGTAAATCATTAGTGCTAAAAGACTCGCTGTAGTTTCATGTCCGGCAACAAGAAGCTGATGACCTAGTTGCTGTATTTCTCTTCTAGAGAGCTGCCCATTTGAAAAGGCGATGGTCATTGTAGAAATAGCATCGTCAGGTAGTTGCTCACCTTTTTCCATTAACATGAGTCTTTCCTCGACAAGTTCGTCGATATATGACCAGAGTTCAAGGTTGGCTTTGTCCACCAGCTCAAGATCGCCACCCCCGAGACCAGCAACAATGTCATCAGCCCATTTGTGGAATTTTTCTCTATCCTTGGGGTCGACTCCAAGAATTTCAGCTATGGCGAATGCAGGAAAAGGAAAAGCAAAAAGATCAACAAAATCACCATTACCTGGTTTTTCAAAAACTTTCCAAAGGTCATCTCTAATCTTTTTGAGTCTGTTTTCCAGTGAGCGCATCTTTGAAGGAAGAAATATCTCCCTAAGAACTTTTCGTTGTCGGGCATGATCAGGATCATCAGCTGACCCCAAAACACCGCCCTTTTGGTAGAAAACGCCGGGGCCATCAGCGTTGCCCCATAGTTTTGGGGATTTTAAAATTTCAATTACATCATCGTGTCTACTAACCACATAAAAAGGTGGATCGAAATTTTCCTCGCGGTGAAGAGGACATTCTTCACGAAGAACACGATGTCCATCAGATGGTTCAAGATCGTTAGCTCTTTCTAAGTGTGAATATGCCATAGCTTTATTTTTATTTCTTTGGCTCCCGGCTCCAATTGATGTCAAAGTCTTGTGCCACATCTAAGACAGTTAAAGAGCGCCCCATCCCAACACAAAACCCTATTGTGATAGTTAGTTCTAAAATTTCTTCATCACTGAAATGTTCTTTTAATCGAATAAAAAACTCGTCGTTAATAGCTTTGTGATCAAGAGCAAAACACTCCGCATATTCGATTGCTAGTTTTTCACGAGTTGTAAAAGATTGGTTTTCTTCATATAAGTGAACTGAATGATAGTGTTCCTCATCAAATCCTTGCTCCATCGCCGATGCAGCTCTTGTATTAAGTCATATATCGCACGCATTGAGTTGAGCGATTCTCATACGAGCGGCTTCACGTTCACGAATGGGTAGACCACTTTTTTCATAAACTGCTTTGCTTAAAGCATGTATCCCTTCTCCCATATGAGGTGCTATTGACCAGACTCTGCTCATTTCGTTTCCTTCACCATCAGGAATTTCTATACGCGCCATATGGAGTATCTCCTTCATTTGTTGATAGTTTTCCATCTACTTGTTAAAAACAACTGAGATTAAAAATAGCAGAGATAAAGGAAGTTGAAAATGGAGAGCTGGATAACTGATAGCCCATTCAATGAAAGATTCCGATATTACACGCGTGGGAATGCGGATGAAGTAGGGCCAGATCCGTGGAGCCCACTTGGTTGGACTATGGCTTGGGAAAAGGGCTGCTGTCCTGGAGTGGCAGGAGGTTATGTGGAGTATGGAGTTTTTGACTTGGAAGAGTTTCCACATGAAACACGTAGCGTTTTTGGACTTTGGGGAGGCTACTTCTACAATTGTCTCTCGATGACCTGGGTTTTTGGGGTCCGAATGCCTGGCGCCACTCCAGAAGCTATAAATCAAGCGTATTTCGGCGACCGTCCGGGGGTACCTGAATACGAAGAACATCCGGATGATATTAAAGAAGAAGCTGAAGCATTAGTTAATGAGAGCATGGCCTGGGTGATGAGTACTGAGGATTATCCAATGATGGAAGAACGGTCTGAAACTGCCCGTCAAGCTGTAAAAAATCGTCCTGATCACAGCAAGTCATCAAATGAAGAGCTAGTTGAATATGCACGTGAAATGGTGGAATTGCTCGAATATGTATGGGTTCCTTCTTGCGTAGCAGCACTAGCCTGTTCGCTTGGTCCTGGTGCAGTTCAGGCTATTTGTGATGGAATCGGACGTTCAGAAGACGCTGTGAAATTAATGTCTGCAGTCGGAGATGTTGAATCAGCTGGTGCCTCATTTCGTATGTGGGATTTGAGTAGAGTGATCCGTGACTCAGAAGAACTTTCTGGTATTTTCGATGGAAATAATGATGAGATCTTAGAAAAGATAAGAGAATCAGATTCAGATGATGCCCGAGCTTTCTTGGATTTGTGGGACGAATTAATTGAAGAATGTGGTCACCGTGGGCCTAATGAATGGGATATGAGATCACACTCATGGACAACAAAGCCTGAATTACCAATCGGCATGTTAGAGAGACTGCGTCTTCAAGAAGATGATAAATCGCCCCACCTAGCTTCCGTTAAGTCAGCCGAAACACGAGAGAAACTAACTGCAGAAGTCTTAGATCTTGTCAAAGATGATGAAGAGACACATGGAACTCTATCTGCAGCAATTAAATCGGCCGCTCTTTTCTTTGGTATGCGGGAAATGGGAAAAAATGCCGCCATCCGCTCAATCCATGAAGCGAAATTAGCAATGATGGAACTAGGTAAAAGGATGGTTGAACAAGGAGCGATTGATGACCTCCAACAGCTATTTATGGTGACTGAATCAGAGCTCGACAGTTTCGTTGCCGACCCCATGTCAATGAGAGACACAATTTTAGAAAGGGACAAAGACTTTTCTTATTTGCACGAGGTTGAGCCGCCTTACATCGTTGACGGGAAAGTCGGTATACCTCCAATTTCTGAATGGCCGAAGAGAGGGTCAAAAAAATCTGGTCCAGCTAAAACGGGCGAAGTTCTTCAAGGCAGTGGAGGGGCGCCAGGTGTGGCAACTGGTACAGCAAGAGTAATCCTTGATCCTAGTGATGCCTCATCTCTTGAACCTGGTGATGTCATGATTGCTCCTACAACTGACCCTTCTTGGACTCCTTTGTTTATGACAGCTTCAGCCGTGGTGGTAAATGTTGGAGCAGTTGCAAGTCATGCAGCGATAGTCAGCAGAGAACTAGGGATACCCTGTGCGGTTTCAGTTGCAGATGCAACTGATCGGATAACAGATGGTTGCACTATCACAGTAGATGGATCAACAGGAACCGTAACAATAGAGTCATAGCTCGAAATTAATCTGTGAAGTAGCCTCCGTCCGGATGCAGGATTTCACCTGTCATATATGACGACTCATCCGAAGCAAGGAAAAGAGCAGTATTTGCTATTTCCACAGGGAGACCTCTTCGACCCATTGGAACGCTTTTAAACACCTCTTCAACTCTTTCAGGAGGACTGATTTCAAAAATTGTAGTCATGTGTGTTTCAATGAACCCTGGTCCAATTGCATTGACTCGAATTTTGGCTGGGGCAAGTTCACGCGCAGCTTTTTTGGTGAGCATCCAAACTCCAGCTTTTGAAACAACATAAGGAGTTGGACCAGCGTCTGGATGTTTAGAAGCAATCGATGCGAGAGTAATTATTGAACCACCTTTTCCTTGGTCGATCATCACTGATGCGGCAGCCTGTAAAGCGAAATAGGTTCCTGTCAAATTAACATCAATAACTTTTTGCCATTCTTCAAGACTGCCTTCGATAAATCCTTGAGCAGGATTTTCAATTTCTTGAGCTCTTTTTATTGCCATCTTTACTTCAGCTTCTCGGTCACCTGACAGGTAATCCTGGTGTGTTATTCCAGCTGCGGTAACAAGAACATCAATTGAACCAAATTCTGTTACCGCGATGTTAATCATTTCTTCATTTTCAAGACGATTAACAGCATCAAGGGGTGCATAAACTGCTTTTCCTCCAGCTTCCTTCAACATTTGCACAGTCTCTAATCCTACTTCTTCAAGCATGTCTGCAATGACGATTCCTTTTGCCCCTTCTTGCACAAAACGTAAAGCTGTGGCTTTTCCCAGACCGTTGGCACCACCAGTGATTACAGCTACTTTCCCATTCATTCTTGACATAACTAAACCTTACATCGCCTTCAAGTCGACTTCTGAATTTAGATTGCGTAGCCTATAGTCATGACTATTGAAGAAACCGAACATGAAGAAAAGCCTGCCTTACCAGAGCACAAATGCCCTGTAACAACAAGTTTTATGGATCATAGGGTCCAGAGTGAGCCTTGGGAATTTATTTCAGAATTACATGAGAAATGTCCAGTTCATAAGGTGCCGGAAACAGGGGTTTGGCTGATGGTTAATTATGAGGCTTCAAAAAAGGCTTTGTTGACACCTGAGATTTTCTCCAGCACTGTTCGGGCAGCTGCAGGTCATCAGGCAGAAAAACTTCGACTTCATCAAGAAATTTTAAGCAAGGAAGGATGGGGGCATGTTTTAACTTTGCAACGCACCGACCCACCTGTACACACCCATTATCGAAAGCTAATAAATCGTGTTTTTACTCCAAGAAGGGTTGCGGCCATGGCACCGAATATAGATGCCGTGACAAATTCTCTTATTGACGAATTTGAAGAATCAGGTGAATGCGAATTTGTAAGTGAGTTTGCTATGCCCTTACCAGGAATAATTATTACTGAGCAACTAGGACTTGATAGGAGTCAGATTTACACGTTTAAAAAGTGGGCAGATGCAATGCTTGCACCCTCAATGCGTTTATTGACAGACGAAGAAGTTAGAGAGGTAGCGGAAATAGAGTTAGAAGCTCAGAGACATTTTGCGCAAGAATTCGAAAAGAGACGAGAAAGTCCATCAGATGATTTGATTTCAGCATTAGTTCATTCTCATGAAGAGGGTGAAGAACCGCTTACAACTGCGGAGTTACAAAATTTGATGCATCAGCTAATAACTGGAGGTTTTGAAACAACCACCAGCGCACTGGCACATGGGATTTGGTTGTTGATCGAATATCCAGAGACACAAAAAATGCTTAGAAGTAATCCTGAACTTATAGACAATTTTATTGAAGAAGCTTTGAGATTCTGGAGTCCTGTTCAAGGTTTAGCTCGAATGACCACTGAAGATACAGAAGTTAGTGGCACAACAATTCCCGCTGGATCTATGGTTTCAGTTCGGTATGGCGCAGCGAATCGTGATCCAGAACAGTTTGAAGATCCAGAAAAATTCGATATCACACGAAACGATAACGGTGGCCATTTAGCTTTCGGATTCGGTGCACATTTTTGCCCTGGTGCTTCTCTTGCCCGTCAAGAATTAAAAAGCGCATTTACTGCTTTGCTTGAACGTAGTGAATGGTTTGATTTTGCTAAACCATTACAAGATCCTGCTCACGAACCGAGTTTTTTTCTACTTCCTTTGGAAGAGATGCACATAAAAATCAGATAGAGAAAACCTAATTAGTTGCAAAGTTGTGAAAAAGTTTCACGAATATCATTAATGAGAAGCGAGGGTTGTTCTGCTCCACCAAAATTCCACCTTCTCTTATTATTGTTTTCATAAGACTTTAATTCGATATGAGCCGAGTCTTTAAGCAAACACTGAGCGTGTTATCCATTCAGCCACCAGTGCTGGTTTCTCTTCTCCCTCGATTTCAACGGTGATGGTTCTAGTTATGTTTACAGCAGTAGGCTCCTTCAATTCCACTGAAAAAATTTTGCTTTGAGCACGTATACGTGCACCAGCTAATACAGGATTAATGAAACGAATTTTTTCGAAACCATAGTTGATACCCATCAACTGGCCTTCCAACTTTGGAATTGAAACAGGGAGGCTTGTTGTCAGATGAACAAGAAGAGAAAGTGAAAGAAAGCCGTGAGCTATTGTTCCGCCAAAAGGGGTTTCAGCTAAAGCTCTTTCAGGGTCAACATGAATAAATTGATGATCAATTGTTGCGTCGGCAAAATCATTAATACGATTTTGATCAACTTCAAACCAATCTCCATGGCCTTGATCCGATCCCTCTAGTCCCTTGAGGTATTCAAAAGCATTTTGCAAGTTTGAAGACATCACATCCTCCTATTTAGATTTAAAATAATTGTGAGTTTCTATCATGCCCGATCTAGACACCTAGCTGCTACTAATGCGATTATTAGGTATGGATGCATATAAAGCAGTTGTAGAAAAACGAGATAAAAGAGAGTTTGATAGTCGTCCTATACCTGAAGAAATCTTAGTGAAGATAATGCAAGCAACAAGAATGGCGGGTAGTGGAAAAAATCGACAAACGGGTCGTGTCGTGGTTGTAACGAATCAAGAGGGCAGAGAATCTGTCGCAGCTAGTGGAGATTTTGGAGATTGGATAAATCAAGCTTCAGTTGCGCTTGTTTTTGCAATCCATTCCGACGGCGGTCTAAGGCCTGACTTTGACATTGGGAGAATGGCCCAAAATGCAATGATCGTTGCTAACTCTGAGGGTTTGTATAGCTGCCCCATGACCGTTTATCGACAGCAAGAACTTAAAACTGCTCTTGGTATTCCTGATGAGTATGACGTACCAATGGTAGTAGGTATGGGATTTCCTGCAGGAGGATCTAAAAAGTCAAAGTCTCACCCACGGATACCACTAGAAGACATGGTTTATAGAGAGACTTGGCAGGATGGGTTAGTTTAAAAAGCTTCAACAAATTTTGTGAAGTTATTTATTTAACCGTAGATAAAATTAAAGAGATTTTTGAAGGGGGGTGTAAATGTGAGTAAACAGCGTTTAATTGATTTCGGACGAAGAGGTCTTGAGCACTTTCAAAATGGAACACAGGACCGTGTAGATCAGATTTTTCAAGTTCCAGCTGATAATTATACAAGTGCTGAGAAATGGGAATTAGAAATGAAAAACGTTTTTCGTCGCCTACCTTTAGTTCTTAGCTGTTCATCCGAACTAAGCAATCCAGGTTCTTACCACTCACTGGAAGTTTTAGGAGTTCCAGTTTTAGTGACACGAGGAGAAGACGGTGTCATAAGAGCTTTCCTTAATTCCTGTACACATAGGGGAGCCATAGTTGTTCCAGAGGGAACAGGAACTTCTAGACGTCATGCGTGTCCCTATCATGCATGGACTTACAACTCCCAGGGTGATTTAGTTGGTGTTTATGAAGAAGAACATTTCGGTCAGATTGATTACCAGTGCAATGGTTTAGTGGAACTTCCATGCGACGAAAGAGCTGGACTTATATGGGTGACACTAAGTACAAACCCAGTGATCGATATAGATACCTTCCTATGCGGTTATGGGGAAATGTTGGAATATCTCGGACTTGCTGACTGCCATGTGGTGGGAAGACAAGTAATTGAAGGACCTAATTGGAAAGTTGCATATGACGGATATTTAGATCTCTACCATCTTCCTGTCTTGCATAGAAATACATTTGGACCAGAAGGAGGTGGACATGCTGTCTATGACTCATGGGGACCGCATCAGAGGGCAACAAGACCCGATGTTTATTTCTCAAAACTTGAAGGAAGGGATGAAAATGATTGGCTTATCTCTGAGCTAGTAGGTGGTGTGTGGACTATTTTCCCTCACGTGTCTATTGCAGGTTTTGATGCAAATGGAAAGATCTACATGCTGTCGCAGTTATTCCCAGGGTCAAACCCAGAAAGTTCTAAAACGATTCAAACTTTTTTACATACTCAACCACCAGATGACCAACAAGCAGATGAAGTTAAAAAACAAATGGATTTTTTACGTGTAGTAGTTGAAGATGAAGACTACTTCACAGGTCTTCGTTTACAAAGGGCTTTAAATACTGGAATGAAAGAGTTTGTAAATTTTGGCCTTAACGAGGGTGGTGGTCAGAGATTTCATCAATTCTTAGAAAAGATGTTAAATACAACTGATGATGAGGTTCCCACTTTCTTTAAGGAGTCTTCGGATAAGTAGTATCAACACATACAAGTAAATTAGGGGGATATGAGATGGCAGGACCTTTAGAAGGAATTCGCGTTGTAGATCTTACACAAGTCGTTTCTGGTCCTTTAGCAACAATGTTGCTTGCGGATCAAGGAGCTGAAGTGGTAAAAGTAGAACCACTCGGAATTGGGGGCGATGTAACGAGGTTGCCCTCATTTGCAAAAGCTGGAATTTCAGCTCTTTTTGTAAACAATAATCGCGGTAAACGATCTTTAGCGGTTGACCTAACAAAAGAAGAAGGCAAGCAGATTGTGATTGATTTAGTCGAGCAAGCTGACGTATTCATCCAGAACTTTCGTCCAGGTGCCATTGAACGTTTAGGTTTAAGTTACGACGAGTTGAAAGCAGTAAACCCAAAGCTTATTTATTGTTCGATAAGTGGCTTTGGCCCAGATGGACCCTATTCAGACAGACCAGTTCTAGACCCAGTCATACAAGGTTTGACCGGCATGGTTAGCCGTCAGCTAAATCCACAAATCCCATTTCCAGACCTAGTAAGAAATCTTGTCGCAGATAAAAGCACTGCCTTTACATCAGCACAAGCAATCACGGCAGCCCTTTTCTCCCGTGAAAGAACTGGACAAGGTCAGTTCTTGCAAATTCCTATGCTCGATTCCTGTTTGTACTTTTTCTGGGTCGACGGGATGATGGATTTGACAATGCTCGACGAGGATGTAAGTCCAGGAATTACACTTGCAAAGGTTTATAACATCACTAATACTTCGGATGGTCAGCTAATTTATTTTGCTGCAAATGACAAGCAAAGGTTTGGGCTTTTGCGTGCGTTAGGAAGAGACGAGCTTTGTGAAGATGAAAGATTCAGTAGTTTGGCAGCAATTTCTAATCCAGAAAATTTTGCCGCTTTAGGAGAAATCGTTGCAAAAGAGTTTGAGAAAGTAACCAATGATGAAATCATTCCAAAACTGATCGAACATCAAGTACCATGTGGACCTATTTTGGCAGGCGAGGAGACTTTAGAGGATCCTCAAGTTATTCATAATGAAGTTTTGAAAATTTGGGAACATCCAGAAGCTGGAAAAATTAGGCAACCTGTACCGGCAGCTAGATTTTCAGACACACCAGCAGAAATGCGTGAGTCTGCAGCATTGTTGGGTCAACACAATGATGAAATCTTAGGCGAGTTGAATCGAGACAAGGAAACGATCGAAAGACTTCGGGCGGAAGAAATTATTCTTTAAAGCGAAAGTTAGGGAGACTTTTCAGCGAGTTTAACTTCGACAGGTATTGCGCTAGAGACAACCATTCCATTTATCGGATCGATTGCTTCTCTGGCCGAAGTCAAACGGCTTGTAGGTGTTCCTATATCTCTGACTTTCTCATCGGTTAGAGAAGTGCCACCCCAAGAGTGAGCCATTGAAACTATCCCACGTCTAAGTGTTTTATCTGCTTTAGCGACGCCTGTGATTGTCGATCTAGGGGAACTGATATCAATTAAATCCTCATTATTGATTTTTAAATCTCCCATGTCTTGAGGATTCATGTACGCGTAGTTTGTTGTGGATCGTGCGGCGATTTGGGGTAGTTCGGTTCCTAAAGAGTTCAGTACGTCTTTAAGGCGGCGGCTAGTTAGGCGGAAAGTGTGGACCGAGGAGTCAAACCCTGGCCATAACTCTGCTCCTGTAGATTCGATATAAACATCATCAAGTTCTTCTCCGATTCCATCCGGCATAAGATTGAATTTCGTTACACAATCCGATTCTGCGGGTTGGACTACATATTCTTTACCGGTGTGGATAACTCCTCGGCTCTCTCTTATTTGATCGAGAGGCATTCTTGAATCTGAATAAACGAGATCAATTACTTCGTCGTCAGTAGGCTTTTGTTCAAGCGGCATCTCTCCACCAGGTAGGGAAATTGGTGTATTCATTCGTCTAGAAACTTCCCAAAAGAATTCCCATTCCGCAATCAACTCGGATCCAGCTTCTACAACAGCATCAGTGTAATTCGTGTAAGGAGCTGCAAACCAACGATCCATCAGGTGCGGTACGTCAGCTCTTTCCAGAGCCAATCTTGGGGCAAATACATAGTCAGCTAATTCTGCAGTAGCTGTCATTCTATGGTCCAAAACAACTAATAGATCCAAGTCTTTAAGTGCTTTTATTGTTAGTTCATGATCAGGGAAAGCAACAACTGGATTTCCTCCACTGACTATAAGAGCGCGTACTTGACCTTCTCCTGGTTCAAGGATTTCATCGGCCAAAACTGAACAAGGCATTTGACCTCTGTAGCCACGAAGGTTTCTGAATCTAGAAGCAGGTCCAGGTGTTGGGTCTTTTGGAGGGATTACTTGGGCCCGTCTTGGAGATTCGGGATAGAGGAAGTTGCCACTTTCCACCAAATCACCCTCACGGTTGTAGCGTCCGCAGATAACATTTAGGCAGATAATTAGATGTTCTGTGAGTCCTGAATGGGGAGCCATGCTTGGACCTGTTCCTGTACCTGCGCCTCCCTTTTTGCCATTAGCGAACAATAGAGCAGCGGCAATTATTTCATCTTGATCAACATCGCAACGTTTCGCAACATATTCAGGGGTGAATCTTGCGACTGAGTTAATCAAACTGTTAAGGGTGGAAAGGTCAACCCATTTATCGCAAAAATCATGGTCATAGATAGATTTTTCGAAAATTACATTCAAAAGTCCTGCTAAAAGTGTCGGGTCTTCACCAGGAATAGGTTGCAAGTGAATATCAGCAGAAGAGGCAAGCTCAGTTTCTCTAGGATCAATAACAATGAGTTTCAATCCTCTCTTCTTTGCTTCTCTCATTTTTGTAAATGGATCAGTTCCTTGAAGACCGCCCAGTGGGCTGTAACTAGAAACCATTGGATTGTTACCAACAGCAAGAAAAACATCTGAATCGCGAAAGTTGTGTATACCTGCGCCCCAAGCGCCGGTTCTCATAGGGGCAGTAGTTTTAGCAGGTTGATCGATTGTGACTGACGTGTAGAGCTGATGTGACCCGATTCCCTTATGCCAAGCCTCAGCAGTAGCTAGTGCGCAAGAACTCTGATATCCGCCTGTGCCTGTATAACTTGCAATAGAACTCGCGCCATATTTTTCAATGATTTCTTCAAGTATCTTTGCTACTTCATCAAATCCTTCATCCCTTGCAATTTCCTCGAAGTGGCCATCATTAGCTTTTCTAAGGTGGAAGAGTAAGCGTTCTTGAGAGTTGATTTGATCAGGAATTTGTCTTCCTTTTATACATGTGTAGCCCTTGAAAAGAGGGTCCTCCTTAACACCTCGAACAGAAATAACCTTATTTTCTGCAATTTCCACTTCAACTGGACAAGCCGCATGGCAGATTCGACAAAAAGTCTGTTTTTTTGTAGAAACCATATTGTCAACTCCTTTTGGAATACATATACATGATACTCATAGCCGCATCGTCAATAAGACTCCAGTAACGATAGTCTCATATCTTGAATCACAGTAAGGGGAAATTTAATGATCGAAAAATGGTTTTGTGATTGGACACCAAGTGAACGCTGGCCGCACTATACGAGGGCAAACGCCGGAGAGGTTCTAGCTACACCTGCTACACCTTTGGGTCAGACCTACTCATGGGAAAATGCGATGCTACAAGGTTGGCGAGATGGTTATGTCAGGACAGGCAACATCGCTGAAGGAGAAATGGCTGACATCCGACCTGAAGCAGTTGGCTTCTTTGGCGGTTACTTTTACATAAACCTTTCAAATGTTCGAATGCAAGGTGTGAGAAATCCGGCACTAACGGTAGAACAACTAGACATGGCATTTTTTGGTGACCATCCTGATGTTCCACCATATGAACCACACCCAGAAGATGAACGACCTGATTTGGTGGATGGGATAAATGCACACACCGGTTGGATAATGACTCTTAATGAATGGCCCGAGCTTGATCAAGGAAGAGAAGAAACAATAGCGCTCCGTGCTAACAGGCCAGATATTTCTTCAACGTCATCTGAAGAACTTTTGGCAAGAATAAGAGATATTCAACCACTCCATCATTCAGGCTTCACCCTGCACTGTTTAACATCATCTGGCTCAGGTTTGGCACCAGGATTACTTTTCGCAGTCGGTGAAGCTATTGGTGATCCGACAATACCAATGAAAGTGTTAGCAGGTTTAGGTAGCGTCGACTCTGCTGAACCTTCATTTGTGCTCTGGAATATTTCCCGAAAAGTGCGAAACTCAGAAATTTTGACTAGCGCATTTGATTCAGGCATAGAAGGTCTTTTGGATCGCTTAGCTTCTGCAGAGGATGCAGAGGTAGAAGAGTTTCTGAATGATTGGGACGACTTTATTTTCCGTTTTGGCTGCAGAGGTCCAAATGAATGGGAAGTGAGCGCAAACAGTTGGGAGACAAAACCAGAACTTGCATTAGCTCTTCTTGACAGAGTCAGATTACAGGAAGACAGTGAAGCTCCTGAGATCAGACAATCAGCAAAAAGTACTGAACGTCAAGAAGTGATTGAAAGTGTCCGAGCTACTCTTGCTGAAATGGGCAATGAAGAACTAATAGGGATGTTCGAAGGTGCTTTAGTAGCCGGAAACATGATGGAGTTTCGTGAGAGAACCAAAACTAATTTGGTGAGAGTCATAAACGAATCACGCGTCATTTTTTATGAACTTGGTAACCGGATGGCATCTGAAGGTCATCTAAAAGAACCAACCCATATTTTTATGCTCTTAGATGAAGAACTTGAATCTTTTGTTTCCAACCCTTCAGATTTCACTGAACAGTTAGCGCAACGAGCAAGCGATTATGAGCAGTTATGGACAGTTGAACCTCCATTTTTTGTAAAGGACGGAATTGTTCCTCCTATAACTGAATGGGAGGTTCGCGGTGAAGAGGAAATGGAAACAGCTTCAGCAGGAGAAGTTCTCCAAGGCGTTCCGGGATGCCCGGGAACTTACCGCGGTAAAGCCAGAGTAGTTACCGACCCTTCAGATCCCCGTGGTTTAGAACCCGGTGAGATTTTGGTAGCACCGTTAACAGATCCTGCATGGACGCCTTTGTTTATGACAGCTGGAGCAGTTGTGGTCAATGTAGGCGGGCAGATAAGCCATGCAGTCATAGTTAGTCGTGAATTGGGGCTTCCATGCGTAGTTGCTGCAACTGATGCCACAAAACGAATACCAGACGGAGCGGAAATTGAAGTTAATGGAGATACAGGGCAAGTAACCATAGTTTCTTAATTGATACACAAGGCGCTTATAATTAAGACTGTTGTTTTAGAAGGCCTTATAAACATAGGAGTATTTAATGATTGAAGAAACCGTTGATCTAGAAGGCTTTCAACTCTTAGATCCTGTGGTTCAGCAGTGCCCCCATCTTTACTACGAGAAAATGCGGGAAGAGTGTCCTGTTTATGCAACCGAAGTAGCAGGAGTGCCAATCGTCTTGGTTACACGATACGAAGATGTGCTTGAAATAATCAAGGACACAGAAACCTTCTCTTCAAATACCGGTGCCGGTGCCGCGATGCCAGTTAATGCTGAATTAGCAAATCGAATAAGAGAACTATATAGAGAAGAGGGCGGTTACGACCGCGTGGGGACAATGCTTACTATTGACCCGCCTGAACAAACCCGATATCGAAAGTTGGTTAATAAAGCATTTACTGCACGTGCTGTTAGTTCACTGGAGCCAGCCATAAGGGAAATTTCAGCTGGTCTAATCGATTCGTTTATTGATAAAGACAAAGTTGAATTTGTTAAAGAGTTCGCAGTTCCTCTACCAGTAAGAACAATTGCCAGAGCTTTAAATGTTCCTGAAAATCGATTAGCAGATTTCAAACGTTGGAGTGATGACAACATCGCTGCAATTGGTACAGCGATTTCAGATGATCAACGTTTAGTTCATGAAAGAGGAATTATAGAGTTTCAGCATTATTTCGCAGAACAGTTCGAAGAGCGTCGAGAAAACCCTCAAGATGATATTCTCACTAATTTGCTAAATGCGCGAATCGATAAGGATGAGGACCCAGATCTTCCCGATGAACCACTCACCATGGAAGAAATGCTCAGCATTATTTCACAGCTCGTAGTAGCAGGAAATGAAACGACTACAAAAACATTAACTGAAATGATGCGTTTACTAGGTGAGAATCCTGAACAGTGGGAGATGCTACGAAATGACCCTGAGAGAGCCGGCAAAGTAGTGGAGGAAACTGTCAGAATGACTACCCCTACACAAGGTTTTTGGCGTTTTGCACAGAATGATGTGGAAGTAGCAGGTACAAAAATTCCAGCAGGAACAAGAATGGTTGTGATGTTTGCATCAGCCAATCGTGATGAGAGCGTATTTCCTGACGGAGATACTTTTAACCCTGATAGGGACGACCTGTTCAGTCATTTAGCTTTTGGTAAAGGAGCTCATTACTGTCTCGGTGCCAGTTTGGCAAGACTTGAACTTCGTGTCGCTCTAGAAGAACTAGTTAAAAGAATAGACTCTTATGAACTTTCTACTTCGAATAACTTTGAGTATTTACCAAGCTTCATGTTGAGAGGACTGAAGTCTTTAGATATAGAAATTAAATCTGTCTAAATATTTAATTCAATTCTTTGGCACTTCATCCCAAGGTAGTCCTTTGTATGGGTCGGGTTCTTTAGGTAAACCCAAAACTCTTTCACCGATTATATTTCTTTGGATTTCGTCTGAACCACCTGCGATTCTGTATCCCGGAGCTCCTAAAACATGTTCACCCCATTCGTAGGTTCCCCAAGTTTGAGTGTCTGCTACAAGGCGCGGTCCTAATAATTCGCTGACGACATCAGACATTAGTTTCATGCCTTCAGTCCAGAGGAGTTTTCCTAGTGATCCCTCAGGTCCTGGTGGTTTTCCAGATTTTCTTAAATCTGCTGCTCTTCTGTTAACCAGTCGTTGGATTTGAGTTTGAATGTATACCTCCATGAGGCGTTGACGTGTTTGCGGGTCATCGAGGAGATCTAGAGAATTTGCTGTTCCAAGGAGTTGGCTCCATTTTCCACCAGCTCGGCCACCTCCATCAGAGTCAGAATGATCTCTTTCGAAGCTCAACGTAGTCAGGGCAACAGACCAACCTTCGCCTTCAGGCCCTAGACGAAGCCGGTCAGGAACTCTCACATCACTGAAGAAGACCTCATTAAAAGAAGTTCCGCCGCTCATTTGTCTGATTTGCCTAATCTCAATTCCGGGTAAATCCATTGGAACCATAAATGCTGTCATGCCTTTATGCTTTGGTTGATCCTGATGGCTTCGGGCTATTAATTCACCCCACTGGCTGAATTGGGCTCCGGAACTCCAAACTTTTTGACCATTAATTATCCATTCATCACCGTCTTTTACAGCTTTGCAACCCAGACCAGCAAGGTCACTTCCTGTTCCTGGTTCTGAAAATAGTTGACAGCAGAAAATTTTCGCACTGAAGAGATCTGACAATAGTTCATTCTTTTGATCTTCAGTTCCATAATGGAGAACTGTTGGGGCAATTAAACGTGTTGTAACACTAAAAGTCTCATGACGTGAAGGTGTAATATAACCAGATTCTAAACTTGCGAAGGCTCTCGCATATTCGATTGGTAAATCCAAACCACCATATTCAGCGGGCCAGGTGATCGCATGGTATCCATGTTCTGCTTTAGATATTTGCCAAGCAGCCGCTTCCTGCAGTAAATCACGCTCTTCTTCGAAAGTTAGATTATGGAAGACTGCAACACTAAATTCACCCTCTCCCCATTCAGCTTCCTTTTTAGATGTTTCTGGTTTTTTTTGGGCGTTTTCATCAAGCCACTTTTTTGCTTTGGTTTCAAAATCTTCGAGAGTTATGTTACTTGTCATTTTTCCTACCTGTTAAGTGCAACCCTAGTAGTTCACAAGTCGCGTTCAACGAAAATAAACTACCGTCAAAAACCCCAAATAGTCATAATTAATTTTTAAATCTAGTCTGATCAGATGTTAATAATTGCAGGAACACTAACTAGTGAAAAACCGGTAACAGAAGACGTTATGGAAGCATGCCGGAAAATGATGGTAGCTACCCACGAAGAGAATGGTTGCATTGACTATGTTTTCAGCGTTGACCCCTTTGATCCAAAAATTTTACATGTATATGAAAGATGGGAAGATCAGGAATCTTTGGATGCCCATTTCTTGGCTCCACACATGTCTCCCTTTCGTAAGGCATTGGCAAGTTGGGGAGTGACACATCGGAACATCTTGAAATTTGAAGTTGGAGATTTTGACCACATGGCGTGATTTTAAGAAATGCAATTTTGACGACTAAGGTAAGTGAAAATGCAAACAATGGGGGTTAGTGATGCCGAGTTTTAAAAGTCAATTGATAGCTATCTCTGCCTTGGTGATCCTTGTTTCTTGCAGTGAAAGTTCAACTACGACAGTTGCTCCGACTACGACAGTTGCTCCGACTACGACAGCTGCTCCGACTAC
>CENY01071739.1_pt1 | contig 42544 bp, 37 predicted proteins | sample 356181 | NCBI WGS metagenome assembly CENY01 (sample SAMEA2619840, study PRJEB7988) | marine metagenome | isolation source: saline water (ENVO:00002010), including
TGGAATGTCTCTAAGAATGCTTCTTTTTTGGCATCTTCATAACTTTCAATTCTTTCATGGATTGCTTTTGATTCGTCTGATAAAATACTTAGTTTTTCAGTTAGGCCAAATAATGAAGAATCAACAGATTCGTACTCGGCTACGGCGAGCATATTTACGGGTTCTAGTTGGATCATTTTTTGTTCAAGATCATTTATTTTTAATAACAAAGTTGGGAGGTCGAAAGAACTTTTTTCAGGGATTTCCCCCATACTTGACTCAAGCTCAACTATCTCATTGGAAAGTGAATCAGAAGTGGAAACAAGATTCGCTATGTGAGATTTTTGCAATGCTACTTTTTCAGATTGTGAATCTTTTAGTTCTCTAGAAGTTCTAAGGCGCTCTTGGATCAGATCTCGTTCGGCTTTAATTTCGGTTAATTCAGATTCCAATGTATTGAATGAACTTTCTTTTTGTGAGAGAACCTTCTCTAGATCACTTGTTTTTGATTGTAGAGATTCGATTCGTTCGGACATAGTAGCTGCTGTATTTTGAGAGGTTTCTATCCGGTGATGTAAACCAGAAATAGAATCTTCGATATATTTATGCTCAAGATTTAATTCATTTAATGTTGAATCGAGTCTTTCTATTTGCTTTTCAATTGTTGATATGGAATCGGAAAGTGAATCAAATTCTGTCGAAAGTTTTGGCAGATCAGATCCAGTTAGAGTAGATTCCACATGAAAAATTTGAGATTCAATAGAGAGTATAGAAGTGTCAAATTCATCTAGTTTGTTCTCAATTATTTTCATTGTATCCTTCACCGAATTTCTTTCATTTTTGAGTTCGTTAAGACGATTTTCAAGAGGGGAGGATCGAGTAGAAAAATCTTCATAGTCTTTGCGGACTTGTCCTATGTGATAGGTCACTCCACGGATATTATCAAGTGATTCAATTCGTTTCTCTCGGGCCGATTCTATTTGAGATTCGGTGGAGCTTATAGAATCAATTAGAGAAGATTGTTGAGATTCTAATTGGATGATTTCAGTTGCCATATTTTGGAGGTGGGTTTCGTCGTCAGTTAGAAAGGTATATCTCGGGTGTTTGAGAGGCCCTCCAGTCATTGCCCCAGAAGATTCGATAAGATCTCCAGGGAGAGTTACGATCCGGTGTCTACCAGAAATAGAACGTGCGTTTTCTAAATTATCAACAACAATTGTAGAACCAAAAACATGAGAGAAAATGCTAGTATAGATGGGATCAAAATTAACTAGATTGATCGCAAAGTCGATGACCCCAGGCTCATCTTTGAGTTGATTTTTAGTGGGTTTTTTTATCCGATTAAGAGGTAAAAATGTTGCCCGTCCAACATTGTTTTTATTAAGATAATTTATGCACGTTTGGGCGACTTGATCGTCTTCAACTACAATGTGAGAAAGTCGAATGCCAGCTGCTATTTCACAGGCACGTGAGTATTTTTTATCCACAGTTCCAAGCTGTGAGACGGTTCCATGTACACCGTCAATATCACTACCAAGGATAGACATGACGGCCCTATTAAAAGATAGAACTCCTTTGTTCTTTGTTTTATTTTCGAGGGTGGAGTAATCTTTTTTTGACTGGACCATAGTAAGGGAGAGTGAATCTAACTGGGTGTTAAAAAGAGTTTTTTCCCGTTGTAATTCCAATATTTTTTCCTCGGTTTTTAGTTGAGAGTGTTGGGCAGATTCAAGTTCGGATTGTAGATTTTCAAGTAAGTTCTCAAATTCGGGGAATCGAGAGTTGACTTGTTCTAATTCTTTAGAAACACTTTCTATTTCGTTTGATCTTCTGCGGGCTTCGTCGAGTAATTCATCTTGTTCACGTTGCTGGAGGTATCTATCCTCTTGGGCAGAAGTTAGTTCGTTTTTGAGATTGGTTAACTGATTTTGAGAATCTTCAAATTCAGAACCCAGATCTTCAATTTTTGACTGGATGGTATGTAGCTGATCTTTTTTCGAATTTAATTCAACTAATAGTGTGGATTTGGTTAGTTTTTGATCCCTAATTTGAGTTTCAATTTCAGACAAAAATTCTTGTTTTTTATCGAGCTCTATAAATGCAGTTCTTCGAGTGACTTCGATCTCTTTAATTTGATTCAGGGTTGAGAGAGATTCTCCTTCAAATCTAGCTACATTACCTTTTATCCCCTCTATTTCTCTAAGTAAAGAAAATTGTTCTTTCCCGCCTTTAAGTTCTATTTGAAGATTCAGGTTTTCAAGATCTTTTTCTACAGAATTTACGGAGTCAGATATAGCTTTGAATTTTTTCTCGAGGATGGATAGATTATTTTCTTCAGTGGATATGGATTGAAGTTGTTCCTTAAGTTCGTTTGATTTAGTAGATAGTTCTGCAGCTTTCAAATGGCCAGATAGAACAGATTTCTCATCCCGAAATTTTTGATATTTGAGGGCAACTTCTCGTTCGGCGGAAAGCTTTGTAAGTTGCTGCTGTTTTTCATTTATATGAATTTTTGCAGTAGATATATGTTCTTCTACGGTAGTAAGTTCGGCGAGTGACTTTTCTTTTTTATTATCAAATTCTGCGACTCCTGCTATTTCATCTATGATGAGTCTACGTTGGAGGGGGGTCATTTGGATTAGGCTTGTTACATCCCCTTGCATGACAACGTTATAACCTTCGGGGGTGATTCCGACCTGTGCTAGTAAATCCTGAATGGATGATAGTTTGACGGGACGGTCGTTTACATAGTAATAAGAATAATAATTTTTAGCGGTCTTTTTTACACGCCGGGTTATACGTATATGAGATATATCGCCTATTCGATCTGATTCGAGAATGGAAATTAATTGTTCGTGGGAAAGCGACCCATTGGTGTTATTTAAAATGACCTCGACGGTTGCTTCAACAGGGGGAGGGGAACTAGATTCAGTTCCAGGGTTATAGATTAAATCCGTTAATTTTTCTGCTCGTATTCGGGAACTTCGGGAGAGGCCTAGGCAGAATAGAATTGCATCGATTATATTTGATTTTCCAGATCCATTTGGGCCGCTGATGGTAGTAAAATCTTCATAGAAGGGTATTTCGGTTTTTCGACCGAAACTCTTGAAATTATCTAGGACGAGCTTTTCAATGTACATAGTTGCCCGTGGGTGACGTGTTAAATGGAGAATTTAATCGCACTCTATATCACTTATGAGGGATTCAATTGTTTATACTTCTTGGTTTTTTAGGAGATGGATGAAATAAACAGTATATTTTAACTCTTTCACGTCGAATTTGGAACAAATGGTTCAAATGAGAGGGGGAGATGTCATTCCGGTAATTGGACTAGAGGTTCATGTTCAACTCGAGACTAATACTAAAATTTTCTGCAGATGTAGCACGAAAATGTCTATAGAGCCAAATACAAATGTATGCCCGGTGTGTCTGGGTCTTCCGGGGGCCCTGCCTACGTTGAATGAAGCAGCAGTTAGAGCCGCCGTGAAAATAGGCAAAGCAATCGGGGCAGATATTTCAGGAGAGACTTCATTCCATCGGAAAAATTATTTTTACCCAGATCTGCCTAAAGGTTTTCAGATTACACAATATGATGAGCCCATTTGTACAAATGGTCAAATGGAAATTAATGTAGAGGGAAATCGGAGGAAAATAAGAATTGAACGTGCCCATTTAGAAGAGGACCCGGGTAGTCTGCAACATATATCAGAAGGAAAAAGAGGAGACGAGTATGTCCTAGTGGATTATAATAGGGCAGGGATTCCTTTAGTCGAAATTGTGACAGAGCCGGATTTACGTGCTCCAAAAGAAGTGAGGTTATTTCTGGCAAAGTTAGAAGAAGATTTAGAATACCTAGGTGTATTTGACTCGACAAGGGATGGATCATTGAGAGCAGATGCAAATGTTTCATTGATAAGTGGGTCGAATGTGAATGAAGATGGTACTATTGACCGGGGAATTCTGCAAGCTGCAGAGAGAATTGAAATAAAAAATATATCTAGTCATAAAGGGGCAGAGAAAGCACTAGTATATGAAATCAGTAGGCAGAAAAATACCATTATGCATGGAGGAGAAATCAAACAAGAAACACGACATTGGGATGAAAATCGGGGGATAACCATATCGATGCGGTCTAAGGAGACAGAGGGAGATTATAGATATTTTACCGAGTTTGATCTACCTAGTTTAACAGGGGAATGGTGGGAAGATTATGTGAATAATATAGAGATTCCAGAATTACCAGAAGCAAAAAGAAATAGATTCTATGAAGAATATGGACTCACAGTGGAAGTGGCTTCGAAATTAACTTCAACGAGAGATGTTGCGGAGTTTTATGAAGAAGTGGTTAAAGAGTTTGATCCGGATCTTGCTGCTAGGTGGGTGGCGGACATAATACTTGGAGAACTCAACTACCGAGATATGAACATAGAAGATACAATAGACAGACTAGATGAATTTAGAAGGGTGATAGCATTAGTATCTGAGGGAAAAATCACAGAAAAAAATGCTAGATCGATTGTATTACGTCGTATGTTGGATGAGGAGATTAGTCCAGAAGAGGTAATTGATCAAGAGAAATTAGAGATTAGTAGTGGTCAGGAAGTCGAAGAAATTGTTCTAGAGGTAGTCAAGGAAAACGAATCTGCGGTGGAGGATTATAATAGAGGAGAAGAGAATGCTATGAACTACTTAGTTGGAAAAGTGATGGCAAAGACAAGGGGAAATGCAGATCCTGCTGTCATTAATCAGATTCTAAAAGAGCTTCTAGATTGATAAAAATGAAAGGAAAGGTTTACAATAGCTTGAGCTCGACGGCCACAGTGTTCGGAAAAAAATAGAGGCAAAAAAGATGGAATTGATTGTATCGGAAAAGGAGATAGCTGCCAAGCGGGTTGCTGAGATATTATCAGATAAATCTGCCAAGGTTAAAAAAATAAATAAAATCAATGTTTATGAGTGGGATGGAGCAAAATGTATGGGTCTCTCGGGGCATGTGGTTGGGGTAGATTTTCCAAAAAAATATTCAGATTGGAATAAAATAGATCCGAAAGAATTGATTGAAGCAGAGATCATAAAGAAACCGATTAGATCAGATATTGTAAAAGTGTTAGAACAAGTTAGTTCGAAAGCAGACAAAGTGATTGTGGCAACTGACTATGATAGAGAAGGTGAGTTAATTGGAAAAGAAGCATATGAAATTGTCAGAGGAGTGAACAAAGAAACTCCGATAGAACGAGTTCGGTTTTCATCAATTACTTCAAAGGAAATAAAAGATAGTTTTAGTAATCCAGAAGAAATTGACTTTAATTTGGCAGAAGCGGGAGAGGCTCGTCAGATCATAGATCTTGTGTGGGGAGCTGCTTTGACACGTTACCTATCTCTTGCATCAAAACAGTATGGGAAAGACTTTATTTCAGTGGGAAGGGTTCAATCTCCGACACTTAAACTGATAGTCGACCGAGAGAGGGAAATAGATGAATTTGTTCCTGAAGATTACTGGGAAATATTTGCAGAAGTGGGAGGAATTGGAGAGAGTTCAAAAGGATTTCAAGTGAAATATTTCTTCACAGAAGAAGGGAAAGAAAGTGATAGAGTTCTATCGGCAGAAGAGTCTGATAGAATACTTGGGATTATCAAAGGTGCGGGCGAAGTAAAAGTTGAAGAAGTAAAGCAAAAAACCAGAATTGACCAGCCTCCGACTCCATTTAATACAACTCAGTTTATTCGGGCGGCGGGGGCAATGGGGGTGGTTGCAAAACGCGCTATGAATATAGCAGAATCACTATACACTGCGGGTTATGTCACATACCCAAGGACGGATAATACCGTGTATCCAAAAAGTTTGGATTGTAAAGAGTTGCTAGATATTCTCTCTAAAAATCCTATATTTAAAGAAGATGCCACATATCTCATAGGGCTAAATAAAAAGCCAACACGGGGGAAGAAAGAAACAACAGATCACCCCCCCATCCACCCTACAATACAAATTCCAAAAAAGGAAAGTCTTGAACCGGCGGAGTGGAAAATTTATGAGTTAATAGTTAGACGATTTATGGGAACTGTTGCAGAACCTGCTGAATGGGATCACCTTCGAGTGGTGGTAGAAGCAGAAAGTGAATTATTCAAGGCGAGTGGGAGACGGCTAGTCAAGGAAGGATATCACAGAGTATATCCTTATCACAAAAATGAAGAAAATTATATCCCGAAGGTGGAAGAAGGATCCAAGCTATCTATGAAACAGGCATGGGTGGAACAGAAAGAAACCCAACCCCCAAGAAGGTATGGACAGGCTAGGCTGATCGAGACCATGGAAAAGATGGGAATCGGGACTAAATCTACAAGGCATAATACAATAGAAAAACTTTATCAGAGAGGATATTTAGAAGAGAATCCACCACAACCTACAAATTTGGCCCGAGGAGTTGTGGAGGCAGCGGAAAAATATGCAGAATTAGTAGTATCGGAAGAAATGACTGCGGAGCTTGAATCGAACATGGCGGAAATAGCCAAAGGAGATTCTACATTAGAAGAAGTTACCAAGCGATCTAGAGAAATTTTAGCTGAAGTTTTTGAGGAATTAAGAGGTTCGGAGGAAGAAATAGGAGGGCATATAAGGAATGCGTTGAAGGCTGATAAAACAATAGGTCCATGTCCAGATTGCGGCAAAGATTTGGTTGTTAGGAAGAGCAGAAGAAAGGGATCATTCTTTGTGGGATGTGATAATTGGCCAGAGTGTAAGTTCACATTGCCATTGCCCAATAAAGGAGAGCCGATGGTAGTAAAAAATATTTGTGAAAAGCATGATTTGAAAAATATTAAAATGATTGCAGGGAGGGGGACTTTCGTGTATGGGTGTCCCATTTGTGAAGCGGATGATGCAGAAGCGGAGGAAGATTTGGTCATAGGTTCGTGTCCAGAGTGCAATTCCCAAGAGGGAGGAGAGCTTGCGATTAAGAGGATGAGGAGTGGGTCGCGGTTGGTAGGGTGTACTAGGTATCCTGAATGTGGATATACACTTCCATTCCCACGAGAGGGTGAAATAGAAATATCAGACAGGGTGTGTGAAGACCATAAGCTTCCTGAACTGGTGATTCATAAGGGGAAAGATCCATGGGAGATTGGATGCCCAATCTGTAATTTTGAAGCATATAAAGCGGCGAGAGAAGCTAGGAAAAAGAAAAAGAGCAAACAAAAATGAGCGATATCTGATTCATGTTCTCATTCCCCAGAACAGTTAACCTTATGTACATATAAGTTCATAAACGTACAATAATGAACAAAAAAGAGAGGCTGGCACCTGAGATTCAAGCGATACTGGAATCGGCTCGACGAAGAGGGCCTCCTGACGATAGAGTTGAGGTTTCTGCACGGTCGTTTCCAGAGGCATTGGAAAAATCTATAAAAAGGGGGCACATTCCAATTATAGCAGAAATAAAGCCCACGAGCCCAACTACGGAAGGAATACGGCGTGATGATCCAGTGGATATGGCTATTTCTATGGTGAAAAATGGGGCGACTGCCCTATCTGTTTTGACTGAACCAGATCACTTTCATGGATCGATCGAATCTCTTGAGCGTGTGAGAAAAGCGGTTGAAGTCCCTATTTTGAGAAAGGATTTCATATTGAATGAAATGCAACTAGATGCCGTCGAAGCAGATATTGTGTTGATAATAGCTAGTTTTGTAGAGGAGATAGATAAACTAGTTTTGGCTGCGAAACAAAGAGGGTTCCAAGTATTGGTGGAAGTACATTCGGAGGAAGAAATAGAGATGGCAATCGGGGCTGGAGCGGAAATTATTGGGATAAACAATAGAAATATAAAAAACCTAGAGGTAGATCTAAATACCTTCAAGCTACTTGCACCCAAAGTTCCTTCTGATGTTATTTTAATTGCAGAGAGTGGAATCAAAAATGTGGCAGATGCTAGAACGATGTATGAGGAGGGGGCAGATGGGTTGCTTATCGGAACGGCCATCATGCAAGGAAACATAGGAGAGAACACAAAGCGGTTTGCTCAGATCGAAATATGAATAGTACTAAATTTGGGAAATATGGTGGACAATACGTGCCAGAGGTGTTGATGCCAGCTATATCAGAATTGACTTCGGCGTATGAGAATTATGTGAGAAATAATAAAGATGGATTTATGGATGATTTTTTTGATCGGTTGAAAGATTTCGGAGGACGTCCAACTCCATTGTATAAAGCAGAAAGGTTGTCGGAAAGATATGGGAGGGAGATATATCTTAAACGGGAAGATCTTTTGCACGGAGGTGCGCATAAATTGAACAACGCCCTTGGGCAGTGCTTGCTAGCGAAATACATGGGGAAAGATAGGATTATTGCGGAAACTGGGGCTGGTCAGCATGGAACTGCAACTGCAATGGCTGCGTCATATCTAGGATTGGATTGTGAAATATATATGGGGAAAAAGGACATCAATAGACAGCGACCAAATGTATTTCGTATGGAGATTAATGGTGCGAAGGTAAATCCTGTTGAAAGGGGAAGTGGCACATTAAAAGAAGCAATAAATGAGACATTAAGGGATTGGTCAAAGAGTGTAGATACAACACACTATGTAATTGGGTCGGTGGTAGGGCCACACCCATTCCCTAAAATGGTAAGAGATTTTCAAGCAATAATATCACAGGAAGCACGGGGACAAATTCAAGCAGAAATTGGGAGACTTCCAGATAGTGTGGTTGCTTGTGCAGGAGGGGGTTCAAACGCAATGGGTGCATTTTACAATTTCCTGCAGGATGAACAAGTGAATTTAATTGCGGTTGAAGCGGGTGGAAAGGGTATAGAAGCGGGATTAGAAGGTAAGATAGCACATCATTCGGCGTCTTTGACTATAGGGAAAGAAGGTGTGTTGCATGGTGCGAGAACAAAAATACTTCAAGATGTAGATGGACAGATAGTAGAATCCCATAGTATTTCTGCAGGGTTAGATTATGCAGGGGTGGGACCAGAATTGGCCTATTTGGTTGATGAGGGCCGAGTAATACCAAGAATTGTCCGTGATGAGAATGCAATAGAGGCCTTTTTCTTACTATCAGAAATGGAAGGAATAATTCCGGCACTCGAGACGTCTCATGCAATTGGATACCTAGAGAATCATGTGGAAGGAGATTTAGGAGACGTAGTAATTGTAAACCTGTCGGGGAGAGGGGACAAAGATGTAGAAACTGTGATCGAAGAATCGCACAGATTGGGATTGAAAAATCAGACAATGGATCGGATTAAAAAGGGAATATGAATTTAATTAAGAATGCATTTTCAGATGGACCAATACTGATCCCATACATAGCGGCAGGAGATCCAGATCAAGAGGCTACAGTAGAATATGTAGCCGCGCTTGTTCGAGGGGGGGCGAAAATAATAGAATTGGGATTACCATTTTCAGAACCAATAGCAGATGGGCCAATAATTCAAGAGGCAATAAATAGAGCTCTAGAAGCAGGTATGACTCCGGGGAAATTTTTTGAGTTAGTTTCTAGGATGGATTGTGAGGTTCCAATAGTAGTAATGACATATTACAATATAGTTCATCAATATGGAGAGATCCCCATAGAATCGTTTGTTTCTGATTCCGTGAAGTGTGGTATAAGTGGGATGATAATTCCAGATTTACCGGTTGAAGAAGCAGAACTATTGCTGAAAATTTGCAATGAAAAGGGGGTTGATTTGATATTCATTATTGCACCTACTACACGTGAGCAACGAATAAAAAAGATAATGGAAAAAATTTCAGGTTTTGTGTATGTTCAAGCTAGGCTGGGAACAACTGGCATCCATAAAGATGTGAGTCAAACTACGTATGAAAGTTTAGATAGATTAAGAAAATATAACATTCCAAAGGCGGTGGGGTTTGGTGTGAGTAACGCGGATCAGGCAGCTGAGATAATCGGATCGGGGGCGGATGGAGTGATAGCAGGGAGTGTATTTGTAGATATGATTGATAAAGGTCGAATGGAAGGAGTTAGTAGAGAAGACACAAATAGATTAATAGAGGAGAAAGCTCGAGAATTGGTACGTGGTATTAGAGGAGAAACAGAGAATAATAAACCGTAACGCACATAACCGGTGAGTGCGACACGATAACACACTAATGAATACAGGAACGGCTGCAAGATTATGCAGAATTGGAAAAGGTAACAAATACGTCATTGTACCAATAGACCACGGCTTGACTCAAGGGGCGGTGGATGGATTGAGAGATGTAGAATCAACTGTTGACGCAGTTACAAGGGGTGGTGTTGATGCCATCCTTTCCCAGAAGGGGATTGCACAGAGGGTTCATCAGAGTAAAAATGGGGCAGGATATATTATGCACTTAAATGGGTCAACAGATATTGGACCGGCTCCAGGAGATAAGCGTTTGACTGGGACTGTTGAAGAGGCTGTTAAAATTGGTGCGGATGCGGTTTCATACCATATAAATGTTACAAGTGAGTATGAAGGGAACCAGATAGAGTCTCTTGCAAAGGTAACGAAAGATGCCAATGAATTTGGCATGCCGATGCTAGTGATGTGCTATGTTAGAGGACACGAAGAAAATACGAAGGATCCAGAAAAAATTTCGCATGCGGTTCGCCTCGGGGAAGAGCTCGGAGCAGATATCATAAAAACCGCATACACAGGTGATCCAAAAAGTTTTGAATCAGTGGTCGCTGCAACTTCCAAGCCCGTAGTGATCGCGGGGGGGAAGAAAGGAACGGATAAAGAGACTATCGAAATGGTGAAAGGTGCGATGGAGGCAGGTGCATCGGGAGTTTCAATGGGTCGGTGTATATTCCAACATAAAGATCCAGAGTCAATATCCCGTGCAGTGGTAGAGATAGTTCACAATGGAGTATCTGTTGAGAAAGCGATGGAAAAATCAGGTTTGTTAGAAAAATGAAACGGAGTGTTTGGCTTAAAGCAGATGCAGGGGATTGGGAGTCCAAAAAGAGGCGCATAACAGCAGGTTTAGAAGCTGGAGTAGATTGGGTATTGGTGAATGATGTTGATGTAAATGCCGTTAGAGAGTTGGGAAATATAAAAATTGCTGCGTTTACTACCAATGACGTTCAGGTAATGGAGGCAGAAGGGACTGGTAGTGGTCAGGATGCAGCGGATGCAGTAATTATAGGAAAAAAAGGCGAAGGTGATGGGACTGTAGAATTACCTAAAAAACTCTCGGATTCTACAGATGTAAAAGCCGTCAGAAGGGGAGGGGCGGATGGAGGATATATTCGAATATTATCGAAGGAGCATGAATCATTGGCGGAGGAAATAGCTAAGGTGGGAGAGTATACGATAGTTAGTGGAGAGGATTGGAAAATCATCCCTCTAGAAAATTTAATTGCAAGAATTGGGAACCAAACGGAATTGGTTGCTGGAGTAAATAGTTCTGAAGAAGCTAGAACCGCTTTCGAGACTTTGGAGATAGGAGCCAATGGGGTGTTAATAGATTCCGACGATCTGAGTGAGATTAGATCAACAGTGGATTTAAGAGATTCAGCGGACAGAGAAGCTTTAGAATTGGAATGGGCAACAGTAGTATCTGTAAAAAGTACAGGTATGGCAGATAGAGTATGTGTAGATACGGGTTCTCTCATGCATTCAGAAGAGGGTATGCTTATTGGTTCAATGGCAAGGGGATTATTTTTTGTACATGCAGAAACTGCAGAATCGCCATATGTTGCTTCCCGGCCGTTTCGGGTGAATGCGGGGGCAGTCCATGCATACGTTAGATCGTTAGGAGGGAAAACCAGATACCTGGCAGAATTGCAAAGTGGGGATGAGATTCAAATTGTAAATACCAAGGGAGAAACTAGAGAAGCAGTTGTGGGAAGATGTAAGATAGAAAAACGCCCTATGCTTCGGATTGAGGCTATAATTGGAACAAAAAAAGGAGAAGATAGGATCGAGACATTGTTGCAGAATGCAGAAACTGTCAAAGTAGCAACCCAGAAAGGCCCTAAAGCCGTTACGGCTTTGGAGGTTGGGGATGAGGTATTGGTTTGCTACGAACATGCTGCTCGCCATTTTGGTGAAGCAATTGATGAGAGTATAATTGAGAAATGAAATTAGAGATTAGGTAAAAGATTTTTTGAGCTTACGAATAAGCTTAGTCTTTTTGGCAGAGTTAACTAAAGCGAAATCGAGAACGTCGCAGATGTTGGTTGCTGAAACCATTTCGACTGCGTCTGTATATTCACTTGAAAGCATCACGTCTTGTTCATTTGCTTTAGGGATAATAACGCTGGAAATACCAGCTTTTGCCGCAGCTTCAATTTTATGAGTTACACCCCCAACGGGGAGAACATCTCCACGAACAGAAAGGGATCCAGTCATAGCCACATCTTGTTTAACAGGGACGTTTTCGAGAGCAGATAAGACAGCTGTTGCCACCGTTACACTCGCAGAATCCCCCTCTATTCCTTCATAAGATTGGACGAATTGAACATGGATATCACGGTCAGTTAGACCTTTTTCAGAGAATTTTTTAATAATGGCAGAAACATTTTTTATTGATTCCTCAGCTATTTTTTGTAGTTGCCCGGTTGCAATTATTTTCCCACGTCCTTGAGAGGGTGTGACTTCGGCCATAACAGGGAGAACTATTCCGGAATCTTCTCCCATAACAGCTAGACCGTTAACGCGGGCGACGGAAGTGCCATCATTACTAGAAAGGGCATAGTCTTTCCGTCTTTGGGCATACTCATCTGCCAATTGTTGCTCTATAGAACGTGACCGTGATTTTGCTTGTAAAACGTGTTCTTGAGTTGCATACTTTGCCTCGGCAGATCTTGCTAAGTCCCCGGCTGCTCGAATGAGACCGCCCAATGATCGGAAGCCCAAAGTCAAATGCCCTTTTCGGGAGGCTCTCCTTCGGGCTTCGACGAGGATCTCTTCAACTGCTTCTTTAGTGAAATGAGGAATCCTACCGTCATTTGTTATTTCTTGGGCTACAAATTGGACATATTTTCTACGGAGTTCCGGGGTGTCTTTAATTGTGTTGTCCATATACAATTCATACCCATACCCTTTGATTCTATTTCTCAATGCGGGGTGCATATTTTGCATTGCATCTAGGTTTCCTGCAGCGATCATGATGAAGTCAGTGGGGACCGGTTCGGTTTGGACCATTGCACCAGAAGAGCGTTCAGATTGACCAGTTATAGAAAATTTTCTTTCTTGTACTGCGGTCATTAGCATTTGTTGAGAACGGAGTTCAAGGGTGTTGATCTCATCAATGAAGAGAACGCCTTTATGTGCTTTGTGTATGGCACCAGCCTCTACTCGTTCGTGTGCGGGAGTCTCCATGCCACCTGATTGGAATGGGTCATGCCGAACATCTCCCAAAAGAGCTCCTGCATGAGATCCAGTTGCGTCGTGAAAGGGTGCAGTATTTTGTTCAGCATTGTTGATTAATAAGTTGGGAATCAGGGCGTCTGCGTTTCGGGAGCTATATCTAAATGCTATATAAATAACTGCAGCTGCCAGGATTCCAAGTAAAGGATCTTGTGCTATTAAGAGTGCATATCCAACTACAGCGATGATTATCATCCACATTAAAAATGATCTCATTTGATTTTGTTTTTTGGCTTCTTCCTTATGTGCATCAATGATTTGTTGCCCCTTTCCAGTAGGTACTGTTCGAATTTTAGGAACGTTCTTATCATCGGAGTTCTCATAAACTAAAACGTCTTGTAACTCTTCTTTGGGCAGTAGCTCTGCCATGGCTTTGGCTAGCATGGATTTTCCAGTTCCGGGAGATCCAATCATCATGACGTGTCTGTGTTGAAGTGCGGCTTTGGTGATGGCTTCTGTTGCCCTGTCCTGACCAATTACCTGGTCAATTAATTTTTCAGGTATAGGTACTTCATCAGTTGTGGAAAAGATCAATCCACCAAGTATATCTTCTTCAGCTATTTCCTCATTTATTTTCAAATCCTTAGGGGGTTTTTTCTTAATAGAGGGGGCATCAGAATTTGATGGTTTTGTCGTTTTCTGGTCTGAAAGCTTCTGGCTCTTTTTAGTCATAAACGTGGTATTAATATAGGGGTCAAGAGGGCTGATATACTTTTTGTAGCCAGATGATAAATGTAGCAGATAAATTTCGAACCATACGCGGTATGGTTATTACAGATGAAAACGATCGATAAGGTATGGTTAGGGGGATATATATTGGGCGCTTTCAACCCTATCATAATGGCCACCATAAAGTGGTAGAAAAAATTTCAGGAGAAGTGGACGAGATGGTATTAGGAATAGGAAGTGCCGGAGATTCCCACACGAGGAAAAATCCATTCACTGCAGGAGAGCGAATGTTAATGGTTACAAGGGCAATTGAAGAATTTGATGTTCCCTCTTATGTGGTACAAATAGAGGATTTAAAACGAAACTCCATTTGGGTGAGTCATGTTGAGAGCATAAGCCCGAGCTTTGATGTGGCTTATTCTAATAATCCACTTGTGATTCAATTGTTTAGAGAAGCAGGGAAAGAGATCCGGCAAGTTCCAATGTTTGATCGAGAAGTGTTGGAAGGGGCAGAAGTGAGAAGGAGGATGGAAAATGAAGAGGATTGGCAGTCTCTGGTTCCAGTTCCAGTGAGAGATATAATAGAAGAAATAGGAGGGATTCGAAGAATTCAAAAAATTAACGAAAGTGACTCAGAGAGATGAAACTTAACTCGCTGCGATAATATCGTCTATTCGGATTATCATAGTTGCTGCTTCAGTGGCACTATCAATTGCTTCTCTTTTTACTGCAGCAGGATCCAAAATTCCGTGTTTTACCGGATCGGCTAGTTCTCCAGATTCCCCTTTGGCAATTATTCCTGCGCGGCCAGAATCATTTGCAGCCCGGAGATCGACAAGTGTATCAATCTGGTCTAGGCCCGCATTTTCTGCTAAAGTTCTAGGGATTACCTCTACGGCATCTGCGAATGCTTCGACGGCCAATTGCTTCCTTCCTTCAATAGAAGCTGCTACACTTCGGACACGACTGGCGATTCCAATCTCGACTACACCAGCCCCAGGAACGACCTCGCCAGATTCCACAGCAGCGGTAACCACGTCTAATCCATCACTGACAGCACGTTCTAGTTCATCTACAATATGTTCAGTTCCACCACGTAAGAAAACAGTGACTGCTTCTGCTTTTGATCCTGCTTCTACAAAGGTCAATTCATCGTCGTTGAATTTTTGAATCTCGAGGGATTCCACAGTACCCAAATCTTCATTGGAGAGATTATGTAGAGTCGCAACTCTCATTGCACCGGTAGCGCGAGAGAGGGCTTTTGCATCGTCGCTGCTAACATCTTCGAATGCAAGAATGTCTTTGTCAGATAAAAATCCTGCAACTCGATCATCTATGTCTTCAGTGCAAAATACAACATTCACTCCAGCTTTGGAAATTGTATCTGCATAGTCACGAAGCTCGGCTTCCTCGGCCTCAAAAGCAGCGGTTAGTTGATCAACACTGGTTATTGTGAATTCTGCATCAACTTCGGGGTCGCGTATTTCTAGGTCCATATCTAGAATTAGAACTTTTCCTTTAGAAACGGATTTGGGCATGTGTTCGTGTGCTCTTTCAGATTCCAATATGAATCCTTTTACTAGTTCAGTTGCACTAGAAGAAGCACCTACACGCGTCTGAAGATGGATGTCATCTCGATTTACGTTTCCAGATTTAGTGACATGTTTGACAGCATCGACAATGATTTTAGATAGTTCAGATGGGGAAACATCTCCAGTTCCTTTGCCAGTCATACTAGTGGTGGCGACTTTTTGCAGAGTTTTGTCGTCCAGAGATTCACTTAGAATATGGGAAGTGATAGCTTCTTGTGCAATTTGATTTGCCTCAGAATAGCCCTCCACAATAGTTGTTGGGTGGACGTCGTCTTCTAGGAGTTTCTCGGCTTTGGCTAGTAATTGGCCGGCTATGACAGCTGCGGTCGTAGTGCCATCCCCGACCTCTTCTTCTTGGGATTCAGATACTTCTACGATCATTTGAGCAGCGGGATGTTCAATATCCATTTGTTTCAAAATAGTAGCGCCATCATTTGTTATGATCACATCTCCAGAAGAGGTTACCAGCATTTTATCCATTCCCCGAGGGCCCAATGTAGTTCTAACTGATTCTGCGACTGCTTTTCCAGCAGCGATATTCATAGATTGTGCATCCCGTCCTTGTGTGCGTTGAGTACTGTCGCCTAGTATAATGAAAGGCTGATTGTGTGCCATAGTGATTACTAATTGGAGGTTAGCGAGTCTATATTAATTTAACGGACTTGAATCAGTAGACTTCAAAGAGATACAGACCAATAAGATACGGTTGAAACCCGTTGGCCTATCGAAGTTGAAACGGCTGAAGAATCGATAGATCGTATAGGTTTTGCTATAGAAAGCGGGAGATTCCTATAGATTCCATACGGAAAAATAAAATCCTGGTGAGAATCTTCAATTGTCATGTCTACAGACGATAACAATCGAAATATATAGGACCTATCGTGGAGCGTGGATCCCATGGGTAATAACCAATTATAGAAAGATCGTGCACTATATTTGTTGAAAGTATCGAAAATAATTTTTTCACGGGCGACGCGGAGCATTTCTAAAAAGAAATACATGGGAATTGGAGTTAAGTGGAAAAATCTCATGGCCAGAATTATATCAAAGGAGGAATCTTCAAATGGCAAATTCCCTGCATCTGCATGTAAAAAGGTTAGATCTCCAGAATGGGGCGATTGGCCCAATTTATTTTTTCCAATTTCTATCATGGGTTCAGAGATATCGAGTGCAACGACATCGGCTCCAAGATCTGCTAACATTAGACTGAATCTTGCAGTTCCACAAGCTATATCTAAAATCTTTTTTCCATCTATGGCGTCTATAAAATTAGTTACTATTTGTTTCTCATGGGAATCGATTAGACCCCCTCCTTTTGAGAAACGCTTGGCATCATACTGAGTGGCATTTTGGAGTTCTTGATACCAGCTTTTACCTTTCATTTGCAATTAGAACATAGGATATAATTGGATAAAACATAGATGGTAGGGTGGTCTTTCTTCGATGGATTTTAACAAATGGGTTGTAAATATTAGGTGTGAAATTGGAAGAAGAGTTAGTAGCTGCACAAATGTTAGATGTGAAAGAATTAGCAGAGACTATTGTGGGAATTGGTTTTGAGTGTACTGATTGTGGGGCTTGTTGCAAAGGGGGAGATGAAGAGCACACGGCGACAATATTTCCAAGTGAAATTAGGAAAATACAAAATGTTGGTAAAATGGAATGGAGAGACATTGCTCGTCCGATGCCTTTTGGGGTTCGGGAAAATGAGAAAGGGGAATTGGTTGGAGAAACGTTCGAATGGGCTTTGCAGATAGGAGGGTGTGGAGATTGTTCATTTTATAGAGAATCGGAGGGGAAGGGGATGTGTAGCATATATGGGTTCAAACCTTTGATTTGTGAGACATATCCATTCAGTGTTGATTTGGGAGGAAGTAACAATCCCAAGGGTGAGATTGTAGAAAAAGTAGGGGATATATTAGTACATGAATGTGAAGGGATTGGTAGAGAAATAGAGTACAAAGAGGCGATGAAAATGGCAGAGGTTCTAAAAGAAAGAACCATACGTGAAATAGAAGAATCAATACAATTGGTAAAGGGATATAGAAGTTTAAAGACGCGAAAGGAGAAATTGATTGTTCATGATTCAGAAGGTGCAAAGAATAGAGATGGGAAAATTATATAGAAATACCGACAGGGCTATTAAGTTGGAGTGCAACTCAGGTCATTTGAGGATATCGGTATGATAAATTTAGATCAAGTTTTATGTTTGTTTAATGCAGGGATTGAAAAGATAGACGGAGACCATATTATTAGGATTCCAAACGAAGAGATTGAGAATCAAAGTTTGGAGAAAGGAGAGGTGTATCGAATTGCGCTAGTAAAGCAAGGAGAAGACTTTGAACTAGGGGTTCAAACAGAATCTACTACTGCACCTGATTACCCACAACCGCCGGTTGAAATGGGAGAGATACGATATGTAGAAATAGAAAGTTTGGGGAAACAAGGAGATGGCATAGCACGTGCTGAGAGGGGATATGTCATAATTGTTCCAGGGTCAAGCGTGGGTGAACAAGTAAAGATAGAAATAATCGACGTCAAACCAAATTTTTCTATGGCAAGTGTTGTTGAAGACGTGCTAGAGTAAAACAGGAGGGACTCATTCTCTATAGAAGGGTAGTAGCAAACCGAGATATATCTACTTCGATCGAATTGGATGCGGCTTCGATTGACATGTAGGGGCGATTTGAAATCAAAGTTTGTGCTCTTTTTTTACCTACACCAGGGATTGCTAATAGTTCAGAGAATGTCGCAGTATTGAGGTTCAATTTTAGCGGGAGTGCCGTGACAGATCTTTGGCCATGATTGACCACAATGGCGTCGAGAACAGTTCCAAGAGGAAGTTTTCCAGGAAACCCTACAAGAATTGGGTAAGTGCCAAGTTGTCTTCCGAAGGTGAACCTACCATTCTGGAACTCTAGATGTACGTGAGGCAATATAGTACCAATCGGAGCGACTTTTTGAATCATTAAATTATCGAAAGTGTGACGGACTTCTTCCTTGTATTTTCGGAAGTGTTTCTTGTGGCCCATTGCGATGGATGCGCCAGTACTGGACATGGGAGTTCCGGGGAATGCCATAACTTGGCGTATGTTGACCCTACGGACTAAAAATCCAGAATCTAAAACTCTTTTAAGGAATTTTTTATTGAGCTCAAAGGTTTCTTTAGTTTCCCCTTTGAGCCCGTGTACAAGGTTAATTCCGGGGAGTAATTTTGGTAGTGAGTCTTTGGTTGGCCTCCAGCCAGATTCTTTGTTAACAGATTCTATCGCTACAAAACACTCTTCTGCAGTTACATTGAGGTTGTTTTCATCATACACTACTGGGTCAGCAGATTCGAGGCCAAATGCGGCAGTGTCTCCAGGTGTATTAAATTTAGAAATAATGCGCAAACATTCTGCAGATTCCGAAGGCCAATTTACAATAGTAATTGGGTTCATATTGTCTAGATGAAGAGTCTCAAGTGACGGGGCCACCCTATGGATACCAGAATAAAGATCGTATAGCTCAGAGGGATTGGGGCACTTTCCATCTCCACCGTAGGCTAGTATGTCCGCTTGACGCCCGATGCGAAAATGGCGAATTCCAGAGTTATAGAGTTCGGATATCTCTTGCAATATAGAGTCAACAGACCTAAAAGATGGTTTGGAACCATAGAGTGGTTCGGTGCAAAATGAACATCGATAAGGACAGCCACGGGAAGTTTCAATTTCGCAAATGAGATAATGGGGATGATTGGGATGTTGTTTAACTATAAAAGAACCTTTTGATGCCCATTTTTGGATCTCGTCATTATCGCGCATTCTATCAGAAAATCCTTCAAGATTTTGATGGATTAAATCATAAGCAGCGGCTTCTACATCTCCTTTTGCCACGAATGTGTAGTCTAGGTCATCTCTATGCATATCACTGGCCCCCTCGTTTTTAATTCCGACACCGAATTTGATGGGACCTCCAAGAAGAGATACTCCTTTTGCCGTCCAGGATATTTTTTTGACTTCATCTGGTTCGGCAGGTGTCCCACCCACATATTTTCCTGGAACAGTCATGCCCCCGATGTAAATTAATAGATCTGAATTCTCTATGTGGTCCCAACGGTTGTGTTCTTGCCGAAGTGCATCGATTGTGTGGTAAATTATATTGTGAGGAGACACCCCAGCGTCGACCAATGCTCCGGCTGTGTATCGAGGATAAGTGGAGATATATGGGGGGACTCCAAAATGGGCAGGTTCGTCCACATAACCATCAACTATTGCTACAGTGAGATCAGATGGAGTTATCATGAAAAAATAGATTGGGTTCGAGAACTATAAGGAATTGGTTCTATAGAACAGTTAAGCGAACACTGATTTTATTTCCATTTTGTAAGAGGGAGATGATATTTCTATTCAAATTCTTTGCTGCAGTATCTGAATTGATCATGATAGTTCGATCATCGACATAGGAGCTTGTTCGGATGACGGCAGAATTGGTACTTTTAAATGTTAGATCGGGGTGACCACGGCCGAAAATATATTGTTCGTGACTGCCAACGGATAATTTGGCAGTTATTTTTGCATTTTTAGTTTGACAAGCGGCAATGAAATCGTTGGAAAAGATAGACGGGGATCGGTTAGAAGAGATACCAACTATGCAATCTCCAGAAGGGGTTAAATAAGAATCAGTGGTGATTTCGAGGGTGGAAGAATGATTTGCGGTGACATTTGGATCACCATAAGCTACTAAATTCTCAATATATTGCACAATAAAAGATAATAATAGTTTGGCATATAAAGAGTACGTCAAGGGGATTTTTCTCTCGAAACTATTAAAGCCATAGGACAAGTAGCCCAACTCGTTAGAGTACTTCATTACGAATAGAAAAGCAAACTGACCATTATCAGAGGAGAGGCTATTTAGTTAGCTAATTTTATGCAGAGTTTAGGAGTAATGCAAGTGTATAGAAGGTGAAACTAAAAATGGAACCGGCGACAGAAATAATAGAAAGTATAGAAAATAAAGAAATAATCGATTCTGAAGAAGGAAATGCACCTGAAGAAGAGAAAGAAGTGATTGAGCTTGAAGAGATTGACTTAAGCAAAAATATTGAAGTAACAGAAGAGGATGTAGAAGAGAAATCGAAGTCCCAACTGATCAAAATAGCGGGAGAACTCAGAGATAGAAGGAACGAATTGAATCAAGAAGCTTCGCGTAGAGCGACTCTTCGGGATCGACTCAATGATGAAACAAGAAATAGAGTAGATGAGGCACATTCACATCGAGAAAGGCGGGATGAACTCAATGGTTCGGTTCAATCTACAAAGGATGAAAGGGACGAAATGAATCGTTCTGCAAGTGAATTATTCAAGGGCGTGGGTAACAAGAAGAAAGAACCGGGATCAAAAAAAGAGAAACCTATATCGGCACTAGAAAAGGAGATTGAATCCCTGGAATTTAGACAGCAAACAGAAGTATTAACAGGAGGGACTGAAAGGAAATTAATCGAAAAAATAGCGGATTTGAAAGAGAAATGTTCCGAGAAGAAGAAAGAACTTGAACAGGATCGAGAAGTTGGTGAGAAAAAAAGACAGGCAGAACATTCACGAAGAGAAGCGTCGGCCCTTCATAGAGAAATGATACGACTAGCAGATGAGGCTCAGCTAGAACATAATAAGATGATTGAATGTTATAGAATGGCAGATCAAGTCAGAAATGAGGCAGATGAAATTCACGCAAAATTCATCCACGCGCAAGAGTTGGCAGATTTCCACCATGAATGGTTCATTAAAGTCCAAAAGAAACTAAGGAAAATGGATAAAAAAGATGAATCCTCACGTCAAAGTGTGAGAGAAGCGGCTCGGAAAGAGGCGAAGAAGGAAGGAGAGGAAATATATGAGAGGTTCAAAAAAGGACAAGCTCTTGGAACGGAAGATTTAATGAAATTGCAGAAGGCCGGATTGCTCTAAAACCATAGTAGAGCATAAGTGTAACGAGGGGAGGAAGCCACAAAACACATCTTTTTGCAGTAGTAAGTTCCTTAGTAGGGTGAAAAATGAGTGTCTTGGTAGTATGTTTAGATGTAAATGAAGGTGGAAATAGAGATAGCTCAGAGGATTCCCGGTACGTCGTGGGGCAAGGGGAAATAGAAGCACTGGTTTCCATTGTGGGGTTGGAAGATCCAGAAAATAGTCATGTTAACTGTTTGCTAGAGGCACTGAAAGTAACAAAAGAAATAGAACAGGCAGGGGAAGAGGTAGAAATTGCAGTTGTTTCGGGGAGGTCGGGGGTTATATTATCAGAAACAGATAAGTCATTGGCGAGGCAGTTGGATCTACTCTTAGAAGAAGTAAAACCAGATTCAGCCATTTTAGTGATAGGGTCAATTGAACAAGAAAGATTGATCCCAATATTGGAAAGTCGAATTAGAATAGACGCAGTTGATAGGGTTATTGTTCGTCAGATACACGATTTGGAATCAAAATACTATTTAGCAAAACGTTTTTTAGCAGATGATGAGTTGAGGTCAACCATTTTGGTACCCATGGGGGTTGTGCTTACAATTCTACCAATCCTTTCATACCTAGTAGATATAAGAACCACATTTGCAGTTATTACAGCGATTCTAGGGGTGTTTGTATTATACAAGTCACTTGATATTGATGATAGTATTGCAATCATGCCCACGAAGATTCGTGAAACGCTTTACTCGGGCAGAGTATCTGTTGTGACATATGTAGTTGCAGTGGGACTAATTTTAGTTGGAGTTTTTATTGGAGTGGCCAACATGCCAACATCAGAAGATGTAGGCGGATCGGTGACTTCTTTGATGGGATTTATACATTACAGTATTCCATGGATAGCTTTGGGGGGATTGGTAATGAGTCTAGGTAAAACATTGGACAGGGTGATAAGGAATAAACAAGTGCAAACTGCACATATAAACCTGATATTTGGGATAATATCAACTGCAATAGTAATCAGAGGTTTTTCATCCTATTTCCTACAGCAGCAAGGTGTCATAGGAGCGATTGGATTGGAAAAAATAAGAATGTCAGGATTAATCGAAATAGGGCCATTAGTGTGGACAGCAGAGGAACATTTGGCCATATTTGTGGGCTTGGGAATATTGGTGAGTGTTGTTGGTATAAAAATGGCGCCCAGAATAAGAAAGATGCAAAGTAAAGCTAAATGAATTCAATAGTGAAATGAAAGGGGATCAATGGGTAAGTCTATTCTCGGGTGGAAAAGACTCTAATTGGGCACTATATCAGGCGCTTGAAAATGGGTTTGATGTCAAATACTTATTGACGGTTCACCCTCCAGCTGGCTCATATATGTATCATGTTCCGGCAACGAGGGTAGTGCCCTTTGCGGCGGAGAGTATTGGGATTGAGCTCATAGAAATTGAACCCGAATTTAAAATTCTAGGAGATGCAGATTCGGGGGAACAAGGGGATAGAGAAGTGGAATGTATTGAAAATTCGTTGATAAAAATAGCAGACGAGATTCGCCTAGAAGGGGTCATAGCAGGAGCAGTGGAGAGTGAGTACCAGAGGAGTAGAATTCAAAAAATGTGCGATAATTTGAACATAACATTGTATGCTCCTTTATGGAAATCCGATCCATTGACTATGATTAATAAAATGGTTGAAGCTGGTTTTGAAATTATGATGGTTAGTGTTGCTGCAGATGGTATTGAGGAATCTTGGTTGGGGAGATATATAGATATAAATGCAATTGGAGAATTAGAAGTTCTCAATGCGAAATATGGAGTTCACATCCTAGGGGAAGGGGGAGAATACGAAACGTTGGTCACCAATGGACCCCATATGAATCGGGAGATAAAAGTGGAATATGATGTTTTTTGGGAGGAAAATTGGGGAGAGGTACGAGTGAAAAATGCTTGGCTATGTTGAGTTTCGAGTGATAGGGATAGGTTAAGCAAATAGAAGAACTTACACAGAATTACCCTATTTGGGTGTGGGCTCCAATTAACGCTCCGGAAAGATCGATATTTCGTATTTGAGTTGCTTCGTCGATTATAGAATTTTTTAAGTGGCAAGAATCGACGACTGCATTTGGAAAAACGACGGAGTTCTCTATATGAGAATCGGTTATTTTTGCACCGGACATGACATGGACATTTTTTCCCAGTGTAGTGCCAGAAAGGATTGCTTCTGGATCTATAAGAGTTCCATCTTCCAAAGCCCAAGCTACTGCTCCTATATAACTTTCAGGAGTGCCGATGTCGAACCAAGCTCCATCGAATGAAAAGGCATAAACCGAATAATTTGGATAAAGCCATTGGAGGAACCACCCGGGTTCGTCGGGGTTGTTTCCATTTGAGAGATAAGAATGAAATAAAGAGAGAGTTTTAGCAGGGAATGCGTAACAAGCAATGGAAACTAGACTACTCTGAGGATCAGATGGTTTTTCTTGAAATCCCACCACTTGTTCTTGGTCTACTTTAACCACGCCATAGGATTTCGCGAGTTCTTTATTACCAACATCGTATGCAGCGAGACACACATTTTGTTTAGATTCAAAGAAGTCTAGAAAATCGCTTATAGAGAAACTTATTAGATTATCCCCCGCGATGACCAGTAAATCGTCTTTGATTTGTTCGCGGTCTAAGAGTTGACCAAGTGCACCTATAACTCCGAATTTCTCCTCTTCTGCAGTTGTTTCCTCCACAGTTAGTTTAGGTTTTGAAAAAGAGGTATTTGCCAAATGGTCAATGAAATCGGCTGCGAACAATTCATTAGTACTTACGTAAACATTATTGATTCTAGGCTCTTGTTCGAGTTCTTGGAAAATTCGATCGATGACCGTAGATGGGCCCACGGGTAATAGCATTTTTGGCCTGTGTTGAGTTATTGGCCATAATCGCGTTGCATAGCCACCTGCGAGAACAATGGCATCCATGAACAAGAGTTACCTTCGAGTGGTAAGACTTTTTGGATAAGTTAGCATGTTGAAAAGGGAGAGAATCACAACAATGAATGTTGATTCGAATGGACAAATTCGCGGAGGAGTTTTGCACCAAGTATTGCGGTTTGGCCAGAGTCTCTATCGTTGACCTCTACGATATCGAATCCAGATGCGTGAGGAGATACTAAACGGACTACATGGAGCATTTCCTGAGTGGTCAACCCAAAGGGTTCGGGGGTTCCGGTTCCGGGGACAACACTGGAATCTGCCGCATCAATATCGATACTGAAATAGACAGATCCGGTTAAATTGGGTTCCCAACTAGAAACTTCTTCAGGGGGTATGATAGTAACATCACTTTCAATGGCGCGATCCCATTCTTCTTCACAACCGGATCTTGCTCCAAGAATGATCGCATGGTCTACAACTTCAAGTGCATTCAATGTAGAAGTGGCATGACTCCAAGAGTTATCTTGATACGAATCTCGAAGGTCGAGATGTGCGTCGAGACAAACGTAAGTGTCAGGTTGTAGTGCCCGGATTGCAGCCAGATTTACTGTGTGTTCTCCACCGATAAGAAGAGGAGTGAGGTTGTCGTTGACTGCCTCTGTGATGAATCCCCCCAAATAATCAAGATAAGTGGGAAGATGAGAAGATTCGGGTATTACATCTCCAAAGTCATGGACCAACAGTTCCGAAAAATGTGTCTTAGTCCTTGGGTCGTAGTCTTCAAAATGGGCAGAGAATTTTCGGAGTTGATTTGGCCCAAATCGAGTTCCAGGAATAAAGGTGGTAGAAAAATCAAAAGGGGCCCCGAAAAGTATATAAGAAGCTTCGTTTCGAGAGGCATTTGCCCCAGAAAATAACATTACTTTACGACGACCTTTCTTTGGTCTTCATACTCCAAATATTCTATTTCGCTATCACCGGAAATATTCAATTCGCCAGGTATTTCTAGTGAAAATGATTCATAGGAGTTTAGATCCATTATTTGGGCGACGTTATTTCCCTCTAAGTTGATGACTTGTCCTTGTCTACGTTCGATTACTGGGACCCATATTTTTGCATCTACAGGTTGAGACATGCTTCTTTTTTTGTTGTCGAATACACCTTTACCTTCAATTCTTGCTTTTGCACTTCCATGTTTTCCTGGTTTGGCCGTGCTGTAGGCGATTATTTCGCAGGGTGCGTCATCCATAATCAAATACGATCCTTTTTGGATATCACGGATCTCCTTTTGCATTTTGACCATACAGGATTTCAAGATAAGAACGTATAAAAACGGTTGGTTTCGATGGGAGGTGTTAACTACTTAAAAATTTTGTTAAAAGGCATACAGTTATGCTTTCGTTTTTGAGGAGAAAATTGGAGAATTTTTATGAAGATCTCTTGCAGAGTGAGATAAAAAAACCTCCAAAACATGTGGCAATCATACAAGATGGAAATAGGAGATATGCCCAAAAATTTGGAATTGAGAGAGAAGAAGGGCACATAGAAGGTGCAAAAACGACTGAAAGGGTACTTCACTGGTGCAAAGAAATCGGAGTGGAAGAACTGACATTGTATACATTTTCAACTGAGAATTTTGATCGGTCGGGTCGGGAGCAAAAAGAACTATTTGATTTGATAGAGTTAAAGTTAAAGCAGTTTTCAGAAATGGAAGAAGAATATTCGAGAGATGTTCGAGTGAGGGTCATAGGGCAACTAGAAAGAGTGCCAGAACGCATTAGAAAGGTGGCTCGAGAAATAGAGAGAGATACTAGGGGGAATACCAAATTTAAACTTAATATTGCACTGGCATATGGGGGGAGAGATGAAATGTTAGATGCTGCAATAGAAATAGCAGAAGAAGTGGCTTCAAAAAAAATATCTATAGAAGAAATCGATGGTAAAATGATAGAATCTCGATTGTCAAAGCAGAATATTAGAGATGTAGATTTAATAATTAGAACAGGAGGAGATGTTCGTACGTCGAATTTTCTTCCGTGGCATGCGAATGGAAATGAAGCTGCCGTGTTTTTTTGCACTCCATATTGGCCGGGGTTTTCAAAAATTGATTTTTTAAGAGGTATTAGAACATATGAGCATAGAGAAAGTACCTGGCAAACGACCCGGGCAGAAAGGGCTATGGCAATTATTAAAGTTATGAAAATGGCAGAGATTAAAGATGTCAAAAAAGTAGCAAATCGTTTGCGGGCATATATTCCAGAAAAAGTATTAGAAGAAATAGTAAGCGAGGTTGATCAAGAAAATAGAGGTTCTATAAAATATAACGAAAAGTGAGAAACAAAGGGTAATTTACTAGTTTCCAAATCTACGCTTTCGAGATGCATAATCGCGGAGTGCCCGGAGATAGTCACGCTTGCGAAAATCCCTCCAGTTGATATCAGTGAAATATAGCTCAGAGTAGACAGATTGCCAAATCATAAAATCAGATAGGCGCTCGCCTCCTGTTTTAATTACCAAATCAGGTTCTGCGGGGAAAACAAGACGTTCTTCTATAGTGGTTTTTGATATTTTTTTAGTAGACAGGAGTCCATTGGAGACATCAATACAGATAGATTTTACAGCTTCGAGGAACTCATATTTTCCTCCGAGCCCTATACCAATTCTAATCGGTGTTTCGGCGCGTGAGAAATGACTTGGTTTACAAATGGTGATCTCATGCGGCGTCTGGATTCTGTAGAGTTCTCGGTCGAGGGTTGGGATTATGGCAGAGTCAAGTACACTAACATAGACGGAAACTACTTCCGCTCCGTAATCAAATGCCCATCTGAAAAATTGCTCGAGTGTCGAATATGATTGGTTAATAAGTAAATCACTTTCAGTTATCACTAAAACTACATGCCGAGGGGTAGCTTCCTGTAAATGGCGTATCCTAAAACTTAGATACTGATCATAGAGTCCCACACAAAAAATCAGGTTCCAAGGAAGGAAAATACCTCGGTTCAGACAAGAAGATTAAATAATCACTGAGGGTATAATTTGACGTGCAAGATCGAGTTGAAAGGGAGTGGCTGTTTGCGTTGTTGGCGGTTTTAGTATTGGCAGGGTCCATAATAGAAGAGATAATAGTGATAATAGTTCCACTATCATTAATTGTAATCATAGTAAACTTCATTCCAAAAAGAGGGGTTTTTTTTAGGTTTGTGGGGAAGGAAAGGGGGTCAAGAAAAATAGTTGAATTTTCGATGGGATTGATATTACTAACATTACTGGTGACATTCGCAGGGATGCCCATGAATATATTTGTAGTCTCAGCAATACTAGTGGGTGGAGTCTATATTATTGAAAAAGTGATGTTAGTACGGGATATATCCCCCATACGGGAAGTGGCGGGTTTTGTGATAGGGGCATGGTTTTTGGGAGCCTTCAGTCAAGTTTTAAGTATGATAAATGGGATTCAGATTGGAACTTCAAGAGTTGTTTTTTTTGCAGTCATAGGAGGATTGCTTGTAGCTTTAGTCCGAGAGGATTGGATAGGGAAGAATAGGACTGCATCTATGTTGGCTATTGCTCTTGTTCTTTGGATTTTATCACTCCCAGCATTTGAGTATCTAGACATCATCCCGCAGCAATTGATGTTTGGGATTGGTATTGCAGGAGGGTTGGGATATATTTCGTGGAGAGTGGGTTCAGCTTCGATAACGGGGATGCTAACTGGAATTATATTTTCACTTATTGTTATTGTTTTTGGAGGGTTTACTTGGTTTAGTATAATGCTTGTTTTTTTCGGAGTGGGAAGTTTAGTTGCGCGGTTGAATTATAAAGAAAAGTTGGAGATGGGCGTTGCAGAAGAGAATGAGGGTGCAAGAGAGGCGAAAAATGTATTGGCGAATGCGGTGATTGCGGTGATATGTGTCGTGGGTTTTTCGATGAACACACAACTAGGAATCAGTGGAAATATATTCATATTCGGGTTTGCAGGTGCCATTGCAGCTGCGATGAGTGATACACTGTCAAGTGAAATCGGGATTCTTTTTGGGAACACTAGGTTAATAACTACATTTAGTAAAGTTGAGGTTGGAACGGATGGAGGGGTAACAGTACAGGGTTCATTGGCGGGTTTTGTTGGAGCGTTTTTCATAGGGTTAGTGACTAGTTGGACTTTAGGGGTTGGATTGGGTGGTGCAATTGTAATTGGAATTGCAGGAGTAACAGGGATGATTGGTGACAGTGTTCTAGGAGCTAGTTTAGAGGATAAGTGGATGAGCAATGAGGGTGTGAATTTCATGGCGACTTTAATAGGCGCCATTGCTTCCATCGGGGGGGCGATTCTAGTAGGGATTGTATTATTATAGTTTTTGAGAGAGGGGGTATATTGAAATGAGCAAAAAGGCAACGGAGATACAAGTTAATACTACGGCGCCTGTCGCAGCCAGGAGATGTGCAGAGCCAGTGTGATCTATGACCCCTCCAACCATTTCAGATGGAAGCCAAGTGTGGTGGGGAGAACCAAGTAAAGGGATGAAATAATCAACCATATCGTTGAAAGCATGCCAGGAAAAACCCACCAGTATGGGTATGAATGAAAATGTAGTGTATCTGAAAATTAAGAATGCTTGCAAAGCCATGGCAAGATGGCTCCAAAAAAGAAAATGGTACATTAGAGGGTGGAGATATGAGAAATCAGAATAAAATATGAGTAAAACGTAGGGTGTCCATAGACCAAGTTTGATGCACCCTATAAAGGCTATAGATGAAACCCAAATTGAATTTTTACCCAATTTCCAAAGTCCCAAGCTGAGAGCGAAAAAAAGAGTTGCAATGGGGCTATCGGGGACGAATGGCCACATCAAAAGGGGTTCGGTTGAAAGTTGGGGGAGATAATACCAGAAGCCAAATGCAGTTCCAAGTAAATTTATGAATATAATGGGCCAAGCGAGCTGAAATGCTATTCGTTCGAGGGGCGCAGGGATTGGAGACCAAATGTTAGGATTGAGGGAGGGGGAGTGATTCATGGAGTGTAATTTCTGTTGCATTGAGGTTCTTTCAACGAGGATTATGGAGGAGTGAGAGTACTAAATATATTTGGGTTATAGAATTGCCGATATCAGTGGATATAATTGTATTGCCGTCAAATATGGTTCATGGGAGTACCTATTGAGTTTGAGAAGTTAAGAAAGGGAACGGAACTTGTAAAACGTGGTTTTGCTAGTATGCAGAAAGGGGGAGTTATAATGGATGTCGTGAAGCCGGAGCAGGCTAGGATAGCAGAAGATGCGGGTGCGGTTGCGGTTATGGCATTGGAAGCGGTGCCATCAGATATTCGAAAAGAAGGAGGTGTTGCACGAATGGCAGATCCCGAGATAGTTAAAGCGATAATAGAAGAAGTTTCAATACCAGTGATGGGAAAAGCGAGAATAGGCCACACTACAGAGGCTCAAATTTTAGAGTCAATTGGGGTCGATATGATTGACGAGTCAGAGGTGCTTACTCCTGCAGATAGTGAATACCATATTGATAAACGGGGTTTTACCACACCATTTGTGTGTGGCGCTAGAGATCTTGGTGAAGCATTACGTCGGATAAATGAAGGTGCTGCGATGATAAGAACAAAGGGTGAAGCGGGGACAGGGGATGTTAATCAAGCCGTGAAACATCAACGTGCCATTACAAGTAAAATTGGTAAATTGGGGAATGCGTCGTACGAAGAATGTGAAGCATATGCTCGTAAAATAGGAGCACCGACAGAATTGGTTGAAGAAACAGCAAAAATGGGCCGATTGCCAGTGGTAAATTTTGCAGCAGGAGGCATTGCCACCCCTGCGGATGCTGCGTTGATGATGCATCATGGTTGTGATGGAATATTTGTAGGTTCGGGTATATTTGGAGCAGAGGATCCAGTGAAAATGGCGAATGCTATTGTCGAAGCTGTGAATAACTGGGACAATAAAGAAAAATTGGCACAAATCTCAACGGGGATCGGGAAAGGTATGAAAGGAGAGGCAAATATAGACATGCCAGAAGATAGAAAATTGCAGGGCAGAGGTATTTGAGTAACTCCTTTTTAATCTAAGTATAATTCGACTCCGCTGCCAATTCTAGTTTGATAGGCAGTGGATTGAATGCCCTGAGAGAAAAATGCATCCACCATGGCTGAAGCCACAGGACGGCTTTTTCCTTTGTTTGGGATTGCAAGAATAGTGGGACCGGATCCACCAACTGTCACTCCGGCTGCCCCAGATTCCATGGCTGCGGCTTGGACTGATTCATATCCCTTTATAAGCTGAGTCCTAGCAGGGGTTACGACAGAATCTGCTAATCCATGGCCCACTAGTTCGGGGTTACTTTTTAACATTCCCGCAGTTAACGTTGCGGCACTTCCAACAGTATGGACATGAGAACCTAGATCGAGTGATTTGGGCAAAACTTCTCGAGCATTTCGGGTAGATATGGTAAGTTCAGGTAGACACACGACAACTTCGAGGTGAGCATCTATGTTAGTAATTCGATCTTGGCTAACAATTGTGAACCCACCAAGGATTGCAGGGGCAACATTATCTGCGTGTGCCTCTCCAGATGCAGCTTCTTCTCCTTTGGCAGCTATCCAAACAAGCTCTTCTTTTGAAAGTCCCTTATCATATAAAGCGTTCAGAGCAACTGCCGCTCCGGCTGCACTGGCTGCAGAAGATCCAAGTCCAGAAGCCGGTCGAATTCCTTTATCAATTGTAATCGCCGCAGGAGCATCTAGGGCTTCTGCCACTACCCCTGCAGTATTCTTTTTTGGATTAACGGGAATATATTGACTTCCAGCGCCAGTAACAGTTATGGTGGTTTCTTCTGCAGGTTCAACATGAATTACATCGGCAGGGTGACTAAGTGCGATGCCAAAAACGTCGAAACCACTGCCGAGGTTTGCTACAGTAGCAGGGGCCCGGACGATAACCATAGAAACTATTTTTCTTAGGGGAATGAAAACCTACCGCTGTATCAATACGATTCAAAAAAGTTCTTTCCGGTGTAGAACCAAGTAGGAATAATGATTGGAATCATAGGAGGTGGCCTGGCTGGTCTTTCCGCTGCTTATTACCTACAGCAAAAAGGATACCAAGTGCGAATATTTGAGGGAGAGAAAGAACTAGGGGGATTGGCGGCTTCTTACGATACGGAAGGGGATTCGATTGAGAAATTTTATCATCATTTATCAAAATCGGAAGAAACGATAGTTGAGTTGGCGGAGGAATTGGGAATGGGAGATAAAGTTGAGTGGAAAATTGGAAAAAATGCATATTATATTGATGGAGAAATATTTCCGTTGGACACCCCGTGGGATATATTGAGATATCCACATTTGACTATATATGATAAAATACGTTTGACACTTCTTACACTGGGGATAGATGCGAGAGGGATTTTTCCTAAAATTGGTGCTTATCAGAATTTGGAAGAGTTTGAACACACACCAGTGGAAGATTTTGTTCGAGAACATACAACAAACAATATATTTGATAAGTTTGTCACACCGTTACTAGAGGCAAAATTTGGTGGGCATAAACATCGAGTTAGTGCTGCGTGGTTATTAGGACGAATAAAATTTAGGGGTCAAAGGGATTTTCTAAAAGGAGAAGTTTTAGGATATATAAACGGAGGATTTGTCGAACTTATTGACACGCTCATTAGAGAAATTGGACAGGAAAACATAATTACAGGAGCATTTGTAGAGGAGATAATTGTTGAAAATGGAAGGGTGGAGTCAATGGTGATTGATACCAAGAATGGGAAGATGAGAGAAAATGTTGATGCGGTGATTGTGGCCACGATGCCTAGTGTTCTAGAGAATCTTACAGGGTATGAATGTCCAATTCAATTTCAAGGGGCAGTATGTGCACTCATGAGTTATTCCGAAAAAATAACTGAAACCTATTGGTTAAATATATCAGATAAATCTCGTTTTGGGGCGATTATTGAGCATACAAACTTTATAGATCCGAGGAGGTATGGGGGAGAGCATTTGACTTACATGGTAAGCTACATTCAAGACTTTGAAGAATCAATATGGAAAATGACAGACAAGGAAATTGAAGAATATTGGGTAAAGGGAATTGAAGAAATGATTCAGGGTTTCGATAGACAAAAAATTAACTGGTTTAAAGTTTCGAGAAATCCACTAACTGCTCCAATATATGAGATGGGGTATGTGGATAAAATTGTCCCGTATGATATTTCTGAAGAAGTTGGAGAAGGGATATATTATGCGGGCATGGCTAGTAGAGCCCAATATCCAGAGAGGAGTTTAAATGGAGCAATAGAGGCAGGGTACGCATGCGCATCTCTGATAGTAAAACGGGGAGAAGATAGTATATAGAAAAATGGGAAAGGTATATTGTATTGTGGGAAATGGAGTGGCTGGTGACGCAGCTGCTAGTGTGATTAAAGAAAGAGATCCCGAATCAGAAGTAATCGTGTTTACAGAAGAAGGAAAAGCATTGTACAATAGGATATTATTAAAAGAATTTGCAAAGGGTAAATTGAATCACAATTCAGTTGACATTCGAGATGAAGATTGGTATTTGAATCGGGAGATCGATATTAGGTTAAACACTCAAATAACCAGGATTGATTCGGAAAATAAAATTATAGAAGTGAATAAGGGCGGCCACCAAAAATATGATCAAGTATTAGTTGCGACGGGGGGAACTCCTCGGGAGTTAAACGTCCCGAATAGTGGTGCAGAAGGTATACACCATTTTTGGACCATGAGAGACACGATTGGGATTAGAAATCATGCCGAAACCGCGAGTTTTGGGGCAGTCATAGGAGCAGGGTTATTGGGAATCGATTTGGCTGCCATTTGTGGAGCACATGGGGTCGAAAGTAAATATATTATGAGAGGAGATGTGTGGTGGAGAAATGCACTTTCAAAGGTTGGAGGTGAGATAATTCATAAATCGCTGAGGGACAGGAATGTACTTCCAGTGTTTAATAAGGAAATCGAATGTTTTGAGGAAAGAAGAGGAAAGGTCCAGGCAGTAGTCACAACGGATGGGGAACGGCATGAGGCAGATTTTGTAGGAGTAGCAGTTGGGTTAGACTACAATATAGAATTAATACAGAACACAGGTGTAGAATATAGAAATGGGATAGTTGTGGACGAACATATGTTTACAGGTGTCGAGGGGATATATGCTGCAGGAGATATTGCAAGATATCACGATGTTATAATAGGAGAGGAGCTACAAAACGGGTCGTGGGGAAGTGCCAAAAAGCAGGGGATGGTTGCGGGAGAAAATATGGTCAATGGAAAGGATTACAAGAAATTTGAGTGGGTTCCATCATATTCCATAACGCACTTTGAGTATCCAATTATTTCATTTGGGCACCCTACAGAAGGGGGAAAATTTCTTGAAAAAAAATACAGTGAAAATGAATGGCGTCGGTTGGCGTTTAAGCATGGAAGGTTGATTGGAGGAGTTTTGATTGGGGATGTATCTTCACAAAGTAGATACAAAAAAATAATAACGGAAAAGGTGGAACAGGTTGATCAAGAAATGTCCATATTAGACAAAAAAATTGATTTGGAGAAGATAGTTGTGAAAAAAGCATAGTCGAACTATATCGAAGGTGTTTTCAATTTGAATTGTTCAAAGTGCAAATATGAGTAATTCCCAAGGTACGATGACCCTTGCATTCGAACTATCCGCTTTAAAAGAATTAACAGCTCCTAAAGAGGTGTTTGAAAGTGCTCGTGCTTGGAGTAAATATGTAGGAGTCATCACAGATGAGCCGACATATGTTGTAACTAACTACACACGAAAAAAAAGAATCAGGCAAGATTTTTTTTCAGGGCCCAAGGGGAAATTTGAAAGTTTAAAAAGTGTTAAATATCATTTTGATACAGATCGTCACGTGTTGATAGGAACGGGAGAGGAAGATATAGAAATGGCAAACGAGACGGGATGGGAATACCTACATATTTCAGATGCCGCCGAAAAGGCAGGATGGGAACTTGGAGAAAATACAAAACACGAAACGATTGAAATTGGAGAAGATAAACGTGAAAATTGGCCTTGAAGAGATATACATATGAGTGTTGTCTTGCTCCCATGTGGCGTTTCAGTTGAGTCACATAGGATTGATTTGGGAATGAGAGAATTAAAATGTGAATGTGGAGAGATGCATGCCGTAGTAACAGATGTCAATCCATTAACTCGGTTTTTGCCTGAATTTTTAGTGAATTCGCTTGAAGAAATAATAGAAGTTGCAGATTCAGAAAAGTGGGGAGAATTTGGAATGGTTCATTTGATGGGGCTGGTGATGGAAGATTTCGCGGAAGAAGTAGTTTTTTTTGATGCTAGTGAAGATGGGTATCTTGGCTATTCTGGGCTCTGGATTTCAACTTTTAATGCCTGGAGACTGCACGAGATAGTAGTAGAATTGGTGATAGAGATAATGGAACATGCTATGAGTCATTCGGGTGATCAAAATGCCATGATCAATTTCGAAAAACAAATGTCACTTTTTGATATTACAGAGTTTGTAAAAGAATATCGTGCAGAGAGAGATTTGGATCCAGAAGATTACGCGGAGGAGTACATTTAGAGAATATAAAGGTCTCCTCTCAATATCGTCGACCTTATTATGGAGTATGGACCAAATCGGACAGGGAAGATGAAAAAAGGAAAAACTGTTCTCTTGATAGGTAGTGGCCCTATCCAAATAGGACAAGCTGCAGAATTTGATTATTCGGGTGCCCAAGCTTGTCGTGCTTTGGCAGAGGAAGGAATAAGAGTTGTCTTGGTGAACTCGAATCCGGCAACAATTATGACAGACCCAGAGATGGCGGATAAAGTCTATATTGAACCTATTACCGCAGAGATCATTGAGGAAATTATTAAGAAAGAATGTCCTGACGGAGTAATTGCTGGGTTGGGAGGACAGACTGGGTTGAATGTAACAGCCGAATTGGCAGAAAGGGGAGTATTAGAGAAATACGGGGTTGAGATTATGGGAACTCCACTAGATACCATCTATGCAACAGAGGATAGGGATTTGTTTGGTGCACGAATGGAAAAAATAGGACAGCCAGTTCCAAAATCAGAGAAAATCAGATCTTTAGAAGAAGTGGAAAGTGCAGTAGAAGGAGTGGGGGGGCTTCCAGTTATTTTGAGAACTGCATATACACTAGGAGGGAGTGGTTCAGGGGTTATCGAAGATATGGATACTCTTATCGAATGGGTACACAGAGGTTTGCAATTGTCACGAAATTCGGAGGTTCAGATTACAGAATCGTTGGTTGGTTGGATTGAAATGGAATATGAAGTCATGCGTGATGCATCTGATTCGTGTATTATTATTTGTAACATGGAAAACATTGATCCGATGGGGATACATACAGGAGAATCTATCGTAGTAACCCCATCTCAGGTCATACCAGATGTAGCACATCAGGCGATGCGAAACTCTGCTTTGAAGATTATTAGAGAGTTGGGAGTACAAGGTGGTTGTAATATTCAATTTGCGTGGAGAGATAATGGAACAGAAGAAGGACAATATCGTATTGTGGAGGTCAATCCAAGGGTGTCAAGATCGTCTGCATTGGCCTCCAAGGCTACGGGGTATCCAATAGCAAGAGTTACTGCAAAAGTGGCATTGGGAAAATGTCTACATGAAATTAAAAATGAAATTACCGGGGAAACTAGTGCCGCTTTCGAACCAGCTATAGATTATATTGTTACTAAAATACCTCGATGGCCCAAGAATAAATTCCCAGAAGTGGAGTTTGAGCTCACCACTGCGATGAAGTCAACAGGGGAAACCATGGCAATTGGAAGAACGTTTGAGGAATCGTTGATGAAAGCTATGAGATCAAGTGAGTACAAGCCTGCCGTGGATTGGGACACTGTCGAGGATGAAGAACTCATAAAAGAGTATTTGGAAAAGGCAACTCCTGATCGTTTGTATGCTATGCTTGAAGCACTCTATAGAGGATATTCCATAGACAAGGTCTCAGAGGTAACAGGGATACATAAGTGGTACGTGGAGAGATATGCCCGGATTAGTAGCTCTGCAAAATTGGAAATGGAAAATTCGATTGTAGAGACAGCAACAATGGGATTTACAAATCATGAAATTCAGGCCATAGCAACGGGGGAGTATTCAGATGTTCAGAGTTCGTGGTTACCGGTAGAATCGGAATGGAATAAAGTGCAAGGGAAAAAATGGGACATTGATTCGATAGAAAAAGTTGTCCCAGGCAGAACATATAAACAAGTTGACACATGTGCAGGAGAGTTCAGAGCAACTACACCTTATTATTATTCTTCTAGAAAACCAGAATGGTTTAGTGGACCATACGAAGGGGATGCTGCTGCAGGAGAACTTCGAGTGAATCAAGAGGCAGAGAGCATAGTGGTAGTGGGAGGCGGCCCAATTCGAATTGGACAGGGTGTAGAGTTTGATTATTGTGCCGTTCATGCAATTCAATCGTTACGAGAGGAGGGAATAGAAACTCATGTGGTCAACAACAATCCAGAGACTGTTTCCACAGATTATGATACATCAGATGGATTATTTTTTGAGCCAATCACTGCGGAAGAAGTTGCGGATGTGATTGAAGCCACAGGGTCTAGAGGGGTAATGCTTCAATTTGGAGGACAAACCTCGGTGAATATTGCAGGACCGCTTCAGAGAGAAATTGAACGGAGAGAAATAGATTGCAAGATAATGGGAACTTCGGTGGATTCTATAGATTTAGCAGAAGATAGAGACAGGTTTAACAACCTTATGGGAAGTTTGGAGATACTTCAACCAGTGGGTGGAAAGGCGACTGATGAAGAGGGCGCCCTGTCACTTGCCAACACGATTGGATATCCAGTATTAATGCGCCCCTCATATGTATTGGGAGGAAGGGCCATGCAAATAGTAGAAAATGACACAGAATTAAAAAAATATCTAAAAGAAGCGGTTAGAGTAAGTCCAGATAACGCTGTATTAATTGATCAATTTCTCTCAAATGCTATTGAACTAGATGTTGACGCTGTGTCAGATGGAACAGAGATACTTATTGGAGGTATAATGGAGCACGTTGAATCGGCAGGAGTTCATTCAGGTGACTCTGCTTGCATGATACCACCGGTAAATCTAGACAAAGGAACCCTTAGGAGAGTGAGAGAAATAACGGAGAAAATTGCCCAAGCATTGAAGATAGTAGGACTGTTGAATATACAACTTGCCATAAAAAATGGGGAGATATATGTGCTAGAAGCCAATCCGCGTGCATCGAGAACTGTTCCATTTGTATCAAAGGCAACTGGAGTTCCTATTGCGAAGGTTGCTGCCAAAGTTATGTCAGGTAAAACCTTGAAAGAAGTGGGAGTAAAAGAACAAATTCCAGTGCAAGTAAGTGTGAAAGAAGTTGTTTTACCGTTTAGTCGTTTACCGGGGGTAGACCCATGTCTTGGACCTGAAATGAAATCTACGGGAGAGATAATGAGTACATCAGATTCATTTGGGAAATCATATGCAAAAGCACAAGTGGCGATAGGGAAACCGATCCCTATATCGGGTAATGCAATAGTAGATCTAGATAGTGCGGAATTTCCAGATCCAGAAAGTGATCGAGGGAAAAAACTAATTGAAAGTTTAGAGGAATTCTTCCAAATAAGGTATTTTGAGGATGAGAAGAGTATGAGAGAGGCTATTGCTAACGAAGAAATTGATATAATAATTTCAAGAGATCGTCGAATATTAGAGATTGCGGTGGAGGAAGTGATTACGTATTTTTCAACGTGCTCTAGCGCAGAAGCTGCGATAGAGGCAATTAAATCAGAGGGAGAAAGTAATTGCGTAGAGGCAGTGGGGGACAGGAAGAAAGTGCAGGGTCAGTGGGGACTTGATTGAAAATAAAATTCAAGATAAGATCAATGTCCCTATCATGAATAATAATAGTAACAGCCCTGCGAGCCCTGCAAAGAAAACGGCGATTCTAGCACTCTTTGGTCCAGTTTCGGGGTCGCCCATGATAAAAGAATAGAGATCACTTGCAAAGACTAGGAAGACGGTTAGTCCGGTTAGCAGAATCCCAACTGCTGCGAAAGCCCCACCTACGGACCCTCCAGGGAGATTGCTACCAAACTGATCGGAAGTTTCTCCTGTTTGAGAACTACCAGCTGAAATGGATGCCCCTCCTTCTTGGACTACGACTTTGCCAATCATTTGGATAGTTTCATGAGGGATGCAAAAATAGCCATATTCGCCCTCTATTTCGAACGTGTAAGAATAAGAATCTCCACCAGGAATGTCTCCAAGAGGATACTTACTTCTTGCTTCACTTTCGGAAGAAAAATCTCCCGATGCCCAATAGGATGCGCCTTCAGGTAATTCATTTTCATATGCAGATACAGAATGTCCCATTTTACCGATATTCAACCATCGTACTGTGTCACCTGGTGCGATGGTGATTACTTCAGGGTCATAGATCATATCGTCGGTCATGGCGACTATATGTGTTTGGGGAGTGGAGGAAGAGTCCTCTGCAGCCATTGCAACCGAAGAGGTGGAAAGTAGAGCAATAGAGCCGGTAGCAAATTGAATGAAATGCCGCCGAAGCATATAACAAATATCGGAAATCAAGTCCCATAAAGGCACCGATACGAATGAATAGGAATAGGGGGCGTGGATAAATTGTTTCGGTTAGATTAGAGAAAGGACCTCGTCGAAAAAGTTTAGGGTATCATGAGGCCCAGGGTGGGCTTCGGGGTGATATTGTCGTGTTAGGATGGAGAGATCGGGGTTTACAAGGCCTTCGATGGTATCATCATTGACATTAAGTTGAGAAATGATGAGTTCTCCAGGGTCAGAAACGGTATACCCATGATTTTGAGTAGTCATTACGACTTTGTTGGTTGGAAGATCTAAAACGGGTTGGTTAACACCACGATGTCCAAATCTCATTTTTTCAGTAGTCCCCCCGAGAGCTAATGCAATTATCTGTTGTCCGAGACAGATTCCAGCAATGGGGAGTTCTCCAGAAAACTCATTTACGAGTGAAATTGCATCTGTAAAGTGTTCAGGGTTTCCAGGGCCATTTGAGATAAAAAGAAGATCGGGGTCGGCCTCGCGAACGGTGGCTATGGTGGTGTCATAGGGTAGAATCGTGAGACGTACATTGCGTTTTATAAATGAATCAATAATTGATTTCTTAACACCGCAATCGATTAGACAGATATGTGGACCATTACCAGGGTGGGTAACTGGTTTTTTTACGCTGACTAAAGAGCCTATATCAGAATGATCATCCATAGAAGGACAATTGTCTAATTCTTCAATTGCCGATTCGGGTGTCGCGTCTTTTCCGGAAGAAATTCCACACCGCATTGCACCGTGATCTCGGATAGCCATAACAAGTTCTCGGGTGTCGAGTGTATCGATCGCAGGGATAGATTCTGTAGATAACCACTCAGAAATAGAATCCGTGAGCTGTCGTGCTATTATTGCACGGGGGTGAATCCGACTAGATTCAAGTCTATTGAGATTTACCCCGTAATTGCCAATCAGGGGATAGGCAAAAGTGAGAATTTGTTCTTCATATGAGGGGTCAGTTAAACTTTCTTCATATCCTGCATAAGAAGTCGTGAAAACAAGCTCTCCCCGTGCCAATCCAGGAGACCTAGAGCGTGCTTTTACCACAGCCCCAGTCTCTAAAGCTAGAAAAGCATCGGCCATTATAGTAATGAAAAGAGAGGAGACTTCATAAGGTTTTATAGTTAGAGTTGAGGGGAAAGATAAACTCTTTTAAATTTCGAAGAATGTATCAAGTATGTCGTCTTTAATGCATATATGAGTCGAGAAGAGAATGAAGTTCAAGGAGCTAAACAAAATGTTGTAGCGGTTGATTCGAATGATATGGAACAGCGGGTTGTAGATCGATTAGAAGCCCATACGGGTGATGGTATACGCCATCGTGCTTTTACATGCCTTCTATTCGATGAGCAGCGGAGATTGATGCTGGCTCAGAGAAGTCCATCAAAGAGATTATGGGGAGGATACTGGGACGGGACTGTTGCATCACACCCTAAACCAGATGAAAGTCAAGTAGAAGCAACACAAAACCGTCTAGAGGTTGAGTTAGGCATCAAGCCGAACCAATATGAAAATTTAACAGTGACAGATAAATTTGAGTATAAAAGTTATTACATGAATGCGGGTTTGGAATGGGAGGTTTGCACAGTATTAGAGGCCACGTTAGTAGATACCAAAGTAAATCCTGATCCAGAAGAGATAGCAGGAATACTATGGGTAGATTATGAAGATATGCAACTCAATCCTATGCACTATCGTCAGTTGGATTTATGCCCATGGTTAGAAATTGCAATGTATAGAGATTTTCACAGGATAGGGGAATGAAAATGGATGGGAATGAAGATATTGGGGAAATGGAGGGGGGCCCAAGTTGCGGGCATATTGGCGAATTTAATAGGTTAAAGATAGCAATCGTTACGGTATCGACAACACGGTCAGATAGCACAGATAAGAGTGGGAAAATAATAGCAGAAATGATCGAATCGGAGGGGCATGAAAATGCTGTTCAAAAGGTTGTTAAAGATGACTATGAAGAGATTAGCAGTTATATAAAAAATTTAGTAGATAAGGAAGACATAGATCTAATTATCACCACAGGAGGAACGGGGGCAACTCCAGATGACGTTACAGTCGAAGCAATTTCGCCAATGATAGAAAAGGAACTCCCAGGATTTGGAGAGCTATTTCGACAATTATCCTATGAAGAGATAGGGCCCCTTTCGATCGCTAGTAGATCGATGGCAGGAATAGCAAAATATACCCCAATATTTTGTTTACCAGGTAGTTCAAATGCTGTTAAATTGGGAGTGGGAAAAATTATTTTGCCTGTTTGTGGCCATACGGTTGAACAAGCACGTCGCGGGAAAAAATAGGGAAAATCAAGAAAATAAATTCGAGATTTCTTCGGCCACTAGATTGGGGGGAAATAGCTGAGGATCCAATGCAAAATCAATTTGCGGCCTCAAAAAGTCAGATAATTCGTCTTGGGAATATACGATCGTTTTGATATCTGGATTGAGTTCCCTGCACAGCAAGATGCCAGTAGGATCACTGGTATCAGTTATAACTAACAGATCCGCATCCAGAATTAGATCTGCAGGAGGGGCATAAACGTCCCCGGATGTAGGTAGTTCCTCAATTTCAAAGCCTTGGTTGGATAAGGAAGATGATAAATCCCCACCACTTCCAAAAAAGATAATTTTCATTGTTTCACTCCGAAATTTTAGGATTTTTGTTGTTGGAGGAAGAATGGGAAAATGCAGCTTGGACTAGACCTAAGAAGGGAGGACTTGGATGAGTTGGGCGCGAAGTGAACTCGGGATGAAATTGAGTTCCAAAGAAATAGGGATGCTCTGGGATTTCCAATATTTCCATTCGAGGGCCAGATTTTCCCGTAAATTTTAATCCAGCCTCTTCAAGTGAATCTATATAATCTGGATTGACTTCATAGCGATGGCGATGGCGCTCAAGACAATGGTTGTCACCGTACAAAGAATGAGCAAGGGTATTTTTATCAATTTGTGTTTCGAGTTCCCCAAGTCTCATTGTCCCACCCAGTTCGTCGATATCATGTTGATTAGGTAATAGGTCGATTACAGGGTGCGGGGTTTCGGGATGGATCTCGGAAGAATGGGCATCTTTTAGATTCAAAATATTTCGAGCATATTCTACAACTGCTAATTGAAACCCTAGACAGAGACCAAGATATGGGATGTCTGTTTCCCTAGCATAACGAACTGCATTTATTTTCCCAGGAGTCCCTCGGGAACCAAATCCGCCCGGAATAACAATACCATCTGGTTTTATTTTAGAGAGGGGAGAGAGGTCACCATCGTCGAGTGTTTCAGAATGGACCCAGAAAGTATTGACTTCAATGCCATCGGGGAGGCCTGCATGTTTGAGGGCTTCATATACAGAAATATAAGCATCTTCCAATCCGTATTTCCCTACCAATGCTATGTTGACTTTATTATGTTTGGGGGCAGTTACGGACTCGCGCCAAGTG
>CENY01169681.1_pt1 | contig 42354 bp, 47 predicted proteins | sample 356181 | NCBI WGS metagenome assembly CENY01 (sample SAMEA2619840, study PRJEB7988) | marine metagenome | isolation source: saline water (ENVO:00002010), including
ATCGTTATAGCAAATGGCTGAACCCCCACCACGAATCCACTGACAGCCGGCGTAGGATTGCCGACAAACGAGGAGCGCCCGGCCACTGACGAGGGCCGAGCGCTCATGTATCCTGCGCGGCAGATTTTGAGGGCACGAACAGTATGACCATTTCGCTGGGGGTTCACGTCGGGCAGCAGAACATGTCCATGGATGACATGCGCGCGCTGTGGCGCAAGCTGGACGACCACCGGGTGGATTGGATCTCGGCGTGGGATCACTTCTACGAAGCACCACCAAAAAACGGTACTGAGCCGCACTTCGAAGCGGTGGCGACCCTGGGCGCCCTGGCGGCCGAGACCAGCCACGCTCGCATCGGCTGCCTGGTGTTTTACGTGGGGTATCGCAACCCTGCCCTGCTGGCCAAAATGGCTACCACACTGGACCACATCAGCGGCGGACGGTTCGAACTGGGTATCGGAGCCGGCTGGCACGTGTGGGAGGCAAGCGCTTACGGCTATCCATTTCCAGACATAGGCACGCGGCTCGACATGCTGGAAGAGGCCGCTCAGATCATTCGCCGCATGCTGACCGAGGAACGCACAAACTTCTCCGGAAAGCACTATCAGGTGGACAACGCCAGCTGCCTGCCCAGACCGGTGCAAGACAGACTGCCTATCTGGATCGGCGGCGTGGGCGAGAAGCGCACCCTGAAACTGGTGGCCGACTATGCTGACGGCTGGAATGCCGCCTACCTGTCTCCCCAGGAATTCGGACGGGTGAACGAGGTGTTGAACCACTGGTGCGAGGACGAATCGCGAGACCCAGCGTCGCTGAGGCGAGCGGCCAACGTCACGTTCAATCTGGGCCTCACCGACAAGGACGTGGAACGCGAAAGGCAACGGCTGCGCGAGGTCTGGGGCGACGCCACTGATCGAGTGATCGACGGCGCGCTGATCTGCACGCCAGAGCGCACCGTGGAGCGGCTGATGGAGTACGCCGACGCGGGTGCGGACGAGATCAATATCGCCCTTAGAGCGCCCTGGAACGAAGAGGCTCTGGACGCCTACCTGGAACAGATCATGCCGCAGGTGCGCGCCGCCAGCAGCTAGAGCAGGGGTAGCCCCTAGCGCACCGCGAGCGCCTCGGCGAAAGCCAGCACCCGCTCCGCCTCTGCGACGTGCAGGTTCTCGACCAGCTGGCCATCCAGCACCGCCACCCCCTTTCCCTGGGCCTGGGCTTCGGCCCACACATCGAGGACCCCGCGCGCGTGCTCCAGCGCCTCACTCGAGTAACCGAAGATCTCGTTGGCCACACTCACCTGGCTGGGGTGAATCAGCGTCTTGCCGTCGAAGCCCATGGCCCGCGCCTGGTCGCACGCCACCCGCAGCGTGTCTTCGTTACGGAAATCCAGGTGTACCCCATCAAGAATGTCCAGGCCCAGGCTGCGCGCCGCCAGCACGCATTGCTGCAGCGCGAAATTCAGGTTGCTACGGGATTCGGTGTGCTGCGCGCGTAGCTCTTTTACCAGGTCGCTGGTGCCCATGACCAGCACACGGATTCGGTCGCTGGACGCCGCCACCGAACGAACGTCCATAACACCCGTGGGGGTCTCGATCATGATCCACAGCGGCAAGTGGGATCCTCCGGCCGCATCAACGCATGCCACGATGTCCGCCACCTGCTGGGTTGATTCCATCTTTGGAAACAACAGCGCGTCCACGGGCGCCCGGGCGAACGCCTGCACGTCCGCGGCTCCCCATTCGGTATCCAACCCGTTCACCCGCACCACCTTTTCGCGATGACCGTAATCGCGGGCAGTCACCGCCTCCACCACCTGCTGACGCGCCACCGCTTTGGCATCTACGGAGACTGCGTCCTCCAGATCGAAGATCAACGCATCGCAAGCTAGCGACGCAGCCTTTTCCAGTGCGCGCGCATTGGCACCCGGCATGTAAAGCACAGAGCGGCGCGGACGAATATCAGGCATGGCCATCCCCAGGGCGAAAGGCCGCTAGTTTACCCTACCGGTCCGCGGCCCTATCGCTGGGTCAGACCATGTTGGCGAGCCGCAACCCGACGCACCTAATCGCAGCCACCTATACAGACAACGCGGGACGGGCCCGTCGGTTGACAGGACTAGCCTTTGGTCTGGTTTGGTGGATTAGAACCGACTAGGGGTTAGGGCTGTGGTTGGGCGCGGTGTCGGGGGCCGTGAAGAACGTGCGCCGCTCAGCCAGCGTCTGGGCGCATTCGGCCTTCAGCCGACAGCTGTATTCCGACAGGATGGGCAACATCATAAACCCTGCAACCAGCCGGGCCACTGCCAGCCAGCCTTCGTGGAGCGCGTACCAATTCTCGGACAGCTTTGGCGCCACAACAAAGAAGCCAGCGAAAAAGAAGAACATGGCCACCGCCGTGGCAATGGCGAGGATGCGCGCAAAACCTATGCTGATCTGGGGTTTTACGGTGATGAAGGCAAGCGCGGCACCGCACAGGTAAGGCAACCAGATTAGCGGCATGGGGTGGGGAATATGCACCAACCCAAAAATCAGCAACACACACCCGATCGACCCATTAATGTACTGCATCAAGCTGCGCTATCCCCGTAATGTCCGTTACGTCGTTCGGTTACGTTATGGAACCCGTGCCTTTGGCCACCAAGCGTATCGCAAAGTCTGTTGCTCGTTACCCCGACGCTAGGCAAGTGGCTGCTATGTACCTTGTTCTGGTGCAGTTCTGGCATCATGCTCCTGAAGCCCATCTTGGCAGTCAACCATTTTGTTACGGTTAGTGACATATTGGCTACTCTTCTACCCAATTTATAGCCTTTACAGCAACGTCAATTGGGGCTAGCGCGCAAATCTTCGTTATTACGAATTAGCATATAAATGCTTATTTTTGTTTCCAAATAGCATGAACCTCTAGATGTCCCAGCCGGGCAGCCCATCATCCAATTGCACACCGAAACTGTTCAGCGCCATGGAGACCAGGTTGTACTGACCTACTGTAAACACCACATCCATGATCTGCTGGGTGGACAGGTGCTCTGACAAACCGTTCCACGCAGCATCGCTGATGTGCGCATCCGCGTGAAGCTCGTCCGTCGCTTGCAATAACCATTTATCCAACGCGCTCAATCCTGGCGTATCAGGGCCGGTCTGAGCGCTGCGTATTTCCTCGTCGGTCATGCCACCCTCGCGAGCGATCACCACGTGCTGACCCCACTCGTACCCGGCCTGGCACAGAAATCCAATACGCAGGATGATGAGTTCGCGCTCGCGCACATCGAGGGTGGACTTGCCAAGAATGTGATTGGCAAACACCAGCCAACGCCGCATGAGATCAGGGTGATTGGTCATTGTTTTGAATACATTGAACACCCGCCCCTGCTCAACCATCGGCGCCATGATTTCCTGGGCAGCGTCATTCCACTGATCCTGCTCGAGCGCTTCGATTCTTGGTTCGCTTACCCTCACGACGATCACCCCTCAATTTTTCTGGTTGTCAGGCACCAGTATACTCAGATGGATGAAACACCTGCTGATCGTCTATCACAGCCAATCGGGCAACACCCAACGCATGGCTGAGGCAGCCTTGGCGGGAGCCACCAACGAGCTGATCACCGAGACCGAGGTGAGGTTGTTGCGTGCGGCGGATGCCAAGCCCGAAGACCTTTTGTGGGCCGAAGGATTGCTGCTGGGCACGCCGGAGAATTTCGGATACATGTCCGGCGGCATGAAGGACTTTCTGGACCGCACCTTCTATCAGGTGGAGGGGCAGATTCTCTCCCTGCCCTACGCAATCTTCATCAGCGCCGGCAACGACGGCAGCGGCGCCCTGCGCGCCATTCGGCGCATCGCCAACGGCTATCCCTTCAAGGAAGTCCAGGAACCCGTTATCGCCCAGGGTGAGGTCACCGATGAGCACCTGGGAAGCTGCGAAGAGTTGGGCATGACACTAGCTGCGGGGTTGGAGGCGGGCATCTTCTAATGCGGTGCTGGGCACTGGTGAGCCAGGCCCCGTATCGGCGGTAGCTCCCAGCAGCTAATGCCACGCAGCGGACTGTCGCGCGCAGACCGGGTAAACTGGAGAGCTGGAGGACGAGTTCTTTTGGTCGAGCGCACCGCCAAGATTCTGCACAGCATCGATGAGATGTCAGCGCAAGCCTGGAACCGGTGCGCCAATCCGGGCGGCAGAATCCCACACGACCCGTTCGTGCGCTTCGAGTTCCTAGCAGCGCTTGAGGCCAGTGGCAGCGCCACGGCGCAAACCGGCTGGCAGCCCTTTCATCTGGTTCTGCACGAAGACGATCAGGTGGTGGGCACTATTCCTATGTACGTGAAGAATCACTCCCGCGGCGAGTACGTGTTCGACCACTCCTGGGCAGACGCCTGGCACCGCGCTGGCGGCGATTACTACCCCAAGCTGCAGATCAGCGTGCCGTTTACGCCAGCAACAGGCCGCCGCGTGCTGGCCGCCGATGGGGCACCGGAAACCGAGCGGGCGCTGCTTGGCGCGTGCGCGCAGATCTGTGAGCAGATCAAGGCGTCCTCAGCGCACCTCACCTTCCTGCCCGAGTCGCAGTGGAAGCTGGCTGGCGAACTGGGCTATCAGCAGCGCATGGATCAGCAGTACCACTGGCGCAATCCTGGCTACGCGTCCTTTGAGGAGTTCCTCGGCGACCTTTCCGCCAAGAAGCGCAAGAACGTGCGCCGGGAGCGCCGCGATGCGTTGGCCAACGGCATCGAGGTGGAATGGGTGACGGGCAGCGACCTCACGGAGGCGCACTGGGACGCTTTCTACCGTTTTTATATCGATACCGGATCGCGCAAGTGGGGCACGCCCTACCTCACCCGCGAGTTCTTCAGCATGATCACCCAGACCATGCCCGAGGATGTGCTGCTGATTCTGTGCAAGAGAAACAGTCGCTATGTGGCCGGCGCGCTGAACTTCATCGGCGAGCAGGCGCTGTTCGGGCGCAACTGGGGCTGTACCGAACACCACCCTTTCCTACATTTCGAAGCCTGCTACTACCAGGCCATCGACTTTGCCATCGAGCGCGGTCTGGCGCGGGTTGAAGCGGGCGCCCAGGGCCCTCACAAGGTGGCACGGGGATATCTGCCCCAAGCCACCTACAGCGCGCACTGGATCTGCGATTCGGGCTTTCGCGACGCCGTAGAACGCTATCTGAAAGACGAACGCAACTACGTGCGCCAGGATATCGACTATGTGGAGGAGCACAGTCCCTTCAAGTCCACCATCAGCCTGGACAAATTTCGCCAGTCAGACGGCTTTACCCTCAACTAGCCGCCATCCATAACCGGGCTAGCGCGCCTTAGCAAGCGCCGCTTGCAGCCCAGCAAGATAGCGCTGTAGACGAGTCAGGTTCTCCGGGCCCAGGCGCAAAGCCTGCTTGTGAAGCGGCGACAGCGACTCGAGACGGGGGTCGGCAAACTGGTAGAACACGTTTGGCTGCACCAGGCGCACGTCACCGGGAAGCGCCTCCAGCGCAATAATGCTGGCAGCCCCATCGCGAATCTGCGCCAGGACGCCACGCCGATTGCCTAGTTCACCCAGCGCCTGACGAAGCAGCGGCTCCAACCTGACCAGCAGGTCTGCCAGCATTTCGGGGCTGACCCGTTCGAGCACGTCCAGGTGGGTTTTGTAGCGGTCATAGTTGGCCGGATCCAGATAGATCTCGTCGCCCCGCCTTATCACCTTGAATGAGGTTGCCGGGGCGAGGAACCCGAGTTGTCTGTGGGGATAGTCACCGCGCGGCGCGTTGTCGATGATCACTGCCAACCGGCGCACCAGATCCTCGCGTTGGGTCCAGGCCGACGGCAGATCGAACGCACCCAGCCAATCCAGTAAGAACGGATCGCTGTCATGCAATGATGGCAGCAGCGGCATCGGAGCGGGGGCGGGTTGCGGTAGTTGGGCTTCCGGGGAAGGTGGGGGCGCGGACACCCGCTGCGCCGGAACCGGCACCGACTCCGGGGCCGGTGGTGCAGTACTTGGTTCACTCGCGTTGCGGACAAGGTATATGCCGGCAACCAGCAGCGCCACGGCCATGACACCAAACGTTATTCGCATAGGTCATTTTGACCCACAGGACGGATGAATTATCCCCGTGCGGTGCAATTCCATTATGATTCCAGATTCGATTGATTGAGCGTCCATGACCATCCCCACCTTCCCCATCAAAGCACTGCTCGACCACACGGTGGAGGCGGGCGCCAGCATACGCATCAATGGCTGGGTTCGGTCCAAGCGGGCATCAAAAGGCGGGTTCTCTTTCATTCATGTCAGTGACGGCTCCTGCTTCGATACCATTCAGGCCGTAGCGGACGAATCGCTATCCAATTACGTGTCGGAAATCAGCGAACTCGGCACCGGCTGCGCAGTGGAAATCACCGGCACTCTGGTGGAATCCCAGGGGCGCGGTCAGGATCGCGAGATTCAAGCAAACAGTGTGTCCGTGCTGGGGTGGGTGGACGACCCGGAGAGCTACCCAATCGCCAAAAAGCGCCACACATTCGAATATCTTCGCGGCGTGGCCCACCTACGCCCTCGCACCAATACCTTCGGTGCCATCGCGCGGGTCCGCAATGCCATCAGCCAGGCGGTACACGCCTATTTCAGCCGGCACGGATTCGTGTGGGTCAATACCCCGATCATCACCGCCAGCGACTGCGAAGGCGCCGGGGAGCTGTTCCGCGTATCCACGCTGGACATGGCAAATCGCGCCGCTACCGGCAACGACCCATTTGTCGAGGATTTCTTCGGCACCAAGACCTTCCTCACCGTGTCCGGACAGCTTAACGCGGAAAGCTATGCCTTAGCCCTGACCAAGGTATACACGTTCGGGCCTACATTTCGGGCGGAGAACTCCAATACCAGCCGTCACCTGGCGGAGTTCTGGATGATCGAACCAGAAATCGCGTTCGCCGACCTGGCCGACGACGCCGCACTGGCTGAGCACTTTCTCAAGGCCGTGTGTGCCGACGTGCTCGAAGCCTGCCCGGACGACATGCGCTTTTTTGCCGAGCGCATAGACGACCAGGCCATCTCCAGACTGGAGCAGGTCATCGACGCGCCTTTCGAGCGCATTGATTACACTGAGGCCATCAAGATCCTTCAGCAGGCCAAACAGTCCTTCGAGTTCCCCGTTGCCTGGGGCGCCGATCTGCAGTCCGAACACGAACGCTATCTCACCGAACAGCACGTGGGTGGGCCCGCCATCGTCATGAACTATCCCAAGGACATCAAAGCCTTTTACATGCGCTTGAACGACGACGGGAAAACCGTTGCCGCCATGGACGTGCTGGTACCTGGCGTGGGCGAGATCATTGGTGGCAGCCAGCGCGAGGAACGCCTGGAGGTGCTGGACGCGCGCATGGCCGAGCATGGCGTGGGGGACGACCTGTGGTGGTATCGCGACCTGCGCCGCTACGGCACCGCACCGCACGCGGGTTTCGGGCTCGGCCTGGAACGGCTGGTTCTTTACATGACGGGTATGGACAACATCCGCGACGCGATACCGTTTCCACGCGTACCCAACAACGCAAGCTTTTAGGCACACCGCGCAAGATGTTCAGATCTCTCGCCCGACTCAAAAGTTTCGTTTCTCCTTATAAATGGCGTCTCACCGGCGGCATCGTCGCATTCGGCATCGCCCGGGTGTTCGAAGGCCTCGTGCCGCTGTTGGTAGCCGTTGGTATCAACCGCATCGCCGAAGGAAACGGCGATCTGGCTATGCCGGTGGCGGGTATTGTGGCCTGCGTGCTCGCCCGGTACGGGGTGGTTTCCTATGCACGGTTGGCGGTGCGGAAAGCGGGCCAGTTCGTTGCCTTCGATCTGCGCCAGAGCCTGTTCGCCGCGCTGCAGACCCAGGGATCCAAGTTCTTCAGCCGCTACACTATCGGCGACATGATGACCCGGGCGGTGGCCGACATCAGTCTGATCCAGCGGCTGATTGCCATGGGCACCATCCTGCTGATCATCCTCGTGTACGCCAGCATCGTGGGCTTTGGCTTCATGTGGTACCTCTCGCCCACGCTCACCCTGTTGCTGCTGCCACCCATGCCGTTCGTGTTCATGTACGCCCAATGGTCTGCACGGCAAATGGGCATCGCATCCAAAGACGTGCAGGACCGCATGTCTGACCTGGGTGCCCACGTACAGGAAAATCTCTCCGGCATACGCACCATTCAGGCCATGGTGCAGGAAGAAAACGAAATCGCCCGGTTCGGCGATACCAACCAACAGTACGCCAACGCCTTCTACCGTCAGTCTCAGATCGGCTCGCTCATGGCGGCCTGGATGCCCAGCATCGCCGCCATCTGCTCCATTACCATTCTGGGCTACGGCGGCTACCTGGTGCTGGAAGGCGCCATGAGCGTTGGTGAGCTTGTCGCGTTTTTCATGTACGTAAACATGGTGGTGCAGCCGTTTCGCGTGGCGGGGTTCATCGTCAATCTGTTTCAACGCGCCGCGGTGGCAAGCGATAGGCTGTTCGAGGTGCTGCACCTGCAGCCAGAGATCAGCGACCATCCCAGCGGCACGGCACCAGCACACATTCAGGGCGATATCGACATTCGCGAGCTGACGTTTAGTTACTATGAAGCCGCAGCGCCCGCCCTGGAGCAAGTTTCGCTTCACATCCGGCAAGGCGAATCCATCTCCATCATGGGGCGCGTCGGGTCGGGAAAGACCACGCTGCTCAAGCAGATCGTACGCCTGCTGGACACACCGTCCGGTAACGTATTCATAGACGGTCACGACGTAGGCGACTACCCATTGGCACAGCTCAGGGCACAGATCGCCATGGTGCCTCAGGACACCTTTCTGTTCGGCGAGCCGCTGCGAGATAACCTCACCTATGACGAGCCCGACCGGCACACCGAGCAGATTTGGGCGGCGGCGACATCCGCCGATCTCAGGGACACCATCGAGGAGTTTCCCGAGCAGATGGAAACGCTGGTGGGAGAGCGCGGTGTCACACTCTCCGGAGGCCAGAAGCAGCGCGCCACGCTTGCACGAGGACTCATTCGCGCAGCACCCGTGCTGATACTGGACGACTGCTTCTCCAGCGTGGACACGGAAACCGAAGAGCACATCCTCTCGGAGCTCAAGCGCTTGAGGTCAGGGCAGACCACCCTGCTGGTTTCTCACAGAGTCTCTACGGCCAGACACTCGGACAGGATAGTGGTCCTGGAAGCCGGCCGCATCGCGGAGGTGGGCACCCACGACGAGCTGGTCGCCCAGGGTGGACTGTACGCCGAGCTGGAGCGCATTCAGCGCGAGGGCGCCGACGAATCCGATTACGACCTGATGGGAGCCACCACCTGATGGCGGAAGCCAACGCCAGCAAACCCGGCGAGCGCGACTATTCCATGTTCGATGCCGAACTGTCCGGCGCCGTATTGAATCTCGGCCTGCTGCGCCGCTTGCTGGCCTGGCTTAAGCCCTACCGCGTCACGTTTGCAGTGAGCGCCGTGCTGGTACTGATCACCTCCGCACTACAGGTTTTACTTCCCATCATTCTGTCGCTGGTGGTCATCGACCACATCCTTCGCGGAACCGACGAAGTGGCGGCGCCCGATTTCGGCCTCATCGAACTCACGGATTGGCTGGCAGCCGGGCTGTCGATACATCCCCTATGGGCCGCATGTGCCCTATACGCCGTTCTCCAGGTGGCCTGGGCGTTTACCGGCCACGCCCACCGCATCACGCTGATCAGCTCCGTGATCAACGGCCTGCGCGACCTGCGCCAGGATCTGTTCCGCCACCTGGAGACCCGCCCATCCTCGTTTTACGACCGCGTGGCGGTAGGCCGGGTGATGACCCGGGTGACCAACGACATCGAGGCCCTGTACGAACTGCTGAGGGGCGTCGGTACGCTGATCGGTGAGTTCGTTCCCTTTTTCGTCGCACTATTCATCATGCTGGCTATCAACGTGGAACTCACCTTGATCCTCCTGCTGGCGCTGCCCATCATGAGTGGGGTCACCATCTATTTCCGGCGCGCCACCCGCAAGCTATTCCGCCTGGTGCGCATGTCGCTCTCGGCCCTGAACCAATACATGCAGGAAAACCTGGCGGGACTCCAGGTGGTTCAGCTTTCGGAGCGACAGCAGCGCAATCTGGAGACCTACACGCGCATCAACGAGGAGAATCGCGACCATGAGCTGCACACCATGCGCTACGAGACGCTCTACGGCGCGTTCACCGACAGCATCGCCCACGTCGCGCTCGGGGCCATCATCTGGTATGGCGGCGGCTCGGCGATTCAGGATGAGATAACACTGGGTGGGGTCATTCTATTCACTCAGTTTGTCGGCATGCTGTTTCACCCGATCGTGGCGTTGGGAGAGCAGACCAACATCCTGTTTCGCGCCATGGCCAGCGGCGAGCGCATCTTTCAGGCGCTGGATTGGGACGAGAAAATCCACGAGCCCAGCGAGCCCGCCGTGCTGCCCGAGCGGCTGGCTGGAGAGGTTCGGTTCGAAAACCTCGATTTCGCCTACGATTCAGACGTGCCCGTGTTGCGAGATGTGAGCTTCGTGATCCAACCCGGCGAGAAGCTCGCCATCGTGGGACCAACAGGCTCAGGTAAGAGTACGTTAATTCGTCTGTTAGGCCGGTTCTACGACTTCGACGACGGTCAGATTTTTCTGGATGGCATCGACCTCAACCGCATCCACACCCACGAGCTGCGCATACGTATCGGTGTGGTGCTGCAGGATTTCCATATCTTCTCAGGCACCATCTACGACAACATCGCCTTGGGCGACGCCAGGATCACACGTGAAAAAGCACAGCAGGCAGCCCAACGGGTGAACGCCCACGGGTTCATTTCATCGCTGCCCAACGGGTACGACACTGAGTTGTCCGAGCGGGGCCAGAACCTGTCCCAAGGCCAGCGTCAGCTGCTGGCATTCGCCCGCGTGCTGGCCGCCGACCCGGAGATCCTAATTCTGGACGAAGCCACCGCCAGTATTGATACCGAGACCGAGCTGTTGATCCAGGATGCGCTGCGCCAACTCACGGCTGGGCGCACGTCCATCATCATCGCCCACCGCCTGCAGACCATCCAGGAAGCCGACCGGGTGCTGGTGCTACACAACGGTCGCGTGGACGAAGTCGGTACCCACGAAGAGCTGCTCGCCAACGAAGGCCTGTATCACACCCTGCACTCGCTGCAATTCCAGGAGACGGACGAGGCGCCGGACACCACGGCTGGTTAGCGTGAACGCTAGCCGTTCATTGTCAGCCCACCCGACACGCTGATGGTCTGTCCGGTAATGAAAGCAGCGTCATCGCCCAGCAGGAAGCTCACAATCCCCGGGTAGTCATCGGGCTGTCCCAGCCTGCGCATGGGTATGGCACGCTCCAGCGCAACGGCCAATTTTCCTGTCTCGTCGAGTTGTTCGAACAGTGGCGTTTGCGTAGGGCCCGGGCATACCGAGTTGAAGGTGATGCCCTGGCGGGCGTGCTCGCGCGCCAGCGTCTTCATCAGCGCCACCGTACCGCCTTTGGCGGCCGAGTAGACAGCCTCCCCCGAGGAGCCGACGCGACCGGCGTCCGAAGCAATACTCACCACCCGCCCCGCTCCCGCAGGCACCAGGTGTTGAAGCACCGCGTGAGTGACGTTCATGGGTCCCCGAAGGTTGATGTTCAAAATCGTGTCCCAAAGCTGGGGTGTGGTGTCCACGAACCGCTGAGCCCTATCCCACCCCGCGTTGTTGACCAGACCATGCAGGCTCCCCAGCCGACCGGCAAAGTCGTCCACCGCCTGGCGCACCGCTTCGTATTCGGTCACATCTACCTGATAGGCTGCGACGGAGTCGGAGCCCTCCAACGCCCGCTGGTCGAGGACCGCCACGGTATAGCCGTCGGCTGCCAGACGACGGGCGATAGCGGCTCCGATACCGCTCGCGCCGCCTGTTACGATTACGCCGCGCTCGCTCATGACACCCCCTCTAGGACACAGTCCGCGCCGCATTATGGGTACAATGCCCCGATATGAGCAATTCCACGCCCACAAGCGGGCAAAAGTTCCGCACCGAGGTGGGTTTCACGGCCATCAAAGACGGCGTGAAGACCAGCGCCCATCGCGACACGGTCACCCCGCGCAAGCCACCCTGGCTGCGCGTGCGCCTGGGCGGCGGGGAAGCGTTCCGCGCCGTGCGCGACACCGTGCACGAGCACAAGCTAGCCACGGTTTGCGAGGAATCTCACTGCCCCAACATAGGAGAGTGCTGGAGCAACGGTACCGCCACTATCATGCTGATGGGGTCCGTGTGCACTCGGGCGTGCAAGTTCTGCGCCGTAGACACCGGCAACCCCAACGGCTGGCTCGACCCCACCGAGCCCGCCAACGCGGCCAAGTCCGTGCGCCTCATGGCGCTGCGCTATGTGGTGCTGACCTCCGTAGATCGGGATGACCTCGACGACGGGGGCGCCGCTCACTACGCCGCCTGCGTGCGCGCCATCAAACAGGAGAACCCCAACACTGCGGTAGAAGCGCTGACCCCTGATTTTTCCGGACGCCTGGATGACGTTGCTACCGTGGTGAACTCCGGCATCGAGGTATTCGCGCAGAATCTGGAAACCGTGGAGCGCCTGACGGGCACAGTGCGGGACCCGCGCGCGGGCTATGCCCAAACCCTGTCCGTACTGCAGGGCGGCAAGCGGGTTCGGCCAGACGTACTCACCAAGTCCAGCTTGATGCTCGGTCTTGGAGAAGCCGACGACGAGATCAAAGCGGCCATGGAAGACCTGCGCGCCCACGAGGTGGACATTCTCACCCTGGGCCAGTACCTGCGGCCCACACGCAATCACCTGCCGGTGGCGCGCTGGGTGCATCCAGACGAGTTCGATCAATACCGGGAGTGGGGCCTCAGCCTTGGTTTCACCGAGGTGGCTTCCGGCCCTCTGGTGCGGTCGAGCTACCGCGCGGATCGCATTCTAGAGGGTAACAACCTGGGTCTGGGCGACGTGCCCGTGAGAATGCTCTAGGCTTCGTATCATGCCCGACACCTTATTGAACACCTCCGATACCACGCCGGTACCCATTACCCTGGTTGCAGAGTCCGACTTCGAGGCCTGGCGCAACGAACTTCCTGAGCTCAGCCAGCAGTGGGTGCAGAAATCCCAGTTCCGAGGGCGCGGCCAGGACATCGCCTGGCTGCCGGATGCAGCCGGAGCGCCCACCGAAGTGGCGGTCGGCTGGGATGGCACCGAATCTCTGGCCACGTTGGGCGGCCTGCCGTTTCGGCTGCCGGAAGGCGTCTATGCCCTGACCACGCCGGTATCCGACCTGCAGGTGCTGGGTTGGGCACTGGGCGCATACCGGTTCAGCCGCTACAAGGATTCCGAGCGCGAGCCCGCCCAGCTGCTGGTACCTGAAGGCAACGACGCATCCATGCTGGCCGATACCGAAGCCGCAATCATCCTGGTGCGCGACCTCATCAATATACCCGCCGGAGACATGACACCCTCACGCCTGGCTGACGAAGCGGTGCAGGTTGCCCAAACCCACGGCGCCGAATACCGGCTGGTGGTGGGCGACGAACTGCTCAAGGAAGGCTATGGCGCCATCCACGCGGTGGGACGGGCCGCTGCCGACGCACCCCGGATGGTAGACATCAGCTGGGGCGACCCAGCCAATCCCGCCGTCACGCTGGTGGGCAAAGGCGTGTGCTTTGACAGCGGCGGGCTGAATATCAAGCCGGCCAGCGGCATGCGCACCATGAAGAAGGACATGGGCGGGGCAGCCCACGCGCTTGGCCTGGCGGCGCTGATCATGAGCCGCGAGCTACCCGTGCGTCTGCGTGTGCTCGTCGCGGCTGTGGAAAACGCCATCTCCGGGAACGCCTACCGTCCCGGGGACGTGCTGGAAACCTACAAAGGCATCAGCGTAGAGATCGACAACACCGACGCTGAAGGCCGCCTGGTGATGTGCGACTGCCTGGCCCTTGCCGCGGAGCAGGATCCTGCCCTGATCATCGACTACTCGACCCTCACCGGTTCCGCCCGCTCGGCCGTCGGTGCGGAAATCGCCGCCATGTTCTGCAACGACGACGACGTGGCCAATGCCCTGCATCAGACCGGCCAGAGCAGCGACGACCCCCTATGGCGGATGCCGCTGCACCAGCCCTACCGGCACATGCTCAAGAGCAACGTGGCCGACACCGTCAACTCGGCCGCATCACCCTACGCCGGCGCCATCACGGCGGCCCTGTTTCTCGAACAGTTCGTGAGCAAACTTCCCTGGGTGCACTTCGACATCATGGCGTACAACGTGAGGTCACGGCCCGGGCGCCCCGAGGGTGGCGAGGCCATGGGCGTACGTGCCGTGTTCGACTACCTGAGCCAACGCTTCGCTGGCTGAGGCCACGGCAGCCCCGTGACCGATCCGATCCAACAGTTCGTCAACGAACGATGGGAGCAGAGCATCGTTCCCACCTTGTGCGACTACATTCGGATTCCCAACAAGTCCCCCGCCTTCGATCCGGACTGGCTGGCCAACGGCCACATGCACAAAGCCGTCGAAATGCTGCGCGACTGGTGCGGGAGCCTCGACATCGAAGGATTACACTGCGAAATGCACGCCCTGCCCGGGCGAACTCCGGTTCTGACCTGCGAGATCCCCGCCACACCCGGCGGGAAAGGCAATGTGCTGCTCTATGGGCATTACGACAAGCAACCCGAATTCGCGGGCTGGGAAAATGGATTGGGGCCCTGGGAACCGGTGCTGCGCGACGGCAAGCTCTACGGACGCGGCGGCGCCGACGACGGCTATGCCCTGTTCGGCTCCCTCACCGCCATCGCCGCGCTGCAGGCCGAGGGCATGGACCATGGCCGTTGCGTGGTGCTCATCGAGGGCTGCGAAGAGAGTGGCAGCTTCGATCTGCCGTTCTACGTGGAGGCGCTTTCCGACCTGATCGGCCAACCAGATCTGGTCATCTGCCTGGATGCCGAGTGCGGAAATTATGAGCAGCTCTGGGTGACCACGTCGTTGCGGGGCATGCTGCCCGGCGTTCTGGAGGTGCAGGTGCTCACCGAGGGCCAGCACTCGGGTGCGGCGGGCGGGATTGTGCCGTCCAGCTTTCGGCTGCTGCGCAGCGTGCTGGAGCGCATCGAAGACGCCGGCACGGGGCAGCTACACCCGTCGCTCTATGTGGACATTCCAGACAGCGCCCGGGAACAGCTCACCGCGGTAGCGGCAGTTCTAGGAGACACCGTCACGTCGCGCTTCCCTTGGGTAGACGGCGCCCACGCGGAGGTCGCCGATAACGTGGAACTGCTGATCAACAACGCCTGGCGGCCCAGCCTGGCTACCGTTGGCATCGCTGGCGCGCCACCTCCAGCTGATGCCGGCAACACACTTCGCCCCGGCACCAGCGCGAAGCTGGTGCTCCGGTTACCCCCCACGCTGGAAGCCGAAGGCGCGGCGGCAAGCATCAAGGCAGAACTCGAACGTGATCCACCTGCAGGTGCGACGGTGAACTTCGCGCTGGAAACCCCGCAGACGGGTTGGTGCGCGCCCGAGGTATCGGGTTGGCTCGCACAATCGCTGGAACGCGCCTCCGCGCGAGCGTTCGGCAAACCGGCCATGTACATGGGCATGGGGGGAACCATTCCGTTCATGAAAATGTTGGGCGACAGTTTCCCCGGAGTGCAGTTTCTAGTTACCGGCGTGCTCGGCCCCAACTCGAACGCACATGGACCCAACGAGTTTCTGGAAATCGCCACAGGGAAGCGGATAACGGCTTGCGTGGCCCACGTATTGGCCGACCACGTCCGGAAAGGTTAGCTATTGCAGCAGACGGCTGTTGGCGCTGAAACTCTTTTTGAGAAATTCCATCTGATCGCCAAGAATTCGGCCGCTGTTGGTCAGCGCCAGATACTCGGCAAAATTCGGCACATAGGGCAGAGCCAGCAACCCCATCCCGCACTCTTCGAGCAGGCGGCTTCCCTTGTGGTGATTGCAGCGCTTGCATGCGGCAACCACGTTGTCCCAGGTGTCTCTACCGCCTCGCGAACCGGGCACCACGTGATCGCGCGTGAGGGTTCCGTCGGAAAAGGTCCCGCCACAATACAGGCAAACGTTGAGATCCCGCCTGAACAGCGCCTCGTTGGTTAGCGGGGGCACCCCCTTTTGCGGCGGCATAACCCTTCCGTCGCAGGCGATGATGCTGTGAACGTCCAGCGTGGACTGTGCCCCATCCATACGGCTGTGACCGCCGCGGATACGCAGCACGGGATCTCCCAGAGCCCAGATCACGATGTCTCTGGCGTAAAGACACACAGCGTCCTGCCAGCTCACCCAGTCCACTGGCTGGCCGGCAACATTGAGCCGCAGAATACGCGGGATCCGTTGATAATCAGAGACTGTCGCTAGCATTTGTGCGCAAATTCCACATGCCCACCCATGATGACCAAATGCCGATTTCTATTCAACGCCCCGCATTAACAAGATTGGCATAACGCTTTCGTCTTTTGACACCAATGCCAGGTATCGGCAAAGTACGCGCCCATGCTACGAGCTGCTTTTCTCGGCGCCCTCACGCTGCTGCTACTAGGATGCGGCGGCGCTGCGGGCCCAACGCAAGGCGCCACCGGGACACCCGTGGGCGACGGCAACTGGTTCTGCAGATCCACGTCAGACGGAGAGGATTGGGATTGCGTTCAGGATCCGGAACTGGCCCAGAACCCGCGATCAGCACGCGCTGCCGAATATCGGGCCAGCCAGCACTTTGAGGCCGCAGCACCGACTGAATCAGAAGATTCCGGCCTGTCAGATGTGTCCGTCGAACCGCCACCTGCCATGGCCGACGCGCAACCTGCCAGCCCTGACCAGATGCAAGCGACACCCACAGGCACACAGCAACAGCCCTAGGTTCCGGCCGATACAGGGAGGGCGGAAGAAGCGCCCGGGTCTGCTCCGCCAGGCACCGCCGGCGCTCGAAGCCACGGTGGCGTCGCTACAGGACGCGGTGCTACGCGCCGACGCGCTCGCCACCAACCAACCCTGACAACCAGCGGTTAGAGGGCTTCGAGAATCGCTTCGGCCGTGCTCACTTCCAGCTGACCGGCGTCTTCTACGGCAAGCTTCGTCACCGTACCGTCATCCACGATCATGGCATAGCGCTGCGAGCGGGTTCCCAGCCCAAAACCGCTACCGTCCATCTCCAGGCCAACGGCTCTGGTAAAGTCGCCGTTGCCGTCGCCCACCATCTGCAAAGCCTCGGCATTCTTGTCCTTGCCCCAACTGTCCATGACAAACGCATCGTTCACCGACAGACAGACGATGCTGTCTGCCCCTTTGGCCTTGATGGCGTCGGCATTGACGACAAAGCCAGGCAGGTGCGCCTGTGAACAGGTGGGCGTATAGGCGCCGGGCACCGCAAACAGAACCACCTTCTTGCCGCCGAACAGATCAGCGGTGGTAACAGGCGTCGGTCGCCCCTCCTGCATCATATGCAACGTCGCGTCAGGCAGCTTGTCGCCTTCTTGAATCGCCATGTCCTCTCCAATGTTGGTGAATTGGCGCGAGAGTTTGGCGCAAAGGCAGGCCGCTGGTCAATGTGCCGCCGACCTGCCTCACTTCCAGGCAAACTCGGGTTGCTCGAAATGGGCCACACGGGTTGTGTTGCCCAGCAGGCAAACCTCGCGAAACTGATAGATGATGGCTGCGGTGGGTGCGGCAATGAAGTCATCACCCACCGGCATGCGCAGCACAGGGTGCTCGCTGCTTGCCACTTGCTCCAGTGAAGGTGCGTCTTCTCGCAGAAACTCCGTGAGCGGAATGCGGTGCACGGACGCTACTTCATCGGGATTCGGCGCCAAGGCCAACTTCCGACCACCCCACACCACCACCGGCGTAATCACAAACCCGGATCGCGTGACGAAGTCGTCGAGCCGCCCCAGGATGCGGTCTTCACCGATTTCCGCAGCAACTTCTTCGTGCATCTCACGCAGTGCCGTCGTGGCGGGCGTTTCTCCGGGGTCCAGCCGCCCACCCGGGAACGCCCATTGCCCGGGATGATTGCGCAGCTTGTTCGACCGGCGCGTCAGGATCAGGCCCGCTTGATCCTGCCAGCGAGAATATGCAGGCAAGCCCGGCAGATCGGCACCCAGGGCAATGTCCGTCACCGTGACCGCAACCGCCGCATGGTGGGCGTCGTCGACTACCGCCGAACGCACCTCAAAAGGAGCGAGATTGCTGCGGATCCTCCGCTCGAGCGCTGCGTTGCATTCCATGATGATGCCAAGCCTGACAGTTCCGGTGACCCGACTCAAACGCAGCTATAGGGGAAACCCTCCAAACCACCGCGGTGAATACTTGCAGCGCAGTCCCAGCTATAGCCTCGGTCTGCAACACTATCCACAAGCGGGGCGAGACCATGCAGCGAACACAGCACCCACGGGCCTCTTCATCAACTAAGGTCGCACATCACGCGGTTGGCGAACGACGGCAGCCACCACTAATAGCGAGGATAGCGCAGCGATACAGACATAACTCGCCAGGTCAAAGCTGCCGAACCAGTCCAGTGACAGGCTGAATACCAAGGGCCCAAGGGCGCTGGCCATTACCGTAAGGCTGGTGTTGAGCCCACTGATCTCACCCAGGTGCAAGGCACCATACTGACGAACGAACACCAGATTCGACAACACGCCCCACAATCCGCCGCCCGTGCCGAAGCCCGCAACGAGCAGGACGTAACCGGCGGGATGCGCGAGATTCACCAGGCCCACCGCGCCGACGATGAAGGCGGCCAGCATCAGCAGCAGCAGCGGTTTCAAGCGCATGTAGTCGGCCAGGGTGGATGCGCTGAGGTTAACCAGCAGTGACACCACCGCCTGGGGTATGAAGTAGGCGAATGCCTCTTGTCGGCTGCGGCCAGCGGCAGCGAATATGGCGACCACGTGAAAGGTAACCGCCGTGCCGAACAGAGCGTGAACGGACAACGCCGCCGCGTAGATCCAAAATACAATCGTGCGACGCGCTTTTGCGAGGGACCAGTCGTCCTGGATCGCCGCGCTGGAGTTTGAGCTGCCCGGGGAAGCCGCAGCACCATCGGGATCCAATCCGCACAGGCGCGGGTGATCGCGCACCGTCAAAGCGGCAAGCAGCGCGAACCCTATGCCAACCGCGCCCGCCATCCAAAGCAGCGCGCCGCGCCAACCCGCTGCATCCATCAGCATGGCAATGAGCAATGGGGAAATCGAGAAACCCAGCGACACGAACACGCCACGCAGCCCCGAAACAAAGCCACGACGACGCACAAACCAGACCAGCAGAACATTGCGGCTGGCACTGGTCAACACACCCTGACCGGCAAAGCGCACGCCGAAGTAGCCAACCGCCAGCATCGGAAAGCTTATGAAGACAGGCGCGATGGATAGCAGATCGGACAGGCGTCCCGCAATTTGATCGGCGACGCACAGATACACAAGGGTGGCGCCCAACCCTACACTTGCGGCAACCATCATGATCCGCGCACCCATCTGGTCGTACCAGCGACCGGCGCGCGTGAGCAGTGTAGCGCTGCTGAGCGTGCCGATCAGATAAGCCGTAGACAACTGCGTGCGGGTCAGGCCGGTAGCGTCAATGAACGCATCAGCGAATACGGCCATCCCCATGGTCTGGCCCGGGATACTCATGAGGAATCCCAAGGTCGACAGCAGCGCGACGGCCCATCCGTAGAAAAATGGGACCCGTGACGCCGGATAAGGCCAGTCGCCACGAAGATGAGTAGCGAGCCGCATCGCTACGCTATGGGGGGCAGTCTGCACCCCGACTCCAGATTAGCCTTCAGTCGCCAGTAAACTCCGGGTTGCGCTTCTCGAGGAACGCGCTGATCCCTTCGCGACCATCATGGGTTGCCGCCATATCGGCGATGGCGCGAGATTCGAGCTCCATCTGCGCTTCCAAAGACTGCTCGAAGGTGCCATTGAGCAGCGTTTTCACCGCTCCGTACGCCAGCGTGGGGCCACTGGCAAGCTGCTTAGCCAGCAACTGAGCTTGTTCGAGCACCCGGTCGTCTTCAACCACCTGATTCACAAGGCCCCAGTCCAGCGCTTCCTCGGCGGAGAGCACTCGGTTGGTGAGCATCAGCTCACGGGTCCGGCGGTCTCCGATGCGCCGCGGCATGAAGAATGTGGAACTACCGTCCGGAGACAACCCTGCCCGCGTATAGGCCATGGTGAAGACCGCGCTCTGCGCTGCAACGGCCAGATCGGTAGCCATACAAAGGCTGAATCCAGCGCCAGCCGCGGTGCCGTTAACCGCGGCGATCACCGGCGCCGAAGTGCGCGTCAACCGCGACAGGCCGACGTGCAGATCAGTGGCCATCTTCTTGATCAGGCTCTTGACCCCGTCTCCCGCGCTGGCAAATGCGCCGAGATCACCACCAGCGCAGAACAGCTTGCCGGTACCGGTGATCACCACCGCGCGCACCAGCGGGTCGTCGTCGCAAACCAACGCCACCTCGGCCAGTTCTGCTGCCATGGTTGGACTCATGGCATTGGCCGCATCCGGCCGGTTGAGCGTAATAGTTGCGACCCCATCGGCCACGTCATAGATCAAGGTTTCGAACGTCATGATGCCCCCGTTTTCAGCCAGGGCCTTTTACCGCATTCGACCCCGCGTCACAAATCGCGGACTACCTGGGCTAGCTGGCCGCCCCCCGGCCGACCCGATAGACTCGCGCGTCATGCGAGCCCTACTGCATACCTTGAAGAGTGAGCCCCTGGTCTACTTTCTGGCGGCCGGCTTCGTGGTATTCGCAGCATGGGACTGGTGGTCCGGTGAGCAAAGCCGATTCCAGATCGTCGTCTCACAGGAAGAACGCGAGCGCATCGCAGCCCAATGGGAAGCACAGATGGGTCGACCACCTAACGACACCGAGATGTCGGGAATGGTGGATGATTTCGTGCGCGAAGAGGTCTACTACCAGGAAGCGCTGCGCATGGGCCTGGACCAGAACGATACGGTGATCCGGCGACGTCTCGCTCAGAAGCTCACGTTCCTTACCGAAGATCTCGCTGCAGCGTCAGCGGCAGATCAGGAAGCACTCGACGCGTTCTACACGGAACACATCCACCGCTACACCGAACCGGAAAAGTACTCCTTCACGCACCACTACTTCAGCGCAGAGCAAAGCCGGAATGCCGAAGCGCGGGCTGCGCAAGCCGTGAATGCGGGCAACCGCGGTGAGGATCTAACCGACAGAGGCGATCCGTTCCTGTTGGAATCCGAGTTTAGAGACCGTACCGCGGCACAGATAGCCGCGCTACTCGGCGAGCCGTTTGCCACATCCATCGCCACGCTGCCTGAGGGTGGTTGGCACGGTCCCGTTCGGTCCGCATTTGGCTGGCACGCCGTTCTGCTGGAAAAGCGCACGGCGCAGCGCGTGCAGCCACATGCCGAGGTCCAAGGTCGCGTGCTGGCCGACTACGCCCAACAGGTTCGCGAAGCGGCTAACGAGAGCTTCTACGCAAAGCTCAAGCAACACTACCGAGTCGTGGAGGAGTAGATGCACGCCTGGCGCCCATTCGCCGCGCTGCTGGCCCTACTGGCATCCATGCACGCCACCGCCCACGAAGTGCGGCCCGCCTATCTGGAACTCACGCAAACGGGGCCGCAGACATTCGACGCCACGTTCAAACTCCCTCTGACCGGCGGTCGACCGCTCGCTATAGAGCCATTACTGCCCGACGGATGCGCCCGCACCAACCGAGCACCCCCCAGCACGGCCGGCAACGCGCTTGTACAACGATGGCGCGTCGATTGCGATCTGCAGGCCGGCACGATCACCATGGCAGGCTTGGAGCGGACACTGACGGACGTACTCGTGCGGCTGCAGTACGCCGACGAAAGGCTCATCACCGCCTTGCTCAGCCCTTCCCGCACGACCTTGGATCTGGGCGAAGGCGCCCAACCGCTGCAAGGCTATCTGATCCTCGGCGTAGAGCACCTGCTGTTCGGAATCGACCACATTCTGTTTGTTGTGGGTCTGGTGTTGTTCATCAAAAACAAGTGGAGCCTGCTGAAAACCGTTACTGCGTTCACCGCCGCCCACAGCGTCACCCTCGCGCTTTCGGTCATGGGGGTGGTGGCATTACCCCAGGGGCCCGTGGAAGCTGTCATTGCGCTGTCAATCCTGTTCCTGGCTCGCGAACTCGTGGTGCCGGAAGCGCATCGCTCAGCACTCACACGCACACGGCCGTGGCTGATGGCTTTCGCATTCGGACTGCTGCATGGCTTCGGTTTCGCCGGAGCACTCACTGAGATCGGGCTGCCGTCCAGCAACCTGGCAGTCGCCCTGTTGCTATTCAACCTGGGCATCGAGTTGGGTCAGTTAGCGGTGATAGCGATCATTCTGCTCGGTGCCGGCCTCTTCACGCGCTGGTCCGCAGTCGCGCCGCGGCACACTTCATTGCCCACCCTGGGCGCGGCCATGAGCGCGAAGGGCTTCGCCTGCCTGATGGGAGTCGCCGCCGCTTTCTGGACCATTGAGCGGGTGGCCGTCGTCCTCTGAATCGGCCCGGCGGTTGTAGACGAACTTACGGACCAACAGGAAGTTGCTCACGGTGGCAGACGCAGATCCGATTACCAGCGCTATCAGCGGCGCGTCGTTGAACGGGCCGAACAACACCAGCGACGTATAGGTGCCCAGGTTGATGGCCGCGCCCAGACACTGAATCATCACGTAGAGGCTGAAGCTGGAATGTCGCAGGCTGGAGCCAAAGGTATAACGGGCATTGAGCAGAAACGTGGCAGAGATGGCGGCGACAAACGACACCACCCTGCTTCCCACCAGGCCCGCGTCTGTTTCCTGAAGGCCAAAACCGTAGAGAAGCAAAGAGATCACGGAAACGTCCACAGTGAAGCCCACCAGCCCCACCTGCAGAAACCGAAAAATTTGCGTGCGAACCTCTGTCAACCAAACTACTCCATACTGCGTGGGTTAGCTTACGTGCAGGCGTAATTACCGGCAATACTCGCTACCATACGTGGGGTTGCGAACCGCCGGCTGAGCCCATGTTTGAAGCGCCTATTGCCTGCCCCGCCAGGAAAGTGGAGAAACAGTGGATTGACTATAACGGACACATGAACGTTGCCTATTACGTTCTGCTGTTTGATCAATGTCTGGACTACGTCTACAACCTGTTGGGAATCGGCGAAGACTACGTACGCACCCAGGGAGGATCCTGCTTCACCCGGGAAATTCAGGTGAACTACCTCAGCGAGCTTACGCTGGGAGATCCAGTGGTGGTGGAGTTCCAGCTTCTAGACTGGGACGAGAAGCGCCTGCACTTCTTCGAGACCATGCGCCACGCGGACCAAGGCTACCTAGCCGCCACCGCGGAGCAGCTGGCTTTGCACGTGGACATGACAAACCGTCGGACGGCACCCTTTCCCGATGCTATCCAGCAGCGCTTAACCGCTCTAATGGATGCTCACTCAACCCTTGCGAAGCCCGACGAGGTCGGCCAGACCATCGGAATCCGGAGAAACCCCGCTTAGTATCCTTCCAACTCGCCGTAGCGATTGCGGTGGAAGCTTGAATCGCCCAGCGTCTGCTCCGCCACGGCCGCCCGCTTGATGAAGAAACCGATGTCGAACTCGTCGGTCATTCCGATGCCACCGTGCATCTGGATTCCTTCTCTGGATACCTGGTGAAAGGTTTCGCCTACCTTGGTTTTGGTCAGGCTCGCAAGACTTGCTACTTGCCTGGCGTCGCGACCCTCGTCCAGCGCGCTGAGCGCCTCCAACACGCACGATTTGGAGAGTTCAACCTCGCAGAACATGTCCGCGGCCCGGTGCTTGAGTGCCTGGAAAGAACCGATCGGCACGCCGAACTGCTCGCGCTCCTTGAGGTATGCCACCGTACGCTCAAAGCACTCCTGCAGGCTGCCGAGCATTTCTGCCGCCAGACCGATTCGCGCGATGTCCAGCGTCAGGTCGAGCACGTCGGCGCCCTGCCCCACCGCACCCACCACGGCATCCGCGCCCACGCGAACCCCATCGAGCTGCACGTTGGCCGCGTTGCGGGAATCGGTCATGATGGTGCGATCCACGCTCAAACCATCCGTCCCCGAATCAACCAGCAACAGGGTAAGGCCATCACGCTCGCTCGGCTCGCCGGCGCTGCGCGCCACCACCAGTAGTTTGTCCGCCACATGGCCGTCCAGCACAAACGTTTTGCTTCCGTTGATAACAAAGTCGCCGCCATCGGCCGTGGCCGTGGTGGCCACGCCATACGGGTTGTGCTTGTGAGATTCCTCCAGCGCCAGGGCCAGCAGCAGCTCGCCCGCGGCAAGCTGCGGCAGGAGCTCGGACTTCTGCTCGTTGCTGCCCCCCAGGTTGATGGCGGTTCCGCCTAGCCAGACGGTAGCGAACAGAGGGCTCGCCACCAGCGTGCGCCCGCACTCCTCCGTGACCACCCCCAGACCTTTGTAACCGAAATCCAGCCCGCCGAACTCCTCTGGAAAGGGAATTCCAGCCCAACCTAGCTCCACCATGGATTGCCACGTGGCTCGATCAAATCCGCCCGGATCTCGCTCGTCACGAAGCTTGCGCAATTGCGCGATGGGGGCGCTGTTGGTGCAGAAATCCTTCGCGCTGTCTTTGAGCATGGTCTGCTCTTCGTTGAGGATCATTCAGCTCTCCGGGCTGCTGGCGGGGTCGCCAATGGAAACAAAGGCCCCGCAAACTGTCAATCAGCCTAGCTATTTCCCTGCTGCGCTTACGTTGCGCTTACACGCCATACACCTTGTCTGCAGCCCGACATGCGCGTGGATCCTAAACTGCCTAACAAGCCAACTAGAAGACGTCCCGTGAAAAAGCCCGTCAATTCGTCACCATACTTGCGCCTCGCCCAGCGGCGTGCGCACCGCACGCTGCTGGCTTGCGTGCTGGCGTTGACCCTGGCGTCCACCGGAGTGGTGCTGGCGGAGCCGCTATTGAGCAACTCCGTGGTGGCATCCAACACCGACGGCAACAGCCAACTGCCCGTGGCCGAGCTCACAGCGCCGGAATTCACACAGCTGCTGCGGGACCTGGCGCCGCTGCCCGTGCTCACACTGGGGCTTGTGGGCCTGATCTGGATTCGCAAGCACTCCGCCCAGCTGTAACGCTACACTTGCCCCCGTCACCGGCCGGTCACGCTCGATGGGGATCTCTGCACTACAAACGCGACTGCAAGCCACGCTGCCCATGGCGCGCATCGAACCCGTTGCGCTGCCCGGCTGCGAGCACATCAGCCTGGCGTTGATCAACGCCGATTTCCCCACCGGGCCCCTACCCGGGGACGTGATGCACCAGGTGCTCGCCAACCCCGCATACTGGTGTTTGTGCTGGGGTAGCGGTGCGGCGCTGGCTCAATTACTACTGCAGGAACCGCAATGGGTACAGGGGAAATCCGTCGTGGATCTAGGCTCAGGCTCTGGCATCGCCGGCATTGCGGCGGCACTCGCCGGCGCATCAAGCGTGCTTGCTTGCGATACCGACCCCGACGCCAGACTGGCTAGCGCCACCAATGCCGAACTAAACGGTGTGGACATACAGATCAGCGCAACACTTCCGCAACGCTGCGACATCGTGCTGATGGCAGACGTCCTATACGACAAGCAGAACCTGCCGCTGCTCGGGTTGGCGCAGCAGCACGCGTCGGAAGTGCTGGTGGCAGACACCCGCATCACCGTACTGCCCGACCCGGACTACCGCGAGCTAACCACCATCAACGCGCTCACCTTTCCTAATCTTGGAGAGTTCGACGAGTTCACCACCGCCCATATCTTCCACTGGCAAGCGCGGCTGCCACGCATATCCGCAACGCAGCCTATTGAAGACGACGTGTGAGAAGGAACAACCGGTCATTTGAGCTATGGCTTGCAGAACGCCGCGTAGGCCGTTGCGTAATTCTCGACGAGGTCGCTAAACGCTGCGGCCACTTTAAATGCTTCATCTGCAGCCGCGATCGCATCGTTGTTCCTGAGGCTCTCCTGTTCCTTGAATTTCGCATCGGCTAACGCGAGAAAAAGCTCTACGGCCCCTTTGATGGAAGCGCACGTGCCCCGATCGAACTGTTCAGCAGCTTGCACGGAACCACTGGCAAGTACGGATACAACGACGAGCGCGCGGATCTGGTTCTTCATGGTTAACTTTCCTTTCCTTTCCTTTCCTTTCCTTTCCTTCGTTCCTGTTCAAGCCATCTATTCAGATGGCGCTGGAATATCCTACCAGGGTCGTTGAGGCCGCCGATCATCTTGTTTTCGCTTTCTCAGTAATCCAGACAGCATCACGTCATCCAGTGCCTTGGCAACGGACCCCACTGCACCAACGCTTCGCACACGTGCTTAAGCCCAGGCCATTGCATCGGAGTTGGCATGCAGTTACCGGATTTTGGTGATGCGATATTCCGGTCCTCCATCGTGGACGAATTCGAAGACCACATGGGATCCGTAAGTGGATGCGAGCCACAAGGTGCAAGATGGTGGTACGGGCACGAAGACGAAATATCAATCTTTCTGAAGCCCAACTCGTGACCAGCTGCGGCCCATGAGCCGCCATGGTGAAGATACCGGCCGATCCCGGAGGCGCGAAAAAAGATGGCTGCATGAATCTCGCCAACGGCGCCAACCACCCCCCAGCTTATCCGCTACTCCGTACCCGGCCCCCAAAGAAAGCTCTTCCACACGCCAAACGGCTCCCAGATTCTATCGAGGTCCGATTTGGCCACCGCTTCCTGCTCTCCCAACACCGAGCAACGGTATTTGTAGACAAACGCCGACACGCGCATGTTGGCCGCACAGTGGACCCAGATCTTTTTGTGGGCACGTTCCTGGACGCTGCGCACGAAGTTGTCGAAGTCATCCTGGGTGGGATTCTTGAAGTCCACGGGAATGTGTATGTATTCCAGACCGAGCCCCGCCAGCAGACTTGCCTCATCAATGAGGCTGTTCTCCAGCACGCTTTCGGGCGCGAGATTGACCACCGTTTCAAATCCCGCCTCGCGTATCAGCTCGAACTGCCGCTCATCCGGTTGGCCCGAGGTCGCAAACAGCGACTCGATGTCCAAGTAGTTGTATATCCCCTCAACGTCATCCGAGGTGGAACCAAATGGCGTGCGGCGCGCCCACATCGACCTAACGAAACCCAACATGGTCTTCAACGTGCTAGATGCCATGGCGCAGCCGCCCTCCGATTTCCGCCGTCTCTAGTCGTCGGATTCCGTCCCGGCAACGGGGCGCTGCTTGGGCGCGCTGTCATAGGCTCCGCGAAAATCTCTGAACGGGCCGTCACGCCACTCCAAGGCCGCCTTCAGGCCACCTTCCCGTACTCGCTTGCCCCACTCGGCTGCCGCCTTACGCTGAGAGCTCAACGCCTGGATTTCGGTACCCGAATGCAGCGCCTCGCGGATGCCCATGGTTTCAAACTGCCGGTTCACGGCCCGCTTCGAGTACATCAGCATCTCGTTGTCGATGTGGCTCATGCGCCGAGCGAATTTCTCGGTGAAATCGTCTAACTCCTCTTTGTCCACCGCGTAGTTCGCCCAACCCCAATGCGCCATCTCCTCGCCAGAGATGGAGTCTCCCATGTAGGCAAACTCCCGTGCCTTCGCCGGCGGCATGTGCCAAGGGGTCCACATCATGTCCATGGTGGTCATGGCTCGCACCGGCGGATAGCCGATCTGCGCGTCTTTCGCGCAGATGCGGAAGTCGCACGTGGTGGCCAGCTCAGTACCGCCAGCCAGGCAGTGCCCCTGAATCTGGGCCACCACGGGTTTGGCCAGCTCCCAGATGGTCCAGTTGGTCATCACCACGTGGCGTGACCACTGCACGGCCCCCGGGTGGGTGGTGCCCGTCAGCGGTAGCTGAGAGCGCGGATCCACATGCTCGGCGTCTTCCGGTACGGGAGTACCGGCGAGGTCGTAACCGGAGCAAAAGGAACGGCCCGCGGCCTTCAACACGATCACGCCAATGGCTTCGTCGTGCTCGGCGGTGCGCATGGCGTCCATGAGCTCGCCACGCAGATTATTGCTTAGCGCATTCAGCTTCTCGGGCCGGTTGAGCGTGATGAAAGCCAACCGGTCGTCGGTCTCGTAGATGATGTCCTGGTATCCCATGGTCCCACTCCCAATCTAGTTTTCCCGATAATAGACGAAGCGGAGCCCCAGGAAACGCCCTCGGACCCAGCAACGTTGCCCACAATGGGACGTGGTTACGCTCACAATTTTCCCGGGCCCTTAAAATTCTCCCAGGTCTCATGCAGGAGTGCCGCATGGAATGCGGGGCGGGCAATCGAATAGGCAAGCAGATGGTCAAGCGCCTGGAGGCGCGCCTTGGGACTATTCACGCACGGCAACGCCTGGGGCTGGAAGCAGAGCACGAGTCCAAAATCTTTGGCGGCGGCATCGGCTTCTTCCACCCGGAAAACTGGTATTCGGCGCACGGTATGCTGCGCGGAGCATTCAAGCTCAGCGGTACCTATAAGCGCGGGCGCCGCAACGCGCACCTCATCGCCACTCACCACAACAGCGTCGCCCTAGCGGGGCTGCCCGAGGGTTGTGACGGGCTGAAGATCTTGCATCTGTCGGACCTGCACCTGGACATGAGCGACGACATCGTCGAGCGCCTGAACGATTGCGTGGCAGGCCTGGACTACGATCTATGCGTGTTGACTGGGGACTACCGCTTTCGGACCTTCGGCAACTACACAACCGTGGTGTCGGGGATGCGTCGGCTACGCGAGCACCTGAACGGCCCCGTCTACGCCGTGCTGGGCAATCACGACAGCGTCCGAATGCTGCTGGACTTCGAAGACCTGGGCATTCAGGTGCTGATGAACGAAAACGTCTGCCATGCGGTTGGCGCTGACAAGGTATACATTGCCGGCATCGACGATGCGCACTTCTTCGGCGCGCACAACATGGAAAAAGCGCTGCAAGACGTACCATGGGATGCTTGCAGCATCCTGTTGTCTCACACGCCGGAGGTATATCGGCAGGCAGCCCATGCGGGCGCCGACTTGTTGCTGTGCGGACACACTCACGGGGGTCAGGTTTGCCTCCCCGGCGGCTATCCCATCGTTGCGCTGGCGCGCGTGCCGCGAAGCTTCGCCAAAGGCAACTGGCGCCACGCCCAGATGTGCGGCTATACGTCTGCCGGCGCGGGCTCGTCGATGGTGGACGTGCGCTTCAATTGCCCGCCGGAAGTCACGGTGCACACACTCAGTAAGGGCGATCGCGCAAGCCGAACCGGAACATGACCCGCGACAGGGCCGTCCCGCCGACGCCGAACGCCGCCACCAGCAGCAGCACCGACCACACATCCAACCCCAGCGGTTCGCGGAACAGCCACAGCGGTAGCAGTGCTTCGGGGATCTGATCAAGGCCTACCGCACGCCCACTGGAAGGAATGCGCAGGCGACGCTTGGCGAAACTCGATAGCGCGTCCCCCACCAACGAGGCCAGCGCGAACACGGCTGCCAGCCGCCAGGAAATGTTCACCAACGGCGCCACCGCGGCGCCCGCGACGACGCCCACCAGCAACCCCCGCACCGTCTTGCTCGGGCCGAGCAGCGGCCCGCCATCGAAAAAGCGCAGGCCGCCGTCCAAGGGAAACGCCAGTCGGTCCCCAAGCAGCCATTTGGCCATTACCGGCCCTCCGTTGGCTACGAACAGCAACAGCAGCAGGCTCAGCGCAATGTCGATTTGCAGTGTCACCAACGACGTCTAGGAGGGTTGTAGCACTAGCGTAACAGCACTACTCGCCACCCGCCTAATCAACGCGCGTTGAGTCACCGTTTGCGGATCCCGCAGCCAGGCTTCAGCCGACGCGCGGCTGACAAACTCGAACACCAGCAACCGATTGAACGGTGCGTTGCCCTCCAGGTCGGCAACCGGCGCATCCCAGATTAGGCTGCCCTGAAAGGAGACCAGATTGGCAGCCAGCGCTCGGACTTCGCCGGCGAATTCATGCTGCTGTTTCACCTCGAACAAGCTCATCACCGCCGCCCCCGTCCCCGCGAGACCATCTGGGGCCGTGCGCGTGCCCAAGATCAGCCGCTTGGAGCCTGCATAGCTGTCTGCAACCGTGCGATAGCCCGACCCCGTCAGCATCTCCACGACACCACCACCGCGCGCGAACTCGAACAACCACATGCCCTGCCATTCGTCTCGCATGCGCCCTTCGGCCACCTGCAGCGTGACGCCACGCCAGAGCAAATGGCCCTCCTCCGCCGCGACCAGTTGCGCCAACTGGGCAGCGAAACCCTGGGTACCAGACGCGGCTTCATCGCGCTTTACCAGGCTTACCAGGTAGTAGGGCGCATCCCGCTGATCATCGTCGAAGGCCAGCCCGATCATGGTGGGCCCCAGATACCGCAAGACGATGGCTGCCACGGCCCCTAGCACCAACAGAAAAAGCAGAAACCAACCCAACGAACGGCTCAACAGACCATCCAACCCACGACGTAGCGGCGGATAATAAACCGCCGTTGCTCTTGGCATCCAATCCTGTAGATTCTTGGAGCACCCGCAGACACGAGACCGATTGTCACGCCACCTGAGAGGAAACCCATCCAATGTCAGAGATCATTACCACCGACCAGGACCACTTCGACTGGGTAGAACTGGTTGCCTCGCTCAACCGTCTGCTGCGACTGCGCACCACACCCATCGGCATGAAACTGTTCGCCAGCGAAGAAGAAATGATGGCGATCCCGCGCCTGCGCCGCCCGCAAGACATCCACACCACGGATCAGATCGTCGGCCAGGCTTCGCGCAACGGCTGGACAGTAGGTATCACCGCCGCCGATCTGGTGGGCGCCCAGTGCTCAACGGTTATCGGCCTGCACCCGCGCAGCGAGGAGTGGTTGAGCGGCGAGCGCATGCGCGGCGTCTGGTATCAGGAGCCCGAAGACGCGCGCGCCCACCAGGAGGCCATGGACGTAGTGCCCTGCGGGCAGTACGAGGCCATGGCGGTGAGCCCATTGGCCAGCGGGCGGCTGGACCCGCCGGACATCTGTCTCATCTATGCAACACCCGCGCAGATGATCCTGTTCATCAACGGGCTGCAGTGGACGGGCTACAAGAAGCTGAGCTGGGGTTGCGTGGGCGAATCGGCATGCGCGGACTCATGGGGACGAGCGCTGGCCACGGGCGAGCCCAGCCTGTCGATTCCCTGCTTCGCGGAGCGGCGCTATGGAGGGGTGATGGACGACGAGTTGCTAATGGCCCTACCGCCCCATTTTTTGCCTAAGACCATCGCCGGACTAGACCAGTTGTCAAGAAACGGCCTGCGCTACCCCGTTCCACCCTACGGCGTGAACAACGATGTGCGCGCGGGAATGGGCGTGAGTTACGGTTGAGCAGCCAGGCAAAGCAGATGATCTAGCCACTCATCCCCGGGTCAATCGGCCCAGCGATGGCTCTGGCGCATTGGCCGGCGGCAGGGCGCCGTGATCTTCCACATAGGCCATGAGCAACTCCCGGTAACGAGTGAGATAGGCAGTGGTCACTTCCACCCGAAACCGATCCGCCGCTGCCAGCCCCTGAGCGGCCTCGGCCACCGCGCCGCGCAGCCCGAACCGGCTGCGTCCACCCGCATAGCCCACCTGAAGTATTTGCCCACGATGGTCGCCCAGCTCGAACACGCCCAGTTGCGCCGGCAGGCGCTCGCTGTCGGACAAGGGGCTCCATTCCTTATCGAGGCGAATCGACACGCCTAGGCCGCAGCAGCCCGGATATCGGGGTTGATCTGATACAGCCTGGCGACGTTGTCACAAACAATCCCGCGCTTCTGCTCCCGGGTCGGGTGAGCCATCTGCTTTTCGCTGATCTCCGCCACAAGCCCCATGGCAGTGGGCCGTTTCATGCCTTCGATAACGACCACATCACCCTTGTCGCCGCCACCCACAATCTTGGGCGCTTTGTCTCTGCAAGCAGCGGCGATAGAGCCCACGCAGGTGTCGGGATGCTTGGTGATGTGAGCATCCGCGGAAATCATCCGGTCATCCATGGCTCGTCCTAGCTGCCAGCACCGAGACTAGCCTGGCAGGAAACGCATTGCCAGACGCACGCTCTAGTCGCCGACCATGTCGCCAATGGTCTTGTGAAAGTGGCGAATGCGCAGCTCCTGATCGGATAGCCACAGGCCGGGATAAGCAGCGCTGTTCATGCCAGCCTGCACCGAGGCCAGATTAGCCGCGTCCTGATCGATCACCAGACCCAGGGAACGATGGCTGCCTTCCGGCCGGAAGTCGTGCTTTGGCAACTCAGGCCAGGGTTCCCCCTGGGGAAGCAACTCGAACATCCAGATATCGAACAGCATCCGGTTCGGATCGCTCGGGTGCGGACGATTGCGGAACAGCATCAGGTCGTCGGCGTGAGTATTGAGATTGATGTTCGGGAAGATCAGATAGTTGTAGTCGTCCGTGAGTTGGTCGTCGTTGAGATCGGAATAGTCCTTGCCCAGGCTCTCCTGATTGGCACGCATGTGCTTTTGCACGGCCTGCCTAATGTCACCAATGGATCCCTCGTAGCTGGCCGGGTCTATCCCCGCGTTCTTCATCAGGACCTTCAGCGGTGGCGGAATCTCCGGAGCGGACTCCACCCGCGGGCTTAGCACCCCGAAGGGAATCAGGTAGCGGCTATGTTTGTCGTACAGGTCGATCTGCACGTTGAAATCATCCAGATACCACAGCAACTGCGGGTGCGTTCTAGCAGTGTGGTAGCTTTCTGAGAACGCATCTACCGACGCCTTCCAGTTGCAGTTCCACTCAGCGGTCACCCAGCGCGTCATCGCCATTCGCTCGAAGTGGTAGTGCTCCATGTGCTCAGCCACCTCGCCCAGGTACTCGCGCAGAGGTTCCACCTCCTGGTTCAGGCTGAACCAAACGAAGCTGGCCCATGTATCACAAGGAATCTCCCGCAAACCGTCGCACGGCGGGGCGCCCTGCGGAAAAGTGTGCAGATCTGGAATGTCCGCAAAACGCCCGTCCAATTGGTAGCGCCAGTCGTGATAGCTGCAGCTGAACTCGTCGGTGTGTGCCAAGCCCTCATCGGCCAGTCGATTTCCCCGATGCATACAGACGTTGTAGAACGCCCGAACGCCTCCGTCGTGCTGCCGCACCAGCAACACCGACTCCGTGCCGATGTTGGTGCACATGAAATCGCCCGGCTGGGGAATCTGATCTTCACGACAACCCAAGAGCCAGACCTTGGTCCAAATCTCTTCCCACTCGCGCCGCATGAACGCATCCGACGTGTAGCGCTCCTTGGGAATCAGTTGCGTACCCAACTCCTGCGCGGGCGCCTGGCCCGCCGTGGTGCCACGCTCCTGGGACTCCGGATCAACGCGTTGGATGACCTGTTTGCGGATGATCTCCATAGCTTAGAACTGAACGCGTTTCGTGAAACCGCCGTCCACCACCATGTTCGTCCCGCTCACCCAGCTAGCCACCGGGCTGGACAGAAAAACGATGCAACTAGCCACCTCTTCGGGGGTGCCCATGCGGCCCTGCGGGTGCTCCCGCAGCGTCTTTTCGAACCACCGCGCCATGGTGTCCTTGAGCATCGCCCACACCCCGCCTTCAAAGTAGATGGGGCCGGGCGACACCGAGTTAACCCTGATCTTGTCGCGTCCCACGCTCTGTGAGAGTTGCTTGCCGTAGACCAGCAATGAACCCTTCAGGGCATTGTAAGCCTGGGGGGTTCCGAAGGTTTCCAGCGATGCGGTGGTGCCCACCAGCGTGATCGCCCCGCCCCCCGCCTGCTGCATCTGCGGCACGACCGCCTCGCAGCCACGCACGGTGGAGAGCACGTCTACTTCGAAGTTCTTCCACCAGTTCTTCTCGCTGTCGTCGCCACCGCCGGCGCTCACGCCGGCGATGAAGATATCCACTCCCCCCATGGCTTCCGCCATCTCGCCAATCCAGGACTCGTAATCGTCTTTATCGAGCACATCACAGGCGCGGCCAAACACATTGCCCCTGCCGCCCGACAGCTCCCGCAAAGCCCGCGCTACCGTTTCAGGGGATCGAGAGCAGATCGCCACGTCGCACCCTTCGTCCACCAACTGTTCCACCACATGGCGCAAGATGCCTTTGGTGGAGCCCGGAACCAATGCTCGTTTGCCCGTCAATCCAAGATCCATGACACCTCCTTATGACCTGTTAGGCACGCTCGGCGTTTTCGATGAGCATCGCCATACCCTGCCCCGCGCCCATGCACATTGACAAAATGGCATAACGCGAATCGCTTTCGCGCAGATGCTGAATGCCATTCATCGCCATGCGCAGGCCCGTCACCCCAGGCGGATGGCCAACGGAAATCCCACCCCCATAGAGGTTGTGTGCATCCCGCGGAATCCCAAGCTGGCGTTCCACATGCAGATTGACCACGGCGAAGGCCTCGTTCACCTCGAAATAATCCACATCGGAGATGGCAAGACCGGTTCGCTCAAGCAGTTGCTGGATGGCAGGCACGGGGCCGTGCCCCATGATGCGCGGCGGCACACCCACCACGGCCCAGTCCACCAGCCTGGCCTCGGGCTGCACACCTTCCTTCTCGAAGCTCTCGCGGCTACCTACCAGGATGGCGGCTGCACCATCAGTGACGCCGGAGGAATTCCCCGCCGTGACCTTGCCACCTTCCTTGAACGCGGGTCGGAGCTTTGACAGCCGCTCGGCATCGACACCCCGGCGCGGCGACTCGTCGACCTCAAAGGTCCGCGTAGCACGCCCATCAGGCACCTCGATGGGGGCAATCTGCCTGGACAGAAAACCAGAATCGATGGCGGCGCAGGCACGTGCCTGGCTGGACGCCGCATACTCATCCATCGCTTCACGTTCGTACTGGAACTCCTCGGTGAGGTTCTCAGCCGTCTCCCCCATATATTCCTGACTGAACGGGCAGCGATAACACCACTCCAACATGTCCTCAAAGGGCCGGTTACCGCGCACAATGCCCCAGCGAGCGGTGGTCACCGCATACGGCGCACGGCTGAACATCTCAGACCCGCCCGCCAACGCCAGGCGACTATGCCCGGACTGAATCTGCTGACCGGCAGACAAAATGGCCTGCAGGCCCGAGGCGCAGGCTCGAGATACGTCTAAGGCGGCTGCCTGCTCGGGGATCCCGCTCTTGATTCCCACCACCCGAGCGGGATACAGGGAGTCCTGATCCGTGGGGCAGGTCGTCGTGTACACCACGTGGTCGATGGCTCGGGGATCCACTCCGGCGCGCTCCATACACGCCCGGGCCGCATGCGCGGCCACAGTGCTCGTTTCAACGTCTTTCAGCGAGCCGCCGAAGTTGCCGAGCGCGGTGCGCACGCCGGCTGCCAGATAGATATCCGTACTCATAGTCCCCCCCAACTCACCATCATTTTAACCAGTCCCGGGCCGTCCGTCAGGTGCGTCCCGGCTATCCGCACGCTCGCTTCTTTGCTAGCGTTGACCCGTCAGACACCCCGGAGCACCCATGGCCATTGAAGAAGGCAAGGCCGCACCGCAGTTCACGCTGAACGATGCCGAAGGCAACAAAGTGTCACTCAAAGCGCTGAAGGGCAAAAACGTCATCGTGTATTTCTATCCGCGTGATGACACCCCGGGCTGCACTAAGGAAGCCCAGGGCTTTCGCGACTTGTGGAAACAGATCCAGCAACACAACGCCGTGGTGTTGGGGATTTCGCCCGACGACGAGGTGAGCCATTCGAAGTTTGCCGGCAAGTACAAGTTGCCGTTTACTCTTTTGAGCGATCCCAACCGCAAGGTCATGGAAAAGTACCAGGCCTACGGTGAGAAGATGATGTACGGCAAGAAGACCACCGGCGTCATTCGATCCACCGTGTGGGTAGGGCCCAACGGCAAGGTCGTCAAACATTGGCGCAGGGTAGCGAAGGCTGCCGACCACCCCCAGAAGGTGCTCGAAGCGCTGCAGGAGCAATAACCATGTCTGTGCATCCACTACCTCCCATGCCCGCTGGTATAACCGGTGAGTGGCTCACGCAGGCGCTCCGCGAGAAAGGCGTGATCGGCGCGCAGACGTCGGTTGCCACCGTGACCCGAGAGCAGGTGGGGGAAGGCGTTGGGATGATGAGCGAGCTGTCTCGCCTGGTCCTCACCTATCAGGGCGACGCCCAGAGCGCACCGGCAACGCTCATTGCGAAATACCCGTCGCAGAACGCCACCAACCGCGAAGTCGCCATGAGCTACAACCTCTACGAACGCGAGACGCGCTATTTCGCGGAGCTGGATCCGCTAACCACGGCATGCGCTCCGGTCATACACCTCACCGTGCTCGACGGAGACAACTTCATCATTCTCATGGAGGATATGGCCGACTATGAAGTGGGCGATCAGATCGTGGGCGCCACGCTGGAACAGACCGAAATCGCCATCGACGAGCTGGCCAAGCTGCACGCTCCGTTCTGGGAACGGGCGGACCAGATACAGTGGATCCCGCACGTGTCCAACAGCTTTCATGCCACCAATATGCACAATCTGGCCACTTCGGGCTGGGACAACATGGTGCAAACCTTCGGGGAGTTCCTACCCGACCATGTGCGCGCATGTAAAGACGATCTGCTGCGCTCTATACCCGCACTGCAGGCACACACTGATCGCCCGCCCATTACCCTCGCCCACGGCGACTTCCGCATGGAGAACCTGCTCTATGGCACTGCACCCGAGCACCATCGGGTGGCCATCATCGATTGGCAGGGACCACTGCTGGGCAGGGGCATGCAGGATGTGACGCTGCTCATGGGCCAGAGCACCCAGACCGAGGTTCGCAGAGCGCACGAACGAGAGCTATTGCAACGGTATCTGGATGGGCTGGCTGCCCTCGGCGTGTCCAACTACGAATTCGATCAAGCCTGGGACGACTACCGCCACACCCACCTGCACAACTGGGCCTATGCCATCGTGGTTTCCGGCGCGCTGGATGGCAGCAACGAGCGGGCGTTCGCCTGGATGTCTCAGATGATCGCGCGACAGGTGGCGACCAGCGAAGACCTCGGGCTCTTGGAGCTACTCCCATTTGGAGGCAAGTCATGAAGATTCCCATATTTCTCGCAGCGCTTGTGATTTTGAGTGCCTGCAACCCCAGCGATACGCGCCCCGGGGTTTGGCTTTCCGGACAGACAGCGGACGAAACCCCCAGCGACTGGTCGTTTACCGATGCCTACAAGGAAGTCGCCCTGGAGGTGGTCACACCGTATTTCATCCCTCACTCCGTCACCATCTGGTGCGCGCAGATGGACGGCGTGCTGTACGTGGGAGCAGGCGCGCCCGAGGAGAAGAACTGGCCCGGATGGGTAGACGATGATCCCACCGTCCGCTTGCTCATCGGCGAGACCATTTTCTCCGGCACCCTGGCGGATGTAACCGACGCCAAGGAAATCGAGCGTTTGCGCGGCGCCTACGAGAAGAAGTACGACCTGGAATCCATGGTGCAGGGCGTTCGCTACTGGCGGGTGGCGGCGCCGCAAAGCGACGCCTAGGCACCAACAGGACATGTCGCTATCGGCCACGATCGCAAGTCGATGTGGTCGCGCGCTGCTCAGTGCACTAACCGAACCCCATGCGCCCGGAACAGGGCGTTTACCCTGCCGCTTCGTAGACGTTGGTACAACCAATCGTCCACATAGCGCTTCCACGGGTTATCCGTGGGCAGCAGATAAGCCTTGTCCTGATGATTGAGGGTGCGGTCCATAGTGCCGCACAGGCGAGGCTGCCGGCTGCTCTGCAAGGCCACCTCGATGCGATCGGTGATCATCACATCGGCCCGGCCCGCGAGAATCTCTTCGAAGATCGTCCGGTTGTCGGGGTGCATCACCACCTCGGCCCGACGAAGGCTGGCTCGAATAAAACGCTCGTTGGTACCGCCCGGATTAACAATCACACGCACGCCCGGCGAGTCGATCTCGGCCAGCGTGCCGAATCTCGCGGCCTGCGCACACAGCGCGATGGGTGTCTTGCCGCCGCTGTAATATGGAATGGAGAAGTACCCAACGCGCCGGCGTTCGGCCGTGATCGACACACCCCCCATGGCAATGTCGAATCGTCCTGCCGACAGGTCTTCCATTAACGTGGGCCAGCTCGTCGGAACGAACACCGGCCGCACACCCAATGCATCGGCCAGATCCATGGCCATCTCTACATCGATGCCGGCAAACGGCTCCGCCGCGGAGCCGCGGTGTGTAAACGGCGCGTAATCTCCGGTGGTGCCAACGCGCAGCTCCCCGGTAGCCCGAATCTGTTCCAGCCGGTGAGCAAACAGTCGCAAGCCGCGCGCGGCCTCCTGCAGGCGCGCCGCGGTTTGCCCATCCACTCCTTCAACCGTGAGCGTGAGGGAAGCCCCACCATAGCCAGACGCGGCGGCCGCCAGGATTCGCGCGCCCAAGTCCATCAGCCGGGGACGCGTTTCTGATACCAGGTCCGGGACCGCGTCTTTGGGCGCAGACGGCTCACCGGCCGCCCAGCGTGCGAACCAATGACTCTGTACCGCCTTTGCTGCTTCAATCTGGGCTCGGAAGAAGCCCTCCGCGCTGACCGGGGTCACGCCCAGCGTCAACGCTTCTTGCACGGAACGCCGCAGCACTTCGGCCTCGCGCTGCCGATCCTCAATGTCGAGCTGGCGGTGCCATTTGTAGGCTGCCACATCCCGCATCAGCCCCAGCCGCTCGTTCACCAGCGCGTCCAGCGACTGCTCCTTGTGCGCCGACGCAGAACACGCCACAAGCAACACCACCACCCACGCGAAACTTCGCCACATCAACCACGCCCCTGGCTCAACCAACGAGCCGCAACGTAACGCAACCACCACCCAGTCGTCACCAGGGTGTCTACCCCTGCAAACACTCAGGCCCCCACCCGGGGCCAACACGGCCCCTGCGGCTGTGCTGTTTTACAACATGGAAAAGAAAGTTGCTAAACTGCGACGGAATCTTGACATTGTCGTAGCGTAAATCCTGAAATACGGCGCTCGCGTATCTCGCGACCAGGCAGTTGGCGGGACCAGAACGCTCCTTGGCCTGCCATCGGCGGCGCTCCAGGCAGCTTTCTCGGCGCAGCGGGCACTTGAGAGTTTGTGCTCACTCGTGTTTCTATCCATATTCTGGGGCTATTATCTACCCGGTTACATCCAGGAATATGATGATGTTTGACAAGCGAAAAAACTCGGAACCAGCGGCCTCCCCGGACTCGGGGCCTGCGAGCGTCGCCTCGGATCATCCAGCAAGCGTCAACGCAAGGACAACGGCCATGATCGGACCAACCATCAGGATAAAAGGTGACATAAGCGGCGAAGAGAATCTCGCCATCGAAGGCAAAGTGGAAGGTAGCGTGACCCTGCCGGGACACGAACTGTCAGTGGGTCAGTCGGGAGAGGTTCGCGCGGACGTGCATGCCAACGTGGTTCGCATCGACGGCGAAGTTACCGGCGACATCGCTGGTGTGGAAAAAGTCATCATCAGCAAGAACGGCCGAGTGAAGGGCAACATCGTCGCGCCGCGCGTTACCCTGGAAGATGGCGCCAAATTCAAAGGCAGCATCGACATGGATCCCGCCGAAGGCTCGAGCAAGCAGTCGAAGCCAGCCATTAAGGCTGCGCCCAGCGCGGTGGAGCCTGCAGGCGGCGCAGCGAAGAACGCCGGCTAGCACCCGGCCGTTGCGCTGCGTCGCACCGTGAGCGCTACAACGGAATCAGCGCAACACTTACCGCTGCTGCTGGAGCGGGTGCAGCAGCGGTCCCGCTTTACGGTATTCGACATCGGTCCGGCAACACCCCAGACGGTGGCGTTCTTCTCTAATTTCAAATGCCGCCTGCACTTCGCAGACTTATACGACGATCCGCTGCTCACGGCCCAGGACGAGCTAGAAGACGCCGAACTCTTGGAGTGCTTCAAAGCACTACTCAGCTTTGCGGTTGGACCCTTCGACCTGTGTCTATTGTGGGATGCACCGAACTACCTTAATCCAAGAGCGCTCAGGGCACTGAGCGATGCGCTGCGGCCCCTGATACAGCGCAAAAGCGTCGCTCACGGATATTGCGCATTCCAGGAAACCCAACCCTTTGCGCCCAAGCAATACGGCATTCTCGACGCCGAAACGGTGTCGGTGGCTCCCAGGCCAAAGGCCCAGGCGCGAATGTATCCCACCACCCAGAACGCACTAATCGAAGCGTTTTCGTTCTTTACCGTGGGCCGCGGCACTTTGATGAGCGACGGCCGGGTGGAACTCCTGCTGGAGGCGCTCTAAACGCCCCATCGGCGCAGGGTCTAGCGCTGCGCCCCGCGCAACAGGTACCCTTGCCTCAGAACAAGAACGAGCCTGGAGGGGGAACATGTTCGACCTGCAAGCCACCATCGCCCGGATCACCCAGGTCATCAAAGATCCGAACGCCGCAGCCGCAGCATACCGCACCAGCCAACCACCCTGGCTGCAGACCTTCATGCAGATCACCATGCCCGCGTACGTTGGTGCGCTTGTCGTGGGCTACATTATCGCCCTGATCACCGGCGGCTCGCTGCTGTACGGCCCCGCCAGCTTTGGCATGATGCTGTTCAGCGTGATCTGGAGTTTGGTCTGGACGTTTGTCGTGGCGTTCATACTGGACTTTGTCGCAGGCAACTTCGACGGCCAGCGCAACTTCAATGCCGCCTACGCGCTGGTAGGGTTGGCCATCGTGCCCGCCGCGTTGGGGAACGCCTTGTCTCCCCTCCCGGTGCTGGGGTGGCTGATCGGCCTGGTAGCCGGCATCTACAGCCTGGTTCTGGCTTATCGCTTCGTACCTGTATTTCTGGAAGTTCCGGAAGCACAGCGGGTGAAGCACTTCGTGATCGCGGTAACCGCCGCCTTCGTGGTGAACATCGTCATCGGCGCCACGGTGGGCAGTATGTTCCTGCCGTCGGCAGCGCCCACGTTCACACCCACCAGCGGGCAGTCCGGCATTTTCGGCGCCGATATCACCGGCAGGGCCGACTTTGCCCAAGCCGCGGCCAAAGACACCTACGATCCGCCTTCCGACGGCCGGTTGCGTGAAGCGCAGGTAGAGAACTACGCAGACGTGCTCGAAAAGACCCAGGCGCTGCGCGACCGGCTTAACCAGAAGTTCGACAACATGGACGAAGGCGAAGCGTCAGTGTCCGATATTCTCCGCGGTGTGGGTGACGCCATGCGTCTTGGCACGGCCGAAATGGAAGTAGTCAAAACCCGCGGCGGCAATTGGGCCGAGCACATATGGGTGAAGAACCAGATCGAAACCGCGCGCGTACAGCAGGACGTTAACGACACGGTGAAACACAACTACGCACTGTTCCTGGAATACCAGGAAGAAATAGAAGCATTCGATTAGCTTGGGATACGACGGGAGAAAACATGGCCACATTCTTAGCCAAAATCAAAATCATCGAGGGCAAGGAGGCGGAGTTTGAAAAGACTGCGCGCGAGATGTTCGAAGCCACTCACGCCAACGAGCCTAACTGCCGGCGTTACGAATACTGGCGGGGGGCCGAGCCGCGCACTTACTACTGCATGGAGTCATTCAACGACTATGTGGGCTTCATGATCCACCAATCAAGCCCGCACCACGAAGCACCGGATTTCGGTTCCATGATCGAAGCCATGGAGATCGAATGGATCGATCCCATCCAGGGCGCCTGCGATCTGGAGCCTACGAACCATCAGGAAATGCCAGACGACGCCAACGACCTGATGCGCCAGTACGCACAGAACATGCCCGTGGAAATGCAGGACTGGTGGCTGGGCCGACGCTGATTTAGGGCCTAGCCCACGGCGATGGTGTGGCGGAGCACACCGATGGGGCTCACCTCCACCTCGACGACGTCATCTTCGTCCATGAATATTGGGGGCTTGCGCGCCGACCCGACACCACCCGGGGTGCCGGTGGCGATCACGTCCCCCGGCACCAGTTCGGTGAAGGTGGAGCAGTACTCAATGATCTCGCCGAAACCGAACACCATAAGATCCGCGGTGGCGTTCTGCATCACCTCACCGTTCAGGCGGGTAGTAATCTCCAGGCGCTGGGGATCACCCACTTCATCTGGGGTCATCATCCACGGGCCGAACCCGCCCGTGGCCGCGAAGTTCTTGCCCGGGGTGAATTGAGACGTCTGGCGCTGGTACTCACGCACGCTGCCGTCGTTATAGATGCCAAACCCGGCCACATGATCCAGAGCTTTTTCGCGCTTGATGCGGCGGCCGGCCTTGCCGATTACCAGCGCGATCTCACCCTCGAAATCCAGGGTGTTGGATTCCACCGGCCGAATCATCGGATGCTCGTGCCCTACCTGTGCCGCGGCGAAACGGACGAAGATGGTGGG
>CENY01020887.1_pt1 | contig 42330 bp, 47 predicted proteins | sample 356181 | NCBI WGS metagenome assembly CENY01 (sample SAMEA2619840, study PRJEB7988) | marine metagenome | isolation source: saline water (ENVO:00002010), including
TTAAATTTTAATACATATCTGTATTACCAACGTCTTGGAAATTAGTTTGCACCTTAACTTTGAAGGGATATGACATTTGACCCATGATTATTTCATATATTTAGCACAGTCCATATGGCAATCGTAGTGCTTTATAATATATTCCATAAACGAAATAAGATTTTGCAACTTTCTTATTTCTTCATTCACATATAAGGTGATGATCTCTTTCATTTTTTTAATTTTTTTATTTATATATATTCAAGCAGTGATGGTGTTCCGCACTTTACGTTTACACCATACTTCTGCCTATTTTCCTGCTTGAACATTAATTGTCTAAACTTTATGCGACTTAATTTCCCTGCACATAATTGATGGTTTAGACTTTTTTAAACACTATGCTATTTTATAGTCAGTCTTATAAATAAGTGTTAACATTTATCAGGTAGACTATTTCTTTTCCAAAATTTTACAACAGAAGGATGTCTTTTATATTCTAATACATCACAGAATTCATTATAATTTGGTAGATTATCGACCACATTATGATAATATTTAAATGCCTCAATTTTATCTGTAAAATAATGTGGTTCATTGTTTTCATCATAGACTACCCATTGCCAACTGCCTCTCATGATTTATCCTGATGTTTAATTGATGTCTGTTTCTTTAAATGAGGGTTTATATGTATAGCATACATTATTGAACCTATTAGTATACCTGTGTAAAATATCTGTACTATATGAACTATATTTAATTCGTATGTCATTTTAAATTCCTTTTTTTTAGTGAAATTTTATGGGAAATCAAAAAAGAGACACTCTTGTGTCTCTTTCTTTCTTTCTTTCTTTCTTTCTTACGATAGAAAGTTCCAGTCGACCGTCAGAACGTCTGCGTTCACGTCGACGCCCACAACAGGTGGATATCCCTCCTTGAGGATATCTGCTCTTTGAAGGTCATTCAAATTGCTATCAAGAACAATATAATGCCACTTGAAAGTGGATTGCTCTTCTAACTTAGCGGAATTCTGAAGGTAGTTCCCTTCCTCATCACGCTGATAGCGTTGACGACCTTCAACAACTTGACCTTTAACAGGGCCATCAACTATTGAACGATTGACCTTAGGTAAAGTATAAAGCCAAGTGCCGTCTTCGGCTGATTGAGTTAAATACATTGATTGATAATTTGCTTTCATATTGAAAGTCTCCTTATGTTGGATTAATAAATAACTAAAATGCTCTTTGCATTTCTCTGTCATAGGGGCACCCGTACTAATACAGGCCGTATATCAAAATGCTACAATTTTGAAACTTTGGGATCTATAAAAGGAGTTGTAGAGGGGAGTAGAAAAAAAAGGGACGGTCTTGTTGTGGTTGTGTCCAACCGAAGGTAACCCCCACAGATGTAAAAGTCAACAACGGGTTTTTTTGAACGTAAAAATAATTAGGATGTTTAACTTTAGATATGAAAAAATATACTTTAACCATAGTATATAACGAACAAAGTGATAGATTAGAATCGCTTGAAGAAAAAATCGTAGATATTGCACCGAAAAAGAAATCATTTAAGGTAGATGTACCCGCTTCATTTAGCGAACACTTAGATGAGATGAATCCACAAGAAAGAGATAAAGTATTTGAACTTGTCGTCAATAATTGTGGTGGTGTAATGCCTGATGCGTGAGTATGAGGTAAAGAAAGAAATTCACAATGTCTATGATGCCGTTGATGAAGTACCAACGTCCATTCAGTACAAGCTTGATTGGAGAAAAGCTTCTGTTGGAGACTGGGTCGTAGCCGATGATGGTTGCGTTATCCAAATCCTCAGAGGTGGAAAGATGATGAAGCATAAAAAGAAAGTGTCTTATGTAGGCACTTGTACAGGTACTTTCATTTGTTCCAAATCCCAACTAATGGATACGTCCAAACGTAAAAATATCTATTCGTTCGGAGGGAACAATAACCACCTTGATTCCGTTCAAAAACGTAAGAACCTAACTGCTCAGGAAGCAATGTTCTCAAAATATATTGCTCTGGGTTTGAATCCACAAGAGGCATACAAGAAGTCGTTTTCAACAGACAACAATCAGTATGCGAAAATTAGATCAGGAATATTAATCAAACAGGAACGAATCGTGTCAGCAGTTAAAGAAGAATTAGACAAGGTGTTCAAGGATTTAGGAATCGACCTAACGTATTTAGTGGATGGTGTAAAATCTGAAGCAGATAATCCAGAGGGTCGACCTATTGATAGGCTTAAAGCATTCCAAATGTTATGGGATGCGGCGGAGGTTGTGCCTAAACAAAAGGTGACGCAAGTAACAGGGTCGGTCTTTCAAGGATTTGACTCTAAAGAAATTGCGTCTGCCGTACGACCTGAACTTCCTGCTCACGAAGAGTGACGTAACTAGCACCCATGAGAGTTGTCAAGCTCGGTAAGGTGCGTTAGGAGTTCAAGATGACAATTACAACCTCAGATGCCAAATATGGCAAAGTTCGTTATACCGTAGTCGAATCCAACAACCTGAAACTAGGTCAACAAGGTTTCAAGGTGATATCAGATACGAATGCCCACACGGGTACATTTGTAGCGATAAAAGTAGTTGGTGGAAATGCTTCTGTATCTGCTACTAGCAAGATAGGAGACAACATTTCTAGCTTAACTATTCGCCAAGATGATATTATCTATGGAGCTTTTTCTTCTATAACCTTAGGGTCAGGCACCGTACTTGCCTACTATGGATAATGCCAGATATCAGTAATTTTGCAGAATTAGGATTTGCAGGTCTATGTGCAGTTTTATTGTTTGGTGTATTCAAGTGGATGACAGGTGAACTCAATAAAAAAATAGATGACCTACAAGAAATTATTATCAAGCTTATCGATGCTAAGAATGAAATGAAAGATTCTTTTTCAGAGGATATAAAAGAGCTCGGAAAACAGATCAATCATTTAGATGATGAGACTACTAATCATTTGAATTACATCGAAAGCAAGTTAGGTAATGGGAGAGGGTCACCAAGAAAAAGAAGGTCTGGAAGCTGAATATAAATAAAGAAAATGTATCAAGAGCTGAAGAAGCATTAAGGCTTGCTAGTAAAGACCTTATCGCTTTTGGTAAGCTCTTTTTGCCTGATGACTTTCTTAGAAGTGAAACACCTCCGTTTCATTTTGAGGTAGCAGATGAGATATCCGATGAAAATAACAAACAACTTGCTATCATTATGCCAAGAGGACATGGGAAAACAGTACTGACTAAATGTGATTTGCTCCAGTCCTTTTGTTTTGCACGTGAACCGTTGTTTTATGGATGGGTATCAGCTACACAAAAACTGGCGTCAGGAAATATGGATTATGTCAAAACCCATTTGGAATTTAACGAGAAGATTAAATATTATTTTGGAAACTTGAAAGGACGTAAATGGACGGAGGAAGACATAGAGCTTTCCAACGGATGTAAGCTCCTTTCTAAATCAAACGTGTCAGGTATTCGTGGAGGTGCAAAACTTCATAAACGCTATGACCTTATTATATTGGATGACTTTGAAGATGAAAATAACACACTTACTACAGATGCTAGAGCGAAAAACGCAAACCTTATCACTGCGGTCGTTTATCCTGCTCTCGAGCCTCATACTGGTCGCCTTAGAATTAATGGCACTCCTGTTCATTATGATTCTTTTATAAACAATCTTATTGCAAATAGTGAAAAAGCAAAGAAAGATAAAAAGGATTTTGCTTGGAAGGTCATGTTGTATAAGGCAATCAATAGAAATGGAGACTCTTTATGGTCTTCATGGTTCACAAAAGAAAAACTAGAAGAGAAAAAAATATTTTACAGAGATAGTGGGCAACCTCAGAAATTTTATCAAGAATATATGATGGAGGTGCAAAGTGAAGAAGACTCAGTATTTAATTCAAACCATATTAAGTATTACGAAGGGCATTATGAGTTCAATGAAGAGCATGGGGTTAGTTATATCTGGACGGAAGATCAATATCGACCTATTAATGTCTTCATTGGTGTTGATCCTGCTACCGACATTCATAGGCGTGATAGTGATTATAGTGTTATCCTTGCTGTTGGTGTGGATGAAAATAACCGAGTGTATGTGTTGGATTATGTCAGAGAAAGAGGTATTCCTGTCATGGCAATCTTGGGAGAAGGAAAAGCAGGTATTGTTGATTATATGTTCCAGTATGCTCATATGTACAATCCTAATTTATTTGTTGTGGAAGATACTACTATGAGTAGACCCATCTTTCAAGCATTAAGAAGCGAATCTCTTCGTAGAAACGATTTTAGTGTAAAGTGGAAAGAAGAAAAGCCAGGAACAAGACAGTCTAAAAGAGACAGAATTCAAGGTATACTAGCACAACGTTTTTCGATAGGTCAAATACTAATGAAGAAGAATCATTATGATTTACACCACGAAATTCTTACATTTGGCAACCGCATGGCACACGATGACACCATCGATGCCTTAGCATATGCAACCAAATATGCGATTCCTCCGAAGAATCTAAACCGTGAAAACGGTGTAATATCCAAAAATATCAGAAGTCGTCCTAAAAGTTGGGTACTTGCTTAATGGCAAAAAGAGAAGATAAAAGAGCCAATAGGATACGAAAATTATTTGATGCTATTAATGATAGCACAAGACAGAACTGGGAAACAGTCAATCAAGAAGGTCACGATTTTTATCTAGATAATCAAATCGATGAACAAGATAAACAACAACTCGAAGACCAAGGAATGCCAACCTTTACGGTTAATCGTATTATACCTGTAGTAGAAATGCTGAATTATTATGCAACGAGCAACACACCAAGATGGCAAGCGATTGGAAGTGAAGAATCTGATAGTGATGTTGCGGCGGTTTATGCAGATGTAGCAGATTATATTTGGCACAATTCAAATGGTCAAGCATTGTATTCTAATGTTATTAGTGATAGCGTGACTAAATCCGTTGGTTATTTACTTGTTACTGTAGACCCAAATGCAGATAGAGGAATGGGAGAAGTTGTTATACAACAACCAGACCCATTTGATGTGTACATAGACCCTAAATCAAGAGATCCACTTTTTAAAGATGCAACCCACATTATAGTACGTAAAGTATTACCAAAAGTACAGTTAGCAAATATGTACCCAGAACATAGAGCAAAAATTGATAGAAGTGCTAGTAGACATGCCTCTGATTATGATTATTCTTCTAAACCAGAATTATCCAATGATTTTCAATATCAAGATATTAAAACAGGGTATGATAATGATGGTCAGCAAAGTGAGTTAGTAGAATATTTTGAAGTATACGAAAAAGAAAAAACGAAACTACTGAATGTATTCTACAATCGTATTCCATCTAAAGAAGAACTTGAGATGGTTCAAAAGAAAGTGAATACACAAATAGCAGAAACTCAAGCAGAAATGGAAGTAGCATTTAAAGAATTACAACAAAATCTTGCAGGGCAATTAGAAGCAGGTGCTATTATGCAAGAAAGAATGGAGTTAGAGCTAGATAAAAGAATGAAAGAAAACGAAGCACAACTTGCTTTACTTTCTACTCAACTTATGGCTCAAGCACAACAAGAGATTTCTATTATAGAAAACAAAGTGCTTACTCCAAAAGAATTTAAAATTTTTAAAGACAACAAAGCATTTCAAAAATCGATTGTTGATGTCGTTGAATTTCATAAACCACAAATTAAACTAACCAAAGTATCAGGAGATATAACTCTTTCAGAGGATATACTCCCTTCTGAACATTATCCCATTGTTCCCTTTATGTATAAGTGGACGGGCACACCCTTCCCAATGAGTGCAGTTTCACCTTTGGTTGGTAAACAACAAGAAATCAACAAAGCACATCAGCTTATGATACACAATGCGTCATTAGGTTCATCACTCAGATGGATGTATTATGAAGGGTCAATTGACACCTCTTATTGGGAAAAATTTGCAACTGCTCCTGGGGCATTGTTACCTGTAAATTCTGGGTATGACCCACCAAAAGAAGTGCAACCTGCACAACTATCCAATGCATTTTATCAAATCACACAAAACGGTAAAATGGATATGGAATATCTAGCAGGTATCTATGGAACTTCAATGGGCTCTCCAGACCAAGCCAATGAAACCTATAGAGGGTTACTTGCCTTAGATGAATATGGAACTAGACGGGTTAAGCAATGGTTAAAAAGTGCTATTGAACCTAGTTTGAAACAACTTGGTGAAGTAGTCAAAGATTTTTCACAAAAGGTTTATCAAGCTCACAAAGTGATGAGAATTGTACAACCAAACAATATAGAGAATATCAAAGAAGTAGAAATAAACGTACCTATTTATAATGATTATGGTATTGCTATTGGCAAATGGAATGATTATTCAACCGCCAAATTTGATGTTCGTATTGTAGCAGGTTCTACACTCCCAATTAATAGATGGGCTTATTTAGCAGAATTAAAAGAATTAATGAAGCTAGGTATTGTAGATGATATTGCAGTTCTAGCAGAAACCGATATTAGAAACAAAGAAAAGATTGTACAACGCAAAAGTCTGTATTCACAATTATCTAGTCAATTAGAAAAAATGAAAAAACAGATGCAAGACAAAGAAGGTACAATTGAAACACTCGAAAGACAACTCGTACAAGCAGGTATCAAACAAAAAGTTATGCAAGCAGAAACAGAGATCAAAAAGAGTGTACAAGACACAAAACTTTCTCATGGTAGAAGTGCAGATAAAGTAAAAGCAGAAAGTGATATGCAACGAAGACTTATGAGAAAACAACAACTTAATGGAATAGGAGAGCAATAATGAGTGAAATGCAAGGCGTAGATAACCCAGAGATAGAAGAAGCTCCATCTAACATAACGACCGAGGAATCGAGTCAGGATGCAGTAGGTGATTCTATATTTGGCTCTACAAATGGGTTTTTTGAAGACTTGGATCGTGAAGTGAACGGTGCAATTCAAGATGGTCAAGAAGATAGCCCCCAAATTACACAATCAATCGAAGAGGATGTAACTCCAGAAGTGGACTCATCGGAAGAAAAGATAGATTGGGAAAAGCGGTATAAAGATTCGTCAAGAGAAGCTCTTAGATTAAAAGAGCAATCAGATGAGCTTACTCCGTTTAAACCGTTCGTGGATGCCCTTAAAAATGATGAGGGCTTGGTATCAACAATAAGAGAATATCTAGAAGAAGGAAATAAACCTAAATCAATAAGTGAAGAACTTCAACTAGGTGACGATTTCGAATTTAATATTGATGATGCTGTTGCGAACCCGAAGAGTGATTCTGCTAAAGTATTTAGTGGAATGATAGATCGTGTAGTAGAAGGAAGAGTCAATCAACAATTGGCTCAAGATAAACAACAACGCAACGATGAAATTGCTTCACAAGCAAGAGAAAAAGAAGCCTCTGCTTTTAAACAAAAAATGAATATGAAAGATAGCGATTTTAATGAGTTAATGGATTTTGCCAAAAGCCATAAAATGAGTTATGAAGATATTTATTATTTGAAAAATAAAGATAGAGTTGCTAATAACGTTGCTAAAAACACAAAATCTGATATGTTAAATCAGATGAAAGCGGTTCGTAACATACCAACATCTGCGAGTTCAACTAATAGCCAGTCAAGAACGACTGATGTTAATGAACAAATCTTTGAGTCGTTAAAGAACCTAGACAATGGAGTAGATAGCTTATTTTCATAAGTAATTAGGTTTATGGACTTTCTATAGAGAAAGGAAATAAACATGGCTGATAATCCATTATTTTTATCAACTCTCGATGTTGCTCCGTCTACGAAAGGTGCTAGCCCTGACACAGGTGGTTCAGGTATTGGCGACCTTAGACGAAGATACAATTTTGGAGATAGAGTATCTGAGCTAGCAATTGACCAAACTCCGTTTTTTCGTTTCCTCGCAATGGCGGCGAAAAAACCAACCGATGATCCCGAATTCAAAGCTCTAGAAATGCGTCACAGTTGGCACAAGCGTTATGCGTATGTGGTAGCTATCGATTCAGATGCAACTTCTAGTAACTATGATGATGACGGAAATGCATATGCTGAATATTCCTTAGCAGGTGCTAAACTTGCTCAAGGGCAAACTTTTGGTATCAAATTAGAAACTGATTTCAAAAGTCAAGGCAATATACAATCTGTTTTAGGTCAAACTGGAATTACCGTAGGTTCTTCTGGTACACAACCTAAATTTATCGTAGCAGGTCAACTTCTAAAAATCCCAATCAGAAAACACGAAACTGGTTCTACTCATACTTTGTCAGATGAAAACGTACCTACAAGTGCTATGTATGATGAAGATTATTTAGTGGTTAAAGTAACTAATGTATCTACAACTCCATTTGATTCTAACAACGATGCTGAAGCGGTCGCCGCTTTTGTAACTGTTGTAAGACCAATCACAGTTGGAGATTATGACCTTTTCTCAATTCCAGGTGCACAATATGAAGCTTCAGGAACTACTTTTGATGCTCATGTTGCAACAGGTTTTGTAGAAGGCGATAAAGTATATGCTGTAGGTAATGCACATGCAGAAGGGTCAACTTTCCCTGATACATGGCAAGACCAACCATATTCCGATGTTTTTGGATTTACTCAAATATTCAAAACAACTTGTCAAATGACTAATACTGCAAGAGCTACACAGCTTAAGCTTGTTCCTGATGAGTGGGCTAGAATATGGAAACAAAAGTTAATTGAACATAAATACGACATTGAGCAAGCATTGCTTTTTGGTACTAAGTATGCCTCTGGCACAACAAGGTACACTCAAGGTATCGTAGATTATGCTCTTAACAATGGAAACATATTCTCACTAGCTACAGGTACAAAGTCACAGGATGATTTCTTAGATGACCTAAGTAATTATTTAGATCCAAGATACAACAATGCAGGAGCAACTCTATTTATGTGCTCAACTGATATTTACAATTGGTTGCACAAATTAAGTGGTTACTTTGCAAACAATGTATCTAGGGTACAGCCTGGACTTGCAGGAAATAGCGTAGGAACTTCTCAAAACTCACTAGGAAGAGCTGATATGGCTATTACTGGTAAGAGTAAGAAGTTTGGACTCGATATTACTACTATTTCTACTCCTTATGGAGATATGAATGTCACACGTAATATCCACTTAGATACAGGCAATGCAGGTATCAAGATGATTGGTGTTAATATGAAGCATGTTGCTTACAGACCTTTAGTAGGTAATGGCGTTAATAGAGACACTTCAATCTATGTTGGAGTTCAATCCCTTGAAAACACAGGTGTAGACAGAAGAATCGACCTCATTCAAACTGAGGCAGGTTTGGAAGCTCTTATGCCAGAAGCTCACGCAGTTTGGAAATAACTCGTGATTATTGGAAGTATACATAACGTAATCTGGGGTAGGGTCAGCCTCCTTCCTTACCCCAACTTCCTTAAGGAGTAAACATGGCTACATTTACACAACAAGTAGATTCGTTAGCAGGTTCTTCTTCAGGTACAAACGTATTACAATGGTTTAATGATGGCGTGAAAGACGTAATCAATCGGTTTGCAATTGTAAATCCGAATATATTACCTATGTTTGCAACTCAAAGTGCTGATTTAACTGGTTCATCTACTACATTAGATTTATCAAGTGCACATCGAGTTATATCTGTATTTAGAAGAAACTCAAGTTCTAGCGTTACTTATAAAACAGCAAGACAAATAGCTGTAAAAGATAGATTTAAAGCATCCGATTCCACTTCTTTGCTTCGTGCAACAGAAGAAAATCCAGTATACTATATTCGCAATCAAACATTAAATGTGTTACCACTACCAACGAATAGTCAAACAGCACACGCTGATGTTGTACAAACAACAGAACTAGATAGTTTAGGTGGTACTTCTATTTCAAATTTTCCAAGTGAATATTACAGATTACCTGTTCTTTATGCATCGATGAAACTATTGCATGTTAAAATGGTAGGTCATGCATTGCCAAGTGATCTAAGTTTTTCATCTGCACCATCTATTCCAAGTGCTCCTAGTTTTACTGCACCAAATGGAGCAATACAAAATGCAGTTGGAGAAATGAGTTTTAGTTTAACAGGAACTGCTCCTGTATTTACTCCACCAGTAATGGAAGACATTGATACAAGTGCAGTACAAACATTTATCGATGATGATGATATAGAACTTGCAAGAAGTCAGGTAGAAAAAATATCTGCTCAAGTGCAAAAATTTAATGCAGACCTAGCAAGTGCTAATCAAAAATTTCAAGAAGATAATGTAGAGTATCAAGCCAAAGTACAAAAAGATATTCAACAATTTACAACAGATGCTAATAGAGCAATTCAATTAATGCAAACCAGTACCAATGTAGATTTGCAAAATAAAGCTCAAGTCTTACAAAAAGAAGTAGGTGAGTATACAGCAACGTTAAATCGATATGCTCAAGACTTAGCAAGATTTAGTGCTGATGTACAAGCAGATGTTCAAGAACATTCTACTAAACTTGCAAAAGAACAACTTGATTATGAATGGAAGGTCAGACAGTACCAAACATTAAGACAAGAGTATGAAAGTGCATTTGTACCATATCAACCACCAAAGGAAGAAAAGCAAGATGGCTAGTAGAATAGAATATTCCATTAGTATGACTCCTATTGTAACAATAGATGCAGTCTCAAATCAATCTCCTGCAGTCGATGTTATTGAAAGTGATATCGGTCGTATGGTTGGAGGAAGTGGTTCAGTAGCCGTTGGGCAAACAGCCCATACTACAACAGGTTTTTCTGCAGGAAATGCAAGTTATCATCAAGCAACAGATACAATTAGTACTATAGCAACAAGTGCGTATGATATGGTATTTATTAAACATACAGGTTTTAGTTATAGTAGTAGTAGTGCATTAGGAACAACTGCAAGAACCAATAAACTGATCGTAACTATTGGAAGTCAAGAAATATGCAGATTGTCTGCAGGAATGGCTCTTACATTGCCTGAATTTTCGAGTGCGGCGATTAAAGTAACCGCATCTGATTCAAACAACATAGCTGTGGAGTATGCATTTATAACATGACAACATGGAGCACAACAAATCCAACTCCTTCTTCGAGTTATACAACAACGACTGTTACACCAAGTACATCTTGGGATGCAACAGATGCAAGTGTTACAAGTTCTTGGAGTGCAAGTGCACCTAGTCCAAGTAGTGTATGGGTAGCTATCAAAAGTCTTTTTTGGTCGCTTTCAAATAATAGTAAATGGAATCAAGAAGATTCAGTTTGGGGACAATAATATGACAGTAAAAGAATTAATGGAACGAGTACCAACATCAAATGCAGGATATGCAATTGCCTATATCAATGATGGATTAAGAGAGATACAAGGAATGATAGATGATAATATTAAATATGCAAAATCAAATATTGTAAAAGACCAACGATTTTATTCATTGCCTACAGATCTTGTAACCTTAAAGAATGTAATGATATACGATACAGATGAAACTGAATATGTAAGGATACCTCGTGTAATTCATGTAGAAAGTAACGATGGAGATGATACCTAATGGAAAGAGATTACGCATATTATTTAGCAGGAAGGAATATTGCAATTGTACGAGAAAATACAGAAGGTTTTTACAAAAGCCCAGATGAAGCTATTACCAATGGAATTAAAATGGAGTATAATGCTCAACCTACAACCATTACTGCTGAAACCGATGGTAGTGGAAATGCTATTTCCATTGATTGTGATGAAGAGTTGGCGATTGCTTTAGTCGATTATGTCAAAGCAAAATTTGCTGAAAATCAAAATCAATATGATAAGATGGCTTACCATATGGCAGAATTCAAAAAGAAAGTATACAGATATCAAAATAAAAAATTTGGAGGTGCACGAATCATGATTCCTGTTGGTTCGCATGCAATTAGATAATGGCAGATTCATTAACAAACCAAGCAATAAGTTCTACCTATCAACAACTATTACATCTTCCAGATGGTTCTACAGCTAGTGACCAAAGTGTTCGAGATGGAGATGGAACTGCAACCGCTTTAAAAATTTCTAATTCAAACGTAGATGTATCTACTCATGATGGTTCATCTAACGGCTTAAAATTAAACAACACTTTATTAACTGCAACCGCTTCAGAATTAAATCAATTAGATGAAAAAACAGTAGGTGGAGGTTCTAGTACCGATATACCCACCAATTCATCAACAGCCACATTCACCAATAAAACCATAGATGGAGGAACATTCTAATGGCAAATACAATACAGTTCCGTAGAGGTACAAGCGTTCCTTCTTCGGGTTTAAGTGCAGGAGAACCTTTATATAATACCAATGACAGTAGATTTTGGATAGCATCTGGTTCTTCTACAGCTAATTGGGTAGGAGCTCCTATTTTAGATGAAGATGATATGTCTTCTGATAGCAATGTAAAAATTGCAACACAACAAAGTATCAAAGCATATGTTGATGCACAAGTAGCTACAAAAGATACATTAGCAGAATTAGGTGATACTACAATTACCTCATTAGCAGATGCACAAATTTTGATTTATGACGGATCTAATTCTTTTGATAATAAAAGTATTAGTGGAGATGCTACTATTGCAAACACAGGAGTACTCACAATAGCGAATAATGCGGTCGAAAACGCAATGTTAGCAGATAATGCGGTAGATACTGCAGAATTAGCTTCTGATGCCGTTACAACGGCAAAAATCACTAACGGAAATGTGACTAATGCAAAACTTGCTAATAGTACTATTACGATTGCCGCCGATTCTGGTTCAAACGATGCAGTAGCATTGGGTGAAACACTTACATTTGCAGGAACAAGCAATGAAATCGATACAACAGTAACTGGGAATCAAATACAAATTGGTTTGCCTGATAATGTTACGATTGCAGGAACGTTAACGGTAAATGGTTCTACAACTACTATTGAATCCTCTACATTGGTCGTAGAAGACCCACTTATTTCTTTAGCAAAAGATAATACAAGTGCAAATAGTGTAGATGTTGGAATCTATGGGACTTACGCAAGTAGTGGTACAAAATATAAAGGAATGTTTTCTGATGCATCTAATAGTGATGTATTTACTTTTTTTAAAAATAATGCAACAGCACCTACAACAACCGTAGATGTTTCGGATAGTAGTTATGCTTTAGCAGGAATTAAATGTGCTTCTGTAGATGGAGCAACTATTGATGGAGGAACTTATTAATTGGCAAATGTAATCCAATTAAAACGTGTAACGAGCGGAACAAGTGCTCCTGGAACAAGTGATCTAGCTGAAGGGGAACTTGCAATCAATACAAATACTGGTAAACTGTATTTTAAAGATGCCAGTGATAGTATCAAGTTTTTTGCAGATAGCACACAATCAACAGCTATTACATTTGGTATTGCAAATACCAATGCAGTAAAGATAGACCACGCTTCTGTTGCTGATAATGATTATGCAAAATTTACAGCCAATGGTGTAGAGGGGAGAAGTTTTGCTGAAGTTAAAACAGACCTTAGTTTAAACAATGTAGAAAATACTGCAATCAGTTCTTTTGCAGGCACAAGTAATATTACAACTACTGGAGCATTGAATTCTGGTAGTATTACAAGTGGTTTTGGAAATATAGACAATGGCTCATCAACATTAGATACAGGAGCATTAACATCTACTGCATCTACTATTGAAAATTCTGGTAGTGCTCTTTTAAAAGTATCTACAACAAGTGGAGATGGAGATAGTGTAGCATCTATTACATTTAAAAATGATAATAATACAGACGGGTCAGATAATAATGAAGTTGCACATATAGGTGTTAGAGACAATGAAGATACATTAAGATTTATGGTTTTGTCTAATGGCTCTCCAACCTATGCTAATTTTGGAAGTTATAGCAGATTTATGATTTACGCTAATGGGAATGTGCAGGGAACTACTTCAAGTGGAGCAAAATTTTTCTTTTGTGATGCAGGAGGAGAATATATTTATGGAACAGGTGTTAGTCTTATTAATATTGCAGGAAGCTCTCTTTATTTACATGCACAAAGCGAAAATGTTATTTGGGATGGAAGTCAATATTATCCTAACACAGATGATGCTAAAAATTTAGGGCATGGAAGTTATAGGTGGAATGATATTTATGCTACGAACAGCACAATACAAACCTCAGATTTAAATTTAAAAGAAAGTGTTGCAGATACAGATTTAGGTCTTGCATTTATTAATAAACTAAAACCTAAAAGTTATAAATGGAAAACAACACCAGAACAAAAATATGAAACTGCTGAAGAAAGCTTAACGCCTGACCCAGAACCAACAGGGCCTGATAAAGAAACAGGTGATGTTAAACAATCTGCAATTACACACAAAAGAAAACATTATGGTCTTATTGCTCAAGATGTCAAATCAACATTAGATGAACTTGGAATAAGCACAGATGATTTTGCAGGATATATTAAACCTGAAACAGGCAGTTTGGGATTACGTTATCAAGAATTTATCGCTCCTATAATTAAAGCAGTACAAGAACTATCAACAAAAGTGGAGGCATTAGAAAATGCTTAAAAAAATAACTATACCATTCTTTTTTTTACTTAGCTGTAATAGCGTAGATAATATAGATATACAAGATCAACATGGCGAAAAACATTTTTACAATAGAATACTACACTTTAATGAAGATTCTACAATGCTTTGGTGTTATAACCATGAAGAGTTTGAAGTCGTAAAAAAAGACACCAATAGAACTATGTATAAAGATTGGAATGATATAGCAAGTGATTGGATATTATACTAATGGCAAAGATTTCTGATAGCTCTAATCTTTCCTTCAGCTTGTCATATCTCGTTCAGCTTGTCGGAGGTATTGCCATAGCCACATTCGCATTTTCAGAAATTAATAATAGATTGGGAATAGTAGAAAATTCATCTATAGCAAATACTAACAACATTGATGAGATTATAAAAACTCAAGAAAAAAACCAGAATTCTTGGATTCCAGCCGATTTTCAGCAATTTGAAATATTAAAAGCACACAAAGAATTACTAGCACAGCATCAAGCAGAAATTATACGTCTGCAAGACAAAGTGTATCAATTAAATAGATTGTTGAGTATGAGACGATGATAGGAGAATTAATATCAATACTAAATGAATGGAATAGAAGGAGCAGAGATGAATCTAAAAAAACAACTAACTGAATTAAAAGCACAACACAACTCTACTTTACAAGAGGTCAACAGGCTTTCTATTATACAATACAAATTAGAAGGTGCAATAGAAATTACTCAAGAACATTTAGATAAATGTACAGAAGAAAACTGTTCATGTGTGAAGGAGGAAGAAGATGCCCCCAAAAAAACGAAAAAGTAAATCTAAAGGACTATATGCAAACATTCATGCTAAACGCAAAAGAATCAAAGCAGGTAGTGGTGAAAAAATGAGAAAAAAAGGAGCAAAAGGAGCTCCTACAGAAAAAGCATTTAAAAGAAGTGCAAAAACTGCAAAGAAAAGGAAGAAATAATGGCAACACCTGCATGGCAACGTAAAGAAGGAAAAAGCCCAAGTGGTGGATTAAATCGAAAAGGTATTGCTAGTTATAGAAGAGCAAATCCTGGCTCTAAATTAAAAATGGCAGTTACAAAGAAAAATCCTAAAGGAAAGGATGCTTCTAGAAGAAAATCATTTTGTGCAAGGATGTGTGGTATGAAGAAAAAACTCACAGGTACAAAAACTGCAAATGACCCAAATTCAAGGATCAACAAATCTCTTAGAAAATGGAGATGCAGATGCAAATAAAACGAAAACCAGAGGATGAACTTATCGAACATTGGGTAATGGAAGATGTCGAATTTGATTTTGATGTAATGGATCCCGATGAAGACCAAGTAGAATTCTTAGAAGAGGAGAAATAAAATGCCAATGGGAAAAGGAACATACGGTTCAAAAGTAGGTAGACCTAAAAAATCAGGTAAAAAAAATTCTAAACTAAGCAAGTTAAAACAAAAAATGGCTAAGATTAGAAGTCGTAGAAAAAAATAAATGAATCTTCAAGAATATAGAGAGCAAGTACAACACAAATTAAGTGAATTACATGCTGATATAAAAGTGCTTATTGAAATTAATCATAGACAAGATAAACATCTTGAGAAATTAAATGGACGAGTTTCTATCAATGAAAAATTTCGAATCGTAGCACAATCTTGGGGAGGATTTATGATTTTCATCATACCTATTGTTATTTCGGTAATTATAGGTATTTGGTTCAATTAACAACAGACAAAAAAGAGGTGTAGCATGGTAGGAAAAATCATTCTTGAATACATAACTAACGAAGATGTTGAAAAACAAGTTATTCAAAAGCTTAATGACAACATTAATATTCCCATTATAAACGAAAAAACAGAAGAAAAAATATTAAAAGCTGTTTGGAGTACTGTTAGAGAAGTTCTAGAAAGCGTTCTAACAAAGGGAAAATAATGAGTAGCGATGAATTATATAAAATCATCGCAAGAGTCATTGAAAGAGAGGGAGGCGAACGTCTAACGAATGACCCTGATGACCCAGGAGGTATTACTAAATGGGGTATATCACAGGTTCATAATCCATCGTTGGATGTTCCTAACCTTACTCTTCAAGAGGCTGTTGAGGTATATCGAACCAGTTATTGGAAAAAATCAAAAGCATATTCTCTTCCTGATAGATTGCAAGAGATCTATTTTGATATGGTCGTTAATATGGGAAGAAAAAGAGCAGTTATGATATTACAAAAAGCTTGTAATCATAAAGGAAGCAAACTAGCAGTAGATGGTGGTTTAGGCAAATTAACACTAAGTGCTTGTAAAAAATTAGAACCGCATAGATTAACTGCATTTAGATGTTTGTATTATGCTGAATTAGTCACAAGAAAACCAACCTTAATGAAATATTATTATGGATGGTTTAGGAGGTCAATAGAAGTATGATAGAAAAAGAAAAAAGAGTAGAAATATTAAGATTAGCTAGAGAATACGGAAATAAATATGTTGCACAACAATATAATATTTCAACAAGAAGTATTAGACGTTGGAAACAACATGCTAGAGATAAAAGAGATGCGTTTGAAGTAGAAGAATTACCAACAGGTCATTTACCTATTGATGATTTAATTAAAGAACGTATCAATAAATATAAAATTAAACATGATTATATGAATAAAACTCAATTAATCAATGTAGATATCAATATAAATGGCCCCATAGGTATTGCACATTTTGGTGACCCTCATATAGATGATGATGGAACAGATATAGAGTTGCTCTACAAACATGCAGATATTATAAATGAAACAGATGGATTATTTGCAGGGAATGTAGGAGATATGCATAACAACTGGATTGGTAGACTAGGAAGACTTTATGGGCAACAATCAACAAGTGCTAATGAGGCATGGAGACTGGTTGAACATTTTATTGGAAAAGTAAACTGGTTATATCTTGTTGGTGGTAATCACGATGCGTGGACTGGAGCAGGTGACCCACTTGACTGGATGGTAAGCTATGGAGGTGGAGTTTTTGCAAATTGGGGAGTACGAATGAATTTGAGATTCCCTAATGGAAAAGAAGTACGAATCAATTCAAGACATGATTTCAAAGGTCACTCTCAATGGAATACAGCTCATGGATTATCAAAAGCAATTCAAATGGGTTGGAGAGATCACATTTTAACAGCAGGTCATACTCATGTTTCAGGATATCAAGTATTAAAAGACCCATCTACAGGTCTTATTTCACATGCATTACGTGTAGGGAGTTATAAAACACATGATAGGTATGCTATTGAAAAAGGATTGCCAGACCAAAACATATTTACATGTCCTGTTACAATTATCGACCCAAGATATGAAGATGATGACCCACGGCTAATCACAACATTTTTCGACCCAGAAAAAGCATCGTTGTATTTAACATTCTTACGAAAGGTTTCAAAGTATGCCTAAAAAATCGGCACAAATAAATCCGTTTGATGGAGGTTTAAACAATTATTCTGATGCAAGAGATATTGAAAAAAATGAACTTGCAGAAGCTTTAAACGTACAAACCAATCAGCCAGGAAAAGTGTCGTTAGCACCTACTTTTGAAAATGGTAGTGATATTAATATCACAGATATAAATCCATTACAAGGACAAGGTTATATTATTTATAATAGTGATTTTAATTTATCAGGAGTAGAAAGTAATACAGAGTTACAAGTATTTGCTAATGCTAATAAATATTATCAAGGACTTGTTTCATTAGATACATTTCCAAATGCACGATTTACGAGTGGTCTGTCTAGTATTACAAGCCCACGATTTTTTGTAGCAGATGGAAATCTTCGTATAAGCGAAGCAACCTTTCAACATCATACTAAATTTTTAGGATATGTAAAACATCAACAATTAGGTGCGGGAAGTGCAAGTCCATTTTTAATTGAAGCAGATACCTATATTGATGAACCTTATAGTGGTGGAGTATTTTTAAATGATAACGATCCACCAAATGAAAGTATTACAGACGGAACATTAAATCTTCACATTAAAGAAAAAACAGGTTCAACATCAGAATGGGTAGATACATCTGATTCTAATGTAGAGATACTGACTAAAACAGGTAGTGTAAATCATGGAACACAAGCCGTTCATACAAGTACAGATGGTGGTGTTGCTTTACCTTCTGGTGCATCGGGAATGACAAAATTTACGGCTGATACAGATCCAAATAATTCTAATTATCGTATTTCAAAATCGTCTGGTGGAACAGCTATAGATATTACGAATAAAAGTGTTTTTGTTAAAATCTATGTTCCAAGTGCATCATTTTCTTTTTTACAACAAGAAGCATTTCAAATACGATTAGGTAATAGCATAAATTCAGCATCAAATTCTGGAAACAATGCATTTGTTTATTCTGTAGATGTATCTCTCATAACTGCCAATCAATTTAATACTATAGAACTAAAACACGGTTCTCATGAATCGGTTGAAGGTTCGCCTGTAAGTACCAATATTACGTCAATTGGAGTAGATGTAAAAAGCACAAATCCAGGAACTGCTGTTATTTTTTATGCTTCTCATGCAGAGCTTGGTGATAGTAGTGTTGGTCTTTGGAATGGTCAATATAAATGGTATTATAGTTTTGTTTATGATAGGACGCAAGAAAGTAGAACTCGATTATTTGCAAATCAAACCAATCCACTTTCTTTTGAAGATAAAATATTAGAAATAAATGTACATGCAAAAAAACATTCGAGTGGATGGTTAATTGGCTCTAGTACATATAGTGAAAGACCAACAGGAGCAAATATTTATTATGCAGAATTTGATTTAGATGGTACTCCATTAGACAACGATAAAAAATTATTTTTAAAAGTAGATTTTGAAAATGGTGTTAAAAAACCAACAGGAGAAACTTTTGAAGCATGGGGAAGTGCATTAGGTAATGGTGCTCGAAGTCATACAGAAGTTCAAATAACAAACCCCCCTTTGTTAGATACCTTTTCTACAATTGCAGGATATAGTGAAGACTCTAAATTGTCTAAAGTTATTTTTGGTGCAAGTACTATTTTAAATAGAAGAGCGTATGTAGGTAATGTCAAAGTAACAGATATCAATGGTAAAACTCGTATCTATTCAGATAGAATCTATAAATCAGAACCTAATGGATTTGATATTTTTACAGAGTATGGATATATCGATGTAGCAATCAATGATGGTGAATCCATTACTGCATTAGAAAATTTTCAAGATTTTATTTTACAATTTAAAGAACAGACAATGTATCTCATTAATGTTACAAAAGACATTGAATATTTAGAAGATACATATGCGTATAGAGGTGTATGGTCAGAAAGTGCAGTTTGTAAAACAACTAAAGGGATTGCATGGGTCAATGACTATGGATGTTTTTTATTTGATGGTAAACAAGTCATTGATTTATTAACAAACAAAATAGATAGAAGTGAATGGACAAATTTAGTAGGTAATAAACCTTTGATTGGATTTAAACCATTATCACAAGATTTGTTGGTAATAGGTGACTATGCTGATTCAAAAGCTTATAATTTTAATATGATCACTATGTCTTGGCAACGAATTTCAAGCAATGATGGTAGTGCAGAAGATGTTCTTGTTGAAGATGATAAGCATATAACAAATTTACAAACTAAAAAAGATGGAACATTAAGAGCATATCAAGATTCTACAACACATAATATAAAATCTTTTAATATTAACACAGCATCAGCAACGAATTATATAGACATTCGCACAAAAGATGAAACATTAGAAGACCCTGCACAATTTAAAACATTAAAAAAAGTATATATAACTTATAAAATTAATGATGGTTCTAGTATTCCAACGGTTCATTATACAACTAATAATGCAACAGGAACATTACGAAATTTTACACAATCTTTTAGCAATACAAGTAATGTATTTACAACACTAGCATTAACGCCTGCAACAGCTAGTGAAGCCAATAATAAACATAGTTTTCAAATCGTTATTAAAGGCATGGCACATTCAAGTTTTGTATTAAATGACATTAACCTCGTATATAGAGAGAAACCTTTAAAATAATGCCTTCTAGCAAAGATAAAAGAGCACAGAGACACCAAGCACAATTAAAAAGCCAACAAGGGCGTGCTGAAAAAGGTACACGCAATGTTGAGTTTGTAGCTGATAGTGGTTATAAGGAAGTTCAATATATAGGAAATAAAAAATATTATACACCTATGTCTTCTAATCCAAACACATCTACAGATGCAGGAATTCCTGGAGGCAATACAGTTATTTTATCTGGGGGTAGTGGTTCTAATAGCAATCTTATTTTGTCAGATGAATCTGTACTTGGTAGACATATTCGAAATAATACGATCACATTTGATAAACTAGCATTTGAAACGATTGGTGCAGACCAAATAGCCAGTCTTTCTATAGGAGCAAATCATATTGAAAATAATAGTATTACTGCAACACAAATAGGGTCTAATGTAATTACAGCGAATGAAATAGCAAGTAGTGCAATCACAGCAGATGAAATAGCTTCTAATGCGGTTACTGCAGGAAAAATTAACACAAACGCTGTAACAAGTGGTACAATTGCTTCTTCTGCAGTTACATCAGGTAAAATAGCAGATGGTGCAATTACAGCAGGTAAAATTGGTGATTTAGAAATTACTGCAGGTAAGATAGCTAATTTAACGATAACTGCATCTCAATTAGCAAACTTAACTATAAATGGTGCAAAGATTGCAGACCATGGTATAGATGGAACTGATAAAATTGTTGCAAACAGTATTACTGCATCAGCAATTGCTTCAGACACTATTACAGCAACTCAAATTGCGGCGGGAACTATTACGGCAAGTGAAATGAATGTTTCTTCGCTATCTGCATTAAGTGCTAATATGGGTACAATAACAAGTGGAAGTATCAATATTGGAAGTGGTAAAGCAGAATTAACATCAGGTGGTAATGCAATATTTTCTAGTGGGGCTATAAAATTTGATAGTAATGGTAATGTGCATTTTCAAGGAGATGCTAGTGCAGGTGGAGTGATCTATTTTCATGCAGGTAATGATACTAAAAATTATACGGATTCTGCTTTTAGGTTACATCATGACGAATCAGGGAATGTGCTTACTATCAACTATGATGGTAGCAATAAATTTCTTTTAGAAAATGATGGTGATTTACATGTGGCAGGTGGATTTCGATTTGGTGATATAGGTAATAACGATATAGGATTTGACCAAGATGGTGGAAACTCTATATCGGTTCAAATGAATGTAAATGGTAGTTCATTCATGCCTGCAGTTCATGCAAACGATACTGTAAATGTTGGTTATGATTTAGGTAAAAGTTCACAAAAATGGAGAAAATTATTTGTGTATCAATCAAACACAGGTGACTTAGTGCTTGATAATCAAAGCGATGCAAGATGGATACTTCGAGAACAACCAGATTGTATTTTAGCTAGAAATTGTAAAACAAAAAAAACATTCAAATTAGATATGACAGAAACTTCTGATTATGCTAATGAACTATGGGAAGATGTACAAACAGACGATTAAGTCGAAAGGTAGAATTATTAAAAAAATAAACTTGAAATGTATTAAATTAAACAGCGATTTGGAGAGTTATTATGGCTTATTCTAGGTATAATCGCAACCTTCCTCCAAGGAATCCATTGTCCGACCCTCGTGTGAGTGAACCTTTAGCGAGTGCTACAAGACTTTTGCAAAAAGAAAAATCACGAGAAAATATGTTAGCACCTATCATCAATGTTCTTGAAAGAGCTCCAGGAATGATAGAAGCTAGAAAAAAACGTGGTGAACGATATGATTCTTTGATAAAAATGTTTGAAAATCAAGACATCATAAAATCTTTTCCATCTAGACAAGATTATATATCAAATAAAGAAACACAATTTAATGTAGGTGGTGTTGATTTAAATCTTGATGATATTTATCAAATAAAACAAACAGATCAATTTTTTGAAAACCCAGAATTAAAAAATTTAATTCAAGGTTTACAAATGGATAATATGATAAAACTTTTTAATGGAGAAAAATAATGGCTAATGGATATATAGGAAGTGCATCACAGAATCAATTTTTATTAGAAAATGTTCCAGAATTAATGGGAGGTCAAAATCAAATTTCTATTGTTGATGCATTAAAATCTAAAAATATGCCAAGTGGAATGGAAGATAGAAGAAATTTATATGATATGTTAACTTCTTCACCCCAAAAACCAGAAATGCCTATGAATAATATGTTGTCAGAAGAATTAAAATTGCAGTTTTCTCCAATGGAAGCTGATAGAATAGTTGATGAACCAACTTTAGCACAAGCAGGTGATTTTGATAGTTCTACTTTACCTTCTTTACCTTTAAAGAATCAATTAAAAAATAAAGTTGGTTCTTTAATGGATCAATTTGCAGAAAGTAAACTTGGTAAACTAACAAAATCAATGGGTGGTGTTGCTAATATAGCGTCTACGGGTTTGCAAATTTATAATATGTTGCAACAAAAAGATGCTTTAAAAGAAGCAAAAACAGGAATTGAAGGTGCAATGGGTGGATTGGATTCTTTAAGAGCAGATACGGTTTCATCAGAAGTAGAAGCTATTGAAAATTTAGAAAAAGAAATGAAATCAACCATTGGCAATAGAGCAACAACATTACGAGGGTCTTTAAAAAGTGGTTTAGATAAAATTCCAAGAAGTAATATACAAACAGGTAGTATTCAAGAAATGGCAGATAATGCTAGAAATACAATACAAAATGCTTTGGATGCTGTGGTAGACCAAGCAAAGAGTAGATTTGATTCAGGTCGAAGTTATGAAGACCAAAAAACAAGAGATGCTTTAGGAAGAATTGAAAGTACTCGAACTCAATTAGCAAGTGAATTAGATAAAATAGAACAAGCACGAAAACAATTACCAATTGATATGGCAATGAAAGGTATAGGTTTACTTGGGCCTCAAGGAAAAGCTGTATCTAGTTTATATGATATAGGTAAAGGATTTAGAACATAATATGGCAAATGCACTAGATAGAATGTTAGCAAATATAGGGGCAAGCAATATAAGAGAACAACAAAGAGAAGAAAGAATGTCTTCCAATATATTAGCACAAGCATTTCAAAGAGAAGATAGAAGGGTTACTCAAGCTACAAATGTGTTAGGGGAATTACAAAAACAAATAACAACTTTAAGTGACCCTAAAGAAGTTGATAAAATTACATCTGGTGCTAAATCTATTGCTAATCAAGTAGATAGCCCTGTAGTAGAAGCAATAATGAATGGACTTCAAAATACTGCAGATTTAAAGAAAAAAAACATTAATATAGAAAAAGCAAGTAATACATTAAAAAATAATTATGTACAACAAATAAAAAAAGCGGGTGGTAATGAAACAGAATTAGCTGAATTAATAACTATTGCATCAACTCTTCCAAATACTGAGTTAAGAGAAGATATAACAAAAAATATAAATGCTACTATAGAAGCTACGAAAAATTTAAAAACAGCGTATCAAACAGAAAATTTAAGCAAATCTTTTAAAGATTTAAGAGGAAAAATATCATCATACATAGTAAATAACGATAGAGAAGGTTTAAGAAATTATCTTGAAGATGACCCAACATTTTTATTGTATAACAGAGATAAAAAAATAGATGATGAAGAATTGGGAATAACTTTAAGTAATGTATCAGCATCTGTTTTTAAAGGTGATCAAAAAGAATTTGATCAACAATTAGCAACTACTTTGGGTGAGATAGCAAAACGTCAACCTACAAAAAAAGATACGTATAAAGGAGTACCAGACCTTGCATCTTTCGCTAATCAAAAAACAGATATTATAGACGATTTTTCAAAGTCTATGAGTGCAGAACTAAAACTTTTTAATAGTAAAGCAAAAGATGCATTAAAAATGGATGGATCTTCACCAACTTTTAAAAATTTAGTATCATTTGATGTTGGAGAATTAACAACCCCAGGTGCTGTTGAAAGACAATTAAAAAATGTAAGTGACCACATATTAGGTTTAATAGATGTTGGTAAATCTAAAAGTAATGTAGTAGTAAATATTATTCCTTCTATAAAAAAAGAATCAATTCATTGGGAAGACTATCAAACAGCAGACGATAAAATAAATAAAACAGACTATATAAAAATGACTGGTTCTGAAGATGGTTACACAGAAGGAATGACATGGGCTGATGAACAAGTTGTAAATGCAAGATATATTAATTTTAATGGTAGACAAATATTAAACCCTGAGTTTGTTAAAAAAATAATTACGGATATTACTGAACCAAAAGAAACTAAAAAAGATAATCCAAATTATGAGTCTGATTTACTAACTAAACAAAAAGGATTTGGTAAAGCTATGTTTGAAGCTCATTCTAGAGCAGATGAAGATAAAGATTCTCAAGGAACGAGAGATAAAACGGTAACTTATTTTGAAATGACAGATTATTTAATGAAAATAAGTGATTATTATGTACAACAAGTTTCACAAGCTAGTGAAATATTAAATATGAATAATGAAATTGACCAAACAAATGAAACTATAAATAATCTAAACACTCAATATAATTTTACTTCTGATGTATTTACTACTACTTTAGATAGCACACAAGCTCCTGTTGATACTACTACACAAAAATAATATATGTCACAAAAAATATTAAATCCTGAGCAATATGATGAATTGTGGAATAGAGATATTTTTACATATCCTAATAATGAAGTTCAACTATCTAATAGTTTTTTAATAAATCCTCAAACGCAAGAATATCCTGATAGTCCTCTGTATAATCATTTAGATAACAAATTAAAAAAATTAGGGTATGAAGGTTTTGATTATAAAGACAGAGAATATAGAAAAAATTTTACTATTGGAGATAATAGTCATGAAGATAAAAGATTTAATCTTTATAGAACACAAATAGCTGATATATTTAATTATTTGTCTGGTTCAGAAAACATTACTTCTATACATAAAAATCAAATTATTAATTCTACTGCTGAACATTTATTAGAACAAGAACAATTTATAGCACAAGGATTGCCTAAAGACATATCAAATGAACATAAAAAAGAAATAAATCAAGAATATACAAAACTTTTAACACATGAAAAGGGTTACTTTAATGCTACTAGAGAATCCATGCAAAAAGAAATAGATCGTCATGAACAAAATTCAAGCGATGGATTGTGGGCACAAGGATTCGACCAGTTTATGCAAAGCATAGGTACTGGATTTGATGTAACAGGGCAAACATTTGAAAATTATCTTACAAATCCTTTTATTCCTCTAGGTAAATACGGGAAGATACCTTTATCTGAAACAGCAGATATTGATTATTCAGATTTTTTTCAAAAAATCAGTGAAACAATTAATGAAGAAGGTGTAGAAACTAATTTGTCTGGTGTATATGGTTTAACTCCAGAACAATATAAAGCTGAATTTGGTGATGCAATACTAAGTCCAGCTACTTTTTTAAGAGATCCTAAATTTTTTATGAATCAAGTAATGAAAACACTTCTTTCAACTCCAACATCTATTGTAGGTGGTACTTTTAACACTATAGGTGGTGCATTAACATTAGGTACTGGTGGTGTAGGTGCACCTGTAGGTGTTCCTCTTATAGTAGCAGGAACAGGTATTTCGTCTGGTGGTGGTTTTTTAGCAGAAGGTGGTTCTACTACTGAAGAATTAGTTAATTTATTTTCTGATTTAAGAAATCAAGCTAAACAACAACGTGAAATGATAAATAATGGTCAGTCTAAAATGACTGAAGAAGAGTTTAAAAACAAATACACTGTTTATTCTGGTTTTAAAACAGAAAAACAAACAACTGCAGACAAGATTACAGACGATCAAATTGGTGAAATAGCGTATAATGTAGGTTTACAATACGGAACAATGTCAGCTTTAATAGAAGCTGTTTCTTCAGGTGCAGAAGCTGTAGGTGGTGGAGTTGCCGCAAACTCAATGAAAGGTATTCTTAAGTTATTTACAAAATCAAATGCAGGTAAAGTTGGGCAAAAAGCAACAGCTCATCATTGGTTTAAATTAATGATGCAAAGAATTCAAAAACAAAAAGGATTAAAAAAAGGTGCTGTTGCTTTAAGCACTTGGAGTATAAACGCAATACAAGAGGGTATTACAGAAGGTGTTCAAGAATCATTGAACATGAGTATGGTAAACAATTATATGCCCGAACATTTAAAAACATTAGATGATGCATTTAATAATAGAATTGATGAAGCCTTTAGAGCAGGTTTTGTAACAGGTGGAGTTATGAGAGTTGGTACAACTGCATTAGATGTAGGTGCTAGAGGTACTTTAAAAGCATTAGGATATAAAGATATAAATGAATCTATAATAGATAATATTATAGCTGAAAAAGCTGACAAACATTATAAGTTTTTAACAGATGATAATTTTGAAAAAGGTCTTACTGTAGATGAATTAGACACAATGGTTCGATTGAATTTATTTATGGGTAAAGACCCATACGAAAATGTAGATAAGTCTATATTAGAAAATTATGATACAAAAGAATTAGAAATGCGTGTTGTAGAAAGACAAAAAAAAGACGCAGAAATTGGTTTTTTTAAAGGAATAGATGGATCAGAAAAATTAACTAGCATTTTAAAAACAAAAGAAATGAAAAATGTTATGGATAAAATGCAAATAAGCATAACCGATATAATGAATAGCAAACTTGGTAATTATTTGCAGGGTTATAATCAATTAACACAACTTTTTGGAGAAAAAGATGCTAAAAGAATAATAAAAGAATATAATATGGATATAGGTCTTGATGACCAAACAGATGAAACAAACACTTATTCAGATGATATAAAAGACGTAGATACTATTGATGCTAATTATGATTCTGCAGATTTGGATTTTGATAATCAAATAAACGAAGTAAATGAAGAGCTTAAAGAACATTATGATGTATCAAAAGACAACAGAAAAAAAGATTTAGAAACTCAACGAAAAAATAATGCAAAAAATAAAGATAAACGACAAAATGTAAGACAACAATTACAAAATCCTGTTAATGAAGAAACTATACAAAAATTAGATGGTAAAAATGACCCTTCTATAATTTCAAAATTAAATATGACAGGGGTAGCACAAAAAAAATTAGGATTATTAAACGAAAAAGGAACAGTTTTTAATTTACAAGTATTAGAAAAAGGGAAAAAAATAAATCCTAAAACAAATCAACTTGAAACAGTATATATAACAAAATGGAGTCCCCAAACATTAGAATTAAATCCTGCAGATACTAATAAAAAAGAAAGATTTGAAATATTTGAATCCTCAATAGCTAAGGCAAATACAATAAATAAAGCTACTGGAAAACGGCAACCTTGGGTTAAGAAGACTGTTCAAAACATGGATGAAATTTTACAAACATCTAGAGCAATTGATATACAACAAGCAAAAGATAAAAGAAAAAAGAAAGTAAAAGAAAAAAAAGAAAAACCTATAACAAGAGATGAAATTAACCATGCTATGGATGTAGCATTAGGTTTAGAAAGTGAACATACACCTTCTAAAAAAGAAGTTTCTACAAAAAAACCTCCTCCTAAAAAAGAAGTTGCTCCTCCTAAAAAAGAAGATAAAATATCTAAAAAAGATAAAACATCTAAATTAATGGAAGGAGTAACTGGTGTTCGAGGAAAACCTCCTAAAACTATAGATGATGTTGAACCTGTTAAAACTAAAGATGATGTCGAACCTAAAGTTGTTAGTGATGAGCCTCAACAAAAACTATTTAATAAATTTATTAATGACTTTAATAATTCAAAATTTCAATTTGATAATAATGGACAATTAACTGCAAATAGTAAAAAAATATTAAAAAATTTACAAAAAATATATAATGATTTTGGTAAAAAAAATGTTGATACAAAGTATTCAACTATGTATCAAAACCACAAAGAAATAGTGGGTTTTATACAAAACATGTTAAATATAAATGTTATTCCAAAAGATTCTACTTTTAAAGGAAGAAAAAGTTATTTTTTAAGAAAAGAATTATTTCCTATGTTAGCAAATATAGGAAATACTCTTAGTAAATTAAAAATAGAAGATGGGGGAGGTGAAGTAACATTACAAATTTCTAATAAAAAAGGAATAGAAGAACAAGGCGAATCTTCAGGAGTATATTTTAATTTTGAAAACAAAATAGAAATTTTTTTAGGAAGTTTATTTGATAATCAACAAAGTTTTGCAGATAGTATACACAATTTACAAGAAACTCTTGTTCACGAATATATTCATTATATTACAAGTGCAAGTTTACAAAATCCTGAAATACAAAATACAAAAGAATACAAAGATGTAATTAAATTGTATAAAAAAACAAAAGAATTTTGGAATAAAACAAAAAATAATTTAAAGAAAAAAGATACAATTTTACATAGAAGACTTTCTAATGCTTTAGAAGATGATACACCAATAGAATTTTTTACTTATTTTTTTACAGATACTACAGTACAAGCTTATTTTTCAAAACAAATATTGCCAGATAGTGAAGTTAGTTTATTTCAACAAATTAAAGATTTCTTTTATAATTTATTTTTAAAAATTGGAAAATTGTTTGACAAAACTAACAAATTTCAGTCAATGATTGAAGATCAAAAATTTGATAATAAATTTAGAAAAAGTATGTTATATCAAATGTTTGGAACTATGAATAATTATGTAGATAAAATAACTGATTATTATGAAAATAAATTAATTTTATATGATCAACAATCTATATCACAAAATATAATATCCAATGCAGTTAGCATGTTAGCTAATGATTTTAATGTAGACTATACTACACAACCTAATGAATTGTATAGATTAAATCTTGGTATAAATAGGGGTAGGCGTGATATTGAAAAAACAAATAGAATATTTGAAAATGCGTGGATGCATTTGGTAAATAGTACAATGATTTCAAGAGATTATTTTCCTGCATTTGCAGAACATTTTAGTAAAGATTTAATAAACCCAGACCTTAAAAAATCATTTGATGAATGGAGTAGTACATATAATTATAAAGCAGATAAAAATTATTCTGTTATTGAAGACAATAAAGATAAAATTGATGAATTAACAAATAATATATTTGGTGTATCAGCACATGATGAATTAGAACTTGCAACATCTTCTTTTGTAGAATACATAAAAGAAGGTATTGGTTATAGTGAAAATTTAGAAGCTTTAGAAGCAGGTATTGGAGACAACCCTGTTCATATACAAAATGCTTTTTTAAATGAATTTGGAATTATACAATCGAACGTTCTTGCTTTAAGATTAAAAGATACTGTTGAAAATAGTAAATCTTTTGAAGATTTTGTTTCTACTATTTCATCTAAAAAATTTATACAAGAAAATAATTTTAGAATAAATCGCACAGGAACAATTGAAGATATTATAACTAAAAATAAATTTTCAAAAACTGTTGCATTAAGATATTGGTTGTCTAATAAACCAGAGAATAAAAAAATTATACATTCACCAGAACATAAAGAAAATGTTGCAAATATAATAGTTTATAAAAAATTCAAAGAATATCAAATTATTCTAAAAGATAAAAATGAAAAAGATAATAAATTAAAAATATTTAAATATAAAGTATTACCCGCATTTGAAAAAAAACGTTTAGTAGAAAAATTAGGTATATTTAAATCAGATGAACTGGTTTATTTAAGTGATGCTGATATTTTTCATTTAGTTAAAGACAAAGACAGACGAAATCAATTTGGAGAACCTATATTTTATACGGATAGTTATTCTTTAGATTTAAGTGATTATAAAAATGGAGTATATAAATCTTTTTTTCAAAATAATTTAATTCCTATTGCAAATCTTGGTGATTCTCAAATGCAAGTTTTATTTAATTTAAATTCTGTTGAAGGTAAAAGATTGCAAGAAATAGTAAATAGCAATTCAACTAAAACTTATTGGGAAGATGAAGCTATTTATAATGAAGCTGAAGGTAGTAAAGGTGCAAATACTTTAAATAGTTATTTACTAAATGATAAAAGAGATTATTACACAACAAAAGAAGGTCTAAAAGAAATTCAAAATTTAACAGGAATAAATCAACAAAATTTGCCTTCAGCATTTAGAAGATTATTATTATTTAATATAGTAAGGCATGAAACATATAAAAAAATATTTGGTGAAAATTATTATGAACTAGATTCTAATAAAATATTTCAACGTTTAAAAATACCATTTACTCCAAGCACTACAAATAGTTCAATGCCAACCAGAAAAGTAATGGTGTTTAATCCTGTTACCACAAATGATTCTAAAGTGCAATTACATATTATTAATAAAGCAAATCAAACAAGAAAAATAGATTTAATAAAAACAATAGATGGTAAAGAACAATATGTATTAGATGGAATGAGTTTAACATCAGACAAAGTATTTAAATTAGATTATCCTAAATATTTAGCTACTCAAACTAGAGCTAATAGAGCAAAAACAGCATGGTATCATAAAGACGAAAAAGGTGTTATTGCAATCAAACATGAAGAAATGAGTCCTATTTTATTAGATAGTGATAAAGAAGGTCAATTTGTAGAAGTTAATAAAGATGGAACAAAAACTATTATTGCAACTTATAAAAGAGATTTAAATGGTTATGTAAATCTTTATGATGCTGAGGGTAATTATTTTGATATGTTAAATACTCCAGATGAAACAAAAATACAAACAGGCGAATACAACAAAACAAATCAAATCCTTGAATTGCCAGGAAGTAGTGTTGGTTTAATTCATAATCCTTATGATAAAACAAAAACAAAAGGAAAGTTTTCTCCACAACGAAGTAATTTTATTACTGATCCAAAAATTATAAAAGCATTAAACGATTTATTTAACGACCAAGATAAATCAAGAACTCAATCAGCTTATAATCAAATACAACGTTTGAAAAAACTTGTAAACAATCCTAAGGAACTAGATAAATTTATTTTAGAACATTTTGCAATGTTTATAGGTGGGTATGAAAGTGAAATGAGAGCAAACGCTGAACTTGGTGCAGGGTTTCATCCTTCTCAATTAGCAAATGCAAAACTATTAATTAAAAATGAAATATTTGATAGAATAGGAGCTTTTGAAACCTATGGTACGTATTTGCATTTTAGAATGGATACTATTGGAAATCCAAATAATGAAGGTAAACCATTAACCGATGATGAAGTTGTAATGCCATATGACCATCAGTTTATTGAAAATATTAAAAAAATGATTAATGTAAAATATGCTACTAAAAAACAATTAAATGATTGGTTAAAAAGAAATGAAGTATATGTAATGGGTATTAGAAGTCCAGTTGGAAGAAAAACAAATACTCGTATTATGAGAGTTGTAGCAGTAGAAGATATAGGAGATACTTTTATTGTATCACATGATGTTGTAAAGTCTGTTTTTGAAGGAGATGGTGATGGCGATACTGCTTCTATTGTTTTATTAGATAATAAAATAAAAAAATTATCAAGATTATTTAAAAAAGAACAAGATGATTTTGGCGATGTAAAAGATTTAGGCTTAGGGTTAGAAGAAAATTTACCTACGTTAAATATTGGTAATATAGATCAATTTCTTCAAATCTATGATAATATAAAAGTAGGTAAAAAAGCATTAGGTGGAATTGCAAATTTCTTAAAACATATAGGTATGTTAAATACTTGGTTTGAATCTATTGAGGCATATGCTCCTGAAAAAACAATTCTTGATGGTCAACAATTAAAAGAAGATACTTTTGTTAATTTAAGATTGCGTGATTTAAATGAAGTTGTTTATAACGAAGAAATGCGAGAAAATATAAAATTAGAATTAATGGGAAGTAAATATTTACAAGCCTCTGTAGACCATATAAAATTAGGTTTATTAAATGATTGGCAATGGGAAGAAAAAGGATTAAAAAAATTAATGAGTTATTATTTTGTTGGGCCTGGTGATACTTCTATAGAGTTAAGTTCCGACCAATTTGCTTTATTAAAATATTTATTAATAAAACCAATGAATGATATTTCTAGTTTGCAAAAAGGTAGAGATGTTGAAACAAGAAGCAATTTAACTTTTGATGATTATTTTGAGTATAGTGCAAGAGTTCAAGAACATATAGAAAATAGATTAGTTGAAAAAAATGAGGAAGGAGTTCCTGTAGAAACAAAAGGAACAAAAAGCCCTAGAATTTTTTCTTTAAAAGGAAAAAAAGGAGTTCAAAATTTATATGAAAACATAGCAGTTACTTATGATAATTTGTTATCAAAAGAAGGAATTACACAAACTGCTTTTAATCTTGGATTTGAACAACAAAGGTTTATTCACAGAGAAGGTATAAACAATGTAGCAGATAAAATATTACAAAACATTGTAGACCAATATTTACAAGATGAAAATAAAACAACTAAAGATATTCGAGCAGGAGAAATTGAAAATTATTTAAGAAATGCAGGTATTTTAGCACAACAATTATCTAGTCGATTAGAACGATGGACTTCAACAAGAAATTCAAAATTTAGAAAAAAATCAGAGTCAAATATTAATCAACAAATGTGGAATACAGACCCTGAATTAAATAAGATATATCAAGAGTTTATTGAACAAACTGCTGATTTATCTAAATCACAAAGAATGTATATGACTTACAAATATCTAAGCGATAGTGTTAACGAACAATATGGAAAAACAAAAGATGCTATAAATATTATACCTCCTTCAAGAGAAAATGTAGATGCAATTTTAGATCCTTCTGTATTGCGTTTATATTATACTTCTTGGAATGATTTGTTTTTAAAAATTATAAACGCAGAAGGAAAAGAATTAGCAAAAATTTTTGAACCAAAAAATAAATTTGCAAAAATTGCAATTAAAGCTGAAAAAAGGCTAATGCAAGCAATTAAAGATAAAGGTTGTATTGTATAATGAGTAGAAATGCATGTAAAGAATCAAAAGAAAATGTAATAGATATTTTAGCTTCAGATGCAAATCGTGAACACGATGTTAATTCGGATGTTAATATTAAAATAATGAAAGACCCAAAGAATCAAGATTTGTCTTCGATATCAAATAACACAAATGATAATAAAATTATATTTAAAATAAGTAAAATTTGGAATTCAGTATTAAGTTCAAATAGAAATACGGATGTAATTACAGAACAAGAGATTTTAAAAGAAATAAAAAAACAAGGAATTTCAGAAAAAAATAATATAGAAAAATCACAACTTTTAATTCGTATTATATCAACTTTAGAAGCAAATCCTGTATTAAAACCATGGTTTCATATTATAGCAAGAGACATAATATTAAAAAATAGAGAATTTTTAATATTAGAAGGAAATCAAAATTATATTGAAAAAAATTCAGCAGGAGAAGATAGAGTTAATTTGTTTGCACTTAGGGGAGAATCTTTAAAATTACTTGGTTTAGAATTAGAAAATATGCTTAAAAAAGCAGAAGAAGGTTTTGACTTAGGTATAGGAGAAGGTTTTATTGGTAATGTTAGATATCAATATATGACTGCACAAAAAGTAGCTTCTAGAATTGGAAATGAAAATTTTCAAGAATTTTTTGAAACAATAACTTATGCTAGTTCTGATGCAAATAAATTAGAAACCAAACATTCAACAGAAGGTATACCAAATCAAAAAAAAGAACGTAAAATAAAAAATTTTACAACTGGTTCTAAAACGCCAATAATAAATAATATTAATGATATAGGTATTAACGACGTTATAAATAGATTAATTCCAGAAGAATTTTTAAATACATTTAACAAATATTTTGAAGACGAAGATACGCTTACTCAAATTATTTATATGTATTTACAAAATCGTATTAAAATAAGTGTAAAAACTGGAGAATTTTTTATAAAAAGAGGTAAGAAAAAAGTTGGCACTTATGCAGATGGAACTTCAAAATTTGCATATGCAAGTACAGCTCCTATATTAATGTATAAAAAAAATATTGTTCATCCAGAAGATTTGAAAAGAATAGAAGTAAAAGGTAAAGATGGAAAAATAAAAAAAATTAGATCAAACGAATTAAAAAGTGGTGGTGTAGCTACACCTTTGGTAATGAATACATTAGATTTTGAAAAATTTTTAGAAATTAAATCTAATATTGCACAAAATTTAGAATCATTTGGTAGAGCAGTTATAAAAATGTCAGAACAATTATCTAAAGAACATAAACGTTTAATAGAACAAACTCAAAATTTAGACCCTGCAATACAAAATCAAATTTCTGAAATATTTAAACTTTATACTAATAATAGTCCTGAATTTCAAGATGTAGATGAATTTTATGTAGATAAAAAGGGTATTGATACGGTAAGATTAAAAGAAACAGTAGACCAAATGGGTGATATTAAATATTTTCCTACTATATATGATTCTGCTATAAGAAAAAAACATTTGAGTGAAGCTTTAGTTACTTTACCCGATCAAATTGATGCGTTAATAACTCGGCTTGATGCAGTTGATTTAAAAAATCAACCAAAACGAAGAATGTTGCAATTAGAAATAGACGAAAAAACAGAATCATTAGATGCAATTAAAAAAATTATAGATGATTTTGATGATGATGGGATACATCATGGTCAAGCTGACCCTATATATGGATTAAATTATTTAAAGAATTTTAAATCAATAAGACATTTTATACCTATAGAAGAGTCACGTTTAGATAATTTTGTAATACGAGATTATATGAATACAACTGCAGAAACATTGTATCGTAATAAAGTTGCTCTTTCTCTTTTAAAATTATTTATTGAAAATCCAAAAGAAGTACCTCAAGCAAAACAATACGCTTTAAATTTATTTAGAACTAAATATAATTCTATTGATGCTGAAGCTACTTTTCTTGGACTTCGTTTTACAGATAAAATAGTAGCTGATGTTTTTAATAAAACAATTCCTTTTTACAATTTAACCCCAGAAAAACTTAGACGATTTTTGGGTAATATAAATAAAGGGTATTATTCTAATTTGTTAATTCACCCTTCTGATGGATTAGTAAATTTAAGTTCTCATATACAAGATATAACTGCAAGTGGATTAGATATTGCAAAAGATGCAATGTTTGAATATAGTAGAAAACCTGAGTATTGGAATAAATTAGCAGAAAAAGCAGGAATTACATCTTATGTTAAATTTATTGAAGGTTATATAAGTGAAGAATTAAGAGCTTATGAAATACATTCTAATAAAAAAGTTACAAAAGAAATGAAAGCACAAATTAAAGAATTACAAATTCAATTAAAAAGTTTAAGAAAGAAAAAATTAGAAAAAAAAGAAGTTAAGAGAAGAATTAAAATACTTAAAATGACATTAAAAGGAATTAAAAAAACATTTCCAAATGGTTTATCAAGAATATTAACTAGAGCATCTAATTATGCAATTACTCATAGAGCACAAACAGAAAAAACAGATAGTAGAGTTATGGCTTTATTAGATCAATATAAAATTGTACCATCTATTCAAGATACAGAACAAATTTTAAGAGTAATATCATATATTATTGGATATCAAAAAGCAGGTAAAATGTCTGACGCATATACTGATGAACAAAAATCGCTTTTAGGTAGAAGATATGTAAATCTAGTACAATTTTCTTTAGAACCAATGGCGGCGGGACAAGGTTTTGGAAATGTTACAGGAAGATTTTTAAATGCATTAAAAAACTGGTGGCAACAAAAGTTTGCGTCAGATTTAAAAATTACTATACAAGGTATAAATTCTAGATTTAGATATGATGAAATTTTAGTAGATAAGAAAAGTAAAAAAATTCGATTTTTAAAAAATACTCTTGCAACTATGTATAGTAATATAATGACAAATAAAACAAATCCTATGTTATGGGGTTTAGGAACATTAACTACAACTTTTGCAGGTGCACCATTTTGGGCAATATTAGGTACAGTAGGTATGACTGCTTATGGTTTTAAAAAAACATTTATGCCAACTAAACAACAAATTAAAAATGAAAGAGTTGAGGGATATATAAATCCTTCTAGATTTGCACAACAGCAATTTTTTAGTATTCATGCTGTTGCTAGTACATTTTTTCCTTTAGCAATTTGGGGTAATTTTTTAACAAACCCTATTTTCAGAAGTATTAAATGGATGTTAGGTCGAAGTAATATGTCAAAATCAAGTCAAGGATTAGTATCTCCTTTATATTCTACTATTGTAACATCTATTGCAACTCTATCATGGTTTGTATCACAAGCATTTAAAAATTATTATGATGAAGAAGAAGACGAAGAAGAAACAATTAAAAAAATGCATAATATGATTAGGCTTGGAACTGGAGTTGGTGGTTCTGACGTTTCTATTGTTATTATGAGTGAATTAGGAAAAGCATTAAAAGCTTTAGATGATTCTGAGAATATTAAAGGTTCTAAAAAAAATCCCTATTCTAACTTAAGTGTTTTTCAAGGAGTTGGTGGTTTAGCTAAAAGAGGTTATGAGACTGCTACAGGAGATAAATTGTTTATAGATAAGCGTGATATTGATTATATAAGTCCATTAAGAATACAACAACAAAAAAATTTAAAAAATTTAAAATAATTTTATTAAACTTGGCTTAATGCCAAGCAGAATACAACATTGGAATTTTAAATGGAATATGTATTATTATAGGCTTCGCACTAAAAATAATAATTCTTATAAAGAAATAATGATTCCATTAAAAGTTGATATGTCTTTATCAACTATTCAACAACATAATCAAGCAGAAAAAAGAGCATTAAAAGTACATCAACAAAGAAAAAATTTATTAAATGGTGTTATAGATAAAACATATTTTGAATGGATCAATGAAGATAAAGTGAGTAAAGTAAGAACAATTACTTTAAAAAATGCAATTGATTATTATATGGATTATAAAACAACAGAAAATGCATCTAAAGAAACTATTCGAGGTTATACAATTATTTTAGGCAGACTTTTAGATTGCTTAGGTAAAAACAAAAATTTTGAAAGTATTTCACATAAAGATGTTTTACGATTTAGAAAATATGTAAATAAAAAAAATTCTGAATACTTTACATATAATAGTATTAGATATTTTAAATATTTAGTTGATTTTATTTATACTGAAAAAGTTAAAGATTGGAATTTAAATCTTAATAATAAACCAAATATAAAACTACCACCTAAACCTGATAAAGAACCAATGTATTTTTCAGAACCAGTATTAGAAAAAATATTGCAATGTGATTTTAATGAATTTGTAGGTTTTAAAAAAACTCGTGATGATGCAAACTATTTAAAACAAGTTATAAAATTTTATGTTGAAACTGGATGTAGATTAAAAGAACCTTTTTATGCTAATATTATTCCATTAAATAAAAACTATTTGATGAAAATACCAATGGAAGAAACAAAAAGAAAACAAACATTCAGAGAGTTCATTATAAATCAAGAACAAAAAGATTTTTTAATTGATTTTCAAAAGAAAGCAAAAGATAAAAAATATCATATCGTTAAGTTTAATGATCGTAGTAAAATATCAAAAGGATTTAAACAAGCAGTAAAAAAAGTTTTAGGTGATGAAAGTAATTTGCGTTTTCATAATTTAAGAGATACATTTGCAGTGCGAAAATATTTTGAAACTGGAGATATTCATTTAGTATCAAGATTATTAGGTCATACTAATACTAATACAACTGATGGTTATACTAAATTTCATATATCCCAATTAGAAACAGATTTTCCAAGTGTTAAAAAATCAGGTTTTTTCCCCAAAATTTGACTAGGTGGGGGGTAAAAAGTGGGGGGTAAAGGTATTTTAACATTTTTTAATTATTTAGTTTTTTGATAAAAAGATTGACGACAAAAGATGCGATGCCCGGGTGGTGGAATTGGTAGACACTGTGGACTTAAAATCTAAAAACACCATATTCGATAATTTTAATTAAATATATTTTCAGAGGGGACTTAAGAGTTTTATTGGGGTCTTTTGAGTTTTGTTGTTAAAAAAGTGGGGGGTAAATGGTGGGGGGTAGATATTTAAGATTGCACAATATTGCATTTTTAAAACTTTTGCTTTATAATAGTATATTAGTAAGTTAACTTTATAACAAGATTTGTTACAAAAACGTTACAAAACAAGAATTTAGGATCACATCCTAAATACACATGCTTCCTTTTGGAAGTGTCTGTTGCTAGGTTTGCACAAAAAAAGAATCGAGCAAGCGTCGTCCATGAAACTTACTCGATTCTGTGCAACCGTTCCTAGAATCCACCGAGAAATTAATTCCTCTTTTTTATACCTCCAACAAAAGTTGTTTTTTAGCTATAAAATAATAGATATTTGCATAAAAATGTATAAAATTGTATATTATGATTAAGCAACAACACAAAAAAAGGGGGGTATAATGACCAATATTACTTTTAATAGGTTATTAGAACGTTTGACTAATATAGGTGAAACAACTACTCAACAAAATATAGCTAATTTTTTTTCTGTTACACAAGCAACAGTTTCACGTTGGAAAAAAAATAATTCTTTACCGTCTAAATATTATAATATTTTAAAAGACGAAGAAGTAAAAAAACCAAATCAAAACACAACTGCAGATTTAATTAAACAAATTGTTAGGTTAACAGAAGAAAATAAAGAATTAAAATCTCAACTTAATTCGCCGCAAAGTAAAATTGCAAGTGCATTTAAAGAAATGTATAGCAACCATCATAGTGTATGTCAAGTTTCATTTAAATTGACTGGTATGGGTAAGTTACATAGAAGAATGGATTGGGTGGAAGGTAAAGAGGAGTGTTCTCAATATTTGGGGTATACTGTGAAAGAATTAGAAGACCATTATTGGCATATTGGTAAATGGTATAATATGAATACACATCCAATAGAAAATCTTATACAAAAAAGTTCTATTAATGCGTTTAGAAAAGCAGGTTTAATTATAGCTGATATGTTTTATTTGATAAAATCTAGTCAACAAAGCAAACCATTTGAATTAATACAAGATGTTGTGTATATACATAAAAATGGTCATAATGTTCCTACGCAATTAGCAGGAAAATTTAGTTTTTTACCAAACATGAAAGTTGTTATAAAAACTACTTTTTTAACTAAACCTAACGATACTGAACAACAGATTCGACAAATAAGAAATTTTAGAAAAATATTGAATAAACATAAATAAATTAAACAGAGTTTGTATATGCTAGATCTGTTTCTAATTTGTTAATTTCTTGTTCTAACATTATAATTTCTTTTTGCAATTCTATAATTTTTTGTTTGTCTTTTACATAATCATGTATATCTGTAATTACCAAATAAGGTTTGTTGTTGGCTTTTACAACTTGTATGTCAACAATCGGTATATTTGGAATAACATAAGATGCAATTTGTTTTCTTCCTTTGCTTTGAATTTTTAAATCTATTTCAGGAATATAACAATCGACCTCTTCGTGAAGTCCTAATGATTGACCATTAGAACCCCATGCTCTTTTTGCTTCTGTAAAACCATATTCTTTAAATATATCTACGATTTCACGTTCAATTCTATTGCCTTTTACTTTACTTGGATGACTCATTTCTTTCCTCCTCGTTTATTTCTCTTTCTGTATCTGGATGATATTCTTCATCATCTTCTAGAGGTTTATGCCAGAATACAATATCGTTTTCTAAATCATAATTATTGCTATTAAGTTCTTCTTGTGTATAGCTTTTTTTGTAACCCCAGTTTGTATGCCCATATTCTTTTTGACAATACTTGTCTATAAATTCTGATAAGTCCATATTTTTTCTCTCTTTCTTTAATTGTAATGTTTTGGCAATATTGCCTATCATTTCCCAATGATCTGTTTTTTTAAACCTCATCATATATTTTTTGTTCATTTTGTTTTAAACATTCGTAATGAACAACTATTGCTCCATCTTTAAAACAATGTTGATTTTTATGTAATATTTTTGAATAAACACTTTTATCTACATCCCATGTAAAATCGCTAGCTTTTATATATTCCTCTATAGATATCATTTCATTACATCTATCACATTCTATTGCACTACAATCGAGACATAAATAACCAATACGATAATGATTTTTTTCAAAGATTTTTTTTCCTTCAAACCAACTTTCAGAATCACAGTGTGTAGGAATTCTGTTTACAAATAATCCTGAGCCAAGTGATGTGTCTCTATTACATCTAACACAATGATTACCTATATCTTCTTCTTTTGTATACATTGTTATCTAACTCCTTGTAAAATGTATTCATCTAACCATTCAGATTTATAATATATTCTACGTTTTCCTGGCCTACTGAATTTTAGTTTGCCAAGATCTCTTGCTTTTTTTAATGTTTTTCTATCGCAATTCAAGTATTTACACGCATCTTCTTCAAACATCCATTTTTGATTATTAATATCATTTGTTTGAATAAATTGCTTTGCTTCTTTTGTTCTCATCTGTTGCCTCCTAGATGTTTATTTTTTTATTGTTTTATTATCTTCAATCCAATCAATACCAAGGGATTGCAAAATATGAATAAGTTCTGGATATAAAGTTTCTGGTTTTTGTTTCCATTTTCGCATTAATGCTTTCGCCATGCGTTCATAGATTTTTAATTTTTCGTCCATATTATGCTCCCTAAGTATTAAAGATTATTTTAAGTCATTTAAACTATCACCAACCATTTTATATGATTTAGAAATATATTTTTCTGGTGACATTTTTTCTTCTTTTTCTACAATTTGAAATTTGGGTTGTACTTTAATAGTTGTAATGTCACACATATATTCATTACCCATAAATATTTGCATGTTTTTTGATTTCAAAAATCTTTCTAAATCAAAATCACTATATGTTGATGATACTGTAATATTGTATACTTTTTCTATACTCATTTTTCTTTCCTTTCTTCATATTGAATTAATAATTCGATGTTTCTTTTGGCTTTTTGTAAGTCAAGTTTTTGTTGTTTTGGATTTGCATGTTTGTGTTTCCAACGAGTTAAATATTTAATAGCATTGCCTTCTAAATATCCTAATTTGTGGGAATGCACAAACTCTGCAACTTCAATACCTTTGGTATAATATTTTGGATTTACATCATCGCTCATCGTAAACCTCTACGATATCAAACAGATCTATAAATTTTCGTTTGACATTAGCATCTTGATGGTATGTGTAGATATGATATTTACAACCTTCTTGTAATACTTTTTTAGGTATCTCTCTTTTTTTGTGTTTGTATTTTTCAAACCACATACAATATGTATTCAATGTATTTCCTTCCGTATTATGATATTTGCAATTCCAACAAGTATGAGTAGGTGATTGTATATTATTCAACATAAGGTATTTGTAGGGTTAATATTTCCTCGACTAAGAAATATTAATAGATAAAAACAATCACCACTCATTATTTAAATGTTCCTTTCTGTATTTGAAACATTGCTCTTTTAAAATCTTTAGGTTCTTCTTTGATAACAATATTTTCTGCTATCTGTTTAGTGTATTCTAAAGAGTTTATATCTTCATGAAATCTGACTCTATCGCCATTAAAACCAATTGTAAACATTCCACTTGTACCATAACGTACTTTAGATGCAACTATTTGTGATTTATGTTTACCAAGTTCACTTTTGTTGTAATGAACTTTATAATCATAATAGACAAATAATACATTCTCAGCTACTTGCTCAATTGAAGAGCCTTCAGCTAAATCACTCATTTTTGGAATAGGGTCTATACGGGTTTCTATGTTACGATT
>CENY01036512.1_pt1 | contig 42158 bp, 37 predicted proteins | sample 356181 | NCBI WGS metagenome assembly CENY01 (sample SAMEA2619840, study PRJEB7988) | marine metagenome | isolation source: saline water (ENVO:00002010), including
ATCATAGGGATGAAGACAAGTTCTCTCGGCATCCCTCGCATTTGAAGGTGAGTCTGAATTATTTGGTCGAAACGCTCTTTTCGAACTAGGAGATCTGCGAACTTGTTGCTTTGGACACCCCGATAGAGGTTCAGCCACTTCTCGACTCGCGGATTGTCCGGCAGTCTAATTGAGTTCCAGTGGTCTTTTCCAGCAGGAAAGTCTTCGAGCGTGAGTATCTGTGGATCCAACGAGGAAGCTCTTGGATCATCCCCATGACACCCTGCGGAACCTACGAGGGCAATGAGGAGAGCTACTCCCATCTCATAGAACGAGAAACCGGAATTCTTGAGCTTCTTCGGGGACACAGACCTCGAATCCCCTATGTCGACACGAGCACCGGGCTCGGGAACGGCAACAGTAGACAAGGTTTACCTCCTTCTCTCGTCGCTCCGACGTCAGGTAAGTATAGCTTATTTTCATGTTTTGGGTAAACAATCAAGAACACAAAGCGGTTTTCCACTGAATGTCTGAATCGCCTAGACATGAAAAAAAAGGTCCGACGTGAGAACTTCCGTTCTCCGTCGGACCCGTTGGACTGAGAGGAGTTTACTCGGACGCGTAGACCGAAACGACGTTACGAGCTCGCATACGTTCGAACGTCACAACTCCATCAATCAGAGCAAAAAGCGTGTCATCTTTACCCCGCCCCACGTTACGACCGGGATGGAACTTTGTTCCTCGCTGACGCACTATGATGCTCCCCGCGTTGATCGGTTGTCCACCAGCGCGCTTGATACCAAGACGATTTGGGTTGCTGTCTCGACCGTTACGACTGGAGCCTACACCCTTCTTGTGTGCCATGACGCTAACCCTTTATCTGAAAGCGGTCGGGCGCTGCTCAGACGAGCGCAACCTCTTCGACCCGAATCTCAGTGAAGTCCTGTCGGTGCCCCTGTTTTTTTCGGTAGCCCTTCCGACGCTTTCTTTTGAACACGATGATCTTGTCACCCCGACCATGCCTGATCACCTCGGCCTTCACTGACGCACCGTCGACGGTAGGCGTACCCACTTTGACGTTCTCCTCACCATCACCAGTAACGAGAACATGATCGAAGGTAACTGAATCCCCGGGCTCGGCTTCGAGGGTAGGGATACGCAGACGGGCTCCGGTCTCAGCCCGGAACTGCTTGCCGCCTGTCTCAAAAACTGCATACATATCGTGATCCCGAGGTGGAATCGGTATTGATCTAGAGCCCGTAAATGTCGAAAAGCCCCCTAGCGCGGTCAAGGGACAAGAACGTGCTTACGCGGCATACTTCTCCGTAACATCTGTCTCAGCTGGTCCAGATAGCAGCCGGAATTCATCAAGCTGCATCAAAGGATCGTCCCGGAGCCTCAACTTAAGCTGCGTTCGGCCCGCAAGCCGCCTCAAGAAACCAGGCTCCTCTTCTATAACACGCAAGGCAACTTCCGGATGCACTCGCACCACAAGACTCTTTTCTTCCTTCGAAGCCGCCGCTCGCTTTAGTGTCCGCTCGATCTGCCTCACCACGCTAGCTGGCGTATACACCCGTCCGATGCCCCCACACGACTTGCATATCGAAGTAAGCGAATTAAAAACCGAAGGACGGACCCTCTGACGAGTCATTTCGACAAGACCGAGACTTGATACTTCGAAGGCCTTTGTTCGAGCTCTATCTCGGCCCAAGTGAGATCGAAGCTCTCGAAGCACTTTGGCTCGATTCTCCTGCATGTCCATGTCGATAAAATCCACTACAATGATGCCCCCTACATCTCGCAGGCGCAGTTGCTTCGCTATCTCTCTTGCCGCCTCAAGATTGGTTTTCAGAATTGTCTGCTCAGGATCTCTCTTACCCTTTCCAGTGAAGCGTCCGGTGTTCACGTCGATTGAAACCAGCGCCTCGGTGGGTTCTATGACCAGACTCCCACCTGACTTAAGCGGGACATTTCTTCTAAAAGCCCTCTGAATCTCCTCCTCGACTCCGAATTCATCGAACAGAGACGTCGGCCCACTATGGAGGTGCACCCGGTCAAGAAGATCTGGATCGACGGACTTGACGTAGTCACTGATCTCTTCGTAAGCCTGCTTTGAGTCTACACGGAGCGCCTCAAACTTGCCGCTGAAAAGATCTCGTATAACTCCACTGATCAGGGTCGCTTCACGATGCACCGGCGAGGGCGCCGAAAGCGCTTCGGCATCTCTACTGATTTTCTGCCAGCGCTCGTGGAGCCGAAGAAACTCTTTCTCGAGTTTAATGGGAGTAACCTCTTCGCCAACCGTACGAACGATCAATCCGCCACTTTTCTTTGGCAGGACCTTCTGAGCCATTTTTCGGAGCTTGGCACGCTGATTGCGACCCTCAATCTTCCGACTTATACCCACGCGCGATGCATATGGCATGTAAACGAGAAAGCGCCCAGGTAAAGAAATATCAGCGGTAAGTCTAGGACCCTTGGTGCTGATCGCCTCCTTGGTGACCTGAACAAGAATTGTCTGACCCTTCTTTAAGTGATCCTGAATCGGAGGCAGATGGCGCCTGCCACGCCCTCCTCCCGCTCGCTCGTTTCCTTCACCTCTACCCCTGCGTCGACCACTTTCTTGTGGCTTATTGGATTCGGTGTCCGAGTTTCTGCCACCTGTAGTGTCGTCGTGGTGCTCCTCTCGACGGGCGGCGGGGATGTTGATGTCCGAAACATGCAGGAACCCCGCCTTACCAGTCCCTATATCCACGAAAGCGGCCTGGATGCCAGGAAGAACAGCTTCGACCTTGCCCAAGAAAATGTCGCCGAGGACTCTATTCTGATCCGGGCGGTCGAACATCACCTCAGCGAGTCGTTTGTCTTCACGGAGTGCTACCCACGACTCCTGTGGGTTCGAGCTCACGAGAATTTCTCTCTTCAAGTTTTTCTCCAGTTTGCGATGTCGGTTCCGATTGACCCCTGCGGGGCCTCCGGGCGACCCAGAACTGCTCATCGCGAGCTGCGACTAGAGCAGTTTCGGCGACCACCGGAGTCTCGACAGATCCGGGCTCAGTGGAGAGGCGTTCCCAAGACGAATGTCGTGGTCACCCCGCTCCCAACTGAATCGGACCGACTTTTATTTAGGACCTGACTAGCTGACTAACTGACTTAATCCTCCCCGATCTCAAGTTTGTACTTTAGCAGAACTACTTCAATGTATGCTTAATGATATCTCCGAAGAGCCTACACGATGCTACCTACATCCCTGTATTAATTTTGCTCAAATGACGCATGGCCGTTGTGATCCTCTTCCCTCTCGCGCAGATCGTATCCCGGCACAAACCTTAAAACCATTCCTAGCACGAGCACCATAATCGCTGCACCAATCACCCAGCGCTCATCAAAGTAGATGCCGACCAGACTCAGCACAGCGGCTACACTAAAAAGACGGATCTTCCATTCAAGCCACGAATGGTCTCTACTAGACCGACTCGAGAGAAACGCCATCAGCAGACGTGCGACTCTGATGAACAATTACGCATGACATCGGAAATCATACTCGTGTGGACTCTCGTATCTAGTGGAGCAAAATGACTATGTTCCCCAACACGATCATACCATGTCTAGCGGGATCTGAAAGGGTCCTGTGTGGGGACCTTTATTGTTAAGCGCTGCCCTCAAGAGCAGGCCAATCGATGAACGAATTTCCTCAGGCAGAACTATCTCATCGACGAATCCTCTAGCAGCTGCAAAGCGCGCGTCCAGCTGACGATCATATTCCTTGCGCACCTTTTCAATCTCCGTCATCAGCTGATCATCCGGAACCCGATCCTCGGCTTTTAGGTCGTCCAACTGGCTTCCAAACAGCGCCGTTATCGCTCCATCAACTTCCATAACACCCATTCGTCCGGTAGGCAGTGTAAGGATGAAATCAGGATCAAACCCCTGACCCGCCATCGCATAATATCCGGCCCCAGAAGCGTGATTCAGTGTCAGAACTAACTTGGGCACCGTCGCCGTTGCCATGGCCTCAATGAACTCCGCTCCGGCTCGGATTATACCGGAGTGCTCGGCTTCAGGGCCTACCATGAAACCCAGCACATCCTGAATGAAAAGTAGTGGGGTACCCCGCCGATTCATGGCCTCTATAAAGAACGCGACCTTTCGAGCGCTCTCCGTATAGACGATGCCACCGAAATGAGGTGCCGAACCATGATATGACTTGAAAACACCTCTGGCATTCGCGATTACTCCCACGCTCATACCTTCTAGGTGAGCTGTCCCGCAAACCACCTCTGCCGCATGGCCCGGCTGGAACTCCTCAAGTCCGTCTCCGTCCAGAATACATTCAAGAACATCCCGGATCTCGTAGGGAGTCCGGTGATCCTCGGGCAACAAATCGTAGAGGTCGTAAGCAAGCCGGCGTGGCGGCGTCCCCATCTCATTCATCGGGGTGCTAGCCCTAGGCAGATCACCGATAAGTTGGCGAAGGCGTGCAACGCACGTCTCATCGTCAGGGGCTATATAATGAGCCACTCCACTGACCTCTGTATGCACCTTAGCCCCACCTAGAGCCTCAGCCTCAACAGACTTTCCGGTTGCATCTTTTGCCAAATCGGGACCAGCAAGCCCCATGAACGAGGCACCCTCAACCATCAGAATAACATCTGAAAGTGCTGGTAAATACGCACTCCCTGTAACACATGGACCCATAACTGCAGAAAACTGGGGAACACGCAGATACCTGCGCATAATCGAGCTGTAATAAAAGATCCGCGAGGCTCCGTATTGGCCCGGGAATACTCCTCCATGATGAGCGAAGTTTATCCCTTCAGAATCGATCAGATAGATAATTGGGATGCGGCAACGCATGGCGATTTCCTGAGCACGAAGAATCTTTGCGATTGTCTCTGGAAACCATGATCCAGCTTTGACCGTGGCGTCATTGGCGACTACGACCACCTCCTTCCCCTCCACACGCCCAACTGCTGTAACGACTCCCGCCCCCGGAGCCTGACCATCGTAGAGATCGTGCCCTACGAGCATCCCTATCTCTACCGCATGCTCGCCGTCGTCGAAAAGTAGCTGAACACGTTCTCGAGCCGTCAGTTTGTCCTTATCGTGTTGCTCTTCAATTTGCCCTTGGCCACCTCCAAGCTTCAGTTTTTCACGGAGACCCTTGAGTTCACGAGCGAGGTCACTCAAGCGCCGGGACGTTGTGGCTTCAGGCTTCATCAGTAGTTGAGAACCATTCTTTGACGTATGCGATCGCATCAGATGTCGACGTCCCGGGGCCGAACAATCGACCAATACCCTCAAGCTCTAGCTCGGCAACGTCATCCTCAGGGATAATACCGCCGCCGGTTAAAAGAATGTGGTCCGCGCCTAACTCATCAAGGAGAGCCTTTACTCTTGGGAAAAGAGTCATGTGGGCACCAGACAAGACCGACATGGCCACCACATCCACATCCTCCTGGATTGCCGCGCTGACTATCATCTCTGGGGTCTGATGCAAACCGGTGTAAACAACTTCAAAACCCGCATCACGAAACGCGCTTGCAATGACCTTCGCTCCACGATCGTGGCCGTCGAGCCCAGGCTTGGCTACCAAGATCCTTATCTTCCGTTCATCACCCATTTTATGACTCGAGTTGGATCTCTGAGAGATACGCGAGCTGTCACCAAAAACTATACTCAATTTCACCCAATCTATGAGAAGCAGCCGAAGGCGTCGATTCGAAGTGCCTGCACAGGCAGTAACGGGATGACTTTCTTCCTGCCCTTCGCTGAGCGAAGGCTTCGAGCAGAAGCGCCCTGATTAGAAGAAAACGGGCTCCTTGTAGGATCCGAAGACCTCTTCCATCGCGGCCCGGATCTCGAAGAGAGTGCAGTATCCTCTCACGCAATCAAGAATTAGTGGTACTAAATTTTCTTTGCTGCGGCATCCTTCTGTCAGCGCAGCCAGTGTCACTCTCACCGCCTCATCGTCCCGGCCTGCTCGCATATCTGACATACTTGCGACTTGGCGTTTCTCGACTTCTGGATCAATCCTTAGCATTTCGATCTCGACGTCCGATGAGCCCTCAGTGAAGGAGTTCACCCCCACGGTGATTCGCTCACCGGATTCAAATTCCCTTTGTTGACGCATTGCCGATTTCGCTATTTCCTGCTGGAACCATCCCTGCTCGATTCCCAGAACAACACCGCCCATCTCGTCGATTTCCTCGAATAGGCCCATCGCCTCATCTTCTAGTTCATCCGTTAGCGCTTCGACATAGTGCGATCCTGCAAGCGGATCGATGGTCAGCGCCACTCCAGACTCATGTGCAAGGATCTGCTGGGTGCGGAGAGCTATCCGAACTGCTTTTTCCGTGGGCAAAGCCAAAGTCTCGTCCATAGAGTTTGTGTGCAGAGACTGTGTTCCACCCAAGGCTGCTGCCATCGCCTGATAAGCAACGCGTACGATGTTGTTCTCTGGCTGCTGAGCTGTGAGCGTGACTCCCGCGGTCTGACAGTGCGTCCGCAAGCGCCATGAATCAGGATTCTTAGCTCCGTATTTCTCTTTCATCCCCCTAGCCCAAATTCGACGAGCGGCGCGCAGCTTTGCTATCTCTTCAAAGAAGTCGTTGTGAACGTCAAAAAAGAAAGAGAGACGCGGGGCGAACGAGTCGACATCCAGCCCGCGAGCAATACCTCTCTCTACGTACTCAAAGCCATTCCTCAGCGTAAAAGCGAGTTCCTCAGCAGCCGTGGCCCCGGCCTCCCTAATGTGATATCCAGAGATAGATATCGGGTTGTACTTCGGGGTGTTGTCGCTGCACCACTCGAACATATCTACTATCAAGCGAAGCGCCGGCTCGGGTGGATAGATCCACGCGTGCTGTGCCTGATATTCCTTCAGAATATCGTTTTGGACTGTGCCACGAAGCTCACTGACGTCGACGCCTTGTTTTTCGGCTGCCGCGACATAGAAACAGAAAAGAATGATCGCCGGTCCGTTGATGGTCATTGATACCGAAACGCGATCAAGCGGAATATCCTCGAAAAGCCTCTCCATGTCTGCTAGTGACGAGACAGCTACGCCACACACACCTACCTCACCAAGCGAGCGCTCATGGTCAGAGTCGTACCCCATGAGCGTCGGAAAATCGAATGCTACACTCAGCCCAGTCTGACCGTGCTCAAGGAGATACTTGTATCGCTGGTTGGTTTCTTCTGCCGTAGCAAAGCCGGCGAATTGACGCATCGTCCAAAGGCGCGTCCTATACATCGTTGCATACGGCCCACGAGTATACGGATACATCCCTGGATACCCGATTGGCTTATGTGCTCGGGAGTGATCCAGTTCAGTGTAGAGAGGTTTGACCTCTCTCCCCGAAACGGTGGAGAACGAAGCATCGCGTTTGGGGAGGGCATCATATCTCTCTTCCCACTCTGCTAGACGCGTCTTTAAGTCTGCTACCTCGATCTCGCTCCGTCTTAAAGCCTTTTCTAGATCTGTTCGTTTAAGGAGGTCCCGCTCAATGGTCGACAAGATCCTTCTCCCTGGGATTCATAACTGACGACCGCCTAAAACGGTCTCGGCTTGTCCGAACAAAAAAGATACAAGGGAAATTCCGGTAACCGGAGATGCTTCCCTCAGGTTGAATTATGCCGGATGGATGATTACACCACGAAGTGCCTGCTCTAGGCTCTATCTTGGAGAAGCGCTCGCAAAATATTATCCGCAGCTGAATACGGTGTACCCCTCCCCGATGAGATTTCTTCAACACCTTGCGTTAGCAACCCGTTCACCCGCTCAGAATTCCAGGCGATACGACGCATTTCCCGATCGACCACATCTCGTATTCGGATCCCAGACCTTGCCCTTCTGAGCTCTCCAAGCTCCCCACTTTCAACAAGCCACCTTCGATGCGCTTCGATAGTTTCAAGTAGCTTATCGACTCCCTCACCAGTCAACGCATTCGTGGTCAGTACCGGCACCGCCCATCCCTCTACCTCTTGCTCTGAGGCATCAGACATTCTCTCTCGCTTCATCGCCTTACCCAAATCGACTCCATGGTGCGCCGGGATATCCCTCAACTCCCGACCCGCCCGCAGATGCAAGGCTTGGCGGAGTTCCTTGACCAAGCGTGGTGCGCCTGGCCGATCCGCCTTATTAACGACGAAAATATCTGCTACCTCCATTAGCCCGGCCTTCATGGCTTGGATGGCGTCGCCTGACTCCGGCACTAGGACCACGACTACAGTGTCCGCGGCTGCGGTAACTTCCAGTTCGGTTTGACCAACTCCTACGGTCTCCACCAACACCCGGTCGAAGCCGAAAGAATCCATTAGGTCCACGACTTCCTTCGTTGAGGTTGCAAGCCCTCCCAGTGAGCCTCTTGTCGCCATAGAGCGGATGAAGATTCCTGGATCGGTCGCTATATCGTTCATGCGGATCCGGTCACCCAATAATGCCCCCCCGGAATACGGTGAAGTTGGGTCGACCGCTACGATACCCAGATGTTCCTCCAACCCTCGGTATGCGGTCGCAACCGCGGCTACTATACTGGACTTTCCCGCCCCTGGAGGACCGGTGAAACCGACCCGTTTCGTTTGCGGACCCGAAGTCATCACTGTGTGAAGCAAGTCCTGAAACCCGTCGCGTTCATTTTCTACCACGGAAATCGCCCTAGCGAGCCCTAGGACGCTTCCTTCTAGGAAGCCCTGAAGAAGAACCTGATGCTCAGGAACGGGTCTTTTAGATTTCATCGTGCACGTATCCCTCGAGCATGGTGCACCGGATTTTCCAGAAGATGCGTCGGGATGAAAAGAGTGATCACGAACATAATGAGGGCAACACCAAGACCGGTACCAAGGAGCCACCAACTTCGCAAAGCGATGAAAAGGATCGAGGTTATCACACCAGTCACCGATGCGAAGATACTCAGAAGGAGGCGCCGCGACTGGAGGTGCAGGAAACGCTCCTGAGCCTGAACATCTCGAGGATGGACCCGGACACGTAGCTCCTCACGTTCAGCTCGAGTTACTAAGTCTCGCAAGGAACGCACCACCTGTTGAGACTCTTCAATGAAGTTCTTGGCTAACTGTACCGGTTGCTGCCCAGCACTCTTAGCCAGATCCCAACGGTTCTCTTGTATAACGCCTCGGATGAAGGTTAGCCCATCAAATTTCGTGTCATATCCAAAAGCGATTCCTTCGATTAGTGCGGATGTCCGGAAGAAATACACGAGTTCCTGAGGCAGTACGAGGGGCCATGTGTAAAAAGTGTCGAGAACCTGAGCTATTACATCCTCAAAAATGATCCGGTGATTGGTCGTCTTCGCTCGTTCGACTATCCGCAAAATCTCCGTTGCTGCCTCACGGATCTCACCTCTAGACACTTCCGAGCTGATCATGCCCAACCGATACATGCCATTGATCAAACCATCGATATCCTCGCGACCGAGAGCAATCGCTATGCTCAGGATTGATTCCCGGGTCCAGCGCGGCACCTCTATCACAGAGCCCCAATCCAATAGGACTATAGTTCCATCTTCCTGAACTAGAAGATTACCTGGGTGGGGATCGGCATGCATGAAACCGTCTACCATGACCATTCTCATGTAGACACCGGTAAGAGTACCCATCACCTGCTGGAGGGATAATCGGCCTGAAGAGAAATGCTCTTGCAACCGATCAATCTTCACACCATGACAGTGCTCCATTACAAGAACACGTCGTGTCGTGAAGCAGTCTATAACCTCGGGCGCACGAACCGCAGTTTCGTTCACAAAAAAGGACTGAAAGCGCTCGATATTCGCCGCTTCTTGTCGGAAGTCCATCTCGCGGCTCACACGAACGGAAAACTCTCTCACAACGTTCGTTATCGCACGAACATGGTGATTCGGGAAAAGAATGTTCAGCCAGAATAAGAGTCGAAACGAAATTGATATGTCGAGAGCGACAACTTCCTCAACACCGGGACGCAACACCTTGACCACGACATCTTTTCCGTCTGTTCGAGCCCGGTGCACCTGACCTAAGCTTGCCGCTGCCACCGGATCGTCATCAAAGTCATCGAAGATTTCGGCGGTCGGGGCTCCCAGCTCTCTCTCTATCACGTGGCGTATAGCATCAGCCGTATCTGGAGGCACACGGTCCTGTAGCTTGGCAATTTCGGACAGATACGGCTCCGGCAGAATATCTGCCCTGGAACTCAACAACTGAGCGATTTTGACGAAAGCTGGGCCAAGGCGAGCGAGGCGCATAGAAAGACGCTCGGCACGTATTCGATGCTGCTCACTCGTACGCGGGGCGGGACGTCCCAGAATCAGAAACGACCTTCGATCACGCATGAAGGCGATCGCAAAAGGTGCCAACCCCCAACAGACGGACACAGTGCGCACCGAGCGCTTCATGGAATCAGCCGCCCAAGAGGAGCTTCGAAGCAAGCCCGAGTAGTAGGAAGAAGCCGCACAGGTCCGTAAGCGTGTGAACAAAGACCGAGGATGCTACGGAGGGGTCTACCCCAATCCTGTCCAGAGTTGCCGGAACGAATGCGCCCGCGAAGCCCGCCACTACTTGATTACCCCACATTGCGAGCATGACCACTAAACCAAGACGCGGATTTCCATCCGGGACTAGCAGAGCAATCCCCGCAATGCCCAGACCTAATACTCCCCCGATAACCAACCCGATAAGAAGTTCTTTAATTACTAGGCCGCGAGCCCCTCCAGGTCCTTCCACAGTTAGGCGCCGGATCGTAATCGCCAGTGACTGAGTGCCCGAGCTTCCTCCCATTGCTGCAATGATCGGTGCCAAGAAAGCCAGCGTTATTACCTGATCTATAACGTCCTCGTAGACCAGAATTACTGAGGCTGCAAGTGAGGCGGTCACGAGGTTCAGAACGAGCCAGGGTAAGCGCGCTCGCACTGACTCAGCCCATGTATGGCGCAGGTCTTCATCATCGGTCACACCGGCAAGTCGAAGTATGTCTTCCGTCTGCTCAGCCTCAATCACATCAATCACATCGTCGAAAGTGATTCTTCCAAGCAAAATACCAGTCATACTTACTACTGGAATCGAAGCCAAGTTGTACCGGCCAATCAGTCGACCTACGAGTTCCTGGTCTTCCTCAGGATGGGTGACAGCTACAGGCTCCTCGACAAGCCCTGCGATCTGCTCCTCAGGATTCGCAATCACCAGGTCATCAAGACGAACCGTTCCCATCAATCGACCAATTTGGTCTACTACAAACACCGTGTAGAAGTCCTCGACCTCTCGGCCCTTAACCCGCACCAAGCTCAGCGCTTCCGACGCGGTAACAGTCGAGACAACGGACACTAAGTCCGTAGTCATAAGACCTCCAGCCGACTCCTCATTATACTTGAGGAGATCAATCAACTCTCCCGCGGCCTCGTCCGTGAGTTTATCTAGGATAGCCCTCTGGCTCTGCTGATTGAGTTCCCCGATCAAATCCGCGGCATCGTCATCTGCCAACTCCGCGATGAGTTGTGCTCCCCTCTCAGGATTCAATCTCGACAACAGGTAGGCTCTCTCATCACCGACATCCATCTCCGTAAGCGCCTCAGAGGCTGACTCAACAGGAAGTGCAGAGAGGAATGTCAGTTGAGCCGACTCATCGAGACGTTCAAGCACGTCTGCCAAGTCAGATGCGTGCAGGTCTTCGACCAAGGCACACGCCTCGACAAGGCTACCCGAGGCAATGAGCGCTTCAACGCGATGCTGAGTGGCTTCGCTTTCTTTGTTTTGGGCGGTCATCTCGGTCCCCTTTGGAGCGGGAGGCAAAGCTCCGACGGGGCACCGCCGGACCAATGAAGATCCCCGGGTCGACGAGTCAGGGCAACCCGACCTCACACCCTTCATTCATCCGCCATCACCTCAGCGACAAGACGTTCCTGAAGAGAGAACATTTTACTTTCCGTCCGTTCCGGACCATCCGGGTGGTCATAACCAAGTACGTGCAAAACCCCGTGGATTACTAAACGAACAAGCTCCACCTCCCACGACTCACCGAGTTCACTCGCCTGTCGGCGAGCACGTTCGTAGCCGATGTATACGTCACCAATCAATCCAGCGTCACCACCAAGGGAAAACGCAATGACATCGGTGGCGTAATCCCGCTCTAGATACGACACATTCATCTCGCGAATACGGAAATCGTCTAGAAGCGTTACCGACACCTCGGCCTTCTTTACGGATTCGCACCTCAAGGCAGCGCGGACCCCCCTCTCGATAAGACCGATCGGAATTCCGTCAATTTCCTCTGGATTGACCGTTACGACTACCTCGCATGGTTTTTCGTCAAGCATCGACCTATTCGGGCTTGTCAGAATCTCCGCTGTCTGCCTCACTCGATACACCGGTTCCTCCATCTGCATCCGTAAGGTGACGAGTTTCCGGGTACTCTATCCGCCGATGAACTACCCCCCCAAGTATTTTCGCGAACTGGTTCTTGGCCCTTGTCATATCAGCCAACGTGAGCGGGGCTTCGTCAAGCTGTCCATCATTCAGCTTACTGCCCACTACCGTATCAATAAGATCTCTTACACGTTCGGGCGTTGGGTCACGCATAGCCCTAGCCGCGGACTCGACCGAGTCGGCAAGCATGACTATTGCTGTTTCTTTGGACTGGGGCTTGGGTCCCGGATAAGTAAAACGAGCTAAATCGAGGTCCGGACCCTCCTCCTCTTGAGCCTTTTCATAAAAGAAGCCGATCTTCTGCGTTCCATGATGCTCCAGTATGAACTGTATCACCAGAGCTGGGACCTTTTCCTCCCCAGCGAGGCGAACACCCTCTGTCACATGCTCGCGGATGATCGAAGCCGACGTTTCAGCCTTAAGCTTGTCATGCGGGTTACGACCGTCATGTTGATTCTCAACGAAATAGCGCGGCTTGAGCATCTTTCCTACATCGTGGTAGAGAACCCCAACCCGGCATAACAGTCCGTTCGCTCCAATCTCATTGGCTGCTGCTTCCGCGAGGTTCGAAACGTTGATAGTGTGGGCGTACGTTCCCGGAGCCTCCATCGAAAGTCGGCGGAGAAGAGGCCGAGTCGGATCTGCCCATTCTAACAGGGTCTGATCTGTAGTGATTCCGGTGAACAGCTCAAACACCCAGAGGAAGCCGGTGGCCAGAAGAGCCGATACTACGGCGTTACCCGTCACGAACAAAGCCGCCTGAGCACTCTCAACTAGAGGAGTCGCGGTCGCGAAACCCTGAGAAAAAAGCACGAGACTCGATGCCCCGGAGATTATAGCGATAGAGACCCACGTTTCGGATCTTCGCCGAACAGCCCGCGCTGACATAGCGGCAGCCGCTCCTGCGATCATGACAACCAAAACTGTGCTGTAATCGGCGAAAGGCTGCAGTGTCCCGGTGATCGCCGCTAAAACAAATACTAGCAGAAGAGACATGCGGGTGTCCCAAAGCACGGCTACCGATAGTGCGACAAAGGGAATTGGCAACAATGCCGGTGACCATCCCACCTCATGGATCGCAAATGAGGCCACCAAATACCCGGCGCTGAGGAGAGTCAGCAGAAGCAACCAGCGAAAATTCGCATAGACTTTTGGACGACTGAAGAGGACGAAGAGACCAAAAATCGAGAGAAGCATGAGCGTAACTAACCCACCACCCATGACTGCTACGGCTACTGGCTCCTCCGACTCCAATAAATCCGCATCACGAAGTGCACTCTCGTAAGCCTGGAGTCGCTCGAGGGTCTCCGGGCCGATCGGATCGGCAGCGCGAACGATGGCCTCTCCTCGCAGGACATCAGCCTTGGTCAACGGAACTGAGTTCCGTGCAGCTTCCCGAGCAGATTCTGTTGCAGTGACGTTAGGGGTTAAACTGAACTGAAGATGAGAAATTAGAACAAGGCGAAGCAAATCCTGCGCATCCGGTGGCGACCCGGGCGGGAGGTAGAGGACAGCCTGAGCATAAAAATCTCGTGATGTTATCACCTCGGTTAAAGGTCGTGTCCTTTCAATAACATTGTCACCTGCAATAGTGCGCACATAGATGACATCCGTTGTCACCCCAGATGCCTCTGCGGGGTCGGCCATACCTCGCGGTATTATCTCGAGAGTAGCCGCACGACTGGCGGTTCTCAGTGCGTTACGCTGTTCAGAGTCCAACACATAGTCCATCTGCGATGGTGACGGGTTGATGCGCGCAGACTGCAAAATCTGGTCGACCCTTAGCGTGTCACCTTCTAGGACCGCTCCGTCAATAGCTTCAAAGAAAAGGCCTAAGTTGGTAGCAACGGTGTCTCCGATCGCCGGGCGTTCATCAAAGGTCCTGGGTACCGCTTCCGCTGCTGCACGCCGATCCCTCTCCAGCTCGGTTGCCGTTTTCGGGACCGCGAACTCGATCTCGGCAATAACGTCCGCCGGCGCCACAACCCCGATGTCGTAACGGGTAACGTTTGTTCCCTCTATGGGAGGGAACAGAAAGGTTAATAAGAGAGTTAGCGCTATAGGGAGTGCAACCCGAGCTCCGTGGTAACGAAACCGTTCCACCTTCGAAACACCTGGCTGGCGAGAGAGGTTTCCTATCACAGACCTAAAGACCGGATCTTTGGCACCTGAGTTCACTGTTCGTCTCCACCTCCGACCTTCGCGTAGGCCTTTATTATGTCCTTCACTAGCCTGTGGCGAATTACGTCCTTCCCATCAAGATAGATCACCTGAATCCCTTCCACGGAACCAAGGATATCTTCCACCTCGAGCAAGCCAGAGTCTGACTTGTTAGGAAGATCGATCTGCGTCTTGTCCCCGGTAATGACAACCCTAGAGTTAAGACCCAGGCGAGTCAAAAACATCTTCATCTGGGCCCGCGTTGCATTTTGAGCTTCGTCCAAAATCACAAACGCATCCGACAGCGTCCGTCCCCTCATGTAAGCGAGCGGAGCGATCTCGATTGTCGAGTCCTCAACAGCCCGACTGACGCGGTCATGAGGCATCATATCTTCTAAGGCGTCGTACAATGGTCGGAGGTACGGGTCAACTTTTTCCTGCAGATCACCCGGCAGGAAACCGAGATTTTCTCCCGCCTCGACCGCCGGCCTCGCTAGAACAATTCTCTTTACTCTCTTCTTATACAGTGAATCGACGGCAGCAGCTACAGCTAGATAGGTCTTCCCTGTTCCCGCCGGCCCAATACCGATTACTACGTCATTGTCTTGGATCGCGCGAACGTACCCACGCTGACCGTCAGACTTAGGAACTATGACCCGTCGCGAACCTGGAAGAGCGATCCGAACCTCTTCATCTGGATGCACTATACCGTCGACCCCTAAAGCGTCCACGCCGTCTGCGAAGCGTGCGATATCCGGGGTGTCAAACGGGGCTCGTAGCCTCGCTAACTCGATCATATGCTGAGCCACCGGTACGGCTCTTTCCAGAGAGTCAATCGTCCCTCTGAGAACCAGCTGATCATCCCTCATGACAACCTTTACAGAGAAGAGTCGCTCAATCTCGTGAATGTTCCGGTCGTTTACGCCAGCCAGCATGAGAGGGTCAGCCCCCTCAGTGTCAAGGCGATGCTCCACCATCGTTTCGGTTTGCTCCACGCGCTCCCCCGGAAGCAGCAACTTTTCCTATTCTCCCCGCCCCGGCGGGTTCTGTGTGCTCACTTGTAAACCAAGTTCTTGCAGCGAAGATCCACCAGGCGCGGTTGGCGCCCCTTCATATAGTGCCCTTGCCGCCGTTGTCTTCGGAAACGCAACTGTATCTCGAAGGCTCGAGGAATTCGTAAAACGCTGAACAATACGGTCCATTCCCAACGCTATGCCACCGTGCGGTGGAGCCCCGGCGGAGAGAGCTTTCAGGAGGAAGCCAAACTTCTCCTCGATCTCAACCTCATTCAGTCCCAAGACTCGTAGAATACGGCGCTGCAGTTCAGGTTTGTGAATCCGGATACTACCCGATCCAAATTCAGTCCCATTATACACGAGATCGTAAGCAGTGCCTCGAACAGAACCCGGCTCACTCTCAATGTTTTCGATATCGCTCGCGTGCGGCATTACGAAGGGATGGTGGCTGGCGGTGACTCTTCCCTCGTCCTCTTCGAAGACTGGGAAATCAGTCACCCAAAGCCATGCGTGTTCCGCAACTCGTGGCAGTTCCAGGGCCTTGATGACGGCTTGACGAACCGCTGCTAACGCAGGTGAGGTGAGGCCATCCTTACCCGCGCACACCAGAACAAGATCACCAATCCCAAGGCCGACCCGGTCAGCCTGCTCGTCGGTCATGAACTTACCCAACGGGCCAGATGCACCTTCATCACCCCGCTTTCCCCAAAGAAGTCCCGGTGCACCGGCGCCCCTGGCCGCCCCCTCTATAACATCTATCTCACGTCTTGAGAGACGCCCACCTCCTGCGAGTCGGAAGCCGCGAACTCGTCCACCCTTATCAACCTGACTGCGAATCACGCCAAAATCGAGATCCTTCGTAGCCTCTGTCCAGTCTTCGATCGCAAGTTCGTACCTCAAGTCGGGGGCGTCTGAACCATATAGCTCCATTGCGTCTTCCCAAGGAAGCCGCTGGAACGGAAGCGACACGTCTACTTCCGACACCTCAGCAAGTGCTTCCATAAGTCCCTCCACCCAACCGAGGATGTCGTCGACCTCGACGAAAGAAGCCTCTACATCGATCTGCGTGAATTCAGGCTGTCGATCCGCTCGAAGATCCTCATCGCGGAAGCATCTTGCGATCTGGAAGTATCTGTCGAAACCAGCCACCATGAGAACCTGCTTATATATCTGCGGGCTCTGGGGAAGTGCGTAGAATTCTCCCTTGTGAACCCGACTCGGCACAAGGTAGTCGCGAGCCCCCTCGGGGGTCGCCTTTGTTAGGATCGGGGTCTCAACCTCAATGAAACCATGCCGATCCATGTACACTCTCGCCGCCAGCATCAGCTTGTGCCGAAGCATCAGCTTCTCTTGGAGTTCTGACCGACGCAGGTCAAGAACACGGTGCTGGAGACGGAGTTCCTCTGCCGGCAACTCTTCTTCAGGTGTTCGGTAGACAGGGATCTCCGGCGTGCGCGCCTTAGATAGAATCTCGAGTTTTTGGACCTGTAACTCAACTCCGCCAGTCGGCATTTGACTCTTACTACCGCCATCAGGCCTAGAGACAACCAACCCCTTGACTCGAATCACGTCCTCATGACCAATGCTATGCGCCAGTTCCCAAGAGATCGCGTCGGTCCATTCAGGCCCAAAGGACACTTGGACTAATCCACTCCGGTCACGAAGATCTATAAAAAGCAGTCCTCCTAGATCGCGTCGCCGGTGGACCCAACCTGCAAGCACGAGATCCTCCCCCTCGTGCTCCACCCGCAACCCGCCGACCATTCGGCTCCTCATTCCTGTGTGTTCGATTCTAACTTCAGACATCACATTGCTTCCTCTACTTCGAGGTTACCGCTCACTCGTCTCACTATACGCAGCGTCATCCAGTACCCTATGAGTAAGCCAGTAATATCGGCCACCCAGTCGGCTATTTCAGGGGTTCGACCCGGTACATGCATTTGGTGCCACTCGTCCGTGACTCCGTATAACGCCCCAGCAACAAGAACCAATCCATGAGACACGACTCGGGGAGAGCGAGACCACGCCCAAGCCAAAGTTACACCTAAAACCGCATAAAGAACGAAGTGCGCGAGCTTGTCCGCAAATGGAAAACTCGTCACTCCCCCAAATCCTGAAATGGTGCTGATTAAATAAAGTACGGTCGCCCAAGCAACAGCGGGGCCCCACACCCGGATTAGGTCCGGCACAGCATACACCTTGTTTGGGGTTGTCTGAAACAGCCTTTACGTCGTTCAGAATAGCACTAAGGCAACGGTCACCGGTACCTGAGCCCCTCATTCGGCGGCTAAGTTATCGGGCCTAGAACATCGATTCAACGAGTCGTCATGACCGCCGATACCCCTCCAGACCTTCTCTCAATGACACCGCTCGAGCTTCGCAGCGCGCTCGAGTCTCATTTTACGTCTCGCGGAGAACCAAAATACCGAGCCAGCCAGGTCGAGAAATGGATCTACGAGCGGCTTGGAAGGTCTATGGAGGAAATGACCGACCTGCCGGTAGCCGAGCGTGACGAGCTGGCTCAATCCTTTCGTTTAAACGAGCCTGTTTCGGATGTAGTACAACGGAGTGAGGACGGAACTGTAAAGCACCTCTGGCGCCTGTCTGATGGCAAACTCGTAGAGTCAGTCCTTATCCCAACCGAGAGTCGGCTGACGCTGTGCATTTCGTCTCAAGCGGGCTGTGCAATGGGTTGCACCTTTTGTGCTACAGGATGGGGAGGGTTCGATCGGCAACTGACGGCAGGTGAAATTGTTGGCCAGTACCGAGCTTCACGGAGGTGGGCGTATGAAAACGACTACGGGCCAATCTCAAACATCGTATACATGGGCATGGGAGAGCCTCTGGCGAATCGAAAAGCGCTTCACCCCTCTCTGACGATTCTAAACCAGGGGTACGGCGTAGGGGCACGACGTATTACAGTTTCGACAGTAGGCGTCATACCCGGCATTCTAGAATTAGCCGAGCGTCCTGAACAATTCCGACTCGCTCTTTCCCTACACGCTCCTTCATCCCAACTCAGACGTGAGCTCATTCCACTCGAGAAGCGATATCCGCTAACAGAAGTCCTGGCTGCACTGGAACGCTTTGAGGATGGAGGCGGAAAACGAATCACTTTTGAATACACAATGATCGACGGGGTCAATGACGCTCCTGAACTGATAGAGCTACTCGGTGATCTGGCTCTTCGCGTAAGCGCCTTCGTCAACCTAATCCCGTTCAACCCGATTCCATATCAGAAATGGAAACCGTCTAGGCCCGAAAGAATACTGGAGTTCTCCCGAAGGCTAGCGTCACGAGGTGTATCGGTTGCGGTTCGAGAAACACGCGGTCAGGATATCGACGCTGCATGCGGACAGCTACGAGGCCACACGTTAGGGCACATCGGGCTCAAAAGGCCAATTGCCAACATTTCGGAATAAAAGCCCATCGGCAGTCAATCAATACCCCGACCAATGCGACTCCATCTAACCTCACGTATAGCTGGAAAGGGTCGGAATGAGTCTTTGTTGTATGAATAGTACGTAAAGACAGCCCGGCCTTCGAGCCGCCATCCCTCAAGCAGGCCCCAATAACGAGAGTCAAAGCTTTTTTCGCGATTGTCTCCAAGCATGAAGTAGTGTCCGTCCGGCACAAGAACAGGACCCCAATTATCTCTCGTCGGAGCGTACGTGGCAGCGTCTGCACTTGGAGCCAGGTATTCTCGCTGCCAAATCATCCATGGGTGCGTCTCGTCTCTCACTTCAGAATGGACGACATAGGGCTCCTCAACGACCTCACCGTTCCGGTAAAGCACTCGGTCACGCATCTCTAGCTCGTCTCCTGGCATACCGACTAGCCGTTTGATGAGCTTCAGCGTCTCCTCATGGGGAGGATCGAATACCAAGACATCCCCGTGGTCCACCGATGAGTAGCCTGGGATCCGGATAGAGGTTCCGGGAACTCGAGAGCCAATCGCCGATTTGTTCACCACCAACATATCCCCAACGAGCAGCGTTCCCTCCATTGAGCCAGACGTGATCACAAATGTCTGCACCAAAAACGTGCGGAGGAATAGGAACAGAGCAACAGCGATAACGATCGACTTCGTCCACTCGGCTAGCGAGTTCTCTTTTCGCCTCCCGGAAACTTTCGCCGCCGCACGCTGCGCGCGCCTCTGGGCGCGCAGGTCGTTTTCACCCTCATCACTGCTCGGAGTTTCCATACGAGCGCGATTCGATCCCTTCTTCTTATTGGTCATATCTTCCAGTCTTGAGCGCACCGCCGCTCGAGATTCTGCTCTCGTTTCAAGGGCCAAACCACTCGCGCGGATCCCACCAGGACCATGGTTCAGTTACTTCACTCCGGAGAACTGGAGTAAGCGGCTGCCAAGGACTTCCCAAAACCACAGTCACATCAATGTAAAGGTTTGGGTCGGGTTCACTGAGCACGCTATCAATTCCAAGAGCTTTCGCAATGGCTTGAGCAGCTACGACCCGCCCCACACGATCTATCACCACCGAATGGCGCTCAGGATCAAAAGCTCGAGCATTCCCGAACTTCACGACATCAAACCCAGCGGTACGAAGTACATCCGTAGCGGTTCTCGCCATCCCCTCTACACCGCCACCGTTCTGTACTTCAACCCGAACCCGATCCCCAGACCACACCTCTGATTGGCCAATATTTCGATTTGCACTCTCACTCACATCATCATCACCACCCGGCGCCGGAATTCCGATCACGGCAATCGTAGAGACGATGACTACTCCAACGAACAAACCGAGACTCGCTCTCACGGATGGTTTACTCCCACCAGAAAACTGCTTGGATCGATTTCTGCGCCCTGATCTTTTTGACTTTCTCTTCATGCGGCTCGGGGTCATGCCGCCTCCCTCACCACCATATTCCAAAAATCAAGTGTTTGAGGAGACACCTTCGAACCACTCTCCGTCAGGTTTCTGATCCGGGCCTCAGTTACCTCGGCAACAACCGCGTCAAAGTCGTCGGGCATACGCTCCCGCAGTTCCGCACGCCATCCGGGCAGAAACGCTCGCCCCGGCTCCAAGAAATCGGCTGCATACAAAGCTCGACCTAAACGTCCAAAACGTGCATCGCCCAGAGAATGTTGCGCCACGGCTATCAGCAGTTCTCCATCATCAACACCTTCGCTCCGAAGACGCTCTGCAACAGCAGGCCCATGAAGGATCGGACCGGGAAGTTCGGCCAATGTTGAGGGAAGAATTTCTCGGAGCTCACTTGGTTCGGAATCACGGAGTAAGTCATGAACTTGACCAGCTGCAAGCCAGCGTCTTCGCTCCAACTCCGGTAGATCCATCTGCATCGCCCAATCGTTGAGAAGAGCGGAAACCCGATCCATGTGTGCACGACGCTCAACCCCCACCACTGCCCATTTGGGTAGTTGTCCAACCAGCAGAGCTTCGAGAAGGTGGTGCACAGCGTATATGGAAGGGGCAGTGGACCAGTACTGCGTCCATAAGAATTTTAATGACGCCCATAACGATACTCCCACTGCACCGTCTGCTCCAGCTTCTTCTTTGAGGTGAGCCAGTTAAGTTCGAGAATGGCAATCCGATGGGACTCTGTACTAGTGCGCGATCTGGCTCGCGAACTCGATGTAGAACTCTTAGGGTCGAGGCTGCGAGCAATACGTTTAGATGCGCGGACTCGTGACGTAGTGCTGTTCTTCAGAAAGAAGACTCTGTTGTGGCGTTTGCACCCCGAACGTAGTGGCGTCTGGCTACGAGACTCAGTAGAGCCGCAACCAGGGGACCTTCGAATTCGGGCACAGGTCCGAAACGTCAGATCCATCGCTGACGAGCGCATCATCTTCGTGGAGCTTCGGAGTAACAGGGCAAGCAATGGACCCTGGGCACTGGTAATTGAGCTCCTCGGAAATCGGATGAATGCGATGATGACCGAGGGCAGTGACCTGACTATCAGACATATACTCAAAACTCAGAGCGGGAGTCGTAACCTCAGGGTAGGCCAACCTTGGTCGCTACCTAAGTCAACCGGACGACGCTGGATCGACGGGATGGCCTCTGAGTCGGAATGGAAGGACCTACTCGCCCCCGTACCTCCCACCGAAAGACAAGGAGAGCTTCTTTCGACTGTCGCCTGGACTTCTCGGTTGAATGCGGACGCCTGCCTTACCGGAGACTCAGTTTCCTCCGGCTTAAAAACGTGGCGCCTACTCGCCAACTCAGACCACGAACTTGGTGCTGTTCTTCTAGAAACCGACCACGGTCTTCAGCCCTATCCAATGCCTCTCCCAGGGGTCTCATCACGATCGTCAGACAGTCTACTAGCCGCAATCGCAGAATGTGAGAGCCTCGCATCAGGCGCGACGGAAGCGACGCTCTCGATAGGCCCCGAGCTGCTTGAGCGGCTAGAGGACGCCATAGCGCACGTCGAACGTCGTATCGTCCAGCTAACAGCGCAGTTCGACAACCGTGAAGACCCAGGTGAGCTGAGAAGCCGAGGAGATATTCTCCTAGCTAGATACCCAGAGATTTCTCCAGGTTCGTCGTCGGCTCAGGTTCATGATTTTGAGGGTAACATCGTCGAATTGGAACTCGACCCAAAACTCAAACCTTACCAGAACGCATCGAGGTATTATGACCGAGCTTCCCGTTCCGAGCGCGCAGCCCAGAGACTTCCAGGTCTGATCGAATCAGCTCATGCAGATATGGTGGTCCTACAAACTCTATTGAAGAACGCCTACGACGGGACGGCTCAGGTCGACCAGATCCGAGCTGCCCTTCCAACCTCCCCGGCTAGGCAGCGCAGGGGGGGCCAAAGTCCCACTGAACCATATAGAACCTTTGTAAGTAGTGGCGGTCTGGAGATTCGAGTGGGAAGGGGAGCCCGCCATAATGATGACTTGACTTTCCGACATTCTTCCCCGAAAGACATATGGCTCCATGCAAGACACACCGCCGGAGCGCATGTAATCCTGAGGTGGCAAGGGCCAGGAGCACCACCTGAGCGTGATCTCCAGGAAGCCGCTTCACTCGCCGCTCTCCACTCAAAGGCGCGCACATCGGAAATGGTTCCAGTAGACTGGACATTGCGCAAATACGTCCGTAAACCTCGGGGCTCAGCAGCCGGAGCAGTTGTACCGGATCGGGTTCGAACCCTCTTCGTTACACCGGATCCCGAATTAGTTGAGCGTCACGCCGTCGACCATCGAAGCCTAAACGAAGATCGATCGCAGGAATCAGTCTAGCGCGGCCCTCAACCGAGCAACGAAGCGAGCTCCTGCTTCCACACCAGATTCATCCATGATTCGGACGAGCGCGCTACCAATAACAACTCCGTCGGAGGCACGCCCAACTTCACGTGCCTGCTCAGGGGTCGAAATGCCAAAACCCACGGCTACAGGCAACCCTACCTGAGAGCGAAGCGCAGCTACTTCATCACTGAGGCTCTCTCGAAGTTGGGAACGAGCACCTGTCACCCCAGCCCGCGAGATGTAGTAAAGAAATCCCGAACCATTCTCGGCGATTTCCGGCACACGCTCCGCTCTAGTCGTCGGAGCTACCAGTCGGATAAAATCGAGTGGGCTCTCGGCTACCGTGCGCTCAACTTCGCAGTCCGCTCCAACCGGGAGGTCGGTCAAAAGAAGTCCGCTGGCCCCACATTCGGTGGCGTCTGAAAGAAAATCTTCCAGTCCATAATGAAGGACTGGATTCAGGTATGTGAACAGCACCACTGGGGTCGTTCGCTCGGCGCGAAAGGTTTTGAGTTCGGCCAATACATCCTCGACCGTAGTTCCATTTTGCAAAGACGAAAACGACGAGCCTTGGATCGTAGGACCATCGGCCAGAGGATCCGAAAATGGCACCCCGAGTTCAATGAGATCAGCCCCCGAGTCAGCCAGCGCTTGCAAGACAGTAGCAGTCGAGTCCCCAACGGGGTGCCCGGCAGTGACATATGGAATCAGCGCCGCACGGCCTTCTTCTTGAACCGCTGCAAACACCGATCTGATAGCTGAGGCCTTCAAAAAAAGCCTCCCCTACCCTCGACCTCGGCGACATGACTTACGTCTTTGTCGCCCCGCCCCGAAAGACACACTAAGATGGGGCCACTCACACTAGCTCCGTGTTCAAGCACGTATGCTATGGCGTGGGCGGTCTCGAGCGCAGGGATTATCCCCTCTAGTTCGGAAAGCTTGTGGAACGCCCCCAAGGCCTGCTCATCTGTAGCGAAGGTATACCTAACGCGCCCCATGTCCTTCAGGTGAGAATGCTCCGGACCGACCCCAGGATAATCCAGCCCGGCTGAAACGGAGTGCGCTGGCAGGACTTGGCCGTCCGAGTCCTGTAGCAGATAGCTGAGCGAACCATGCAGTACACCAGGCGTCCCAGCGGCCAGTGATGCTGAGTGTTGCCCTGACTCGATGCCACTCCCCCCCGCCTCTACGCCCACAAGCTCAACGGATTCATCGTAGACAAAGGGGTGAAACATACCCATGGCGTTTGAGCCGCCACCTACGCATGCAACTACTGACGCCGGAAGGCGGCCCAAGCACTCTAGGAATTGTTCTCGAGCTTCTCTACCAATAATCGATTGAAAGTCACGCACCATTCTGGGAAACGGATCTGGTCCGACAACCGAGCCAATGATGTAGTGGGTCGAGTCGACGTTAGTTACCCAATCACGGATCGCCTCGTTCGTCGCGTCTTTAAGGGTCCTTGTGCCCGAGTTCACGGGACGCACCTCGGCCCCAAGCAACTGCATGCGATACACATTCAGAGCCTGCCTCTTAACATCCTCTTCCCCCATATAGACCACACACTCAAGATCAAATAGTGCGCACGCCGTCGCAGTAGCGACTCCGTGCTGTCCCGCCCCGGTTTCGGCAATGATGCGCCTCTTTCCCATCCGGCCTGCTAGTAGCGCCTGTCCGATGGTGTTATTGATCTTATGAGCTCCCGTGTGATTGAGATCTTCTCGCTTCAGCCACACGTCCCGGTTTCCCGCTGCTCCGCCCAGACGCTCTGCGTGATACAACGGAGTCGGGCGCCCAACAAAACTGGTGTTCAGTCTCTTCAATTCGTCTTGAAATGACTCATCACCTGAAGCTTCAGCATAGGCAACGGCTACCTCATCGAGAGCACCAACCAGCGTCTCGGGAACATACCGTCCACCAAAAGAGCCAAATCGGTCCGACTGCATTTGGGTGATCTTGCTCATAACCAAGGTCAATCTTGAAGTGGATCTTCTCGTGAGAGACTAGCTTTCCGGACCTTCTGAATGAAGGCCTCCACCTTACGGGGGTCTTTGACGTTTCGTTTGACCTCTACGCCTGACGATACGTCTACCACATCTGGACTGAACCTGGCTACTGCGCCGGCGACCGACGTCGGGGTCAGTCCACCAGCAAGAACTACACTCAGGGTGGACCTCTTAGCGACTGATAAGGCATCAGGGTCAAGTTCTAATGTTAATCCCGAACCTCCAACAGCTCCGTCGCGATAGCCCTCGACTAGTATCCCATCGACCAACTCCCCGAAGTCTTCTACAACACGCTGAACGTCTTCAGTCGTCTTCGCTCGCACTGCTTTCCATATCGACCAATCTCCCGCGTTCTTAAGTGACCGGGCGACAGCAACCGATTCGTTCCCGTGAAGCTGAATTATTGACGCGCCGATCGCATCGGCCAGATCAGCATTTTTCTTAACGGATTCATTTACTGTCACCGCAACCTTCAGCGCTAAAACCCCCTGCACCACAGTTGCTGCGACATTCTTAGTCACACTCCTTCCAAAGCCCTCGGTCATGATTAACCCCAGATAATCGGCACCTGCCTCATCTGCGAACCTCGCATCCACATTTCTCGTCAGACCACAAATCTTCACGAGTGGGCTAGATTCAGGCACCGTAACCAGCTCGTTTAGGGTGAGGATACTCGAGCTTCGGTAGGCACACCACAGAGCGTCGCCGCCGCTGCTGCAGGGTCCGTTACCGATAGGAGCGCTTCACCGACAAGCATTGCATCGACACCGACATGCGCAAGTCGCTTTACATCCGCTCTCGTTCTTATTCCGCTCTCGGAAACGATCACCACATCGGAAGGGACAGACTCCAACAAGCACTCGGTTGTTTCCAGATCCGTCTTGAAGGTGGCAAGGTCACGGTTATTGATACCGATGATACTCGCATCGAGTCTCAAAGCAGACTCTAGCTCCCCAATGTTGTGAACTTCAACTACAACGTCGAGCCCGAATCCAATCGCCTCGTGATAGAGTCTGTCGAGTTCTGGCTCATCCAAGATACGGACAATGAGCAAGACGGCATCGGCCCCTCCAGCTCGAGCCTCTAAAAGATGCAAAGTGTCAAGTGTGAAATCTTTGCGAAGAATAGGGATGTTTGTAGCGCGTCTTACTGCTTCCAAGTCGGTAAGTGATCCACCAAAATAAGTGTCATCCGTCAGCACGCTTAGCGCGGAAGCTCCAGATTTCTCATAGTCAGATGCTAGACGAGTTGGGTCGAGATTGGGTCTAATCTGCCCTGAGCCGGGCGAGCGACGCTTACATTCGGCGATAAGCGACACGAAGCCGGGTTGGGCTATAGCGACTTCGAAGCCACGAGGCTCCGGAGCCGCTTCCGCCGCCCGTTCAAGCGCCAAAGCACTAGAGAGGAGCCCTTGGAGTTCCTCTCGCTTAGTCCGCACGATATCGGCAAGGATGCCGGGGAGTGATTGACCTTCTTGCGTTTCGGGCAACGTTCGGGTAACCTTACTTCGGTTCTTATTCGGGTCCCTACTGTAGGGAGAGAAGACTGCGATGCCCCTCACCAAGCGCCAGAAAGAGATCCTGGACTACATTGAATCCTTCATTGATGAGCAAGGCTATGCGCCAAGCTTCGAAGAGATCGCCGAGTCCTTTGGATATTCTTCTCTTGCTACCGTGCACGAGCACCTGAGCAATCTGGAACGCAAAGGCTATATCCGGAAGTCATACAACGAGAGTCGCTCGATTGAACTCGTCAGAAGTGACACCGGAACCCCAGTAATTGAGCTGCCTCTTCTCGGTGCAGTAGCTGCTGGAATGCCTATAGAAGCGATACAGGATACCGAGACACTTGCGGTTCCCCCGGACATGGTCAGTCAGCGAAGAGATAATTACGTGCTGCGAGTCGAGGGTAACTCGATGATCGAGGAGCAAATTCGCGATGGTGATTACATAGTTGTTCAGGCCCAAGATCGTGCTGAGAACGGACAGATGGTCGTCGCCCTAGTAGAAGGCGAATCGGCGACGGTAAAGAAACTCTACAGAGAATCAGAGGGACGAGTGCGTCTTCAGCCAGCTAATCCCACCATGGAACCAATTCTAGTTAACGCCTCAGACGTTAGCGTACAGGGCATCGTCGTCGGAGTTATCCGCAAGTACTAGCAATCAGGCGCTCAAGCGCAGCAGAAGCAGCACCTGAGTCTATCGTATCGCCCGCGAGTGAGACAGCAGAGGACCAATCAGGTGCCCGGTCAGAAACCAAAAGAGCTGCCGCTGCATTAAGCACAACAGCTGTCCTGTGAGCACCAGTCTCCCCATTGAGAACCGCCTTTACAATGCGCGCGTTTTGCTCGGGCTCTCCTCCGGCGATCTCTGAAGCTTTCACGGGGGAAAGCCCAACACTTTCGGGGTCGAATTCATAATCTAATAGAGCGCCATTCCTAAGTTCGACTACACGAGTTGACCCGAGAGGGCTGACCTCGTCGAGCCCATGAGTCCCATGCACTACAAGAGCCCTGATATGGCCTAACTCTAGGAGTGCTCCTGGGATGAGGTCGAGGAGCGACTCATCTGCGACTCCCACGACCTGGCGACGTGCACCCGCAGGATTGGTCAGGGGACCTAATACATTCATGATCGTGCTAATGCCAAGCCCCGCCCTCACTGATCCGACATGGCGCATAGCCGGATGCAGCAGGGGTGCGAACATAAACACGATGCCAGCCTCTTCCAGCACCTCACTCATCCGCTCAGGTGTCAGATCGATTCTCACCCCGAGCGCCTCAAGAACGTCGGCACTCCCACTCCGGGATGTAAAAGAACGGTTACCATGTTTGGCGACAGGCACCCCGGCTCCTGCGGCCACAAAAGCTGCCGTAGTCGAGATATTGAACGTGGTTATAGCTCCACCTCCCGTCCCGGCTGTATCGACTAGGGTATCCGGAGCCGACGCTGATACTGAGTTCATAGCTGAACGAAGAGCCCGGACGCAACCCGCTATCTCTGATGATGCGAGCCCTTTGGCTCGCATGCCGACGAGAAGGCCTGCCATTTGAATCTCACTAGCTGTCCCATCCATAAAGCGATCAAACGCAGCTTCTGCTTCTGAGGTGGTTAGGTCCTTTCCCTGCGCGACATACTCCAGAAATTCAGTCAGACCTGGCTGGTTCATTGTCTCATAGGGGTATGCATGGGATAAGGCTTCTCACATAAAACGGCACCGCTGAAGCCCCCAGAATGTGGACGGTCGAGAACGCTAATCCCTGCAGGCCTTTGTGGTCAATCTGGCATCGGACGCGGGAACAAGAACAAGCTTTTATTTGTCGTCTTGGAACGAATCCTGTGCATTGCTAACTTATCGTGGTGGATGCCCCCGAATCCCTCCGTTTTTTTCGTCTCACCGTCCAATACGACGGTACGGCATTTCGCGGCTGGCAAATCCAGCCGGACCAGCGCACGGTACAGGGTGACATAGAGTCCGTGGTCTCGAGGTTGGCAAACTCACCTCGCACGGTCACCGGATCAGGGCGTACCGACACAGGAGTACACGCGACTGGACAGGTCGCATCTGTGGGCATGCCATCCAGTTGGGGAGCCTTAAAGTTAAAGAAGTCACTAAACTCCTTGCTGCCGGACGACATCTGGATCTCGTCCGTTATTCCCGTCCCACCTGAGTTCCACCCTCGCTACGATGCACTTAAGCGAACCTACCGCTATGAAGTTGGCCTTAAACCCCTTTGCGCCTCGCCTTTCTACAGGCGCTGGTGTTGGCCACTGGGTGGGACATTAGACCAATTACCCACACTAGACCGGATTCTATTGGATCGTGCAGCCCAGGACATAGTTGGTGAACACTGCTTTGCAGCATTCGCGAAAGCAGGCCAGCCTGAGCGCGGAACCCGTTGTAATGTGCACCAAGCAAAGTGGAGTGACACTGACCTAGGGGTTCGATTGACCATAACCGCGAACCGATATCTGCATCACATGGTGCGTTATCTAACAGGAACAATGATAGACATCGCACTCGGTCGGCGAGAGATTGAGGATATGGCTAGCTTACTTGAATTCCCTCACGAATTTACGACCTCTCCCCCAGCGCCTCCCGAAGGGCTATTTCTCCACAGGGTGACATATCCCAGCGATGATTCTGTCGATTAGGAATCTTCTTCTAAACCTGAACCGATACGGAGCCCCCTCCCCAGATGAAAATCTTCCTCGACACGGCTGATCTGTCAGAAATCCGACGGGCCTCGGACGCGGGCCTGATTGATGGCATTACAACTAACCCGTCCCTTGTGGCAAAGGTGGCAGATGGCGACGTCACCGCCATGTACCGAGAGATCTGCGAGGCCGTAGACGGGCCAGTCTCACTCGAAGTAGTAGCAGTCGATCGTGAGACGATGGTTGCAGAAGGAAGGAAACTAGCGGCGATACATGAGAACGCTGTCGTAAAAGTTCCCCTCACCGAAGACGGACTAAAGGCGTGCCGAGATCTGGTTTCCGAAGGTCACAAAGTCAACGTCACTCTGTGCTTCTCAGTCTCACAAGCACTTCTCGCAGCCAAGGCCGGTGCCACGTTCATCTCACCATTTGTGGGTAGACTGGACGACATTTCGGGTGAGGGAATGCAGTTGATCGGCCAGATAAGGCAGGTCTACGACAACTACGGATTCGATACAGAAATCTTGGCGGCCTCACTCCGGCATCCAATGCATGTGGTAGAATGCATGTTAATAGGTGCAGACTGCGCTACCCTGCCTTCTAAAGTTCTTTGGCAGTTAAGTAAGCACCCCCTCACCGACAGCGGTCTCGACGCGTTTCTCAAGGATTGGGATGCCGCAGGCACAGAGCTTTAAACGGGGGCCTACCCCTCACCGTCTTCTCCTGCCCGCGCTCGCAGCACTAACTGCCGGAGCGTGTGGTCCGAGTGCGGCATTATCTCAGGCTGACACATCTTCGGTGGATCAAGCCTCCGAGCTGTCGCAAATCTCCCCGTCTCAGGTGATCGATGAGAGCCGGAGAACCGCAATAGTTCGAGCGGCGGCTCGAGTAGCCCCTGCAGTCGTCAGCGTTAATGTCATGCGCACACGAAGGGTTCGACCTCGAACGATGTGGGAGAGCATGATCCTCCCTCCCCAAGCTCAGCAACGCAGTACCGGCTTCGGATCAGGCGTGATCGTACGTGAAGACGGGATAGTGATCACTAACGACCACGTAATAACAGACGCTTCGGAAATAAAGATCACTCTTCCGGGCGGGCGTGATTTCAATGCAGAGATCATTGGGACGGACCCTGTCGCCGATATAGCCGTTCTTCGGATCACGGGAGACGACCTGCCCGTCGCTCCAGTTGGGACTGCTAAGGGCTTATTAATAGGAGAATGGGCTGTAGCGATAGGTAACCCGCTCGGCAACTACGTCGCGGACAGCGAACCGACCGTCACTGCTGGTGTGATCTCGGCTGTAGATCGCAATATCGCTCCGTCCTCGGAAGACGAAGGGTTCTACTTCGGAATGATTCAAACCGATGCTTCCATCAATCCTGGCAACTCAGGTGGCGCCCTAGTGAACGCACAAGGCGACGTGATAGGAGTCAACGCGTCAATCATTTCACGCAGCGGCGGTAGCGAAGGGCTCGGTTTCGCAATCCCGATAGACCGCGCGCTGCAGATCGCGAACGACTTCCTCGAGCACGGTGAGATACGTCGAGCGTGGGTAGGCATCGATGTAGAGCCTGCTGAAGCCGATGCGTGGGGGCGAACCCGAGGAGTGCGAATCAGCCGGGTTACTGAAGGCTCTCCAGCCGACGAGGCTGCTCTGCAGCGCGGTGATATGTTACTACGTGCGAACGGGCGTCCTCTGTCAGGTCCGCTCGACTGGGAGGGCGTGCTGCTAGATCTCCGTGCTGGCAACGTCTTAGAGTTAAGTGTACAGGGGCAGTCACGATCAATCGAGATGGAGGCAATCCAATTCCCTTCGTCAATCGCTGCAAGAGTCACTCTCTTTCAAGATATTGAACTCATCACGGTGTCATCACAAATCCAGGGCGAACTTGGACTGTCTAGCGACTCGGGAGCCCTGATCGCAGACATATCTCCTGAACTGACGAGTCGGACACGTCTGCAGATAGGCGATGTCATCATTCAGATGAACCGCACTCGCATCCGTAGCGCAGAAGACGCTGCATCATTCTTCGAGGAACTCACCGGACAACAAGGCCGGATCGTTGTCTATCTAGAACGCGACAATAGCTACTATACAACCAGCCTGTCCTGGAGGGGTTAAGTTGGAAATTGATAGATACATGCACCCGCTCTCGGACCGTTACGCATCGAGAGAGATGCAACGGATCTTTTCCCCGTCACGTCGCTTTGGCACCTGGCGCCGTCTTTGGATCGCACTGGCCGAAAGTCAGTCTGAGCTGGGCCTCAATATCTCCAAAGAAGCACTTGAGCAGATGAATGCGGCAGTCGACAAGCTCGACCTAGAAAAAGCAGCCGAATACGAAAAGCGCTTCCGCCACGATGTCATGGCCCACGTGCATTTGTTCGGTGATGATGCTCCTGCGGCAAAGGGAATCATCCACCTCGGGGCGACTAGCGCATTCATTGGTGACAACACCGACCTGATCCTCCACCGGGATGCCCTTGAGTTAATCCGCGCTCGCTTGATCCGCTGCGTAGATGCGTTAACAGACTTTGCAAGGGAGCATGCTTCTCTCCCAACCCTCGGCTATACACACTTCCAACCTGCTCAGCCGACGACGGTCGGAAAGCGGGCGACACTCTGGATCCAGGATTTGCTGCTGGACTTAGAAGAGTTGGATCACCGAATCGAGGTACTGCGCTTCAGAGGTGTGCGTGGAACGACCGGGACCCAAGCCTCTTTCTTAGAGCTCTTCGAAGGAGATCACCATAAGGTCGACAAACTAGACCTAGCAGTAGGTAAGCGTATGGGTTTCGAGTCGACGTATCCAGTTAGCGGTCAGACATACACAAGAAAAGTAGACTATGCGGTGCAGGCATCTCTTGCCGGCACCGCTGCTTCGGTCTCCAAGATCGGACACGACCTGAGGATTCTCGCCAACCTTAGAGAGGTTGAAGAGCCATTCGAAGCCGAGCAGATCGGTTCATCAGCTATGCCATACAAGCGCAATCCCATGAGAGCGGAGCGCATTTGCGCCCTGGCCCGGCACGTAATCACACTATCCATCGATCCCGCTTTCACGGCAGCTACGCAGTGGCTGGAGCGCACGCTTGACGACTCAGCCAACCGACGTCTTTCGGTACCTGACGCCTTCCTGGCCCTAGACGGGTGCTTGGTACTCCTTGAAAACATTGCGGGTCGGATGGTCGTGAACCCGGAGGTAATCCGGAGGAATCTCGCCGAGCACCTTCCCTTCATGGCCACAGAAACGATCTTGATGAATGCAGTGTCACGGGGTGGTGACAGACAAGAGTTACACGAATCGATCCGGAAGCACTCCATGGCCGCAGCACGACGCATGAAGGAAGAAGGTGCCGATGCAGACCTACTCGACCGAATCGCCGGAGATGAGTCCTTCGCGCTCAGTATGGAAGAGCTTCAACAAATGACAGATCCAATGCGATTCGTAGGCCGAGCTCCGTCACAAGTGGAGCAATTCATCGAGTCCGCGGTAGCCCCAGTATTAGAGAAGCACAACTCTCACTCAATAACCCTGGAAGCCCCCACCCTACATGTCTGATCATAACTTGGTCCACGAGTCAAAGCTCCCACTGCCACTCCTACACAGAGGGAAAGTCAGGGACGTGTACGAGGTGGACGCAGAGACCCTACTAATGATAGCCAGCGACCGCGTCAGCGCATTCGACGTGGTGCTCCCACAGCCAATCCCCCACAAGGGCGAGGTCTTAACACAGATAACGGCGTGGTGGCTGGATCAGCTAGACGATAGGCTTTCACACCACCTCATCGCTGTAGATCCTGAACATATCATTACGCGTCATCCCGAGCTTGCCAGCACACGCAGCCAGTGGGCCCGGCGAGCGATGTTAGTGCACAAGACAGATCCCGTCCTCGTGGAATGTGTAGTCCGCGGGTACATTTCAGGATCCGCGTGGAAGGAATACAAGCACAGCGGCACCCTGGCCGGTGAGCCTCTAGCTCAAGGGCTTCAGGAAAGTCAACGGCTCGACCCCGCGATCTTTTCGCCAGCGACAAAGGCCCAGCAGGGTGAGCACGACGAAAACATTACATTCGGCCAAACGATGGAGATCCTGGGTGATGAGCTCGCCGAGCGACTTAAGCAGCTCTCGCTCGAAATCTACGGATTCGGAAGGGATGTAGCCGAACAAAGCGACATAATTTTGGCCGACACAAAATTCGAGTTCGGGCACAAGAACGGTGAGCTCCTTTTGATCGATGAGGTGCTGACCCCTGACTCGTCCCGCTTTTGGCCGAAAGAAAGCTATGGGGTCGGAAGAGGTCAGCCATCACTGGACAAGCAACCGGTGCGTGACTGGCTTGAAACCCTCGACTGGGATAAGAGTCCTCCACCACCTGACCTTCCTGAAGAAGTCGTATTCGAATCATCAGAGAGGTACAAGGACGTATTCCAGCGTTTAACGGGAACAGCTCTCGCGGATTACCAACCTCCGGTATTTAGGGACGACCGGTGAGAATCGCCCGCGAGGGAATCCCTTTCGCGGTCGTGGGTACTCTCCTTGCGGGCGCATGCTGGATCAGTCTCTGGCTCCAAGGAGCTACAGGTGTTTCAGGTAGAACAACTGCGACTGAGATCGTGATCCAAATCGCGGGGGTGATAACAAGCCTGCTCGCAATCTTCGTTCTGTGGTTTTTTCGTGATCCTCAACCGAACGTGCCCACAGACGAAAGTCTCGTAGTAGCACCCGGACAAGGAAAAGTGATTCTGATCGAAGACGTCGAACAAGCGGACTTCATATCAGGAGCAGCCAAGAAGATATCGATCTTTCTTAGCATTTTCGACGTTCATGTTCAACGAGTTCCGGCGTCAGGGACGGTTGAATACAAGGTTTACCGTCCGGGCTCCTACGCGGTGGCCTGGGCGGAGAAAGCATCCGAGGACAACGAGCAATCATCTCTAGGGATTGTTACGGAGCACGGGAAGGTGCTAGTAAATCAGATCGCAGGGCTGATAGCTCGTAGGATTGTAACTGACCCTGAGCAGGGCGACTCCGTGAAACGCGGGAGCCGATTCGGATTAATACGGTTTGGCTCGCGAGTCGATCTCTTCTTTCCGCAACATTGGGAGGTCCTTTGCAGCGTAGGAGATCGTGTTAAGGTAGGGTCGTCCCCGATGGCGCGGATGCGCTCTGAGGATGCCTAATGCCAGACCCACGCAAGACTCTTCAACGTGGAGTCATCATACTCCCATCGGCGTTTACGTTAGGCAATCTCTTTTTTGGCATCTATGCAATGGTGTCTGTGTCTAGAGGTGATTTCCAATGGGCTGGGTGGTGTATAACCATTGCCGGCATTCTCGATCTGCTAGATGGAAGAGTCGCGCGCCTAACTCGGACAGGGTCCGCTTTCGGAGCCCAGCTGGACTCGCTTGTAGACTCGATCTCTTTTGGGGTCGCTCCCGGATACGTCATGTTCGCACTCTTCTTTGCGGACGCTGAATGGAGCTGGGTCTTGGCTTTTGTCTATATAACGGCCGTAGTAGTCCGGCTAGCACGATTCAATATGGAACAGGGCGGAGAGGCAAAACGACAGTACCACGGGCTTCCTTCTACAGCTGCAGGAATGGCACTTGGCTCGTTCTTTCCATTCAGTCAAACGTGGTTTTTCAACTCGTATCTGAACGACCTGCCTTGGCAACAAATAATGGCCGTGGGGATGGTACTACTGGCAGTTCTAATGGTAAGCCACGTCCCTTACTCCAAAGTATCTAGGATAAGCCTCTCGACCCCACGGGGTATAGCAAACAGCATCATACTGCTTGCAGCCGTCTTTTTAGCAGTTTCTGTCCCTGAATACTTTTTCTTTACCGTGCTGGTGCTGTACATAGTCTGGGGCCTGATGAAATCAGTTGTGCTGGGCTTCCTTGACCGCATTCCAGTCGGAGATCCACTGCTCGACCTAGAAGAATACGACGTAAGGTCTCATTCTGAAGTACGAGATCTCGACTACGGCAACCTTGTTCCATCTAGAGCCGTAGATTTCAAACTCGATTCCCAATCCACCCCTGACCCCAATCAAGGTCTGGAGGAACAAGCGTGAGTCAGTACCGTATCGAAGTTCGTGTAAAACCTCGTCCGGGCCTTCTCGATCCCCAGGGCAAAGCTATTCACCACTCACTGAATTCACTCGGCTGGGAAGGCGTGAATGATGTGAGCGTCGGAAAAGCCATATACATCGACATAGATGCCGATTCCGTTGATGCCGCTCTCGAGACAGTCGAGGTGATGTGCCGAAAACTGCTTGCCAATCCGGTGACAGAAGACTTTGAGGTCTCTGTCATTGACGAAACGGAGCAAACGTCCTCATGAAGGTTGCAGTGATCACCTTTCCAGGGTCGAACTGCGACTACGACCTGTTCAAGGCCGCTCAACAGGTTGGTGGGGACGCCAAGTTTATCTGGCACCGTGAGCGAGGTCTCGAGAATTACGATGCTGTTTTACTCCCTGGGGGTTTCTCATATGGAGACTACCTTCGGGCCGGGGCTATTGCGCGTATGAGCCCGATCATGGAAGACGTCATCGCATTCGCTAAGACCGGAAGGCCGGTCCTAGGCATCTGCAACGGATTTCAGATTCTTTGCGAATCAGGACTTCTGCCAGGTGCATTGATGCACAACATCTCACTCAAATTCGAGAGCAAGGATGTAATGCTTCGTGTTGACCGCACCGATACCATGTTCACCAAAGACTACAAGACAGGGCAAGTCCTGCGCATCCCAATCGCACACGGAGAGGGCAACTACGGGGCAGACAATGAGACTCTTAAGGCCCTCGAAGACCAAGGACGGGTCGTTTTCAGGTACGTAGACCGCGATGGTGAACTAAGTGACGAAGCAAACCCCAATGGATCTTGGAACAACATTGCCGGCATCACTAATGCAACTGGTAATGTTCTGGGGATGATGCCCCATCCTGAGCGCGCCATGGAGAAGCTGCTCGGTTCTACTGACGGCTTGGCACTTTTCACGTCCATGGTAGGGAGCATGCAACCATCATGACCAATCCTACTGCGATGCAGGTTCCTCCCCGAGAAGGCGATCCCGAAATCACACCGGAGACAGTCGCGGACCACGGACTGACTCCCGAAGAATACGAGAAAGTTCTGAAAATAATGGGACGAGACCCAACGTTCACAGAACTTGGCGTCTTTAGCGCGATGTGGTCGGAGCACTGTGGATACAAGAACTCAAAACGTCTTCTTCGGCTCCTACCCACCCAAGCCCCTTGGGTTATCCAGGGTCCCGGGGAAAATGCAGGCGTAATCGACGTTGGTGATGGCTACGCTCTCGCATTTAAGATAGAGTCCCATAACCATCCATCAGCAGTCGAACCATATCAAGGAGCGGCAACCGGCGTTGGTGGAATTCTGCGAGATATCTTCACAATGGGGGCACGTCCTGTTGCGGTCCTCGACTCCTTACGCTTCGGAGATCTCGACAATGGTCGGGTTCGTTACCTCTTCTCCGGTGTAGTAAATGGTGTCGGTGATTACGGAAACTGCGTTGGAATCCCCAATGTTGGGGGGGAGGTCCAGTTCGACCGGGGCTACGAGGGAAACCCGATCGTAAACGCCATGTGCCTTGGGCTCATGAGGCACGAAGAGCTTATAACAGCCGCAGCGACTGGAAATGGCGCGCCACTAATGGCGGTAGGAGCTCGTACCGGCCGAGACGGCATCCACGGAGCTACCTTCGCGAGTGAGGAACTCAGTGAAGACTCCGATGAGTCGAGTCGACCGCAAGTCCAGGTGGGTGATCCATTCACCGAAAAGTTGCTCCTAGAGGCTAGCTTGGAACTGATCGCTTCTGGTGCAATAAGCGGCATCCAGGACATGGGTGCCGCAGGCATAACTTCATCTGCATCCGAGATGGCTGGACGCGGAGGCAGTGGGGTCGAGCTCGAAATGACAGCTGTGCCAGTAAGAGAAGAAGGTATGACCCCTTACGAGATCCTTCTCTCTGAATCCCAGGAGCGCATGCTCGTTGTGGCACACCCGGGGCGAGAAGACGAAGTCAGAGAGATCCTTGAAAAATGGGAATTGGAAGCTGCCGTGATCGGACAAGTCACCGACGACGGAAAATTCCGGATCCTAGAGGATGGTAATGTCGTAGGCGACATCCCAGCCCTCCCTCTTACCGACGGATGTCCCACGTATGAACGTGAGGGGATAGAGTCTGGAGAAGTCATAGCGCTGAGAGAAATGGATCTCACTGAGCACATGACGGCAGAAGGAGATCTGACAAAAGACTTTCTTTTGTTGTTAAGATCTCCAAACGTAGCATCCAAACGATGGATCTACGAGCAGTACGATACCACGGTGCGAACAGGAACGGCGGTAAGACCCGGTGGAGATTCAGGCGTAATTAGGATTCGTGGAACTAGCCGAGCTATAGCGGCGACTACCGACTGCAATGGGCGCCTTGTCTACTTGGAGCCAAGAACCGGTGCGATGGCGGCCGTGGCCGAGGCAGCACGTAACCTAGTGTGTGTCGGAGCTCTTCCTACGGCAATCACGAATAACTTGAATTTTGGGAACCCGCTCAAAACACACATCTACTATCAGCTAAGAGAGGCAGTGCTGGGGATGCGGGAGGCGTGTAGTGCCTTCGAGACACCAGTGACGGGAGGCAATGTCTCCCTCTTTAATGAAACAGATGGCAAGGCCATCTACCCAACACCTGTGATCGGAATGGTAGGAGTGATCGATGATGTGTCGAAAATCATCCGGCACGCGTTCAACACCCCCGGAGATGATATAGTTCTTCTCGGAACCAACTCAGGAGAGCTTGGAGGTTCAGAGTACCTATATGCCACCTCTAAGCTAGTAGCCGGTCATCCACCCTCCGTAGACCTCGAAGCTGAGCGACTGCTGCAGCAAGCCGTGCTAAAGATGAATCATGAGGAGGTTCTCAACTCAGCGCATGACTGTTCTGAGGGAGGGCTAGCCGCCACGCTAGCCGAGTGTGCGCTCGGTAACGGTGAAACTCCACTAGGGGTTACCGTAGAGGTAGACGAAGACCTTGCACCCATAGTGTCTCTCTTCGGGGAATCGCACGGCCGAATTATTGTGTCAACGAGCCCTGAAAATACAGAACGGGTGCTAGCGCTAGCTGCTCTCTACGACGTGCCAGCAAAGAGAATTGGAACCGTTACTGAAATGGCCTCTGGGTTTTCGATAAAGGTCCGGTCAGGCTCTGTTCAAGCAAGCATGACCGACTTAGCGGAGGCATATTTCGGCTCGCTTCCGAATATTATGGACGCTCCAACAGATTCAGAGGCCTGAAGTGTGTGGGGTAGTCGGAATCAGTGGAGTGGAAAATGCCGCTCAACAGGCGTTTCTAGCAATGTACGCCCTGCAACACAGAGGTCAGGAAGCAGCCGGGATAGTCGCCTTCGACGGTGAAGATGGACGCCTCCACAAGGGATCGGGACTTGTCTCAGAGATCTTTGACCCCGAGTCGCTAAAGGGTCTTCGTGGCAACACAGCGATCGGTCACGTGCGTTACTCGACTGCAGGGGGAAGCGACCCTGCCAACATCCAGCCGATCACCGCTCGTTACAGACTTGGTGACCTAGCGCTAGCCCATAACGGTAACCTCACTAACCAACGTGCTCTTCGAACATCTCTAGTTGAAGACGGAGCGATATTCAGTTCCTCATCGGACTCGGAAACACTGGTTCACCTCATTGCCAAATCGAGAGCGAAAACAATTGATGACCAGGTCATGGACGCGCTCTCCCACTTGGCAGGTGCATTCTCCATGGCGCTGGTCGTGCGTGGTAAGCTCTATGCGGCGCGAGACCCGCGCGGCTTCCGGCCATTGATGTTGGGGAGAAAAGACAATGGCCATGTGGTAGTGTCTGAGACATGCGCCTTAGACATACTTGGAGCCACCTACTTACGCGACCTGGAACCAGGAGAAGTGGTCCGCATTGAGAGTAACCAGGTCCATGAGGTTGGTCGTCTAGACACCGCACCCCCGCCTGCACCGTGCATCTTTGAGCTTGTCTACTTTGCCCGCCCAGACTCAAGCCTTTGGGGAGAATCCGTAGATCGTGCGCGGCGCGCATTTGGACGTCAGCTCGCCAAAGAACATCCCATCAGAGCGGACGCGGTGATAGCAGTCCCAGATAGCGCGAACTCGGCGGCACTCGGATACGCAGAAGAGAGTGGAATCCCCTTCGAGCTAGGATTGCTCCGTAACCACTACGTAGGCAGAACGTTTATCAAGCCAGAGCAAAAAGATAGAGATTTCGGTGCTCGGATGAAGTACAACCCCGTGCGTGACGTACTGGCCGGTAAGAGAGTAGTCGTTGTAGATGACTCCCTAGTGCGGGGAACGACAAGCCGGAGTCTCGTGCGCATGCTCAAAGCAGTAGGTTCGACGGAAGTACACTTCCGGATTGGAAGCCCACCGGTGAGGTTCCCATGCTTCTACGGGATCGACATGCCCACCAAAGGAGAACTGATAGGATCCACACTTGACGTCCATGAGATAGAGAAAAAACTGGGCGTCGATTCTCTGGGGTACCTTTCCCTGGAGGGCATGGTCCGCGCCGTGGGACAGGCAGGACCGTACTGTACAGCCTGCTTTTCAGGGCGATATCCTGCTCCCTTGGTTGATGTGGAAGAGGGGCTCGCCTCAGAAGATGGACCAGCATTGTGACCTGGCTAGGCCACCGAAGACGTTTTCAGGCTCGAGGAAGCTGAAAGCCAACCACCTAAGATCTCAAGTTCTCCAATGTCGAGTTGGTCTGGTTTCATTGAGAGACAGCTTAAGTGTAAACGAATATCCTAGCTCGCTTTATACTACGACGACGAGCTAGAATCCATCATACTGAAACATTCCTGAGATCCCGCCGACACCGAGGCATCCTATGAGTTCGTCGCGTACAATGCTCGCCTGCACTTTCGGAATGACTTTCCTGTCATTGTTACTCATCCCCCCTGCTTCGGCCCAATTGACAGAGGCTGAGTCTGAGTCCTCCGTCGAAGCCCAGATAGAGCTGTTCTCGAATTGGATGGAGGGGCAAATCGAAATCCGTAACCTCCCCGGAATAGTAGTAGGTGTGATCTCAGGAGATGACCTAGTCTGGGCGAAAGGCTTCGGCTATGCGGATCTAGAGTCTGAGAGAGCTATGGAGACAACCACTCGGTTCCGGATGGCCTCTCATAGTAAGCTGTTCACGGCCACCGCGATCATGCAACTCCGTGAACAAGGGAAAATCCGACTCGACGATCCGGTCACCGACTACTTGCCGTGGTTTACGTACAAGATGGCAGCACCTGACGATCCACCAATCACCATTGAGCACTTGCTCACTCATAGTTCAGGGCTACCCCGCGAAGCTAGCTCTCATTGGACCGACTTCGATTTCCCGACCGAGGAAGAAGTGCGCGAACTTATTGGAAATCGAGAAGCCCCTTTCTCACCTGAAGTCCGGTGGAAGTACTCTAATCTAGCATACACCATTGCCGGACTTTTGATCGAAGAAGTGACTGGCGTTAGTTGGGCCCGCTACCTACAGCAGAACATCTTCGACCCTCTCAATATGACCGCATCCAGCGTGGACATGCCGGATCCGAAGATGGCGACCGGATATGGTCGGCGCATGCCGGACGGATCTCGCCAGATTTTCCCCTTCGTAGACGCACGGGGAATGGCGGCTGCAACCGGCCTAACTTCCACAGTCGAGGACATGGCACGCTTTGTTTCAGCGCAGTTCAGGGAAGGTGCTCGCGGAGAAGATCGGATTTTGAGCACAGCCTCCCTCAGAGAAATGCACCGTGTGCGCATGATGGAAACCACTTGGACTAGAGGACAGGGAATAGGGTTCAGCGTTCAACGAAGAGACGGCACACTCTACGTGGGTCACGGAGGGGGATATCCAGGGTATACGACTAACACAACAATACAGTTAGACTCAGAAATCGGTGTAGTCGTTCTTACCAACACCAACGACTCAAATCCCGCACAGATAGCCCAGCAGCTGATGGCAACCGTTGGGGTAGCGATTGCTGAGGCTACGGCTGAGGCTCCAGAAACGGTTTCATGGGATCCTGCTTGGGAGCGGTTTGCAGGTGTTTACCGGAGTCGAGGTGGGGAGACCCGCGTTCTTGTCCTAAACGAGCGACTCGTATCTATGAACCCTTGGTCCAGTTCCATTGGGGAACCAACGCACCTTATGCCGATTGGTGACGGGACATTCCGAATGATCGCTCGCACGGGCGGTGGCGCTGTGGGTGAAATCGTGCGCTTTATAGAAGAGAATGGAAAGGTGGTGCGCATGATTACAGGGGATTCCTATTCAGTTCGCATTCGTTAGTGAACCTACGTGAGCCAACCACTCGTGCAGAAGATGTATTTGAGGGCTGATGAAAGCTTCATTCACAATCTTCCTAAAGCGGAGCTCCACGTTCACTTAGACGGTTCCCTTAGGCCACAGACGATGTTCGAACTCGCCAGCGAGCGGGAAGTGCCCTTACCTGTATCCTCTATAGAGTCCTTAGCCTCCTATATGATGGTTCCCGAGGGGTCTAGCCTTGAAGGATACCTCAAACGGTTTGAGCTCACCCTTCTAGTAATGCAAGATTCTGATGCACTAGAGCGCATAGCCTACGAATTGGTAGTGGACCATGCCGCAGAAAACGTTCGCTGGCTGGAATTGCGATTCTGCCCCCAGTTAAATCGAGAACAAGGGCTATCTGCGGAAGAAGTTCTGGACTCTGTTCTGCGCGGAATGCGTCAAGCTGAGAATGATGTCGCTGAGCGAGGTCAGTCAATCCAATCCGAGATCATATTGTGTGGATTACGCTCACACTCATCCGCAGTCACATCAGAAACCGCTGAGCTCGCGGTAGCCTACATGAGGCACGGAGTATGCGGATTTGACCTAGCTGGCGCCGAAGCGGGACATCCCGTCCTTAATCACAGACATGCGATCAATCGGGCATACCAAGCAGGACTCCCTATCACTCTTCATGCAGGAGAAGGGTTCGGCCCAGAGTCGATCCAGCAGGCCCTCGAATTTGGACACGCCAGCAGAATCGGTCACGGGACGCGGCTATTCGAGGATCCTACGCTAATGGAGCTCGTACGCAAATTACGTATTCCGCTTGAAGTCTGCCTAACCTCCAACTTGCAAAC
>CENY01156585.1_pt1 | contig 42004 bp, 42 predicted proteins | sample 356181 | NCBI WGS metagenome assembly CENY01 (sample SAMEA2619840, study PRJEB7988) | marine metagenome | isolation source: saline water (ENVO:00002010), including
CCCCCACCGACGTCTGCGAAGGTCGGGCGTTCTGCCACCCGGGAATCTCCCAGGCGGTGACCGCCGCACCCGGCCTGGTAATGGCCGGCGCCATGGACGGCGTGCTACGCATACACGACGCCGAAGACGGGCTCGTGTTGTGGCAGTTCGATACCACGCAAACGCTCACCGCCCTGTCTGGCGCCGCCACCCGCGGAGGCTCGCTGGGAGGTGGTGCCGGCCCGGTCAGCGGCAACGGCATGCTGTACGCGAGTTCCGGTTACGGCCTGTACTTCCACATGCCCGGCAACGCCCTGTTGGCGTTCGGGCCACCCTTACAACCCAACGAGCAATCAATCAGAGGAGGCGAACAATGAGCATTTCCCTTGCAGGAAAAAGCGCCATTGTCACCGGCGCGGCGGTAGGAATCGGCCCTGCCTATGCCGAAGCCCTGGCAGCAGAAGGCGTCAACGTGGCGGTGTGTGACATTCGCGAGGAAATCTTGGAACTACCGGCAAAGCTGAAAGCACAGGGCGTCAAAGCCTTGGGCTGGGTGGCCGATGTATCCAAGCCGGACGACGTGCGTCAGGTGGTTGACGGAGCCGTCGAAGCCTTTGGGGGCATCGATATCCTGATCAGCAATGCCGGCAAATGCTGGGTCAGCCTGCCGGACGACGATCTGGACAAGGCGCTGGCGGACTACGAAGGCATGGTGGGCACCAACCTTAAGGGCGAATACCTCATGGGCCGCGCCGTGATCGCCGAGCTCCTCAAGCAGGGCCGCGGCGGTGACATCGTGAACGTGGCGACTGACCACATGGTCACCTGTGGCTCCCCGTTCGAACTGTGTCCCAAGCTGGAAGCCTGTACCTGGAAGGACGCGCCCCGTCCTACCGGCGGCGGTGAGGTGATGGATCTGTACGACGCCTCCAAATGGGGCCTCAACGGATTTCTGTTCGGCTGGGCGAAGGCGCTGCGGTCCCACGGTATACGGGTGAATGCTATGTGCATGGGGGCGACCGATTCGTGGATGATCCGCGACTTCTACGGCTACCCCCAATCCCGCGACAAGGAAAACGAAGAACAGGCCGAGGAAGTGGCCACTTGGATGGCAAAAGAAGACACCGCCCAGGTGGTGGTAAACCTGCTCAAGGAGGGTCCTGAGGGACGCACCGCCCAGAACATCAATTTGTGTGTCGGCCGCCCTACCGTGCTGGAGCCGCCGCTCCCCAACAAATACATCACCGAGGAGAGTCTCAATGGCAGCGCTTGATGGAAAGGTCGCCATCGTCAGTGGCGCCGCTCAGGGTATCGGCGAGGGGCTGGCGCTTGGCTTGAGTCAGGCCGGCGCCACGGTTCTCGCGTTCGACGTGCAGGACACCATCACCCAGGTGGCTGAAGCCATCGAGCAGGAAACCGGCAACCGGGTATTGGGCATGGTAGCCGACGTGTCCAAGCGAGCTGACGTGGAGCGCGCGGTGGCAACCGCCACGGAGACATTGGGAGGCATCGACATTCTGGTGAACAATGCGGGCGCCTGGAAGCCAACTCTGGTGGATTCCCCGTGGGAGCAGGCGGTGGCAGATTGGGACTTGATCATGGACACCAACTTCAAGGGCGTCATGATGCTTTCCCGGGCTTGCGTGCCCCACCTGCAATCGCGCGGTGGCGGCGATATCGTCAACATCAGCACCTACTACGTGCTGCCCGCCAGGTCGGAAGGCACCAACAATCCCGAGACGGATCTCTACAACGCCTCGAAATGGGCGCTCAATGGGTTTACCGATACGTGGTCGAAGTATCTGGCCAAGGACAACATCCGGGTCAACGGGCTGTGCATGGGGGCAACGGACTCGCCCATGCTGCGAGGCCTGTTCCCCACCGGTGAGCTACCGGAGGCGATGGCCAAAACGGTCATGTATCCGTCTGATATCGCCCGGCTGATGCTCGATCTCATCGCCGACGGACGCACCGGAGAGAATATCGGCGCCTGGGTGGGTCATCCGGTGGAGTTGCCGCCGCCGTCCCCCGCACACCGACGTATTTCGGGCTAATCGCCGAAAGCGACCTTTGCGGCGGTTAACCCGCCGCCGTAAAGGTCAGGTGCAGCTCCCACAATCCCAGCATGATGCCGGGTTGGTGGGTGAGGTCGTTCTTGCCCGGCGCGAGCGCCAATGCATCCAAGCGATCCAGCAGCACGTTCACGGCGATTGTCTGCTCCAGCCGCGACAATCCAGCACCCGGGCAGTTGCGCGCACCTTGGGAGAAGGTCAGATGCCGACCCGCATTGCGCCGATTGAGGTTCACCGAATTGGCGTCCGGAAAGTTCTCCTCGTCCCGATTTCCCGCTCCGTAGCGCAGGTGCAGTAGCGACCCTTTGGGAATGGGCACACCGCGAATCTCCACATCCTCAGCCACCGACCGGCTGGACATGCCCTGAGTGGGCGCGTAGAGACGCAATGCCTCCTCCACGAAAAACTTCACCTTTGAGCGGTCGGCCTTGAGCTCAGCAAACAGCGCTGGATTCTGCGCCAGCAGCAGCGCCTCAGACGTGAGTGCATATTGCGTGGTTTCGTTACCCCCGATATGCATCGTGTACACCACGTTGATGATCTCTGCGTCCGTCAGGGGACGTGCTTCGTCGCCGTAGGCCACTTGAGTCAGGTAGCTCGTCATGTCGTCCTGGGGCCGCTCGCGCTTCTCGTCGATGCGAGCTTGGATGTAGCGCTGAAATTCCACCAGGGCTTGAGCGTTATCGCGCTCCTCGTCCTCCGACAGCAGGCTCAGGTGCGAATCGCCGTAGACGAATCGACGCACCTGGGCCTCCTCCCAGCGTTTGAGCTGCGGCATGTCTTCCAGAGGGAAGCCGAGAATCTTCGTGATAATGGTTTGCGGCATGGGCGCCGCGAAGCCTTTGACGAATTCCACCTCTCCGGCGCCGATCCAGCGATCCATCAGATCGTTGGCCACCTGGGCGGCCATCTCACGATGCTGGGGCGCGCCGCTGGCACCTACCCAGGGATCCGTGAGCTGGCGGCGATGCTGCATGTGCTGGGCGACAGTGGGACGCAGCGTACTGGTGGCTTTCGCCACATCGCCGAACCCACTGTCTTCAAACACGTCTTTCTCGTGCTCCTGGAAGCCGCTGTCCATGCCTACCGTGAAGCGCTTGGGATCGCGCACCACGCGCGAGATGTCCTCGTACTTGGTCAGAATGAAAGCATCGGCACCCGGACGCCCACCACCCCCGGGAATGCGCAATACGGGCGCGTCTTTCTGCAGCAGCCGGTACGCCTCGAACCAGTATTCCTGCGCGCCGCTGGCGAAGAGATCCACTTCTGCCACGCTCATCGGGCACTTGGCCTGAGTATCTGTAAGCTCGTTCATGGTACTGCCTCCCTTTCGGATGCCTTCGCAGGCCAACTGTATCCGCTATTTCTCCCGCGCCCAAGCCTTGGCGTCGTCTGAGGCCAGCCACTGCAGCGCGTTCTCCAGGAAGCGGCGGAATGCCGGATTGGCGTATGCCTTCGGCCCGTCACCGGCTTCCGTAGCGATTACCGGGGCGTTACGGGTACGCTTCGCCCAGGTGATGAGGTTGCTACCCCGCGGGTGGTTCCAGGCTGCTTTTTCCTCCGCCGACGCATACGGCGGCGGATTAAAGTTGGCGCTGGAGAAATCGTAGTCGCTGCGAAACAGCGGCAGGATGTCGGGGTTTTGCTCGAAGCCGTCGGTCTTGATGTACAGTTCATCGACAATCTCGAATCCATCTTCCAACCCGACCGCCACCGGATGAGACGCGTCCACGGGAGTCAGACGGTGAGTCGCGTCACGCTCTGGCTCGCCGCCACCCCCTCGATACCCAGAGCCTGGCACCACCTCACCATACAGTTCGCCCTCCTGGAGCATGAATGAGGTGCCGCTGATCTCGCGCCACAGCGGCCAGCCCGGCCACTGAACGGTGGCGTGATTGGACAACATCAGCCCCACCCCGTTGTCCAGCAACGCCTCCACCGCCTCCTCATAGGCCGACGGCGGCATGGGAAATTGCCCGCTTTCGTCCGGCTGCACGGCGCACATGTCGTAAAACAATACGGCATCGTAGTCGGCGACGAACTCCGGCCGAAGCAGGATCTGCGCGGCTGGCTGCTCCACCACCGTGGCATTGAGTACCGCGCTTTCGTCGAACATTGCGAAGAACCCGTTGTAGTCGAAGGGGTGTCCCTTGGTCACGATCAGCACGTCGACGCTCATGGCTTGCTCCTCCCTATGCGGACCTGCGAAACCGGCCGCTGCCAGGCTATGCTACACAATTGCGCTGACCGTGACGCCAATGCAAGGGAGAACACGATGCCAATGGATGGCCTGCGCAGCATCGATGAAATCAAGCAGGCCTGATAGCCGGGCACCGGCCTTGGTCCCATCTGCCGAATCCGCGATACTTGAGACTCCAGGCGCAGGATAACGATATGAGCTGGAACCCCTTTGCTCCGGAGAACATGGCGGACCCCGCCAACGGCCACCATGAGCTGCTGGAACGCTGCCCCGTGCACCGCTTCGACGCCTTCGATCCGCCGTTCTATACCCTCTCGCGCTACCAGGACGTTGAAAGCGCACTGCGCGACATTGACACGTTCTCCAGTCACTACGGACAGGGGCCCCGGTTTACCGAACCCCAGGGAATGCTCAGCGACCCGCCCCAACATACTTTCATGCGGGCCCTGGTGCAGCAGGCGTTTACTCCCAGGGCCATGAAGCAACTCAGGATTCAGGTGACGAAACTCACCGAGGAGCTCATCGACGACATCGAGGCGGGCCCCGCGAATTTCGATCTGCACGACGACTTCGCGTTTCCACTGCCCGTCATCATCATCGCAGGCATGCTCGGTGTGCCGTCGCAGGACATCGACAAGTTCAAGCACTGGTCCGACATCTCCGTGGCCGCCATGGGCGCCAAGGACCCCGCGCAATACGCCAACGACCAGGGAGAGTTTTTCGCCTACCTGAACAACCACCTGCTGACGCGTCGCGCCGCCATCGTGGCCGGCAAGCAGGTGCCCGACGACCTGCTCACCGTCATCGCCGGCGCGCAGGACGAATCCGGAGAACTCATTTCGGAAGCGGACGCCATGTCGCTGACCAACCAGCTTCTGGTAGGGGGTAACGAAACCACCACCTCACTGATTACCAACATGCTCTGGCGCCTGTTGGAAGTGCCCGAGCGCTGGCAGTCCGTAGTGGACGACCCCTCCCTGGTGGAAGCCGCCATCGAGGAGAGCCTGCGTTTCGATCCGCCGGTGCTGGGTCTTTACCGCAACACCACCCGCGATGTCACCCTGCACGACACCACCATCCCCGAAGGCAGCAAGGTCTACATCAACTATGCGGCCGCGAACCGGGATCCGAACGCTTTTGCAAACCCGGACGAGTTCGATCTGCATCGAGACCGGGTGCGCCATATGGCCTTCGGGCTGGGAGTGCATTTCTGCCTGGGCGCCCCGACCGCGCGACTGGAAGCCGAGGTGGCGCTGCACGCGCTGATCAGGCGCCTGCCGCACATGCGCCTGCTGGGCCCCGGGGAACGTATCGCCCCATTCTTCTTGTGGGGCCGGCGGCGGCTGCCCGCAGCGCGCAGCTGAACCTTGACCGAAACCACGGAAGCATCGCCACTGCCCACCTTGAAAGGTTGGATCGTGCGCGACCTGGTCATTACGTGCATCGTGACCACACTGATATGGACGATGCATGCGTGGCACAGCGGCAGCGGTGTGTGGATCGCGGCGCTGGCATCATGTCTGCTGGGGTTCCTGGGCGGCTATGTGCTCTGCTACGTCTATCACGAATGGGGACACCTCATCGGCGCCCGCCTCGCGGGCGGCCAAATGCCACTGGCCCCCTATGCCGGGCCCATCATCGGTCTGTTCGACTTGAACCGGCACAGTCGGCGGCAGTTTCTCTTCTTGAGCTGGGGCGGCGTGCTGGCCTATGTGAGCATGATGGTCATTACCCTCGTCACTCATTTCGCGGGTTTGTGGGGGCTCGCAGGAGCCGCGTTCGCCGTGGGAGGGCTGGCATTCGTTGCCCAGTCGCTATCGGTGGACCTGCCTCAGATCGTGAAGGTAATGCGCGGCGCGAACATCCAGGCAACGTCCGCCGCCGGGGCCAACGCCCAGGTGATCCTGCGACGCACCTGGCAAAGCTGGATACCACTGGCCCTGGCGATCGCTGCCTACAACACCGCCAGCGCCTAAAGGCCACCGAGGACACCAAAGTAGCCCCGGACCGTTTGGGAAGGTGTCGTGGACCGCGGCATTCAGGCCACCGTCTATACCAATCCCGTTTAGCGCACCTGCCGGCAGCGGGCTAGTTGAAGCTGTGCGCTTTGACGGGAAGACGCTTCACAGGTTCGCTGGTGGCAGCGAAGACCGCGTCGTCTACTGTTAGGACCCCACATTCCAAGTAAAAAGCGGTACCCTACTACAGCGTTTGCGACGACGGTATTTGGCCGCGCCCGCAGTACGACACCACCACAGCGGCGGACGCTTTCGCCAGCACAAGGAGACACAGCCATGAGCAAACCCGCAGCATCTTTCGACACCGGCGCACGCTTTGCGGGCCAGTCCTATCAGGACATCCTCGATCAGGACAGCCGGGAAGCGCCCGCGAACCTGCGCGCTCAATCCGAGCCCTATCTGGGCAGCGACCCCATCCCGGTAGCCAACTACACCAGCCAGGAGCAGTTCGACCGGGAAGTAGAAAAGATGTGGATGCGGACCTGGCAGATGGCCTGCCGGGAAGAGGAGATTGCCAACGTGGGTGACTACATCACCTACGAAATCGCCGATCGCTCGCTGGTCGTGGTGCGCTCCGAAGAAGACCAGATTCAGGCGTTCTTCAACACCTGTCTGCACCGGGGCCGCAAGCTGGTTACGCAACCGGGTCGAAAAAACCAGTTTCGATGCCCCTTCCACGGGTTCACCTGGAATCTCGACGGGTCGTTCAAGGAGCACCCGTTTCCCTGGGACTTCCAGCACCTCACCGACCAAGACCTGCAGCTCCCCGAAGCCCGCGTGGGCACCTGGGGCGGCTTCGTGTTCGTCAACTTCTCTCAGACCGGGCCGGACCTGATGGAAGTGCTCGGCCCTTTGCCGGAGCATTTCGCCAACCTGCAGCTGGAGAACAAGTACATCGCCTTTCACGTGGCTAAGGTGGTCAAGGCCAACTGGAAAGCGGTGAGCGAGGCGTTCATGGAGTCGCACCACACCATCGACACCCATCCGCAGATCATGCCGTACCTGGCCGACGTGAACTCACAATACGACGTGTTTTCCGACTACATTACCCGGCAGATTTCCGCTGGCGCGGTGGCCAGCCCCCACCTTGCGGAGCAACCCAGCGAGCAGACCATCGCTGACGAGTTCCTCGGGCAGATGGACATGCCGGCGGGCCAGGTGCAGGTACCCGAAGGCATGACGGCCCGCGTGTTCGTGGCACAGATGATGCGCGACATGCTGGCGAGCGGCGACGGCAACGATTACGACAAGTTCTCAGACGCCGAGATGCTGGACGCGATCCTGTACAACTGCTTTCCGAACCTGTCGGTGTGGGGCGGCATCGCCAACAATCTGGTATACCGGTGGCGCCCCAACGGCGCCGACGTGCACAGCGCCATCATGGAGGTGTACTCCCTGGCATTCGTACCCAAGAACGGGCCGCGGCCCAAGCCAGCCGCCATCCACTGGCTGTCGGAAGACGAGAACTGGGCGGATGCGCCGCAGATGGTAGGCCTGGGTTCGGTGCTCGATCAGGACATGGGCAACCTACCCTACGTGCAGGAAGGCCTGCGCGCCAGTGGCAATCAGATGGTGCAATTCGGCAACTACCAGGAGATGCGCTTGCGTCAGCACCACATCATGATGGACCGTTATCTCAACGAGGAGATCTGAGACGGCCCGGTGATCTGGGTGGTGAAAAAAACGGCCTTCGACGCCGTGCGGGAGCATGTGACGCTATCGGGTATTCCAGCCACCAGGGCGTCCGCCAGGCAGGCCGTGACTGCCCAGCTCTAGCCCGGCTATGAAATTTCCTGGCTAGGGCTCAAACGGCCGAATCAATGCGGTCATGGCCTGCACCATGGCCGGATCTGCCTCGCCCTGGAAACCGGCATCGATAGCCTGATGGCGCTGTCCCACCAATGGCTGCCATTCGGCATGCGTGTTGATGAAAAACTGATTGGCACGCACCGCCTCCAGCACCTGCTCCGCCAGATCCATCGGATCGGTCCCAGCCGGGGGCGCATCGCTCTCCGGCGCAACATCAGCGACTGACGGAGATGGCTCGTCAGTGAGATGTGCCGGGCGGTTGCGCTCGCTGGTGGTGAGCGATGTTCGCACGACGCCTGGACAGAGCACGGACACGCCTACCCCATGACCCTCCATATCGGCGCGTAGCGCCTCGGTCAGACCCACCACACCAAATTTGGCGGCGTTGTAGATACCCAGGTTGCGCATTCCCACTAGACCACCCACCGACGCGGTGTTCACCACGTGAGCATCGGTCCCATGACGCATCAACTCGCTTAAGAATTCGTGCACTCCATGCACTACGCCCCAGAAGTTCACGCCCATCACCCAGTCCCAATCCTTGTAGGTGGCATCAAACAAAGGGCCCGCGGCATTCACACCGGCGTTGTTGCACAACAGGTGCACCGCCCCAAACGCATCCAGCGCCGCATCGCGCGCATTGGCAACGGCGGTCCGGTCGGTCACGTCAACCTGCACGCCAACCGCTTCGAACCCGGCTGCCACGAGCTCGGAAACGGCGCGATCGAGAGCCGATTGCTCCACATCCGCGACCACGACTTTCATGCCTTCGCGTGCGAATACGCGAGCAAGTGCAAAGCCGATGCCGCTTGCGCCGCCCGTGATGAACGCCGTCTTGCCTGGCAGGTTGTCCATGGGCCTTAGTCCTCGAGAGAAATCGCGACCGCCGGACACACCTCGATAGCTTCGTTGGCGTGCTTGATCAGCGATTCGTCAGATATTTCCTCATGGAGGACGACGGGAAATCCATCTTCGCCCATCTTGAACAGTTCCGGATGGTTGTAATAGCACTCACCGGCCTTGTAGCACTTCTCCAGATCGATCTTTACCTTCATGCCGGGTCAAACTCCATCCACAGTTCCTGCGGTGAACGGAAACCACCAGAGTCAATGGACGGCGAGCTGATACCTGGATGATCCGCAAACTTGGGCCGCACGTTCTTGATCCGTTCCATGAGTCTCGCGCAGGAAATTGCCGACTCCTGACGAGCCATGGCATAGCCCATGCAGAAATGCTGGCCGATGCCAAACCCGAGGTGCCCGGGCTTACCATCCTTATAGCGCCCAGAGCGATTCTCACGCCCCATGTGCAGATCTTCACGCCGAATGTCGAATGTATCGGGATCTTTGAAGACCCGCTCGTCACGGTTGCCCGCACCCAGATACAAAACCACTCCCCCTCGCGCGGGGATAACCTCGTCGTGTATCACTACCTCGCGCGTGGTGCGGCGAAACTGCGCGTGTACAACTGGATCGAAGCGCATCATTTCGGTGAAGCAGTCGTCCCATAACTCAGGAGTTTCGATAACATCCTGCAATTGATCCGGCCGCGTGTATAACAGGTGGTACCACATGTTAGCGATCGCCTTATCCGTGGTATCTCCACCAGCCGCCAACAGCAACGCAACGAATCCCTTGACCTCCTCCACGCTCATACGGTTACCGTCGATCTCGGCTACGCAGATGCGCGACAGCAGATCCTCTCCAGGGTTCTTGGAGCGCTCCCGAATCATTGGATCAATGTAGTCCCACATGTCATTACGGGCCTGAATCCCCCGGGCCATGTGCTCGCCGCCGAAGCCAAGGCCCGCAATGAGCAGCTGATACCACTCCACGAAGGTGTCCTCGTCTTCACGAGGCAATCCCAGCATATTAGAGATCACCCGAATGGGTACCTGGCTGGAGAATTGGGTGGTCATTTCCACCTCACCCTGATCTATAAAACGATCGATAACCTCCGCGGAAATCTGATCGATCATGGGCATAAAGTCGTTCAGCTTCTGGCCCACGAACTGCCCAGCCACTATATTACGCAGCCGACGGTGTTCGTTGCTGTTGCCATACTCGAGAATGTTCGGCCCAAACACGTGGTTGGTGCCGAATTCGTATGGGCCATCCGGCTCATAGACTCCGCGGTCGAAGCTCTCGTTGTCCTGGAACACACCATCCACATCCCAGTATCGGCTGATTACCCACCTGTTGTGGAAGCGATCGTGAAAGCAGGGATGATAATCCCGCAGCGCTTTGTAGATCGGAAACGGATCCCGCTGAAATTCCTCGGAATCGAAAATACGCGGGTCAATGTTCGGGCCGATGTCTACGGCTTCTGACATGCTTTATATCCTCCCTACAGCGTCAGCTTCGCTTGTTAAAATGTACGGGCAGTTTCCAACAGGTGTGCATCTCACCCAACAGCAACGACGTGAGATACGGCGTGGCCCCCGGCTCCAGCTTCAGGCCTTCCAGGCGCTCCAGCAGAACGCTGGATGCGGTTACGGCAGTGTCGCGCGTGATGGCGTACAGCGAGCGCGGACGATCTTCCGGTACCGCGGGATGCTTGGACGGTTTACCGAGACCGAACGTCACGCCGGACGCCAGGCCATCGGCACGATACATACCGCGTGGCTCACGCTGGCACAAATCCTTGCGGTCGACGACGAAGCTGTCCGGGTCATCGAAGATGCGCGGGTCCCGGTTGGCGGCCGCCGCGGAGCAGATCATCAATCCGCCTTCCGGTATCAGGCGGCCAAAGCGCTCCACCTCGTGACGCGCAAAGCGCTGAGCGGACAGCACCGGGGTGGAGTGGCGCAACGTCTCCAGGTACGCGAGCTTCAACAACCGCCGCTCCGATGTAGCTTTGGTGAACTCATCGTGGTGAGTAAGCAGCAGAAACCACATGTTGGCGAGGGCGCCGTGCAGGGTCTGGTGATCGCCTTCCAACACAGTGACGGCCAGATCCCTGGCGGTGGCAGGACCGTCGGCAAGCTCCAGGCCAGCAATGGCCGAGATCATGTCGTCGCCAGGCGACGACCGTCGCGCCTGAAGCAACGCTTCGAAGTAGTCCACCAGTTCGTCGAGGGCGCGGCGGCCATCCACCTGCAGCGTGGGCTCCCAGGAGGTGCCGCGCTGTGCCCGCCAGTAGCGGCCAGCGAACTCGCCCACATCATCAGCCGGCAGACCCAGTACTTTCGCCAGCAATTCCAGAGGGTAGCGTGCGGCAAACTCCGTGGCCAGATTCGCACTGTGGGCGTCGAATTGGTCCACCAGGTCGTTAGCGACAGACTCCGCAAACCCATCGATACGTCGGGCCTGCGCTTCCAGTACGGGTATCTCGTCGCGCAGATCGCGGCCGAAATCCTCGATACCGTAGTACCACAGCTTGGAGCGGGATTCGAAGTTGGCGTCGTCCGCATAAATTGAGGTCACGTCATCGTACTGGGTGACCCAATAGCAGTTGCTCGCCCAATCACGAAAGCACGGGTAATTCTCCCGCAGGACCTCCACCAACGGGTAAGGGTCGCGCCGGTAGGCGGGCGAAATCAGCTGTGTCGGCTTGATCTTCTCGGTGCTTTCGCCCACCCGCTCTCGCTGGTGTATCTCATACGTCCGATACCCCGGCCCCGTGGTTTTCGGGCGTTGCGCGATGACAACACCGTTGCGGCCTGCTACCGGGGCGTTGATTGTTGCGGAGGCCAATACGTCTCTCCTTATTTTATTTTTTCTTTACCGCTACGTAAGGTCGTAGTCGAGCCAAAGTCCACGCACCGAGATGATGCCCGTGGGAGCAAATTTGCCGTCAATATCCTTGGGCGTTCGTTCCTCATTTATGCGTGGGTTTTTCAGGCGTTGTTTGAGAATCTTCGATCCCTCCACCGCTTCCTGATGCGAGATCCATGCACCCGGACACAGGTGCGGACCAACACCAAAAGCCATGTGGCTACAGCGGCCCTCTTTGCGAAATCCACTGCGCAGGATTTTTCCCGAGTACAGATCTTCTCGAAAGATGTCGAAAGTTTCCGGGTCTTTGAAAATCCGCTCGTCGTGATTGGCGGAAAAGTCCACCATCTGCATCAACGACCCGGCAGGAATTTTTACGCCATGCATTTCAATATCAAAACTATTGTGGCGAGGCTGACCACCGATTGATGATGAATGGCGCAGAGTTTCATGGAATGCGAGATCCCAGAGGCCATCGTCGGCACAAACTGCCGCAAACTGATCAGGCGCCTGCAGCAGCAGGTACCACATATTCAAGATTGCGCCCCGGGTGGTCTCCCCACCGCCTCCCACCACCAAAGCAATGTTGGAAGTGATTTCTTCGGTAGAAAGGTAATCGCCGTCGATCTTGGTTTCGCACAACTTCGTGATGATGTCCTTGCTAACGGGGTTGCCTTCGAGGTCGTACAAGTAGGTAGGCTCTATACGGCGCGCCTCTACCATGCTCTCAACGTAATCCTCCAGGTGCTGACGAGCTTCAAGCCCCACCTTGTGGGTATCCGATCCGCCCAATCCACTCATCATTGAGTTGTACCAATAGTAGAAATCATCCTGAGATTCCTTCGGAAAACCCAGAACCTCGCATACCACTCTGATAGGGAACTCGTTAGCAAACATCATGCCTAGTTCCACGGTACGAACGCCGTCCTTGTCGATGACGTATTCTGAGCCTTCCTCCGCCGCACGATCCCAATCATCTATCATCTCAGTGGCGAGATGCTGAATTGCGGGGATGCGATTCTTCAGAGATTCACCAACCAGGTGTTGGCCATACAGTGTCCGGCGCCGGCGATGCTCAATACCCGACAGCTCTAACTGGGTGTTGCCGAGTACGCCACTGGAGCTCCCCTTGGGAATAGTGTTAAAGCCCTCATCGTCAAAATAGCATTCCGTGATGTCGTCATAGCGCGTCACCCAATAGGTGTTGTGCAGCTTATCGTGATACACCGGATAGTGGTCGCGGAGTATGCGATAGTAGGGATAGGGGTTGCGGAAGAACTCCGGAGAATTAAAAATTCTCGGATCGATAAGCGGCGTGCCGTCATCAGCATGCCCCATGTCGACCGCTTGGCCCAAAGGCATGAGCGGAAATTCCTTGGGTTGGCTGAAGTCCTCCGTATCCAGACCGGCCAAATCATCGATAACACTGCTGACAGAAGTCATATCTCTCCCCTTTGCGGGCAAAAGTGTAGTATGGTTCAAACTTACCGATGAGAAGTTACTCCCTCTGATTGATCTTGGCAATGAACGCCAGCGGTCTCAGACGGGATGGGGCATTGGGCCCACTCACCCGTTAGCGCGGCCGGGTTGAATCAAGCTGTTGGAGCGTGCCATGACCTTTGTAATCGGCAGTGCGTGTATCGACGTCAAGGACCAATCCTGTGTGGAAGTCTGCCCGGTAGACTGCATATACGTCGAAGACGACGATCGAGTCTGCTACATCGAGCCCGACGAGTGTATTGACTGCGCCGTGTGCGAGTCCGCCTGCCCGGTTGGCGCCATCTTTAAGGACGAAGACGTACCGGCCAGCGACGCGGAATTTACCGCCATCAACGCGCTGTGGTTTAAAGACAAGGATTCTGCGCGGGCCCAGGTAGAAGCGTTCGCTGAACGCGGCTCGTCCATCACGTAGCGCAAAGTGCAATGCACAGCACTCAGCGCCCACTGACCACCAATCAACGCGCTCGGCGCTTTCGCATTCTTAAAGCCACCCAGAAACTGGTGACCGAGCACGGCTACAGCGGCACAATCATGCGCGATGTAGCTGCCTTGGCCGACGTCTCGGCCACTACCCTGTACAATCTCTACAACACCAAGGACGAGCTGCTGCTAGCCGCGCTCACCGAGAGCATCGTCGAAAGCGCTCAGCGTGCCCACCAGGATGCGGGCGGGCCCGGTTACCGCTACCTGCTGGCCCACGCGCAGCACGTAGCAGAATTCACCCGCACCCAGCCCAGCTTCGTGTCCGCCATATCAGAAGCCCTGTTTCGGGCATCTCCTGGTGATGCGTTGGTGGTCATGCTCATGGATCAGCTATGCGAAGATGCGCGCAAATCTCTAGACGCCATGGCTGCAGCGGACGAACTCGCCGCCGGCGCCGATCTATCGGGAATGGCCACCCGACTCACCGGCGCCTTCTGGGCCACGTTTCTGCTGTGGAGCAAGGGGCTGATCCAGCTCGATGCCCTGGACGACACTTTGCGCGACAGCTATCTATCGGTGCTCATCCCCGCCAGTCAGGGGGATGCGCGCACCGCGTTGGAAGTGGCCTACGCCAGCCCTTCCTATACCCCGGCTACTGTCCGCCCGCCACATCGATAAACTGCCCCGTGGTCCAACGCGCCGCCGGCGACGCGAAAAACACCGCTGCCGCCGCGCAATCCTCCGGGGTGCCGGTACGCCCCATGGGTACCTGGACGTCGAACGCCTGGTGCGCCTGATCTTCGTCCATCTGCATGGTTTCCCGGAACATCTCGGTAATGATGATGCCCGGGGCGATGCAGTTGACGGTGATCTTCTGGGGCGCCAGCTCTACCGACAACGTGCGCGTCATGCTGATCATCCCCATGTTGGCCGCGGAGTACACCCCAAAACCCGGGGACGGGCTGTGCGCCGCAACAGAGATGATGTTGATGATGCTGCCGCCATCCGTCATGCGCTTTGCAGCCTGCTGAGCGCCCCAAAATTTGGTCTTCATGTTCAACGCTAGCTGCTCGTCGAACTTCTCCAGCTCAATGTCCGGGAGCCCGTGCATCTTGCGGTCCAGGTTGCCGCCAGCGTTGTTCACCATGATATCCAACCGGCCAAACTCAGCCACCACCTGATCCAGGACTTTCGGAATGGCGGTGAAATCCAGCACGTCCGCAGAGATACCGAGACCCCTTTGCCCGCGCTCTGCAATTTCCGCTGCCACCGTATCCACGTCTTCCTGGCGGCGCGCGATCACGGCCACATCGGCTCCACACTCGGCGAAAGCGAGCGCGATGCCGCGCCCGATACCACGCCCACCGCCGGTGACCACAGCGACTTGACCGTCCAACCGAAATTGCTCATGCATACCCATAAATAATCCCTTTTACCTATTATTTTTCAGTATTTTACGAAGCTTTTATAAACTCTATATGAAGTTCTTTGAGCGCGCGCAGCGAGAAATTAGGCGCCTGGGTAAAGTCGTTCCTACCAGGCGCGAACCATATCTCGTCGATACTTTCCGCCAGCACCTTGAAGGCCCAGTACAACTCACGCCGCGCCAGGGGTGCACCCAAACAGTGGTGGATTCCTGAGCCGAAGGCCAAGTGACGGCCAGGCTTTTCGCGTTCCAGATCCAACGCCCCGGGGCGCTCAAACTCTCGCTCGTCCCGATTGGCCGCAGCGTAGCGTACGTTGATCATGGCGCCCTTGGGGATGGTCACACCGTGCAGCTCGATGTCCTTTGCCGCCTGCCGAAACAGCCCCTGCACCGGGCACTCCAGGCGCAGCACCTCCTCACAGAAGGTGCGCAGATATTTGTCTGGATCGGACTTCAGCTTGCTCCAGACGTCCGGATTCTCGATAAGCAGCTTGACCCCGTAAGCGATGGCGTTGGTGGACGTCTCCGAGCCCCCCACAAAGGTGTCTGCCATCATTTCCGCGTGTAGCTCGTTGTCGTTGAGCGGCCGTCCCCACTCCGGGATCTCGCGGTTCACCAGCTCCGAAATGAGCGAGTCGTCCGGCTGCTTGCGGAGCTTTTCGAAGATGGGCTGGAAGTAATTCTGTGCCTCGATCTCCATCTCCACCGACCAAGCTTCCTCCTCCTCGGTCTGCATCATCCCCAGCCGCTGCACCCAGGCATCCGTCCACGCCTTGATACGCCAGATGTCCTCCTCCTTGGCACCCATCTGCTGGCCGATGATGATCAGCGGCATGGGTACGGCAAACTGCTTCATCCAGTCGCAATGGCCGTCGTCAATGAACGCATCCATAAGCTTACGCGCCGTACCTTCAACCAGGGGCTCCATCTCGTTGATCCGGGCAGGCCGAAAAGCCTCGTTGAACATTGCACGCATTTCTTTGTGGTTGGGATCGTCGCGGCCTGCCAGGGTAGGCGCCGGTACCCAGCCGTTTTCTTCGTAGAGCTCGCGCATTCGCTGGGCGCGCCCGTCGTCCAGCCTGGAGCGCGCGTTGCTGTTGGACTGGTTGGTGTAGCTCTCCGTATCCAGCAAAACGCCGCGCAGATCTTCGAAGCGCGAAATGATGTAGAAGCCGGTCACCGGATCCTGCCAAACGGGCGCCTCGTCGCGCAGCTTCTGATAAGCGTGATAGGGGCAGTTCTGGAGCCCCGAATCCAGAAAATTAATGTCCTCGAGTGACTCGGGCAACACCGGTTCGTAAGGGGTTTTTTCCATCGATCCTTCCCGCGTTCGCTGTTCGCCTAATCTAGCAAAAAGGTGAGGTGTTTGTAGCGAACACCAAAAATCAGGTGGACCTCGAGCGTTTGCAGCAACGACCGAAACCAGGTTGACCGAGACCGCCCTGAGCACCTAGCCTGTGCGCTGCTTATCTGCCGGACGTCGTGTGTCGCAAGATAATTCTAAGCCGCTCAAGCGCTCAACGCTGATGCTGTTCGGCCTGCCCGAATATGCAGTATATCTAGGGTCCATCCCCGTGGGGCTGTATCTGCCTCTGGTGTATTCCAAGGATCTAGGTCTGGAGTTGGCCGACGTGGGCCTCATTCTGATGCTGGCGCGCATTTCAGACGTGGTCACCGACCCACTCATTGGTTTCCTATCCGATCGGACCAAGACCCGCTTCGGGCGGCGCAAGCCGTGGCTGGCCGGCGGGGCCGGACTGATGATGGTGTCGGCCTATCAGCTGTTCAACCCGGTGCCCCCCATCGACAACTGGTACCTGCTGGGCTGGTCGGTGCTGCTGTGGCTCGGCTGGACCATGATCAACATTCCCTACTATGCCTGGGGCGCAGAACTCTCCGACGACTACAACGAGCGCACCCGAATCACCGGTTGGCGACAGGCATTCGGCTTTCTCGGCAATGTGAGTGTTCTGGCCGTGCCCGTGATCGCCGGCCAAATCACTGGATACGGCAGCCTGCCGCGCGAGGGCCTCACCATCATCGGGTCCATGGCCCTAGTGGCGCTGCCCGCCCTAATCGCCATCACCCTATGGCGCGTGCCCGAACGCGAGGCGTACCCGCAACCGAAAACACCGCTGCTCAAGAACGCCCGCGTGATGCTGAAAAACGGCTCATTCATGCTGCTGTTCATCGGCTTCATGCTCATGTCGCTGGGCACCGGTTGGGGCGGCGCCACGTTCATGCTGTATGCCACCTACGCCATCGAGGCGGAGGCTTACACCCAGGCGATCCTGCTCGGCTTTTACGGTGCCAACATCATCGCGCTGCCGTTCTGGGTGGCCGTGGCAGAACGCATCGGCAAGAAAACCACCTGGGTGGTGGGCGGCATCCTGTTCGTCATCGTCACCCCCTGCTTCCTGCTGCTCGGCCCCGGGGATCTGTGGGGCTTCTTCATCGTGCTCGCGTTCTACGGCATTGCCGGCGGCAATTTCGGGGCGTTGTCCATGTCTATGAAGGCTGATGTCATCGAAGTGGCCGCACGTCGTTCCGGTGAGAATATCGCTGGCGCCTACATCGCCGTGTGGTCCCTGGGGCAGAAGATGGTGGCCGCACTGGCGCTAGGCCTGGCGCTGCCTTTTCTGCAGTACCTGGGATTCGACCCGAACGTACAGAGCGACGCGGAGCAGCAGCGCATCCTCTCCCTGGTGTACGTGTTGCCTCCGTGGTTGTTCTATGCGGTGGCCGTGTACTTCATCTGGCGCTATCCGATCACGGCCTCTCGCCTAGCCCGTATTCGGGCGGCTTTCGACCGTCGCGATGCCCGACGCGCCAGCACCACGCGCCAAGTGGCGGCCAGTAGCTGAGCACCCTAGGTAGATCCCTTAACTCAGCCAGATACGTCCTGCGAATATAAAGGTACCGTCCTTTGCAGGAGATTAGACATGGCCGAGACCATCAGGCTCCCGTTTTGGACGCCGGATTTCGTTTCCGCAACCTGCATTACGGTGACCTTAGTGACCATTGCAGCAGCCTTCGTTAAAGCCTGATCGGCTCGCCCCTCTATGCGCTACGCGCGTCTGCGTGATGATATAGTTGCCCGCAATCAAGCGTGGTGACTATGCGACAGCGATGCAGCGCCTGACTTCCAAACAGGTAGCCGACTACAACGAGTTTGGTTACTTGATCGTTCCCGATCTGATTTCCACGGAAGCGCTTGCAGGTTACGAGGCCCGGTTCGTCGATATCGCTCTCGGGAAAGTCCTGTGCGAGCCCCCCATGAACGTGATGCGCGACGTCATGGTGGTCAAGGGCGCCGTGGAACCCGAAACCCCCCTGCACGCCGTCAACAAGCTGACGAACTTTGAGGACGACCCCGTCATGTTCGGGTACACCAACGAACCAGGCCTGCTGGCGGTGATCCACAACCTCATCGGCCAGGACGTGTACAGCATCTCTACCAACCTCTTCAACAAGCCCCCCGGGGTGGATGGCCGCCACCCACTGCATCAGGACCTGCGCTACTTTCGTATCCGGCCCGCCGACAAGATCGTAGCGGCCTGGACGGCCCTCGGGCCAACCACCCGGGAGTCGGGATGCCTCACGGCGATACCCGGCAGCCACAAAGGCCAACTGTTGGAGCACAGTGATCCGGATTGGGAGTTTGTCAACGCCGGCTTTTATGGCATTGACGCACCTGAGGACGCACAGCGCGTGTACATCGAGTTGCAGCCAGGCGAAACGGTCTTTTTCCATCCGCTACTCATCCACGGCTCAGGGCGCAATCGTAGCGACCATTTTCGCCGCGCCCTGTCGTCCCACTACGCATCGGCCGACTGCCACCAGTCAGAGCGTGACTGGCGCGCAGGCAAGCAGGCCCGGCACATCAGCTAGATCAGCACAGCACAGCGCGCCCCAACCAGCACCTGCCTGGGTGCTCTGGGCATCTGCTATCCTCAAGCGCTGGTTTGACCTGGACGCAGCGTGAGTAAAGACCTTTCCGACCACGGCGACGCTGCCGGGCAATCACGACACCGTATGGGCCATCTGGGCCTGGGCCGCAGCGTGATGTTCGTTCTTGGCGGCCCCGGCTGGCAGATGCTGGCCACCATCGTGGTCTCCATCGGCATCTACTTCTATCTACCTCCGGAGGGCGCGGGTCTGCAAGTGCAGGTGTCCGAGGAGATCTTCTTCGGCGTGCTCACCGCCTACGGGCTGGCCCGCTTGATAGGTGGCGTGATCGACTCTTTGGCCGATCCACTGGTGGGACACTTGTCGGATCGCTCGCGCTCCCGATTCGGCCGGCGACGTTACTTCCTCATCCTCGGTATCGTGCCCATGGTGGTGGTCCCCGCCCTGCTGTTCTTTCCGCCAGGGGAACCCGGAAGTCACGGCATATTCATCTACCTGACCGTGTTGCTAAGCGTGTACTACATCTTCTTTACGGTGTACGTGGCGCCCTACAACGCGCTGATTCCGGAAATCGCGCGCACGGAGATGGAGCGGGTAGAACTCATGCGGCTGCGGGCCATGATCGGCGGGCCCATTTCCATGACCTACGGCATTCTTTGGTTGGTGGGCATCGACTTCTTCAAAGACGCCGGTTTGGACGCGACCACGGCGGTTCAAGTGGTAGTGGTGATCTCCTGCGCAATCTCATTCATATTCTGCATGCTGCCCATACTAGCTGTGGACGAGTCGGAGATGGCCTTCGAACCCAGCGCGCTGGATATGAAGAACGCCATGGCCACGACGCTGAAGAACCGCCCGTTTCTCGCCTATCTGTTTGCGCAGATGATGTTCATTCTGGGCGTAACCATGAGCGGGCCAGCGATCCCCTACTTCGCCCGGGTCATTCTTGGCCGCGACGAGGGGTTTGCCGCCATCCTGTCCGTGACCATGCTGCCCGGCATCCTGATCGGGTTTGCCATCATTCACAAGATTGTCAACGTCATCGGGACGAAAAATACGCTAGTGGCGTCGGTGCTCATTCTGGGTATCGCTCACATTCCCTACGGGCTGCTCACACCCAGTGTGCCAGGGGCCGAACACGACTTGTTCAACGTAGTGGTGGTGATCATCCTGTCGAGCCTGAAGGGCCTGGCAATCGCCGGCATGATGATCCTTCCTACCGTGATCCTCGGGCAGCTCATCGATCTGGACCAGGCACACACGGGTGCCGGCCGAGCTGCCATGTTCTACGGCGTGCAGGGCTTGATGACCAAATGGGTTTACGCGGCGTCAGCCGCGCTCATGGCCTTTCTGCTCTCCGGCTACGGCCGCAGCGCGGCGGAGCCGCTCGGCGTGCTGCTGATCGGTCCGGTGGCCGGTGGGCTGTGCCTGATCTCGGCCGGCCTGTACGCCCTCTATCCGGAAAGGCGTGTGCAGGCCCAAGCCGCCGAAGTGCTGGGCGTCACCCAGACCAAGTGGACTGCTTGACGCCGCAGCTTCGCGCCGGCGCTAACGCACCTCGAACTTCTTTTTCTTCACCCCCATCACGGCGTCGCGATCTACCTGCGCGGTGCCCACGGGATTGCCGATTATGGTGTACGACATACCCATGCCCAACGCCGCCGTGCGGGGCAGATCCAAAGACTCCCACACCGCACGCACCGTGCCCTGGGTGGCAGCGGGCGGTTTTGCGGCGACCTTGGCGGCCAGCTCATGCGCCCGTGCCCACAGCGCGTCACGCTCCGTCACTTCTGATACCAACCCCATACGCAGGGCCGCATGGGAGCTGATACGTTCGTCGTTGCCGAGCAGCGCCATGCGCATGACGTCACCCAACGGCATGCGGTAGGTTGCACCGATGGGTTCGAGTGCTGCAGTCATTCCGTAGGTCACGTGAGGATCGAAAAAGGTAGCCTCCTCTGAGCAGATAATGATGTCTGACTCATTGATCCAGTAGAACGCACCACCGGCGCACATGCCGTGCACGGCGGTGATAACGGGCTTCCACATCTTGTTGGCACGCGGGCCGAGATACTCCCCAGGGTCTACCTTGAACCAGTCGTTGGTTTGATTCGGCCCAGACACCGGCCGCGCACCGGGCGCATCACGGCCACCCCGCACGTCTACTCCCGTGCAGAACGCTTTGCAGTCCATGGAGGCGCGCAAAACGTAGGCGTGTATGTGCTCGTCAACGATGGCTTTCTGCCAGACGTACTCGAACTCCTCACACATCCGGCCAGAGAACGCATTCAGCGACTGAGGTCGATTGATGGTAATGGTTGCAACGTGGTCGTCGCTCTCTTCATATAGAATCGTTTCGAATTCCATGCTTTATACTCCTGTCTTCTTTGTTGCGAGCCTATATAGCCGCTGCTTTGCCTGCTGTTAGGTTTGGCCTGTTTCCGATGCGCCTATTCGAATTCTCTGGCTACCAGCCCGCGAGCACGGCGGCCCGCTCACGATGGACCGAAGGGCTACCGAAATAGCTGCGGTCGAACATGGCACGCTTGAGCCAGAACTGGCAATGGAACTCCCAGGTATAGCCTATGCCTCCGTGAAGCATGACCATCGTTCGAGACGCGTCCACATAACGCTCGGTGAGGTGGGCTTTGGCAATTGCGGCAAGACGCGGGGCCTCTTCCGGACGATGATCGAAAGCATACGCTGCATACCAAACCAACGCCCGGGCTGGCTCAACCTCGGCCGCCGCATCGGCAATCTGATGCTTCACGCCCTGAAAGTGCGACAGGGTCCTGCCGAACTGCACACGTTGGCTGGTGTAATCCACCGTGAGCTCCACGGATTTGTGTGCCCCGCCGTAGGCGTCCGCGGCCAGCAAGATGAGGGCGGCATCGCGCACACGCTCGGCGATCGAGCTGTCGCCGGTTAGCAACTCGCAAGGTGCTCTGTCCAGGCTCAGCCCCCCAATGCGTCGGGTACGATCAACGCCGTCCCACTCTTGCGTGCTCACGCCTTCAGCGCTGCGTTCCACTAGAGCCATCCGCCCACCTTCGATACCGACCAGAAACAAGTCTGCATCGGATGGGAACAGCACGTTCTTCTTGGTACCGCTCACGCGATTTTCGCTTACCGTTAGGGTCCACTGATCGGGTTGCCATGCGTCTCCTTGCTCAGCAAAAGCAACGCTGCCTATCAACTCACCGGACGCAAGCTTCGGCAGCCATTGCGTTTTTTGCTCTTCGCTACCACCGAGCGTCAACGCCAGTGTCGTCAAAGCGTGCCCCAGGAGCGGGCCGGGTGCGGCCGTATACCCCATAGCATCGGCCACTACCGCTAAATCCAACAGCTCGAGCCCCACACCACCGTACTGCTCTTCTACCAGCAGTCCCGCCAAGCCAAGCTCTGCCGAACGGTTCCAAAGCTCGCGGTCCAACAGCTCATCGCCATCGTAGATTTCCAGCAGCCGAGTGGTGGGTGCTTCCGTTTCGAAGAAGCGCCGGACCGTGTCCTGCAGCATGTTCTGCTCTTCGCTGAGATCGAAGTCCATGTCAGCTAACCAGTGCGGCCCCTTTGGGATGCTTCCGTCATCATGGCCGCGCCGCGCTCGGACAGCTCCTCCATAGGTTCGGGCAGCACTACAGGGCCACTCTCACGGGAAGGCAAGATGACTACTGCAGTACCAGGACAGGTGACCCATCCTCGTTGAGAAGTGCCTTGGATTTCGATCTCGACGATGCAGTGGCGACCTTCGCGCCGCTTACCCCGCACGGTGCCTTCCATAAGATGCCAATCGCCGATGAAGTTGAACGCCCGAATCTGTCCGGTGAGCTTCCACAACCATCCGTCGTCCCCCATCCAATTGGTGACCAAGTGGGTCAGCCAGTTCATTCGCATGTCACCGTAGTCATACGCAAGCGGCAAGCCAATCTCGCGCGCCCTTTCGTGCTCCCAGTGCAAGCGCTGCACTACGTCTGGCACGCCATGGCTGTTCTTGGCATAAAAGCCACCAATCTTCTGACGAGTTTTCCATTGGAAACGCAAGGGCCCATGCCCGTAATGACCCATACCCCGCCCCAGGTGCTCGGCAATGATATCCGTGACGGTGAGCGGGCCCTTGGCCAACGGCTGCAACTTATCTCCTACCTGCACGTCCTCCCAGTAGCGCGTCTCGGCTCCACGCACGATCTCGGCCGCATAGATCTCATCGATCGCCGCAATATCCTCGTCGGTGTATGGCCACAACTCCACGCCCTCGTGTTTGTTGGTCTTCTTTGACCCGCTTCGCTCCGAAGCAACCAGCAACGTCTCGCTCATACCCGCTGGTCCGCCGGTATGGTCCACATACAGGTTGCGCGTATTCATGTGCACCGATTTACCGCCGGTGAACTTGCTGCTTTCCCTCACATCCACGCTGGATCGGGAGATGTCGTAATAGATGTTGTCGCCCGGACTCACCGGCCGGTACCACTCCCAGGACTGGCCGGACACGTACTCTCCTGCGCCCGGAAACAGGTGGCGAAACTGCTTTTTCTGCTCCGCGGTGAATTTCGGCGTCTCACACACACCGGTGATGGTGAGGTAGGTGGGCGAGCCGATCTGGCGGCGCCAGCGTGTAGTCTGTCCGTAATCCGGATCGAACCACAAGGGATTGTCGTCACCAAGGCTGAACGCAAAGTGCGATATGCCTGCGGCCGTGGGCTGCGCATCGTGATGCGCTACGTGGTCCGGCTGCGGCACGCCCACCTGGGAACGCGCGCGTTCGATTTCCGCATCGGTAATCGCAATGCGGTGTTGCACGCCCTCGGTGGCAGCAGATTCGTCACTCATTTCGTTTCCCCCGGTTGATCGTCTCGGGGCAACCCCAGGCCCCGCTCCGCGATGATATTGCGCTGAATGTTCGACGTTCCGCCGCCCATGGTGGCTGCCAGCGAGCCCAGCACCTGGTTTACCCAACGCTCATTGCCGACCGCTTTCGACGGGTGCCTGGACACGGCACTGTCTTCGCCGGTGTCCTGCCCCGTGCCATGAGCGACAGAGGAAGCGAGCAACAATGAGTCGTCTCCGATGAGCTCGTTGACGATGCGGGCCACCTCCAGGCCGATGGTGTGCATGGTAACGAACTTGTTCATGTATTCGAGCGCACCCGCACTCTCACCCTTGGCGTCCTTGGAAAACTGGTACTGGCCCGACCAGTAGGAAGACAGCACGAAACCTTCCAAGGCTACCAACCACTGACGTACCTCCGGGTCTTTGATGGCCTGGACCCCATTGCGCGACGTGCGCTTAGCTAAGCCCACAGTCTTGCGATACAACTCGCGGCCCTGCTCCGGGCCCCCTAGCTGGTTGCGCTCGAACTTCAGCGTGGTTCGGGAAACCTCCCAGCCTTTTCCACGCTCACCAACAATCCAGTCGGCCGGCGTCTTGGCGTCGGTGAAGAATACCTCGTTGAAGGAGGCACCCCCGGTAATCTGCCGCAAGCGGCGCACCTCGATACCTGGCTGATTCATGTCCAGGAGCAGGTAGGAGATACCCGCGTGCCTCGGCTCGTCGGGCTCGGTGCGCACTAGCGCGAACATGTACTGAGCGAGATGCGCGCGGCTGGTCCATACCTTTTGTCCGTTGATGACCCACTCGTCCCCAACCAGCTCGGCACGCGTGCGCAAGCTCGCAAGATCCGACCCAGCACCCGGTTCGGAGTAGCCCTGACACCAGATGTGGTCGCCGTGAATGGCCGGCGGGATGAACTTCTCCTTCTGCCACTCGCTCCCCCACTGGAGCAACGTTGGCACCACCCTGGAGATGCCGTTTCCCTCAATTTCTCTGGGCGCGCGCGCCGCGATGAACTCTTCAGTAATGATGCGTGCTTTCAGGGGATCGGCTTGCTGCTCCGAGCCGCCAAAGCGTCGGGGAATGCCGCGGTACAGGTAGCCCTGGTCGATGGCTTTGAGCCGAAAGTCGCGAACCTGATCAGCCCGATCTGCATCGCCCTTAGGCGGCCAATTCCCAGCCAGGAACGCGCGCACCTCCTCCTGATACGCAAGATACTCAGCCGAGTAGTCAAGGTTCATGATGCTCCTCCCTCAAGGATCGAATCTACGCCAAGGAGCGTAGGAGCGCAAAAACGGCCACATCGCCCATCACATCTGCACCTGGAGCCCTGGCGAATCGCAGCCAGCACGGATTCCGATCCCATCTCAGACGCTACTCCAGGGGAGCCGCCAACGCGTCCGACAAGTGCATGTCCAGATTTCCGAACAAGCTGGCCAACAGGTGCGAGCGTTTCAGCAGGAGGTGAGCGTCGTGCTCATCGGTTCCGCCAATGGCGCCGTGCACCTGAATGTTCGTCTGACAGTTCCTATGCGCCGCATCGATGGCCAAGCTGGCCGACGCTGCCGCTTGAAAACCTGCATCCGACCGGCCTTGATCAGCGCATACCGCCGCGAACCAAAGCTGAGCGCGCGCAGCGTCGACGCGTACTGCAGCTTCAGCGCATGGATGGCGCACTGCCTGGAAAGCCCCGATGGGCTTACCGAACTGCTCGCGCACCTTGGCATACTCCACAGCCATGTCGCGGGCAGCCTCGCCAACGCCCACGAGCATGGCCGACGTGAGGATCACGGCCTGGTGATAGAGCGCCCGGTCGTTGTCTGAAACCGCAAAGGTGGGGTGAGCGCCGGCAAGATCGAGGTTACCGAGCGACACCGTCGCATCGATACATCCCCGCTCGGCAAGCGCCATATCCGGCGTGATCTCGAGCAATGCTGCCGAATCGCGGCCCAAGAACACCACGTAGTCGCACCCCCGGGCACCCAGAACCCGAAACTGACCCTGCATAGGCCGGTGACAGTCCATGCTCGGATCTTCGATCACAGCTAGGCCCACCCTGGTGTCGCCGGCCAGAATCGAGCCCACCAAGGCTTCCTGCCCCCCACGTGATGCCACCCTCGCCCCCAGCACGGCGCCTAGCGCGGGCACCGGTCCCAGGTGACGTCCCACCTCGGTAAACAGCAAGGCTTCTTCCGGCAGGCCGTAACCAAGCCCGCCCAACTCCGGTTCGAGCCCCAGCGAGTACCATCCAAGCTCCGCAATCTTCTGCATGGCTGCCTTGTCGGGCTCGGTGCACTCGTTGCCCTGGCCTCGATGCCGCTCACGGGGAAACTCCGTGGTGAGCACGTCCACCACCGAATCTACGATCTGAACCTGTTCTTCAGTGGGAAGCAGATCCAATTCTGCTACCTCCCTTTCGGCATGCCGAGAACCCGGTCGGCAATGATCTCTTTTTGAATCTCGCTGGTACCTCCGCCGATGGAGGCCAGATAGCTGCGCAAGTAGTCGTGCGTCCAGCCGGTATCCCCGTATTCGTACTCCAACATGCTGGGCCCCAGGATCTCTGCAGCGATCCGTTGCAGGTCCTGAGACAAGTCGGCAAACGAAAGCTTGATCATGGATCCTTCAGGACCTGGCATGCCAGTGCGCTCGTTGCGGGAAATCGCCGCGTAGGTCATCGCCTGCAACGCCGCCACGTTTGCCCGTAACCGTGCCAGCTTACGCGCGATCTCGTCATCATCGATGGCCATCCTGCCCATCGCTCCCTTTGGGGTTTTCCGGGCAAGCTCGATCAGCTCTTCCACTTTGCGCGCCAGAGCAATCTGTCGCGACATAAATGCAGTGCCACGCTCGAAGGATAAGGTCGACATGGCGACAGACCAACCGCCGTTGATCTCACCGACGACGTTGTCGAGTGGAATCCGAACGTCGTCGTAAAACACCTCGCAGAAGTGCCGCTCCCCCGACATCGTACGAATCGGGCGAACCTCCACCCCCGGCAGAGACATGTCACAGATAATCCAGGTGATGCCTTTGTGCTTCTTTACATCCGGATCGGTACGCACCAGCAGTTCCTGATAGTCGGCCACATGTGCATAGCTGGTCCAGATCTTCTGGCCATTTACCACCAGATGGTCACCGTCCAACACGCCGCGGGTCCGCAGGCTGGCGAGGTCGGACCCGGACGAGGGTTCCGAAAAACCCTGGCACCAGATGGTCTCACCGCGCAGGATCTTCGGCAGGTGGAAAGCCTGGTGCGCCTCGCTGCCGCGGGCTATTAGCGTTGGGCCACCATGATTCAAACCTACGAAGCACGACCCCACATCCGGCGCGTTGGCCTTCGCGTACTCTTCGTGCCAGATGAGCTGCTGAGTAGTGGACATGCCACAACCGCCAAACGCTTTCGGCCAGTTGATGCCGGCCCAACCCGCGTCAAACTGCTTGCGCTGCCAGGCGACGTCATAGGCTCGCTTCTCGGCGCCCTCTAGAGGCTGGGGATCCCGAGGCGCGTTGTCTTGCAGCCAATCGCGTACCTCTTCGCGAAAGCGCTGTTCGTCCACCGTGAAATCAAGATTCATGCGCTACAATCCAGAACATTGCACCATAAGAAGGTCTTGTAGCTGGCACATAGGCTGGTCCACATAATAAAGGAAGGACAATCAGGCACCTCTATCGCTTCAGACTCATTCAAATCTGCACTTTTGTATAACTAATTACAATAGGTAGCCTCTATTCCGGCAACCCCTCTCGCCGATCCAGTTCGCGCCACAGTCGTAGCGCGAACCTACTCATCGTGAAACGTCGAGGCCTCGTTGTTCCAATGCAGCTTGACGCGCCGGCGCGCGATCAACCACTCATCACCGCGCTTCTTGAAGTGGTCGATATAGGTTCCCATGTGATCGGGGCCGAATTTGGTGAACACGATGAAATACGTCCAGCAGTGGGCCTCGGTGTCGGAGGCAAACTCGATTCGACACGTGGTTAGGTTGTGCCGCACGAAGCCAACGCCCTTTTCGGGACTGCTGGCCCGCTTGGCCACTCCTTCACCCAATCCGTCGATGATGGCCTGCCGACCTTGAAATTCGCCATTGGCGCTTTCGAGCACCCCGTCTTCGAAAAACGCAGATGCCAGGCCCTCCAGCCGGCCCCGGTCTCCCTCGGTGTTGTATACGGACATGGTGTGTTTGATCGCCTCTCGCGCCAGTGCCTGCTCAGGGGTCATGGTTCCTCCCACCCCATCACCGCGACGGTTCACCGCGCCCTCAGGGGAAATTGTTCTTCACTCCAAAGGCTACCCAATGACCAATTGAGCAGCAAATGGGAAGGTCACCACCAGCGCGACAGATCTGCCGATCAACCCATGTGCTATCCTGCGCGGCCGCTGGGGAGATTGCCATGCCATTCGACGTTACGCCGCTGATTCAACCGGGACACACCGCACTGCTGACTAACGAGGTGCAGTCGAGCGTTGTGCACGGCGAAGGCGATCTGGCGAATAACGCTCGGAAGATTCTCGGGAACATCGTGACCTTGGCGAATGCGGCCCGCACGGCGGGCGTGCCCGTGGTTCATGCGGTGAAGCTGTTCCGACGCGATGGAGTGGCACGCAATCGCAACATCGTACTGTACCAGCTACGCGGAGAGCTCCCCGACGACGGCGCTCCGCCAGAACCCGATAGCCGATATCAGGAAGGCGCCCAAGTGGTCCCCGAACTGGGTCCCGACGAGCGCGACCTGGTGATGACGCGTCTGCATGGAATGGGCGCGGTACACGATAGCGGAATCGACCCGGTCCTGCGTACGCTCGGCGTGAGCACCGTGGTACTCGTGGGGGTGTCACTGAACGTAGGCATACCGAATAGCGTGATGGACCTTGTCAATCGCGGCTTCGATGTAGTGGTGCCTTCCGATGCCGTGGCGGGAACGCCTGCGGAATACCAGGATCAAATCATGCGCTACACCATCAGAAACCTGGCGCGAGTGGTCCCCACACAGACCATCGTGCAGGCATGGCAATAGCGCGCTAGTGCTTGTACTCCGAACCGCCGGCCACTGACACAACGCTTCCTGACGTAAAACTCGACGCGTTGGACGCCAGAAACAAGGCGGCTCCAACTACCTCGTGCGGCTCTCCGAGCCTCTGCAAGACGTGCTTCTCTTCCGCTCGCGCCTGTGCGGCTTCCAGATCCCACGCCTTGGAGATGTCGGTGAGGAACGGACCCGGCATCAGGCAGTTCACCCGGACGTTGGGAGCGAACGCCCACGCAAATCCCGTAGTCATGGCGTGCAGTCCCGCCTTGGCAGCCGCGTACGGAATGATATTCGGAGTGGGCGCCATGGCGCCGCCGCTGGACACAAAAATGATGGAGCCTCCATCTCCTTCTGCCATACGCGTGCCTATCAGGGACGTCAGCCGGAAGTGGCCCTTCATGTTCACCGACATTACTTTGTCGTAAAGCGCTTCTGTTACGTCCGTGACGTGTTCGTATATGGGCGACATACCAGCGTTGTTCACCAGCACGTCGACGTGGCCGAACTCCTCGTAAGCTGCACGCACCAGGCGCTCCATATCATCCCAATTGCCCGTATGTGCTTGCATCGGCAAGGCGCGCCGGCCAGTGGTGGATTCAACTTCTGCGGCCAGCGCCTCGCAACTCTCCAGCTTGCGACTGGCGATGATGACGTCAGCACCCGCTTTGGCGAAAGCCAGCACCATCTCCTTACCAAGCCCTCGGCTGCCGCCGGTCACCAGAGCAACCTTGCCACTCATGTCGAATACGCTCGCTATGGCGCGCTCGTCCATATCCTCATCCCTCTCGCTATTCAGTGCACGTTAGTAGAACAGGTCTCCCCCACAAGCGGCGGCCGTCGTACCGGACGCTTCGAAGGCTTTCACCACGTTTCGTCCTACTCGCCACTTGTGCACCTCGTCGGGGCCGTCCACCAGTCGCTGAGCGCGTATTCCCGTGTACCACTCCGCAAGTGGCGTATCGTGTGTGTAGCCCAACGCACCGTGCAGCTGCAGGGCAGTGTCCACCACCTTGTGAACCATATGCGGCAGGAATATCTTGGCGATAGAGTTCTCCTGCCGCAGGTCCATGCCTTTCTCCATTTTGAACGCAAGGTGCAGCACCATGAGCCGCGCTTTGTATATTTCCGCCGCGCACTCGGCCAGCATGAACTGAATGCCCTGCCGGTCCGCCACCGGCTGGCCAAAGGTTACCCTTTGAGTCGCGTGCTCTACCGCCAGGTCCAACGCCTTCTGAGCCAACCCAATATTGCGCATGCCGTGGCGCAACCGTCCGTAGCCAAGCCGGTGCTGCCCGAGAGCGAATCCCTGGCCAGGCTCGCCGAGAATGGCGTCCGCCGGTAGCACCAAATTGTCGATCTTGACCTCGCAGTGACCGCCAAATTCCTCATAGTGCTTCTCGTCACGACCCATAGTGGGAATATTGCGAACGATCTCGTAAGCCGGATTAGGCAGGTCTACCAGAAACCCGCTGAACTGCTCATGCCGTGGGTTTTCAGGATTCGTCTTTGCGAGCACCAGGGCAAAGTCGGCGATGTTACCCAGACTGGTAAACCACTTCTCACCGTTGAGCACCCAACTGTCTCCATCTCGTACTGCCGTGGTCTGCAGCCCAGTAGCGTCTCCACCAGCTGCCCGCTCGGTCATGGAGTAGCACACGCGCGCATCCCCGTTCACCAGGGGAATGAGGTACTTCTCCTTCTGCGCCTGGGTGCCGTAGCGTGCAATCGTGAGCATGGTTGCGTCGTCAGACCCCTGGGTGTTCACCGCCAGATCACCGAGTGGGCTGCCGCCCAGCTCATACTGAACTACCGCCATTCCCAACGGACCCAAGCCCAGGCCGCCCCATTCTTCGGGCATGTGCGGACACCAAAGCGCGTCCGCCTTGGCCTGGGCATGGAGTTCTTTGAGAATCTCCTTGAGCGGCCGAGTCCGCACCTGAGCTTCGGCAGGCACGCAGTAGTCCTCGACAAACTTGCGATAGCGCAAGCCCAGCTGCTTGTATTCCTCGGGAATCTCGAAATCGATCATTTTTACCCCTTTTTATCCCTCGCCAGCCGCCCCGAATACCACATCCGGGCTGGCAACGCCACGACTGGCGAATGGGCAAGGCACCGGGAAGGTCGGGCTAGCGCCCCACCATCGAGCGAGAATCTGCGGCTGTGTGCTGCATGTCGGCTGCAACCCAGTCTTTGAGCATTTCCGAGCGTTCGATGAATCGCTCCAGCGCGGCGGCCCGATCCTGCGCCAGCAGCGCGCTGATCCCCCCGATGGTTTTCTCTTTCCAGAGTTCCACCCGTTCAGGGTGTCCCGCATAAAGCTTCACGGTGGACTGTTCGGCGCCGAATTGATTGAACATAGTCAGGCACAACTCGATGGCCGGGTTCCCGCTCAGCTCTCCGATGGTCTGCTCCAGTTCGGCTTCGACCAGCATCAGCTCCGCCGCCGGGTGGTTCTGACCATCGAGGTCGACGAGCTTGTTGCGCAGCATAGTCAGCCTGCTACGGGCAGCTTCATTCGCACTTTCCGCAGCGAGCCCAATACCCATCCGGAAAACGCCTGCCGATGCTTCGAGCACATCCTCCACAGAGGTATGCCTGGCATTGAGATAAGCGGCTACCGCACGGCTTACCGTCTGCAGGGTCGGGCGCCGCGCAAAAAAGCCACCGCCGACACCCCGCTTGATGTTGAGCACCTGTTCGTGAGCCAGCAGGCGAGCAGCCTGACGGAAGGTGGGACGGCTGACTCCCAACGCGTTCAGGAGTTCTTCCTCAGAACCGAGAAACGCTCCATCTTCCTTAGCCAGGGCCATTTTTCGCAGCTTCACGGCTGCCTGGAACGCTACTGAGGTTGCTTCGTTAGTAATTTGATGCATCAACATCCTCATGCCAATCGGGACGCTCGGCATGATATGCCAGGCTACACAGCGAAATGCAAACACTCACAATAGCCCCCTCGCACCTTTGCGCTTGCCCGTGATTGCGAGCTGTAGTCTACTTCGTTAGACACGTTAACGCTTTTGGAAACCGCAATGACCGACAACTACTTGGGCTACGCAGGCAAGCACGTACTGGTGGTCGGCGCCGCTACCGGCATGGGAGAGGCGGCCGCGCAACAGCTGAAAGCACAGGGCGCGCGCGTGTCCGTTATGGATGTGGCCGACATCAACTATGAAGCCGACGCGATCATCAAGGTGGATCTGCGCGACATGGCCAGCGTAGACGACGCTATCGGCCAGCTAGACGGCAGCGTGGATGCGGTGTTCGTCTGTGCCGGTGTTGCCGACGGCACGCCGGGAATCATGGTCATCAACTTCACCTCACAGCGGCACCTGGTCGAGGCGCTCATCGCCAACGGCCAACTGGGAAGCGGCGGCTCCATCGTGATGATCTCTTCCATGGCCGGGTTGCCCTGGCTGCAGAACCTCGCCGCGGTAACCAGCTTTCTCGACACTCCCGACTGGGATAGCGCAGTGGCATGGATCGACAGTCACAACGACACTGACAACTACAGCTTCAGCAAGATGGCCATGAGCGCCTACGTAGCACGCCAGGCCTTCCCCCTGCTCAAGCAGGGAATCCGCATTAACGCCATTCAACCCGGCCCTACGGACACCCCGCTCGCACGGGCCAACGCCGATATCTGGCTTGCCTTCGGCCAGGACTATCGAGACGCCGCCGGAGTGGCAACGCTGACGCCCGATCAGATGGCATCCACGCTGCTGTTCCTGGGTAGTCAAGCGGCGAGCGGTATCAACGGTGTCAATCTGGTGATCGACCAGGGTCAAGCCGGGGCCGGCGCCACCGACGTATTCGAGTCTGCACCCATCAAGGCGATGCTTGGAATCAGCTGAGATCAGTCATCGGGCTCAAATAGCGGTACGAATATCTCTCCGTGCTGTTCGAACAATACGCGAACACGCATACCTATATGCACATCCTCGATGGGGCAATTGACAATGTTGGTCGGGAGTCGCAGATGCCGCTGCTCATTCAGCTCCACGATGGCGATGACATACGGCACCGGCACCTCCGGACGATACGCCTGGTGATTCACGGTGTACGAAAACACGACGCCCTTGCCGCTGACGGGCTCCGGCGCGTAATCCCCCGCGTCCCCTTCCAACACCTCCGGGGGATGCACCAACAAGCCCGTGTTGCGGTCGCGCAGCATGATGAGCTTGTCTTCGGCACCGCCCGTCCAGTACGGCCGGTTCAAGTCGTCGAGTTCGGGAAGCATTCTGGAAGCCGGAGCGTTAGGCATCGATCGGTCACCATGGAAACTAGCGCGTGTCATCGTATGCTACCCGGTAACAAATTCAAAACAGCGGCGCGTGCTGCGCTAGCAGGACCTCAAACATGAGTACGTTTCCCGAAAAGCAGGCAATCATTTCCGGAATCGGTATCTCGCAGATCGGCCGTCGCACTGGCATTCCCGGCATCGACCTGACCCGGGAGTCGAGCGATGCGGCCATCGCCGACGCCGGCCTCGAAGCTCACGACATCGACGGTATCGCCACCATGGGCGATACCCCGCTTGAGGAGGTTGCCGCCTCGCTGGCCATTGAGCCCGAGTTCACCGGGGGCGGCTTCGATACCGCCGGATTGCTCTCACCGCTGGCCTCAGCGTTCGTCGCCGTGGCCGAAGGCCGCGCGCGGCACGTGCTGGTATATCGCACTGTGCTGATGATGGGTGGCTCCATCATAGATCGCACGCCCGATCGCGAGGAGCGCAGCGGGCCGAACCTCATGGCTGATTCGCCCACACTTCTGGCCAATCACGCTTACGCCGCACCCAACTGGCTCGGCATGCACTGCAATCGGCACATGCACCTGTACGGCACCACCAAGGAACAACTGGGCTGGCTGGCTGTGGAGAGCCGACGCAAAGCAGCACTCAATCCGCGCGCGGTTTATAAGGAGCCCTATACCCTCGAGGACTACATGAACGCTCGGCCGGTATCATCTCCGTTCGGTCTATTCGACTGCGACGTGCCGGTGGACGGATCCATTGCGTTCGTGGTTTCCCATACCGACTACGCGAAAGATTGTCCCGGCAAACCGGTCCGAGTCGAAGCCATCGGTGGCTCACCGGGCAAGGGTGGCTGGTACGCCCGACCGGACTTCCCCAAGATGTGCTCCGTGGACGCGGCCGCCCAAATGTGGAGCCGTACCGACCTGAAGCCGAAAGACATCGAAACCGCTCAGCTATACGACGGCTTCACCTTCATTACTTTCGCCTGGCTCGAGGCACTGGGCCTGTGCGGCGATGGAGAATCGGGCCCCTTTATAGAAGGTGGCCAGCGCATTGCGCTCGATGGAGAGTTGCCGCTGAACACCTATGGCGGCCAGCTCTCAGCCGGACGTATGCATGGCTACTGGCTGGTCCACGAAGCCTGCGTGCAACTGCGGGGCGAGGGCGGCGCACGGCAGATACCCGAGCAACCTCGAGTGGCTGTCGCCGCATCGGGGGGCGGCCCGTTTGCAGGGTGCATGCTGCTTACTGGCGGATAAGAGCGTGCTTTTCCAGGGCTGGGTTCGTGTCTTACCGGGGCTTGCGTGCCAAGCCGTCACGGAATGTTCATTTAGCCCCGTCTAGGAACCCAGCTAGTCCCCGACCATCAACACTGCTCCCGAAAACGGACCCACAGCATTCGCCCAAACCGATGTATTCGCATCTGGCACCTGGCGCGCACCGCATTGACCGCGAATCTGCCGGACAGACTCAATGCAGAAATTAGTCCCGTGGCGCCGTCCCACGTTACAGGCGCCACCATCAGTGTTCAGCGGCAGCTTGCCTCCAAGGCGGGTATTGCCCGCTTCGATGAAGGGGCCTGCCTCACCGGGCGCACAGAATCCAAGGGCTTCGAGCCACTGAAACGTAATGATCGAAAAACCGTCGTAGAGCTGCGCGCAGTCCACATCTTTGGGTTCGAGATCGGTGCGCTCCCACAGCTGCTTAGCGGTGTGAAATGGCGCGCTCTCGAGCATGTCCTCGATCTCGAATGCCATATAGCCTTTCCCGGAATATGCCGCGGACTCGACAAACACTGGTTTGTGCTGAAAGTCTCGCGCTCGTTCCTCGGTCGTGTAAATAACGGCCGAGCCGGAATCCACAGGATAGTCGCAGTCCAGTATCCGCAGCGGACTTGTTATGTATGGCATGGCGAGAAAGTCGTCCACCGTAAGCGGATCGCGAAAGATGGCATCCTCGTTGAGCGACGCGTGATAGCGCTGCGTCACTGCATGATGGGCGAATTGCTCTTCGGTCGTGCCGTAGACGGCCATGTGGCGCTGCATCGGCATGGCAGCGATGGCCTGCAGCGGCAGCAGCTGACCGAAAGGCATGGTGAACTGGCTGTCTCCGGCCGCCGGGGTTTCGTCCTGCCCCTGTTCCAGGTCTGCACTGCTCAGTCGCTGGTTGATCACCCGGAACGTTATGCAGGTATGGCAAAACCCTGCACGGATGGCGGCGATGGCCTGCAGGGCGGTGCCGATATAGGCCGGGCCCGCACCATCGGAATACCATCCAACGGGTGCAAACCCCATCATCTGAGCGATATCCAGGGCCTGCACCGACTCGACGCCGGGAGGTGCCGGACCGGAAACGGCCCAAAGCACCGCCACACCGTCGATGTCTTTCGGCGTCATGCCGGCATCAGCCATGGCCGCCTTGGCGGCTTGAATGGCGAGCTCCCGGGAGTTCAGCCCAGTGCGGCGCCCGGTGGTGGAGTAGCCCACACCCACCGCTGCTACCCTCGGGGTTTGTCCCATGTCTAGCTCCCTACCGGTTTAAAAAAAGGCAGCGTCAATTCTGCTGCCACTTGGCGAAAGGTCACTTCCACCGGCATGCCGATCTCAAGCGCATCGTGCTCACACTCCACGATGTTGGTTAGCATCTTCAGATCTGGCTGCTCGGGCAGCTCTACGCTTGCGAGCACGTAGGGCACCTTGTCAACCCAGAACGGATGCCACGGCTTCATGGTGATGGTATAGCTGTACAGAGTAGCGTTGCCCGAGACCTCCTCGGGTGCCAGGTCCTCCGACAGACAGCGCTCGCAAACCGGGCGTGGATAGTGAACGAAGTGTCCACAACTTTGACAACGCAGTATCAGGAGTTTGTGCGCCCGGGTACCTTCCCAAAAAAACTCGGTCAGTGGGTTGGCCACCGGCAATGGCGGCGCGACGGATGTGTCCATGAGCTCCCAATAGGTAAGGTCGTCGGCGGATTAAAGAGCAAAGTCCCGATTCAGTCAAAAAGGATAACCTAGTTAAACGATCCCCGACCGGGATACACTTGCTCGCACGATGATCGAACGAGTGGGCTTTGTAGGGTTGGGGAGTCAAGGTGCGCCCATGGCGCAGATGATTGCCCGCGCCGGCTTCGAACTGCACGTGTGGGCGCGCCGGCCCGAAACTCTCCAGGCAATCGAGCAAGCTGGTGCGGTCCCCGAAACCTCGCTCAAAGCCATGGCCCGTTCCTGTCAGCTGGTAGGCGTTTGTGTGGTGGATGACGCTGATGTGGAAGCGGTGGTGCTCGGCGATAACCTGCTCGCCGGAATGGCGCCCGGCGGCATCGTTGCCGTTCACAGCACGGTGCATCCGGATACCTGCCGCCGCCTGGCTCAGCAGGCCGAGCCTCATGGTGTGACGCTCCTCGATGCCCCAGTGAGCGGCGGCGCGCAAGCTGCCCTCTCTGGAACGCTGGCCGTCATGGTAGGCGGCGATCCCGAGGCGTTCGAAGCGGCGCGCGGCGTTTTTGAGGCCTATGGCGATCCGGTTCGATGGGTAGGAGAGCCCGGCACGGGGCAGCTCTGCAAGCTGGTGAACAATCTGCTATTCACGGCCAATATCAAACTGGCAAGCCAAGCGCTCGAGATGGGCGAGGCCTTGGGTATCGATCCGGCAGCCCTGGCGGAAGTCCTGCCCGCATCCAGCGGACGAAGCTTTGCGCTGGACACATGGATGCGTCTCAGGCAGGCCAAGATTCCCATGCGCGTGCAGAAGCTGCTCCACAAGGACGTAAAGCTGGCGCGCGACGCCGCTGAGCGCGGCAACGTCGACATAGGCGCCCTTAGCAACGCAGCAGATCAAGCACTCGAGCTACTGAGTTCCGAGACCCGTGGGTGAGCTGTTGCACAACCCCACCGCCGGCACGCCCTCGCGTGCGTCGATAAGCATGCGCCGCACCAGTCACATGGACATGATCCCGCGAGCCGTTTCGACCCAGCAGGGGTTGGGCCTGCAGGGCGCGGCCCGGGACCTGCTGACGGCAGCCGACGGTGGCGCCGTAGTGCTCGCGGAAGCTCAGGTGCAGGCCGAGCTTGCCGAGGGACGGGTGCTCACCTCGCTGGTTACCGACCCAGTTGTGAGCTCGCTGCGGGCACTTATCGGATCTCCCGCCGTCAGTGGTTTTCGCGCCAAAGTAAATACGGCCATACCGGATCACCACAGCGCACACACGCCGCTTTTTCTACTGATGGACGAGCTACCCGCGGCAGCGCTCATCGCCGGCTACGCCGACCTGTACCTGCGCACGCCCGATCAGGCCACCAATCGCAACCGGGATTCGAGCGCCGACATCTGTGCAGGTTGGGCTCGCGATGCCACCATGATGCGGGCCATTGCGCGGGACGGCCAGGTTCCGGTTCCTCTTGGACCTCCCGCACCCGCCATCGAGCTTGAAGGCGATGCTCACAGCTGGCATACCATTCCCCCGCTGGCTGCTGGCGCCATGCGGCGTCGGCGCCGCATCGACGTATGCGTTCAAGACACAGTGCAGATCGACGCCATGTTCCGAGACACCCACGTAGATCCGCAAGGGACGGAGACGGTGCTCCACGAATACACGGTGCAAGCCACCGCCAGCCTGCCGGACTTCGAGATTTCACGCTGTCAGGCCGAAGCCCGCGTGCTGCCTTGGGTGGAGTGCCCAGCGGCGGCTGCAAGCCCCGAACGCCTGGTCGGACGGCGCCTGCCCGAGCTGCGCTCATACGTGCGTCAAAACCTCACCGGCACCAGCACCTGCACGCACCTCAATGACCTGCTGCGCTCACTGGCAGACGCAGCACCGCTGGCAGACCTGCTGGAACGCACCACCCGCCAAGCGACATAATGACGGGCAACAGACCAGCGCATACAGGCAGGAACTGCGGATGACGACAGTGCAGATCGGCGATGCGCGGGTGCACAAGGTGGTGGAGACCGAGCGAGAGCCTGAGTCCTTCGATTTCGTATTTCCTAGAGGTAACTGGGAAGTATGCGAAACCAATCGGGCACGCCTGGAAGGCGAGCACATCGACTTCGATCGGCGCGCCATGCTCATGAGCTTCCACAGCTATGTGATCTCCCACGGCGGAGTCAACGTATTGGTGGACGGCTGCATCGGCAATACTAAGAATCGAACCGGCCCCGGTGTGTCAAGATATTTCGGTACCGACTACAACCTGTTCCACATGCGCGACACAGCCTACCTGATGCGCCTCGCCGACGCCGGGTTCCCGCCGGAATCCATCGACTACGTGCTCTGCACACACCTGCATTGCGACCACGTAGGCTGGTTCACCCGGCTGCGGGACGGCGCCTGGGAACCCACCTTCAAGAATGCGAGGTACGTGTTCGCGAGCAAGGAATTCGCGGCCGCCCAGGCAGCGTGGCAGAACAACCCCGAAGGGCCTTTCGAGCGCAGCTTCGAAGACAGCGTGCAGCCGGTGGCAACTGCGGGTCTGGTGGACCTGGTGCAAACAGACCACGAGATTCGTCCCGGACTGTTCCTGGAGCCCGCGCCCGGCCACACCCCCGGGCACGTGTTGATCCACCTCGAGTGCGGTGGCGACCACGGCATCTTTTCCGGCGACGTCATACATAGTCCCTACCAGCTGTTGGACCCGGGCGTCTCACCGGTATACGACGCAAATGACTTCAAGCAAGCAAGAGCCACCCGCGACCAGCTGCTGCAGCGTATAGTAGGCACCAACACCACCGTGTTCACGGCGCACTTCGGTGAGTCTTCCTGCGGCAGCGTGATTGCCGACGCCGGCGGCGCCTACTGGTTCGACTTTCTCTAGATGCAGTTAACCCACCGAACGAGCAGGCACGCCGTCCACCGCGCGCCCATAACGGGCACGATGAACACCCCGAGTCCGGCATGCCATTAGCCCAACCACCCCCCATGGGAGCACAACTACTCTCTGAGGACACCTTCGCGGACCAGCGCGTCTACGTGACCGGCGGCGGAACCGGGCTCGGTAAAGCCATCGCCTGCGAGTTTGCGCGCTGTGGAGCAGACATCGTCGTCGCCAGCCGGGACGCGGAACATCGCCAGGATGGCGTCAACGCCATCGAAGCCATCGGCCGACGTGCTGTTGGTGTGGAGGTAGACATTCGTGACGCCGGAGCCGTCGCCGAGTCTTTCGACATCGTCGAGGCAGAACTGGGCCCCGTAGACGTACTGATCAACAACGCGGCGGGAAATTTCGAAGTTCCGGCGGAGCGTATGAGCGCCAATGCATTTCGTACCGTGGTCGACATCGTGCTCAATGGCACCTTCAACTGCTCTCGGGAGTTCGCCAGTAGACGTCTGCAGGCTGGCCGCGGCGGCGCCATTCTCAACATCGGCGCACCGTATGCGGCCACCGGAGGCCCCTCTACCGCTCATTCGGCAGCCGCGAAAGCCGGTGTTAACAACCTCACCTGGTCGCTGGCCGTGGAGTGGGCACCGGACGACATTCGCATCAACACCCTCGCACCCGGCTACTTTCCCGAGCCAGACAGGTCCGGCTGGGTCTCGCCCGGCGCAGCACTGGACAACCGCAACGCGCAGATCGCCGAGCGCCTGACCACGTTGCCCGGCGGGCGCGTAGGCGAAGCCCGCGAGCTAGGCTGGCTGGCCACGTTCCTGTGCTCCCCCTTTGCCAGCTACATCACCGGTCACGTGGTGGTACTCGACGGTGCAAACTGGTTGAGGCGTGGGCCAATCGGCGACCCATTCGAGCCCATCCGGGAATCTTTCGATCGGCGCCGAGAAGGTGGCCCCTGATGCCGCTCGGCTCACCACCCTCCCCCAACCGGATGCTGCCGCCCAACAGCTTCAAAAACAGTGTTGTGATGGTGGTAACCACCGGACACTGGTTGAGCCAGGAAATCGCCGCCAGCTTTGCCAGCTACGGCGCCGCGGTGGTGATCGCGGGCAAAGACTCCAAGCACTGCGAAGCCGCGGCGGCCGAGCTGGCAGCGGCGAATACAGAAGCGTTCGCCATAGGGTTCGATCCCGCCGATCCAGACTCCGTGGCTGACTGTTTCGAAACGCTCGAGCAGCGTCTTGGCGGCGTTGGTGTGCTGATCAATCCGTTTTCCGAAGGCAGTGAAGTGCCCGCCGAGCAGATGTCACCCGCCAGATGGCATGAGGTTACCGACACGCTGCTGGACGGCTCGCTTTTCTGCGCCCAGGAGCTTGCTCGCCGCCGGATCGACGACGACGCTGGTGCTGCGATCGTGAACTTTGCGACGCCGTTTTCGGTTACTGGCGGTGCCGGCTTGACGCCCTGGGAAACCGCGAAGGCGGGCTTGTCGCACCTGACAAAGTCGCTGGCTGTAGAGTGGGCCCCATACAACATTCGCGTCAACGCCGTAGCGCCGGGTCAGCTGGAAGCCCGAGGATCCCGTTCTAATGCGGAAATAGCGGCTACCCTGTCTGCCGGGCGCTGCTGTCAGGCCGCGGATGTGTGCGCCTGCGTGCTGTACGCGTGCACGCCGTTTGCCGCTTACCTCACTGGTCACACCTTCGACATCGACGGTGCCAGCTGGCAGCGACAAGGACGCCTACCACCCAAATTCGAAAGCATCAGATCACGCTACGAGCGCACAATCCCACCTCCCGAATAGCACCATGGTAGACCAGGCGAAACGCCACCTTCGCAGGATCGAGCGGCCCATCGAGCCGAACCTGCCCATCATTGACCCACACCACCATTTCTGGCCCAGCGCCGGCGGCACCGAACCCTTTCTACATCCCCGTTACCTGCTCGATGACCTGCTCGCAGATATGCGCACCGGGCACGATGTGATCGCCACCGTGTTCCTCAACTGCGCTGCCGCGCGCAGGACGACCGGCCCCGAACACCTTGCCTGTGTTGGAGAAACGGAGTTCGTCAACGCTATCGCGGAAGAAGCCGCGCGCAGGCCCGACAACCATATCGATGTGGCAGCCGGTATCGTCGGGTCTGCAGATTTGACACTCGGCGCCGAGGTAGGCGAGGTCCTAGATGCGCATCTGGAGGCGGCACCGCTTCGCTTCCGCGGCGTCCGCTTCGGCCTGTTCTGGCACGAGGACCGGGAAATACACAATCCCGACCTTAACCCCGAACCGCGCATACACGACCCACGGATTCACGAGGGAGCAAACGAACTCGCTCGCCGCAACCTCAGCTTCGAGAGCTGGGTCTATCACACTCAGCTGGCCGCACTGGCGGAGTTTGCCGGGGCGCTACCTGACCTGACAATCATCCTCAACCACCTGGGTGGTCCCATTGGAGCTGGTCGCTATGCAACCGAGCGCGATCAAGTGTTCGCCGATTGGTCCAGGGGCATGCAGGCGTTGTCAGCGCACCCGAATGTGGTGGTCAAGCTAGGTGGCATCAACATGTGGACCAACGGCTACGACTGGGACGCACTCGAGTACTACCCGGACTCCGCTGAGATCGCAGAAAAAACGCGCCGCTACTACCTGCAGGCCATCGAGCTGTTCGGAGCAGAGCGCTGCATGTTCGAGAGCAACTTCCCTATGGAGTCGGTTGCTTATCCCACGCTGTGGAATGTGTTCAAGAGAATTTCCGCAGGATTCTCATCGGCTGAGAAGGCCGCGCTGTTCCACGACACCGCGGCCCGGGTCTATCGACTGGGCCGATCCGGGCGGAGCGCGAGGCCTACGTCCAGGTGATGGACTTCACTTCCGTAAAGTCTTCGAGCCCGAGACGCCCCCACTCGCGGCCGATGCCGCTCTGCTTGAAGCCACCGAAGGCACCGCTTTGCGCAATTCCGGTGACCGGCTGACCCCAACCCGGCCCTTGGCCCTCGCCCCGGCCAGGATCTCCGCCGGG
>CENY01028880.1_pt1 | contig 41845 bp, 49 predicted proteins | sample 356181 | NCBI WGS metagenome assembly CENY01 (sample SAMEA2619840, study PRJEB7988) | marine metagenome | isolation source: saline water (ENVO:00002010), including
AAATCCTTTGGGCGTACCATCTAGGATGAACCTTGGTCAGTTATATGAAACAATGCTTGGGTGGGCTGGAGATGTTCTTGGCGTATCTTACTCAACACCAGTTTTTAATGGAGCTACACCTGAAGAAGTGGAAAATGAGCTCAAAAAGGCAAAACTGCCATTAACAGGAAAAACTCAACTTGTAGATGGAAGGACAGGTGAAAAGCTTGATAATCCTGTAACCGTTGGTAATATTTACATGATGAAGCTAAGTCACATGGTAGAAGACAAAATGCATGCCAGATCAACAGGTCCATATTCTTTAGTTACTCAACAACCATTGGGTGGAAAAGCTCAATTTGGTGGACAGAGATTTGGGGAGATGGAATGTTGGGCTCTTGAAGCGTATGGAGCAGCCCATACATTGCAAGAAATTTTGACTGTTAAATCAGATGATGTCGAAGGTAGGTCTAAAGTCTACAATGCAATTGTTAAGGGCGAGGATTTGCCGCCATTTGGAGTACCTGAGTCTTTTAACGTTCTTATTAAAGAACTACAGGGGCTTGGTTTGGATATAGAACTAGATTAATGGAGATATAATTTTGACTTTCATACAAACAAATAAATTAGATACAAGCAAAGGCTTTTCATCAATCACTATTGGCCTTGCTTCCCCAGAAAGCATTCTCCAAAAGTCATATGGAGAAATAATTAAGCCTGAAACGATTAATTACAGATCTTATAAGCCTGAAAAAGATGGTTTGTTTTGTGAGAAAATCTTTGGCCCTGTTAAAGATTATGAGTGTCATTGTGGAAAATACAAAGGTATTCGATATAGAGGAATTATTTGTGATAGGTGTGGTGTCGAGGTTACAAGAAAAAAAGTACGAAGAGATAGAATGGGTCATATTACGCTTGCTGTTCCTGTAGTACACATTTGGTACTTAAGATCAATACCTTCAAAGCTTAGCTATCTTGCTGGAATATCCACAAAAGATCTTGAAAAGATTGTTTATTATGAACAATTCCTCGTTATTGAGCCCGGTAAAAGCGGAGCGGACCAATTTTCTATTATTGAAGAAGATGAATACATTGAATTTGAGCGCAACTTTGGTTTTGATGCTGTCTCTGAGGAAGATAGAGACAATGACGACTTTTTCTACGCTGCAATGGGTGGAGAGGCGCTTAGAGAAATGCTTGCTAGGATGAACCTTGTTGAGCTTAGGCGCGAGCTTGAAGATGTTATTAAGAATTCTAAATCCAAACAAAAGAAAGAGGAGGCTCTTAAAAGGCTAAAAGTGGTTAAGTCTTTTCTTGTTGATATTTCTACAGTAAAAAAGATTAATAAACCTGAATGGATGGTTATATCAATCCTTCCTGTCATACCTCCTGAGTTAAGACCGTTAGTTCCGTTGGATGGAGGTAGGTTTGCAGCAAGTGATTTAAATGATTTATATCGAAGAATTATTATTAGAAACAATCGCTTAAAGCAGCTTATGGAGATAAAAGCACCTGATGTAATTTTAAGAAATGAAAAAAGAATGCTTCAAGAATCTGTTGATGCTCTTTTTGATAATAGTAGGCGTAAAACAGCAATTAGAAGCGGAACTCGCAGACCGTTGAAATCCATTTCAGATATGATTCGTGGAAAAACTGGCAGATTTCGACAAAACCTTCTTGGAAAACGTGTCGATTACTCTGGTAGATCTGTGATTGTAGTTGGTCCAGAACTAAACCTTCATGAATGCGGTCTTCCAAAAAATATGGGCCTTGAGCTTTTTAAGCCTCACATGATAAGTGAGCTTATATCACGTGGATACGCTCAAACTCCTAGAAGCGCTAAATTAATGATTGAAGATAAAGATCCTATCGTTTATAAAGTACTTGAATATGTTGTCAGGGATCACCCCGTATTACTTAACCGCGCACCCACACTTCATCGTCTGGGTATTCAAGCTTTTCAGCCGGTTCTTGTTGATGGCAAGGCGATACGAATACATCCCTTGGTGTGTTCAGCTTTCAATGCGGATTTTGATGGGGATCAAATGGCGGTACACGTCCCTTTATCTTTAGCAGCTCAAATGGAAGCGCGAGTTTTAATGCTTTCTAGTCACAATATTTTGCACCCAGCAAACGGTAAGCCACTAGCTTTACCATCGCAAGATATGGTCTTAGGAACCTATTACCTCACAAGACCAAAAGAAGGATGTAGGGGTGAGGGCAAAACTTTTGGCTCATTTAATGAGGTTTTGCTGGCTTATGAAAGCAAAACTGTAGAAGTAAATGCAATTATCAATGTTCGTTTCAATGATAAATGGTACAAGAATACGTCTGTTGGTAGAGTCATTATTAATTCAATTATTCCTGATGAAATTGGCTACGTTGATGACACCATTGATAAAGGTAGGCTAAGTAAGTTGGTCAATGAAATTTATTTGTTAGCCGGAAATAAGAAAACTGTAATTTTTCTTGATAAACTAAAAACTCTAGGTTTTAATGCAGCTACTCAAGCTGGCCTTTCTATTGCAATTAGCGATATTATAATCCCTGGATCAAAAAATGAGATCATTAGTCAAGCTCAAAAGGAAATAGATGATATTAAATCAAAATATCAGCGTCACGTACTTACTGATGGTGAAAGATATAATAAGGTAATTGATGTGTGGACACACGCAACAAATCAAGTTGCCTCAACGATGATGGATGGAATGAAAACCAATGATCAGGGTTTTAACCCTGTTTACATGATGGCAGATTCAGGTGCACGGGGTTCACAGGACCAAATAAAACAGCTTGCTGGTATGAGAGGACTAATGGCAAAACCTCAAAAGTCAATGACGGGCGGAAAAGGAGAGATTATTGAATCGCCAATTACTTCAAATTTCAAAGAAGGATTATCTGTTCAAGAATATTTTATCTCAACACATGGAGCAAGAAAAGGTTTAGCTGATACGGCTCTTAAAACTGCTGATGCTGGATATCTTACAAGAAGATTAGTTGATGTTGCACAAGATGTCGTTATATCTGAAATTGATTGTGGTACTATCAATGGTATTGTAGCTGCAGATTTAAAAGAAGGAGAAGACATAATTGAACCACTTTCTGAGAGAATTCTTGGCAGAACCATACTTGAAGATTTCATTGAAGATGGAAAAGTCTTAATCAAAGCAGGTACCATGATTAGAGATGAGGAAGCAAAAATTGTTTTTGATAGCAATATTGAATCCTTGAGAATTAGATCAGTTTTAACCTGCGAGTCTTTGAGAGGTGTTTGTGCAAAGTGTTATGGTTGGAATCCTTCAAATCACAAGCTTGTAGATCTTGGTACATCTGTGGGTATTCAGGCTGCTCAAAGCATCGGCGAACCCGGTACTCAATTAACTCTTAGAACATTCCACATTGGTGGTACCGCTACAAGAATAATCGAGCAATCAGAAATGCAAACAAAGAGAGCTGGGGTAGTAAAATATTCTGAAAATTTAGAAGTCGCTGATGTTAAGGATTCAACAGGAATGACTGTTACAAGGTGTATGGTTAGACATGCAAAAATAACTATCACTTCAAATGATGGAAAAGTTTCAAGCGATTACAATGTTCCATATGGAGCCAATTTAAATGTTGGTGATGGAGCTAAGATTGAGGCAGGAACTATTTTATTTCAATGGGACCCCTATACAGATGTTATACTTGCAAGACAGACTGGTATTGTCGAACTAAAAGATTTCATTGAAAATGAAACTTATCAAGTTGAAGCTGTCGAGGGTGGAAAAAAACAAATGGTTATTGTTGAATCTAAAGATAGAAATCTAAGTCCCCATGTCGAAATCATCGACAAAGATGGTTCTATTTTGGCAGGAGGCACCATACTTCCAGTAACAGCAAACCTTACCGTTAGGCAAGGTGAAAAAGTAAAAAAAGGTCAAACCTTAGTAAAAATTCCAAGAGCCATTGGAAAAACTAGAGACATTACTGGAGGGTTGCCTCGCGTTACAGAACTTTTTGAATCAAGAAAGCCTGCAGACCCTGCTGTTGTTACTGAGATAGATGGTACTGTCTCTTTTGGAGATACAAAAAGAGGAATTAGAAAAATTAATATTACCGGTGTTGATGACAGCGTAAAAACATATTCAATTCCTTACGGTAAGCATGTTGTCGTTCATGAAGGTGATAAGATTTCAGCTGGAACATCTCTTTGCGAAGGAAGTATCTCGCCTGTGGATATCCTCAGAATTTTAGGTCCAAATAAGGTTAGAGAGTATCTTGTAAATGAAATTCAGGAAGTCTACAGATTGCAAGGAGTAAAAATTGACGACAAACATATTGAAGTTATAGTTCGTCAGATGATGCAAAAAGTAAGCATTGATGAACCAGGCGACTCAAATTTTCTCCCAAAAGATAGAATAAACAGGGCAGAATTTTTCGAAACTAACGAAAAATTATCCACAATGGTTGTGATTACTGATTCAGGAGACTCTGATTTTGAAGAAGATATGCTTGTCAATAAAAATGAATATCAGGAAAATAATAAGTCTCTCAAAGATGATGGTAAATTACCGGCTAAATCTCGAAAATCGAAACCCGCCACTTTTGAACCTTTGCTCATGGGTATTACTCAAGCATCTTTGAATACTGAAAGTTTTATTTCAGCTGCCTCTTTCCAAGAAACAACAAGAGTTCTTACGGATGCCTCTACTTCTGGAAAAACTGACTATTTACGCGGTCTCAAAGAAAATGTAGCAGTAGGTAGGTTAATCCCGGCTGGAACTGGCTCTCCTCATCTTAAGAATATCATTGTAGCTAATCCTGATGGTGATGCCGAATTAAATGAGGATGCTGATTTGGAAAAACTAGTCGTTGAGCCAACCAACATTCAACCAAATAGTTAATTTTATCACTATGCAATTTTCAATTACTATTTATATAAATAATTATTAATTTTATAGGCTTTATTGGAAATGAAATGCCGACGATAAATCAATTAATTAGACAAGGTAGAAAAAAAGTTGCTAAGAAAAATGCTACACCAGCATTAAAAGGTAACCCGCAAAAGCGTGGAGTCTGTACTCGCGTTTATACAACCACACCTAAAAAACCTAATTCTGCATTACGCAAAGTTGCCAGAGTAAGGCTTACAAATGGCATGGAAGTTAATGCTTATATTCCTGGTGAGGGTCACAATCTTCAAGAGCACTCGATAGTACTAATTGAAGGAGGAAGGGTAAAGGATCTTCCAGGTGTTAGGTATCATGTTGTTAGAGGGACTCTAGATACAGCTGGTGTTTCTGACAGAACAACCAGCCGTTCAAGGTATGGTGCGAAAAAGTCAAAGTCATAAGCTATGAGAAGAAGAAGACCAGAAAAAAGAAAAATTTTACCTGATCCAATTTATAATGATCTTGAAGTAGCTAAATTTATGAATTATTTGATGCTTGATGGTAAAAAAGGTACTGCTGAACATATTTTTTATAACGCAATGGATTATGTTAAAAACAGAACAAAAAAAGATGGTAAAGAAATCTTTCAACTTGCCGTTAAAAACGCATCACCTTCACTTGAAGTCAAGTCACGCCGTATTGGTGGTGCTAATTATCAAGTTCCTATTGAGGTGCCAAGACATCGACAGTTTTTTCTCGCTTCACATTGGATCATTGATTCTGCAAGATCAAGATCTGGTAAGTCGATGTCAGACCGTTTAGCAATGGAGTTAATTTCTGCGGCAAACAATGAAGGTGGAGCAATCAAAAAGAAAGAAGATACTCATAGAATGGCAGAAGCTAATAGAGCCTTTGCTCATTTTAGATAATATAACATGAAGAAAATTTCACTTGAAAACGTTAGAAACATCGGCATCATGGCTCATATTGATGCTGGTAAAACTACGCTGACTGAACGTATTCTGTTCTATACTGGACGCACACACAAAATTGGTGAGGTCCATGATGGTGGTGCTACCATGGACTGGATGGAGCAGGAAAAAGAACGCGGCATAACTATCACTTCTGCTGCAACTACTGCACTGTGGGACGACCATAGAATTAATATAATTGATACTCCTGGCCACGTCGATTTTACTGTAGAAGTAGAACGATCACTGAGAGTATTAGATGGGTCGTGTGCTGTTTTTTGTGCAGTAGGTGGTGTTGAGCCACAAAGTGAAACTGTTTGGAGGCAAGCAGATAAGTATGGTGTACCGAGAATAGCATTCGTTAACAAGATGGATCGCACTGGTGCTGATTTCTATAACGTACTTGAAATGATAAAGGACAGATTAGGGGCAAATCCTTTGCCAATCGTACTCCCCATAGGATCAGGTGATATTTTTACTGGTATCATTGACCTGATCTCCATGAAGGCCATACTTTATAATGAGTCATCTCTTGGAGCTCATTTTGAAGTGGGTGATATACCTTCTGATATGAAAGAGGAAGCTGATAAATGGAGACATCATTTAATAGAGGAAACCGCTGGTTACGATGAACTTTTACTTGAGAAATATCTTGACGAAAAAGAAATAACAGAAGAAGAGCTTAAATCAGCTATTCGAAAAGGATGTCTTGATAATACTTTTGTCCCAACACTATGCGGTTCAGCTTTTAAAAATAAAGGAGTTCAGCGCCTTCTAGACGCCGTCAATGACTTTTTACCATCCCCACTCGATATTGGTTCTATTTCTGGTTTTGATCCTAATGATTCAGACATAGAAATGCAAAGAAGTCCATCTGAAGATGAGCCTTTTAGTGCATTAGCATTTAAAGTAATGACTGACCCTTATGTAGGTAAACTTACTTTCATGAGAGTTTACTCAGGTAAGCTTGATGCAGGATCCTACGTTATGAACCCTAATACAGGAAAAAGAGAAAGAATAAGCAGAATACTTTTGATGCACGCTAATAAAAGAGAAGAATTAGAACAAGTCATAGCGGGAGAAATTGTTGCAGCTGTTGGGTTGAAGAATTCTCAAACAGGTCATACTCTATGTGAAGAAAAGAAGGAAATTCTTCTTGAATCAATGGAATTTCCTGAGCCTGTAGTTGAAGTTTCAGTTGAACCTGCCACTAAAGCAGATCAAGATGCATTGTCAAAGGGCCTTGCAAAACTTGCCGAAGAAGACCCTACTTTTAAAGTATCAATACATCCTGAAACCGGACAAACAATTATTGCTGGAATGGGTGAGCTTCACCTTGAGGTTTTAGTTGATCGTTTGCTTCGTGAATTTAAAGTTAAAGCCAACGTAGGCACCCCTCAAGTTGCATATACAGAAGCTATCACTAAAAGAGTTGAAAAAGTTGATGTCAAATTTGCAAGACAGTCAGGGGGTCGTGGTCAATATGGTCATGTGGTAATTAACGTTGAACCTAATGAACCTGGCAAGGGTTATCATTTTGATAATAAGATTGTTGGAGGTGTTATACCTCGTGAATATATACCTGCTGTTAGCGAAGGAATGCAAGAAGCATTAAAAAATGGCGTGCTTGCTGGTTACCCCATTGAAGATGTGAGAGTTGAGCTAGTTTTTGGATCTTATCATGACGTTGACTCATCCGAAATTGCCTTTAAAGTTGCTGGATCAATGGCAATTCAAGAAGGTTGTAAAAAAGCTTCTCCTGTTCTTATGGAGCCAATGATGAGTGTGGAGGTTGTAGTGCCTGAGGAATACTTAGGAGATGTGATGGGTGATATTAATTCTCGCCGTGGAAACATTGACAAAATGGGACAAAGAAAAGATGCACACGTTTTAAATGCAACAGTACCGCTTGCAAAAATGTTTGGATATGCTACTGATTTAAGGTCTATCACTCAAGGTCGAGCTGTGTTTCATATGGAATTTTCAAATTTTAAAGAAGTTCCTAGCTCTGTGAAAGAAGAGATAATTGAACAAGTTCACGGTAAGGCTTCCTAGAAAATATGGCTAATCAAACAATAAGAATCAGTTTAAAAGCTTATGACCATTATCTTATTGATAAGTCGACTGAAAAAATAGTTAAAACCGCTAAGTCAACTGGAGCTATAATATCTGGCCCTATCCCATTACCTACAAAAAGAACAATTTATACTGTCTTGAGATCTCCCTTTGTTGATAAAAAATCACGAGAGCAATTTCAAACCAAAATTCATAAAAGATTAATTGACATTCTAAATTCAACACCTAAAACCGTTGAGGCCTTGATGAAACTTGATTTACCTGCAGGTGTAGATATAGAAATTAAGGTTTAATTGTGCGTGGTTTAATTGGAAAAAAGATTGGTATGACGCAAATTTTCAACGAATCAGGAATCTCTGTTCCTGTAACTGTTGTTGAGGCTGGTCCTTGCGTAGTTACTCAAGTTAAAACAAAATCAAGCGATGGATATGACGCTATTCAAGTTGGTTATTGTGATTTAAAAGAAAAACATTTAAATAAACCTCAATCAGGTCACTTTAGTAAATCAAAAACAAATGCAAAGCGTTTTTTAGCCGAATTTGTTCCAGTGACAAATTTTAACTATGAAACTGGTCAAGAGTTTGGTGTTACGCTTTTCAAGATTGGTGAATATGTTACTATCAAAGGAACTACTAAAGGTCGAGGATTTTCGGGTGTAATGAAGAGACATGGTTTCGGTGGTGGTCCAAAGACCCATGGACAGAGAGAGCACCCCAGGTCCCCTGGATCTATTGGACAAGCTTCTGACCCATCTAGAGTTTTTAAGGGTATGAAAATGGCTGGACAATATGGCAATAAAAATCACTCAGTTAGAAATCTTGAGGTAGTATCAGTAGATAAGGTTAATAATAGATTATTAATAAAAGGTTCAGTTCCTGGACCAAAAAATGGAATAATTTTCATTTCAAAATAGTATGAAATTAGATATTTACAAAATTGATGGATCCAAAAGCGATCAAATAATTCTTGATGACTCAGTCTTTGGTATCGAGCCAAACACACACGTTGTCCATCAAGCAGTGGTTAGTGAACTATCAAACAGTAGGCAAGGTACTCATTCCACAAAAAATAGATCAATGGTACGTGGTGGAGGCAAAAAACCATGGAAGCAGAAGGGTCGAGGAGTAGCTCGAGCGGGTACAATTAGATCCCCATTATGGAAGGGTGGTGGAACAGTTTTTGGGCCTGAACCACACTCTTACACTAAAAAAACTACAAAGAAAATGCGACTTTTAGCACGCAAATCTGTATTGTCAGATAAAATTCAAAATAAGAAGTTTATTGTCATAGATGATATTTCATTAAGTGAGCCAAAAACAAAGCTTTTAACAAGCCTACTTTCCTCCTTAAACCTATCCAAAAAGAAGGTAACTCTTTTAGTAGATTCAGAAAAAGACAACCTATTCTTAGCAGCTAGAAATATTCCTAATGTATACTTAGTTGAATCCCTTAGAGCAAGTACATATGATTTAATTGATTGCGATTTTATAGTTGCTGAGAAATCTGGTTTAGAATTATTAAATAATCAACTTTCTGAGAATTAATCATGTCCACTGATATTCAAAATATAATAATTAGACCTCTGTTTACCGAAAAAATGAGCAGATTAGAAGATGATAGGAAATACTCTTTTCAAGTTTCTATGAAAGCGAACAAGTTAGAAATTAAAAAAAGCATAGAATCTCTTTTTGATGTAAAAGTTGATTCAGTTACAACAATGAACCGGATCGGTAAAGAAAGAACTATGACAGTAAGAAGTGGTGGAAAAACTATTCGCACCAATGGTAAAAGAGCAAACTGGAAAAAAGCTATTATCACCTTAAAAGATGGTGAAAATTTAGACCTTATGGAAATGGGTGTTGAAAGTTAAATGGGTATAAGAAATTTAAAACCGAACACTCCTGGTTCTCGATTTGCATCTAGAAGTGATTTTTCTGAAATTACAAAACAATCTCCAGAAAAATCATTAACAGTTGCTTTAAGAAAAACTGGGGGACGCAATAATAAAGGAAGAATAACTTCACGCCACATCGGTGGTGGTCATAAAAGACGTTATCGTATTATTGATTTTAAAAGAGATAAGCATAGCATACCTGCTAAAGTTGTTGCTATAGAGTATGATCCTAATCGTTCTGCAAACATAGCCCTTTTGTTTTACGCTGATGGGGAGAAAAGATACATTTTATCTCCATCTCAAATTAAAGTTGGAGATGAAGTTGTTAGTGGTGATAACGCACCATTAAAAATCGGTAATGCATTGCCTTTGTTTAAAGTAGCAACAGGCATGTTTGTGCACAATGTCGAGCTAATACCTGGTTGTGGTGGTAAAATGGTAAGAAGCGCTGGATCCGCTGCTCAGGTAATGGCGCACGATGAGGGATTTACCACACTTAAACTTCCATCTGGAGAAATTCGTCTAGTTAGAGAAACCTGCTTTGCAACTATTGGCGAAGTAGGTAACAAATCTCATGAACAGATCGTATCTGGAAAAGCAGGAAGAACTCGATGGCTTGGTAAAAGGCCTAAAGTTAGAGGCGTTGTGATGAATCCTGTAGATCACCCGCATGGCGGTGGTGAAGGAAAAACCTCTGGTGGAAGACATCCAGTATCACCATGGGGTCAGCCTGCAAAAGGATTCAAGACACGCAAGAAAAATAAAAAGTCAAATGATTTAATAATTAAAAGGAGAAAGTAGGTTGTGGCTCGCTCTTTAAAAAAAGGACCATTTGTCGATTCGAAGCTTTTAAAGAAGATAGACAAGATGAATGAAAGCGGAAAAAAACAAGTAATCAAAACTTGGTCTCGAAGGTCCATGATAACTCCAGATTTTGTTGGACACACTTTTGCAGTACACAATGGTAATAAATTCATTCCTGTTTTTGTATTTGAAAATATGGTGGGTCATAAGCTGGGAGAGTTTTCCCCAACAAGAACTTTTAGGCTTCATTCAGGGGATAGAAAGAACTAATAATTTATGGAAGCAATAGCAATTACTAGACATATCAGACAGTCTCCAAGAAAAATGAGGTTAGTTTTAGATGATGTCAGAGGGGTAAAAGTTGATCGTGCAATGAATTATCTTCATTTTTCTAAAGCTAAAGCAGCTTATCAAATAGAAAAAACACTTAGTTCCGCTGTTGCCAACCTAATGAACAAATCTGATGAGGAAAATATTTCGACTAAAGACATTTATATTAAAGAGTGTTTTGCAAATGGAGCTCCACACATGAAAAGGTTTAGAGCAGCTTCAATGGGTAGAATTTCAAAATTAAACAAAAAATCTTCGCATTTAACAATAGTTGTTTCAACTGAAGACAATTAAGGTAGGAGTATAGACTTTGGGTCAAAAAACACATCCAGTAGGATTCAGATTACAAGTTAATAAAAATTGGAAGTCTACATGGTTTACTGAAAATTCTTTTGCAACTGAACTTGAAGGTGATGTTAAAATTCGCAAATATTTAAATGCTCGCCTCCCAAATGCTGGTATCTCAAAAGTAGATATTAGTCGTACATCTAAAACGATTACAATTACCATACATACGGCTAGACCAGGAATTGTTATAGGAAAAGGTGGTGAAGAAGTAAATAGACTAAAAGATGAAGTTAAGCAATTAACCAATTTATCAACTGATACCAATTCATCCAAAACTGTTCAAATTAACATTTCAGAGATCAAACGTCCCGAACTTGATGCTGCTTTAGTTGGTGCAAATATTGCGCATCAATTACAAAAGAAAGTTTCTTACAGACGCGTAGTCAGTAAGGCTATTCAATCCACAATGCGTATGGGCGCTGATGGAATTAGAGTGAATGTAGCCGGAAGGCTCGGTGGGGCTGAAATAGCTAGAAGCGAGAAATTTTCTGAAGGAAGAGTGCCACTTCATACACTTAGGGCTGATATTGATTATGTTTTAACAGAAGCGCAAACACAATATGGAATTATTGGAATAAAGGTGTGGATTTGTAATGGTGAGTCAGTGAAATAGAATTATGCTTGAACCAAAAAAAACAAAATACAGAAGGCATCATCGGGGAAATCGAAGAGGCATGGCCAAAGGCGGGGACTATGTTGCGTTCGGTTCATACGGCTTAAAAGCGATTGAAGCAGGCTGGATTACAAGCAGGCAAATAGAAGCATGTCGAATATCAATCACTCGTGTTGTTAGAAAAATTGGAAAAATGTGGATTAGAATTTTTCCGGATAAACCTATCACAAAGAAACCAGCAGAAACTAGGATGGGTAAAGGTAAAGGATCACCTGAATACTGGGTCGCTGTAGTTAAGCCTGGAAGAATTCTTTTTGAAGTGGATGGAGTAGATAGAGATGGAGCTGAAAAAGCATTTCATAATGCCTCAAATAAGCTGCCAATCAAAACTAAAATTGTTAGCAGAAGAGAATTATAGTGAAAAAAAGTGAATTAAAAGATTTAAAAATGTCTGACCTGGATGATATGATTAAGGAAAATCAAATCAAGCTTCAGAACCTTCGATTTCAAAAAGCCCTGCAGCAGTTAGAGGACCCTTTGGAGATTAGATTCATTAAAAAAGAAATAGCTCAATTACTCACGGTTAAAAGTGAGTTTGCAAAAGGTATCAGAAGTGGTGAGGAAATTAAATGAAAGATAGAAGAAAGCAGGTTTTGATAGGTGAAGTTGTGAGTGATAAAATGGACAAAACTGTAGTTGTTCAAGTAACGCGCAAGATCCCACATCCCGTTTACGGAAAAATTTTGAAAAAATTTAAAAAGTATAATTCACATGTTGCCTCTGTAAGCCCTAAAGTTGGAGATATAGTTAAAATTTCTTCTGTTCGTCCTATGAGCAAAACAAAGCGTTGGCAAGTAAGTGAAATTGTTCGCAAGTCAATCAAACTAGATAATTGAATAGTGATTCAACAAGAAACAAGATTAAAAGTAGCAGATAATTCTGGAGCAAGAGAAGTTCTCTGTTTTAAGGTACTTGGTGGCAGTCGCCGTAGATATGCATCTCTTGGTGATGTAATTGTAGTATCTGTCAAAAACGCTATACCTGACGGAATGGTTAAAAAAGGTCAGGTCTCCAGAGCAGTTGTTGTAAGAACTCGTAAAGAAGTTAGAAGACCAGATGGATCATATATTCGTTTTGATGATAACGCTGCAGTCTTGCTTAACGAAGCAGGTGAGCCTAGAGGTACTAGAGTTTTAGGTCCAGTTGCTAGAGAGCTTAGAGATAGTGGTTATATGAAAATTATATCGATGGCTCCGGAGGTATTGTAATATGCGTCTTAAAAGCGGTATGAATGTAAGAGTCGTTAGTGGAAACCATAAAGGTAAAGAGGGTAAAATTTTAAAAATCTTAAAAAATAAAAATCGTGTTATTATTGAAGGTGTAAATCTTATTAAAAAACATACCCGACCTACTCAAGACAATCCCAAAGGTGGAATTGTAGAAAAAGAAGGATCTCTTCATATTTCAAACGTTATGTTTTTACATAATAGCACACCTACTCGAATTGGGTATAAATCGCTTGATGATGGTACCAAAACTAGATTTTCAATTAAGAATGGCGAGGAAATTAAAGACTAATGTCGAAGACGAAAACTTCTAGGCTAAATTTACCAAATTTTAGGTTAAAGTATACAGATATGGTTGTTCCCTCAATGATGAAGCAGTTCAACTATTCGAACGTTATGGAGGTACCTAAAGTTCGTCATATATCTATAAATATGGGTATTGGAGACGCTAAAGATAATCCAAAAAAACTTGAAAGCGGAATCAATGAATTAACCCTAATTTCAGGTCAAAAACCTATAGTTACAAAATCAAGAAAAGATATTTCAAATTTTAAAATTCGAAAAGGTTTTCCAATAGGTTGCAAAGTTACGATGAGAGGAAATAGAATGTATGACTTTTTCGAAAGGTTGGTATCTGTTGCATTGCCAAGAACTAGAGATTTTAGGGGACTTTCTTTTAAATCTTTCGATGGAAGAGGAAACTTTTCCTTCGGTGTCAAAGAGCAAATTATTTTTACTGAAATTGATTATGACAAAATTGATAGCATTCGAGGTATGGATATCAATTTTTCTACCACCGCTCATACTGATGATGAGTCTTACTGGTTGCTTAAATTATTAGGCCTACCATTACGCGAAAAACCAACTAAAAATGAAGTAATTGTTGAGGAATCTAATGGCTAGAAAAGCACTTATTGTTAAAGCTAAAAAAGCTCCAAAGTTTAGCACCAGAAAGTACAATCGTTGTTTTAATTGTGGTCGACCTGATGGTTATATGAGAAAGTTTGGTTTATGCCGTATTTGTTTTAGGGAAATGGCCTTAAAAGGTGAAATACCAGGCGTAATTAAGGCTAGTTGGTAAGGAGATTAATATGTCAATGACTGATCCTATATCTGATATGCTAACAAGACTAAGAAACGCAATGTCTGTTGATAAAAGGTTTGTAGATATTCCATCCTCAAATATGAAAAAAAGAATTTCTTATGTTTTGAAGGAAGAAAAATACATTGAAGACTTCATGTTTATTAATAATAAAGTTGGTCAGAAAATTAGAATATTTATTAAATACGATCATAAAGGACGCTCTGTCATTTCTGGTATTGAAAGAGTAAGTAAGCCTGGCAGAAGAGTTTATGTTAACCAAAATGAAATACCACGCGTATTAGATGGTTTAGGCATTTCTGTTCTGTCCACTTCAAAAGGTGTTATTTCAAATAAAGTTGCTAAGCGCATTGGTGTTGGCGGCGAAGTCCTTTGTAATGTGTGGTAATTAATGTCAAGAATTGGAAATAAAATAATTGAAATCCCTGATAAGGTTAGCCTTGATATTTCAAATGATAATGTTAAAGTATCAGGCCCCAAAGGCTCTCTAAATGTTTTTATCAATGATGGATTAAAAGTGGTTAAGGATAATAATACAATTATAGTTAGCAGACCTTCAGATTCTAGAAAATTCAGGTCTTTGCATGGTACTGTGCGGCAGCTGTTAGCCAATGCAGTTCAAGGAGTATCAAATGGCTTTGAAAAAGAACTTGAAATAAGAGGTGTTGGGTATCAGGCAAATATGAATGGTAAATATCTGATTTTGCAGCTGGGATATTCACACGACATATACTTCGAACCTCCTGATGGCATTGAAATAAAAGCTAATAAAACCGATATAGTTGTGTCTGGTATCAATAAGCAGCTTGTTGGAGAAGTTTCTGCAAAAATTAGATCTTTCAGAAAGCCAGAACCATATAAAGGTAAGGGCATAAGGTATAAAAACGAATACGTACGCTCGAAGCAAGGAAAAACCGTAGGTGGAGCTACAGGATGATAAGAAACTTAACAAAAAAAGAAATTCGTAACCTGAGAAGAACCAACAGAAGCAAAGCTAATAATGTTGCCCACCCTACTCGGTTACGTCTGGTTGTATCCAAATCTTTAAAAAATATTACAGCTCAGATCGTTGATGATCACAATCAATCAACCTTAGTCTCCTCTTCATCTTTAGATAAAAATCTTCAGAAAGATTTAAAAAAAGCTATTACAAAAAAAGATATTAGCACAGTTGTCGGTGAATCCATAGCCATCAAAGCAAAGAAGAAGAAAATAACTGAGGTTGTTTTTGATAGAAATGGAAATCCATATCATGGAAGAATTAAAGCGCTGGCTGAAGCAGCTCGCAAGGCCGGTTTAAAATTTTAAGAATTGAGAATTTATGATTAATCCTGCAGAATTAGACCTACAAGAAGAAAACGTTATCAGAGTTACCCGTGTAGCAAAAGTAACTTCACGAGGCAAAAACTTTCGGTTTGGAGCACTTGTTGTTATTGGAGATGGTAAAGGGCATGTTGGTATTGGACAAGGAAAAGCTGGTGAAGTAATGTCTGCTATTAATAAGGCCAAAGAAGAAGCTAAACAAAATATTGTAAAAATTGATCTGATAAATGGAACGATACCTCACAAGATTGTATCAAGATTTAGTGCCAGTAAGGTTATGTTGAAACCTGCTGCCCCTGGTACAGGTATTATAGCAGGTGCTGCGGTACGTGCAGTTATGGAGCAGGTCGGTATTAAGAATATCTTAACCAAAAGATTTGGATCAAATAACCCTCTAAACGTTACTAAGGCGACCATGAAAGCACTTACTAGTCTTCAAGACGCAGTAAGCGTATCAAATAAAAGAGGTATTTCAATTAAAGAAGTATTTAACTAAAAATTTATGACTAAAAAGACACTTAAAATTAAACAGATTAAAAGCCCAATAGGGTACAAACAAAAAGCAAAACTAACCTTAAAAGCTTTGGGATTGAAAAAAATAAACCAAGTAGTAGAGCATAAAGATACACCACAGCTTCGGGGTATGATTAATGTAGTTGATTATTTAATTGAGGTTCAAGAATAATATGAAACTTGGCGAGCTTAAACCAGCTACAGGGTCCACTCAATCAAAAAAGAGAGTTGGAAGAGGTCACGGGTCAGGTCTAGGAAGAAATGCCGGACGAGGTGACAAAGGCTACCATTCGAGATCAGGATCTAAACATCGTCCTTGGTTTGAGGGGGGTCAGATGCCACTGCATCGCAGAGTGCCTAAAAAAGGGTTTAAAAATTTTCTCTTTAAGAAAGAATATCAATTAGTCAATCTCTCTGATTTGAATTTGATGAATCTTGATAAAATAAATCCAACTGTTTTAAAGGATAATGGATTAGTGAAATATTCATTAAGACCAATAAAAGTTTTGGGTGATGGTGAAATTGACAAAAAAATTCATGTAGTAGCAAGCGCATTTAGCGCTTCTGCAAAGGCTAAAATTGAAAAAGCTGGAGGAACTGCCGAAGTTCAATAATTTAATGATCGATAAGCTTAAATCTATTTTTATCATTCCTGAATTACGCAAAAGAATTCTTTTTACTTTAGGAGTTCTCATTGTTGCAAGGCTTGGTGCTCATATCCCCATACCAGGTATTAATAGTGATGCCTTAAGTGCTGCATTTCAAGGATATCAGAATACACTTTTAGGGCTTTATAATTTATTTGCAGGAGGCGCTTTTGAAAAAGCTACGCTTTTTGCCCTTGGCATAATGCCTTATATTTCTGCCTCAATTATCATTCAGTTAATGAGTACTGTTGTTCCTTATTTTCAAAGGCTTCAAAAAGAAGGAGAGGCTGGAAGGAAAAAGATTACACAAGTAACACGATATTTAACTGTTTTAATATCTGCAATGCAGGCGTATGGTATTGTTGCCGTTTTTCTACCTTCAATGTCATCTGGTGGTCAGTCTGTAGTAATAAACCCCGGATTTTCATTTATTTTTACAGGTACAATTTGTTTAATTACTGGTACAATCTTATTAATGTGGCTTGGTGAAAGGATTACCGAAAGAGGAATAGGAAATGGTATTTCTCTTATTATAATGATTGGAATTGTTTCAAGACTTCCCAATGTGATTGTTGGTGAAGTTGCATTAATTAATGAGGGAGTTAGAAGCTTACTAAGCGAACTTATTTTAATTGGAATAATGCTAGCTGTAATATGTTTTGTTGTTTTGTTAACACAGGGAACTCGAAAAATACCTGTCTCTTATGCCAAGCGCGTTGTTGGTAGAAAAGTCTACGGTGGACAGTCTACGCACATTCCGCTTAAGGTAAATACTGCAGGTGTCATGCCAATTATTTTTGCGCAAAGTATAATGTTTATACCGAGCACTATTGCAACATTTTTTAACGAAAGTCCTTTCATGCAGGCTGTTATGCGTTGGTTTTCTTTTGACCATCCCTTTTACTGGATAGTATTTGGTTTGATGATTGTATTTTTTACATATTTTTATACTGCCATTGCTTTTGATCCCACCCAAGTTTCACAGCAAATGAAGCAACATGGCGGTTTTATACCTGGTATTAGACCTGGAAAAAAAACTGCTGAATATATAGATAATATTTTATCTCGCGTAACATTACCAGGCTCATTTGCGTTAGCCGCTGTTGCTGTTTTTCCTTACGTACTAATGCAGCTTATGGATGTAAGCTATGATTTAGCTTCATTTTTTGGAGGAACTAGTTTATTGATTATTGTAGGCGTTGCTCTTGATACATTGCAGCAAATTGAATCTCATTTAATGAGTCGTCATTATGATGGCTTCCTATCTAAAGGTAAAATAAGAGGAAGAAGAAGAATTTAAGATGGTGCATATTAGAACTGATAGAGAAATTTCCCTTATTTCGGCGAGCTGCCAAATCGTTGCTGATACTTTAAATATGCTCTCTGAGCATGTAAGACCCGGAATTAAAATTATTGATTTAGACCAAATGGCTGAAGAATTCATTTTATCTAAAGGAGCAAGACCAGCCTTTAAGGGGTATATGGGTTTTCCCTCAACTCTATGCGTATCTGTTGACGATGAGGTGGTTCATGGTATCCCCAGCGACAAATTTTTAGAAGATGGTCAGATAGTTGGAATAGATTGCGGCGCTGAAAAAGAAGGTTACTATGGAGATCATGCTATCACTTTTTCAGTAGGTAATGTTTCAGAAAGTAGACAAAAATTAATGAAAACAACCAAAGACTGTCTAACGAAAGGCATTGCAGAGGCAAAGCCTGGTAATTATGTTTCTGATATAGGATATGCTATACAATCTCATGCAGAAAAAAATGGATATTCTGTTGTTCGTGAACTTGTTGGCCATGGAATTGGTTCAAATCTCCATGAAGAGCCTCAAATACCAAACTACGGAAATCCCAAACAAGGTTATAAATTGTGTGAAGGAATGTGTATCGCAATTGAGCCAATGATTAATATGGGTAACAAAGAGGTTGTAACTGATGCAGATGGTTGGACAATTAGAACTGCTGATGGTAAAGTTTCTGCTCATTTTGAACATACAATAGCAATTACTTCAGATGGTCCAAAAATACTAAGTGCGGTATCTAAAAATGGCTAAAGAAGAAGCAATACAAGTTGAAGGGGTAATTAAAGAGACTCTTCCAAACGCAATGTTTAGAGTTGAAGTTGAAATTGGTGATAACAAACACGAAGTATTAGCGCATGTTAGTGGAAAAATGAGAATGCATTTTATAAAAATTTTACCGGGTGATATCGTCAAGCTTGAGATTTCACCCTACGACCTTACAAGAGGTCGAATAACTTATAGAAACAAATAGAATGAAAGTAAGAGCATCAGTAAAAAAAATTTGTGACAAATGTAAAATAATACGTCGCAAAGGTGTTGTTATGGTTATATGTGAAAACCCCAAACACAAACAAAGGCAAGGATAGGAGTAGGATTTGGCTCGTATAGCAGGTGTAGATATACCAAGAGAAAAGAAAGTTCCATATTCTTTATGCTATATTCATGGAATTGGACTTACCCAGGCAAAAAATATTTGCGTTAAAGCTAAAGTCGATGAGGATAAAAGAGTTAAAGACCTTACCGATAATCAAGTTGTAGCAATTAGAGATGCAATCACCGCTCTAGAGATAAGAGTAGAAGGAGAGCATAGAACTCAAGTTTCTATGAATATAAAGAGGAAAAGAGATATTGGTTGCTACCAGGGGTTAAGACATCGTCGCGGTCTACCAGTAAATGGCCAGCGAACAAAAACAAACTCGAGAACACGCAAAGGTAAGAGAAGAACTATCGGACTCGGAAAGAAAGCATAAATTTATGGCACAAACAAAAGATACTAAAAAAAGAAAAAAGAAAGGCAGCGTAGATCCTGCTGGAATAGCCCATGTTAAAGCTACTTTTAATAATACTCATATTACGCTTACTGATAAATTTGGCAATGTTGTTGCATGGTCGACTGCTGGAACTAGTGGTTTTAAGGGATCAAGAAAAAGCACAGCATTTGCTGCGACAATGGCTGCTGAAAAAGCAGCTAATGAAGCTGTTCAGATGGGCATGAAAACAGTAGATGTCAGAGTTAAGGGTCCAGGAGCTGGAAGAGAATCTGCAATAAGAGCGCTTGCAGTAGCTGGTTTAGAGGTTGTTTCAATCAAAGATGTTACTCCTTTGCCTCACAACGGATGTAGACCGCCAAAAAGAAGAAGGGTTTAAGATATTTATGTCAAAAGTTGATACACCCAAAGGAAAATTAGTTAGGAAATTTGGCGAGAATATTTTTGGTAATCCAAAATATGATGCATTGCTAAACAAAAAACCATATACCCCTGGTCAGCATGGTCCAAATAGAAGAAAAAGATTATCAAACTATGGAATTCAGTTGCAAGAAAAACAAAAAATAAAAGCGATGTATGGGGTTCTAGAAAAACAATTTAGAAATTATTTTCACAAAGCAGAAAAAATGAAAGGGGAGACCGGAACGAGCCTCCTTCAGCTTTTGGAATGCAGGCTTGATAGTGTAGTTTACAGATTGGGTTTTGCTTCTACTAGATCGCAAGCTCGTCAACTAGTCTCACATGCCCATTTCTTGCTTAATGATCGAAAATGTAACTATCCTTCAGCTTCATTAAAGCCAGGAGATGTTATCAAGGTAAGAGATAAATCAAAAAAACTAGATGTAATTATGGATTCAATAAAAAAAGTAAAAGGTGATATTTCTTTTCCCTGGTTAGAACTAGATAAAGCTAAAATGACAGGTAATTTTGTAGCCGTTCCTGATCGAGAAGATATGCAGCTTACGGTAAATGAACAATTAGTAGTTGAGTTATACTCAAAATAAAAAACGAGGTAATTAATCTAATGGCAAAAAAAGAATATAAACTAAAAATAAAAACAGATAAAGATACCCTTACCGATACTTATGGTAAATTTGTTCTTCAACCACTAGAGAGAGGGTACGGTGTTACAGTTGGTAATGCACTAAGACGTGTCTTGCTTACAAGCTTACCGGGAGCTGCTATTACAAATGTAAAAGTTGATGGTGTTCTGCATGAGTTTTCTACAATATCTGGCGTCAAAGAAGATATGGCCGATATTATTCAAAATTTAAAAAGCGTAAGATTTAAACTTTCTGACTCTGATGTTGACAATGTTAAGCTAACCTTGAAAGGTAAAAAGGTGTTTACAGCAGCTGACATCCAAAAAGCAACAGATCAATTTGAAGTCTTAAATCAAGATCAATATATCACTGAAATTAATTCCAATGGAAAAATGGAAATTGAATTGAGAATAGGTGTGGGCAAGGGATACATACCTTCCGATGAAAATGAATTACCAAATGCTCCAATTGGTACTCTTGCTATGGATAGTATTTTTAATCCTGTCACTAAAGTAACTTACAACATACAGCCTGTTCCTGGAGCTAAAGACCCAATTGAAATTCTTTCAATGGAAATTGAAACAGACGGCTCAGTTACGCCTCAGGATGCAATTAGTTATTCAGCAACTGTTTTAATGGATCATTTAAAATTAGTTGAAGCAATAGCAAAACCTGAAGTTCTTGAAGTTACTGAAAAGATTAGCGAAGAAATTATTCAGGTACGAAATTTGCTCAATTTGACCATAGACGAAATGGAGCTGTCCGTTCGAAGCCATAACTGCTTACAAGCTGCTGGAATCAAGCATATTTACGAACTTGTGAGCAAAGAAGAAAGTGAGATGTTAAAGTATAAGAATTTCGGAAGAAAGTCGTTAACAGAGCTTGTTGAAAAGCTAGATGATATGGGAATCAGCTTTGGAATGGATGTTGATAAATATCTAAAGTTAGAAGTATAAAAAATGCGCCATCAAAAAAAAGGAAGAAAGCTCGGAGTTAATCCATCTCATAGAAAAGCTCTGCTGCGTAATCTTGCTTCGAATTTGATTCTCCACAAAAGAATTCAAACAACTGATTCTAGAGCGAAAGAATTACGAACCTTTATCGAGCCATTGATTACCAAAGCTAAAAAAGCTGATTTCAATTCAATCAGACAAATTATGAAAAAATTACCTTACAAAGATTCTGTTCACAGTCTTGTACATGACATTGCTCCAACTTACATTGATAGGAATGGAGGATATACCAGAATCATCAAGCGAGGTTTTCGTGATAACGATCGCGCATCAGTCTCCATCATTGAGTTTGTAGACTTTACTTCTGTTGAGAACGATGCGGTTGAAGAGACTGCAAAAGAAGCTTGACAATTTCTCTCATTTATTTTCATTTAAAAAAGGCAATTTTTATTGCCTTTTTGTTTTTACAGACCATCCAGATTTCTGCTCAAAAATCACAATTTAAAGATCGTTATATTTGGGTTGTCCGTTCTTCATTAGTAACAGAAAATAGTATTGATAGAATGATTGAATATGCAGTTATCAATAGATTTAATAATATAGTAGTTCAAGTTAGAGGTAGGGGTGATGCTTATTATAATTCAGTTTTTGTACCTAAATCCTCACTGATAAAAAATTTAGACTTTGACCCTCTTGCATATTTAATCCCAATTGCAAAACAAAAGGGCTTAAAAGTTCATGTATGGGTAAACACATATTTATTATGGTCTTCAGCTACAATGCCAGTTCAAAATGAACATTTGGTGTTTTCTCGCTCTGATTGGTTAGATAATAACAATGTTGGTCCAATAAATGTAAAAAAATCCTTGCAAAAAAATAGAATAACCAACAAAAACTTTGAGGGGTTATATCTTTCACCGGGCCATCCAAATGTAAATAAATATCTTATTCGAGTTTTTAAGGAATTAGTTCAAAATTATGATATTGATGGGCTACATCTTGATTATGTTCGTTATCATGACTCTGATTACGGAAAAAATCCATATGCCATTGCAAATTTTAAAAAATATAATCATACTTCAGGCTTGAGCACTGAAAATGATTTGTTTTCAACGCAGCCATGGAATGATTATTTAAGAAAGTCTGTTACTGATCTTGTTAGCGATACTAAGGATATGATTTCATTAATTAATCCTGGAGTAATGCTTACGGCGGCAGTTAAGCCAAGTCTGTATGAGGCTAGAGAAAGATTTTATCAAGAGTGGGATGTATGGCTGGTAGCAGGTTATCTAGATAAAGCCTTTGCAATGAATTATGCTACTGATCTTAAGGTGTTCGCAGCAAACATTGATATTATGTATGATAACTTACCCAGTAAATATCGTAAGAAAATTGTTATGGGAGTTTCTACATATAATCAAAAACCTAATGAAGCATTAACCAAGGTAAAATACACCAAGGTAACACGATTTAATTCAATTGCTTTTTTTTCATACAACTCACTAATTCAAAACATGTCTTATTTTCGCACCATAAAGGATTATATTTATAAATAACTTTAGCTATCATCACAGTGCATTATTTTAAATATTTTTTTAAAAAATATAATGACATCACGTAAAATACAATCGCCAACTGGAAGCGCTCTTAATTGTAAAAACTGGCAATTGGAAGCTCCTTTCCGAATGATACAAAATAATTTAGATGCATCAGTTGCAGAAAACCCTGATAATCTTGTTGTGTATGGAGGAAAAGGTAAGGCCGCAAGGAACTGGAATTCTTATGATTCTATTTTAAAATGTTTAAAGAGGATGGACATTGATGAAACTCTATTGATACAGTCTGGCAAACCCATTGGTATTGCTAAAACACAACCTCACGCCCCCAGAGTTTTAATCGCAAATTCAAATTTGGTACCAGAATGGGCCACATGGAACACTTTTAACGATCTTGATAAAGAAGGGCTGATGATGTATGGCCAAATGACGGCTGGTTCATGGATTTACATTGGTACGCAAGGAATCCTTCAAGGCACCTATGAAACGTTTGCTGCCGCTGCCAAAAAACATTTTAATTCCGACCTCACAGGTAAGATAGTTGTTACTGCTGGATTAGGCGGTATGGGTGGAGCTCAACCTCTTGCAATTAAAATGAATAATGGAATTGCCATTTGTATAGAAGTAGATCCATCCAGAATGAAAAGACGAATTGAGACAAAATATTTAGATATATCTGTATTTTCGCTTAAGGAGGCAATATCAATTGCATTAGAATCAAAAAACAATAAAAAAGCCCTTACAATAGGATTAGTTGGTAATGCAGCTGACATAATTAGAGAGATGGTTGAAATAGATTTTACACCAGATATGGTAACAGACCAAACTTCAGCTCATGATGAGCTGGATGGGTATGTTCCCTCAGGTATTTCTGTAGAAAATTCTGAAGATTTTAGAAAAAATAAACCAAAAGAGTATATTGAAAAATCGTTTGAGTCTATGGTTGGCCATTGTAAAGCAATTTTAGAACTTCAAAAAAAAGGGTCAATTGCTTTTGATTATGGAAATAACTTGAGAGGACAAGCAAAAAAAGCAGGTTTAGAAAATGCATTTGATTTTCCTGGATTTATACCTGAATACATTCGTCCTCTTTTTTGTGAAGGAAAAGGCCCTTTTAGATGGGTAGCTCTTTCAGGTGACCCTGAAGACATTTATAAAACAGACGCTGCCGTATTAGAAATGTTTCCAAATGATACAGTACTTTCTAATTGGATTACAATGGCAAAAGATCAAGTTCAGTTTCAAGGACTGCCATCGCGAATTTGTTGGCTTGGTTATGGTCAAAGGGCACAGTTTGGTGTTAAGCTCAATAAAATGGTATCCAGCGGAGAATTGTCTGCACCAGTGGTCATAGGTAGGGACCATTTAGATTGTGGATCTGTTGCATCTCCTTTTAGAGAAACAGAATCTATGTTGGATGGTTCAGATGCTGTTGCAGATTGGCCTCTGCTAAACGCTCTACTTAACACTGCAAGTGGTGCTACCTGGGTTTCTATTCATCAAGGTGGTGGTGTTGGAATGGGGCTTTCAATACATGCCGGACAAGTCATTTGCGTTGATGGAAGCGAGGAAATGTCTGTAAGAGCTGAACGAGTGCTGACAAATGATCCCGCAATGGGGATATTTAGACACGTTGACGCAGGTTACCCTGAAGCAATAAAAAATGCCAAAAACTGGAAGGTGGATATTCCAGAATAATATGTCATTTGATATTGAACTTCACAACATTGGGTGTTTGCCTGTTTATGATGGAAATGTATTACGCTATGAAAGAAATACATCTTTGCAAGTTCAAAATGGATACATTGCAAGCATAGGATCTCCGACATCAAATAACTCAATAGATTGTAAAGGAAAACTAGTTACACCTGGCTTTATAGATTCACATACTCACCCAATCTTTGACAATAATCGAAATGAGGAGCATCAACAGCGACTCCTAGGAGAAACCTATGAGGAAATAGCTCGTAATGGTGGTGGTATAATTTCAAGCATTGAGGGAGTCAGAAATTCTACCGCTGATGAGTTATATAACAAAGCGTTTAAAAGAATGGATAGGTTTATTTCTCTGGGCACTACAACGATAGAAGCTAAAACTGGTTATGGATTAAATACCGACTCAGAGCTTAAATCTTTAGAAGTAATTAAAAATCTTGATTTAAATCATAGCATTGATCTTGTCCCAACCTTTATGGGCGCACACGCTTTTCCTGTCGAGTATCAAAAAAACCAACAAGGTTTTGTAAATCTTATCATTGATGAGATGATTCCAGCTGTTTATGAGCAAGGTATCGCTAAATATATAGACGTGTTTTGTGAGGAGGGTTATTTTTCAGTAGATCATGCACGTACAATTATTAAGCGCGGTTTAGACTATGGTTTCATTCCTCGCATTCACGCAGATGAGTTTAGTAATATCGGCGCAAGTCAGCTCGCTGCTGATATGGGTGCGGTTTCAGCAGATCATTTAATGGCGATTGATGATCGTAGCATTCAATCATTAGTAGAAAATAACGTTGTAGCGACCCTGCTACCTGGCACAACATTTTTTTTAAATAAAAAAACGTATGCTCCCGCAAGAAAGTTAATCGATTATGGTGCAATTGTCGCATTAGCAACCGATTTTAATCCTGGAAGTTGCCATATTCAGTCAATTCCTTTTATTATGACATTGGCCGTCATGAGTATGTCAATGAGTATTGAGGAGGCATTTATTGCCGCAACTTATAATGGAGCCTTAGCGCTTGGATGTGAGAATGAAGTTGGATCTATTGAAATCAATAAAAAAGCTGATTTGGTTATTTGGGAAATTGATACCCTTTTTGACATACCCTACTATGTCACTGACCATCCGATAAGGCATGTAATAAAAAACGGTCAAATAGTATTTGGCGCTTGACACCGAGCAAGCTACTCTTGTAAAATCTTGTTCTATTAAATTTAAAATTTGGTAATAAAATGGCATTTAAAAGAATTATAACATTTTCAGCGCTTTTTCTGTTAACAAGCCAACTTGTGTTTGCAAATTATGCATTCTATAGACAAGTGGTTAATACTTGTAAGCTGTATCGCATGCCAGTGGATGAAAAAAAGATGTCATTAACCAAAAAAAGTGATGGTTCTTATCAGTTTACTATTGAAATGCAGGCTAAGCTTCGTAATGATTTTGAGACCCCTATGTTGGTTGCATTTATTTCAGTTGGCCAGGCCATCAAACATCAAGAAAATTTTGCAAAAAAGAAATCAACCTACAAACCTGTAATACCTAATGATACTGAGGTAACTGTTATAACAAAAATTTCCAGAGAAGGTATGGTTATATCAGCAAAGGCGACCCCTGACCAAATGAAAAAATTAGCTGAAGGTAAAATAGATACTGCAAGTTTTATGAGGTTAATTAAGAATTCAATTCAAACTTTATAATAAGGAGGAAGAATGTTAGATCCAATGAGCTTAGAAGGTATGTTCGCCCAGTACGGACGTTCATTATTGTGGGCAATCACAGCCGCTATAGGTTTTGGTTTAGGCGTAGGTATTTCCTTAAAGGTATTTGATTGGCTATCATCAGATATCGATGAATGGGAAGAAATTAAAAAGGGGAATATGGGTGTTTCGCTAATATTTGTCTCTTTGATTGTCATGGTGGGACTGATTGTATATAAAGTGATTTAATCTGTTCTTACAGGCACAAAATTAAAAGGCCTCCCTGTGGGGCCTTTTTTTATATTAGATGTACAATTTTCTCTAGATATTTTTGATCGGTGCTATCAAATTGACCCTCATTAGGACCATCAACATCCAAAACCGCAATTAACTCACCGTTCTTGACAACGGGAACTACAATCTCCGACACAGTTTCATCATCACAAGAGATATATCCAGAAAAGTTCATTACGTTTTCAACTATAACGGTTTCACAAGTAGATGCTGCCTTGCCGCAGACCCCACTTGAAAAATGAATTTGTCCACAGGGGATAATAGCGCTTTGAAAGGGACCAATTTCTAGCATTTCTTCGCTAACCTTTCGATAAAAACCGCAAAATATCCAATCTGGAAATGCATTCATTAGCATAGAGGCTATCAAAGACATTTTTCCAATAATACTGATAGGGTAATCTTTAAAACAAAGATCTATATTCTTTGCAGTTTGTTGATATGTTATTGATTTATCCATAAAGAAAAAAGAAAAGACCTGCAACCAAAGCACCAGTCAATGTATTTGCCAAGTTTACGAAATTATTGTCTATCCATTCTACGCCATTTAAAAGAATAGTTTTTTCATTAAGATTATATTTTTCTTCTACAATTTCACCAGATATATTGCACTGGTATTTGGCTTGAATGAATTGTCCAAAAAAAGAATCCACAAACGACCCCATAATACCAGCAGCAGTAATAAAAAAAATAGCCAGCTTCGAATCATGTACAGTTTGCGAAATTAAAGCAATGCTCAATCCCCCAGCAATAGTACCAATGGTTCCAATAAGGGATATTGCGCCAGATTCCCCCTTTTTTACTCTTTTGAAACCAATTAGTAGCATAGGGTCTTTCTTTGAAAAATAACCTATTTCCGTAGCCCAGGTATCTGCTGTGGCAGCCGCAAGCGCCCCAAAATAAGCAAAAAGAGCTAGTTCATAAGAAAAAAAGAAATAGGTTAGCGCAAGAAAGGCAGGCACAGCACCATTTGCCAAAATCTGCAAAAGATCTCTTCTGGAATCTTTCTTATCTTTAGTCTTTGATAAAATTGACGAGCTGACAAAAAAGAAGACTAGTGGAGATATCAAAGCCCACCCTCCAGAACCAAAAATTAAGATTCCAATTAAAAAACCACCAATAGCGCCACTTAAGCTAACAGACCTTAATCTGTAAGATAAGGTAAAAATTAGAATGGATAATCCTGTCCATAGCAATAGATCTATTAACGATCCATGGGTATAGTTGATTAAGAAAATTTCATAAGAAAAGAATGTGATAACCGGTATTGAAAAATTATCTGAACCTCGATAGGATAGCATTTCAGAAAGCGTAGCGCATAGTGATGTAAACAACGCTAACCCTAAAAGAATATGAATAGGAAGATAGAACGATGCATTAAAAAACCGCACCATGAAATCTGTCCCAAAAAGAACAATTATAAAAGTTGATGAAAACATGGCCAGCGATCCCTGTAATGACTTACGGTCCTTCCAGGGTTTAAAATGCTCCTTAGAGCGTTCACCAACAATTGCGGCCATAGGATCAGCAATAGCAAGGGTAACAATTGAAATAAAGAAAGTTATTGGCTTTTCCCAAAAAAAAACCGATAAGATAAGAACTGATATTGGAAAAATAATAGTACCATAGCTAGCTCGATCGATACTATGCATACTGTTCACCTTATTTTTATTATATAGGTAAGTATTAATAACTATAAATAATAGACATAAAGCGATTAGTTGAGTATTTACTTTAAATAAAAATGGACAAATACATACCACCAAACCTACACTAATATGTATGAATTTTCTTGTCCAATTTGCTGGTTTATTTAAGTAAGTTTTTACTGTCTCAGCCGTACCAAGAACGAGTAAAATTCCAATGAAAATTGAAGCAAATAGGACCCAGTCAGCGATAGCTCAACCTTTTAAATTTACTTTACTTTATTTCCATCTCTGTCAAGTATAACTGGTTTGCCATAACCCAGTTTTGATATACGGCCAAGTTGCGATTTAGCATCTCCAGCTACTACATAGTACATTTTTTTTCCATCGAGCCTCTTTTTAGCAAGAGATTTAGCTTCATCAAGTTTCATTGAGGATAAGACCTCTTGCTCGTCAAGTATATATGCGTCTCCCAAATTGAATTTGCTCATGGTATCAAGCATATTTATCATGCTTCCGAGTCTTTCAAAACGCAATGCATTGCTTTTGATTAATTTGTTTTTTGTAGTTTCGAGATCTTCCTCATTGTAGGTTTCAGAGTAGCTGTTTATAATATTCTTAAATATATCAAGCGACTCGAGAGTAACATTACTGCGAACTTGCGAATAAGCGTAGAAGGGTGTTTGAAATGAGTTAGCTCTTAAAAACGAACCTGCTCCATAAGTATATCCCTTTTCCAAACGCAGTGTGCGCATTAGCCTTGCTTCCATTCCTCCACCCAATCTATTATTCACAACCGTTAGCTTAAACAGCTCTGGATCATTACCTGGAATCGTAAGCGTACCGACGCTAATGGCCGACTGTTTTGCGTCTGGTATGTCAATAAAAAATACTTTTGGTTTTGAGGGTGGTTCAACGCGAGGGATCTTAGGAATATTCACCTTTTCGCCTTTCCAAGCTTGAGATAGTTGACCCAATAGTCTTTGAGCAGTGGTCTGTTTAATATCTCCAGCTATATGGAAATGAGAAACTTTGGGTGAAAGATTTGAAGAGAAATAGTTTTTTAAATCTTCCATCGTAATGGAGTTTACTGAGAATTCTGTTCCGCCTAGCGGTGTTGATGCTGGGTGGCCAGGGCCGTAGAGTTGTCTAGCCAAGGCGCTAAATGCAACTGATTGTGCATTTGTTCTTCGCTGTTTGATAGAGTTAATTCTTCTGTTTTTAACTATTTCAAACGCTTGCTCATCCCAACGGGGTTCAGTGAGCATTTCTGTCATTATGGAAATGGTTTCATTAAAGTTTTTTGCAAGAGTATTTCCTGAAATGTACATACCCTCCAAGCCGACTGATAATGAAATGCTGGAGCCAAGCAAATCAATGGCCTCTTCTAATTCAGCGGGGGTTCTATCTTTTGTTCCTTCTTTTAACATGGATCCCAGCAAAAGAGCAACGCCCTCTTTTCCTTCAGGATCAAGCGCTTGACCTCCATCAATTCGCATCGTGAACTGAATCATGGGCAATTCATCGTTTTCAATGCCATAAAGCTTAATACCATTAGAAAGATCGCCTCTCCAAACCTTTGGAAGTTCTAATAAAGGAGGTTCTCCAAAAGGAGGTTCGGATCGGTCGTACTTGGTTGGAGTTTTTTCAAATTCAGATTTTTCTTTTCCGTATTTCATACTAAAGTTTTTTTCAGCTCCTGGAACAATTTCCTCTTCTTTTACATCTGCCTGTGTGGAATTTGAAAGAACTAGACTAGATTGATCTTGAGGAACCATACTTAAGAAAACTGCAGGCTTATCTTTAATATATTTCTCATATGCTCTTTGAACATCTTCAACCGTCACATTAAGAATGTTTTGAATGTCTTGACCTATGAAGCCAGGGTCACCAGCGTATTCACTGTAAAGTCCAAGTTGCAGAGCTTTATTCAGATTTGTAGAGATTCCATTATAAAATGCTGTTTCTTGACCCGCTTTAATTCTTTTAAGATCTTTTTCGTTTACCCCATCAGTTTCAAAGTTTTCTAGTGCTTGCTTGATGGCATCATATACCAAGTCTAGCTTAGTATTGGGATTGGATCGAACTCTGATGGTGAACTGGCCTGCAATTTCAGAAGAATAGTTGTAAGCAGAAGCATTGGGAGCAATGCGCTGTTTTTCTACAATCTCTTTGTAAAAAGGTGAATTTTTACCATCCGATAAAAGAGCAGCTAAAGCACTAAGCGCATAGGCATCTGGATGATACTCTTCTACGGTAGGAAAGACGATGCTTAATTCAGGAAGTTTAGCAAATTTATCCAAATGGAACAAATTTTTAGATTCAGAAAGCGAAACAGGTTGTGGTTTAGGGTCCGCGGAAACATTGGATGAAGGTTTAATCTCACCAAACCATCTCTCAACCATTTTTTTCGTTTCATCGATTTTAATGTCTCCAGCAATAACGACTGTCATATTACTTGGGCCATAGAATTCTTTATAAAATTCTTTTACATCATCAACCGTTGCCGCCTGAAGGTCTTCAAGGTCACCAATTACCGACCAGCTGTAGGGGTGCCCTTTGGGATAAAGCGCCTTCAAAATTATTCCTCTTCCATGACCGTAAGGTTGGTTGTCAACGCGTTGCCTTTTCTCATTTTTAACAACTTGCTTTTCGCCCTCTAGTGTTTGTTCATCAACAGTATTAATAACAAAACCAATAATGTCAGACGCTATCCATGCAAGTTTTTCCATGGCATCTTTAGGCACCACACCATAGTAATACGTAAAATCAAAACTGGTACCCCCATTCCTTTGTCCACCCCACGTAGGAATGAGTAAGCGATGTGCTCCATTAGGTGTATTTTCTGATGCAGTAAAAGATACATGTTCAAAAAAATGAGCAAACCCCGTTCTTCCAGGTTTTTCTCTATTCGAGCCAACATGGACAACGGTAGCAATTGCAACCAAAGGGTCAGAATCATCTTGATGTAGAATAACCGTTAAACCGTTATCAAGCTGATACTCTTCATAATCTATTTCAAAATTTGTTTTTGGGTTTGAGGTACAGCTCACTAAAAACAAAAGAAGGGATGTAGATATAATTTTTTTCATTATTTTATCCAGGTTTATTTGACGAATTACTTAAAAAAACGTTAGTGAAAGTAACCATGAAACGTCTTTGGATTATAGGATTTTTATTGTTTCCCAGCTCCTTTGGAGCTGAAAACAATCCCACGCAAAAGATTTTATTTGTTGGCAACAGCTTTACTTTTTATTTCAATATGCCATTAGTTGTTGAGTCAATGGCAAAAGAAAAGGGTATCGAGATCGATATTTACCAATCAACTGCAGGAGGTGCAAGCCTTAAAGATCATTGGGATGGCAATAAAAACCTTAGCACTGTAGAAAAAATTAAACAGGGTCAATTTGATACAATAATTCTACAAGATTACAGCACTAATCCACTTGCAAATACCTTAGAATCGCTAAAGTATTTTAACAAGTTCATAAGTCTCGCAAAATCACACAACGCTAAAGTTATCATCTATGGAACCTGGACCTACGAGGCAATGAAACCTAAGAAATACAAAGGGCTTGATCCTGTCGAGCTTGCTCTTATGCCATTAATCAATAACGAAGTAGTTCTAGCGCCAGTTGGAACCGCTTTTAGACTCTTCCAGAGTGAATTTCCTGAATCAAAAATTTTTACAAGTGACAGTAAACACCCATCACCAATAGGGAGCTATCTTGCAGCATGCGTTTTTTTAAAAGCATTAACTGGTGAGTCACCGAAAGGGCTTTATCGTCGATATGACCGAAAAGATGAAAAGGGTAAGAAAATTTTCTTGGGAATGATTGAAACTTCAGATGCGCTTAAGTGTCAATCTATTGCTATGAAAATTGAAATAAAAAAAGCCCTAACAAATTAATCATTAGGGCTTTTGATTATTAAAAAAAAGGATTTAGAAATTGTACGTGGCAGTAATATTCATTACGTTCCATGTAAAACCAAGTTCGCTTAGCAGTTCTGCAAAACCATCTCCTTGATCTTTCATTTCTAAATTATGAATGGTATAGAGCACTTCAACGCCAATAGGTTGAACTGGAAATTTAAATCGCAATCCTGCGCCATATGCTAAACCTGCTTTGTACATGTCACCGTCTTCTCCAACTGGCAGTGAGTAACCCATTCTAACTATACCCCTAAACATTGGAAGTCCTACTGGTACTTTAGCTACTCCGTAGCCATAAATCATGTCAGGACCTTCGTCACCTCCAAGGGTAAATTCGCCACCAGCACCTAAGAGCCCAAGCAGCATTTTTTCATAGCCAAGTGTTATTCCCATGCCTTCAGATTTCTCTGCCGCGAGACCCTCAAGATTCATTTCTCTTGATATATCAGCTCCAACCCTTAATTGAGAAAAAGCTGCTGATAGCATAAGTAACGAAATTAATGTGATTTTTTTCATTATTATCTCCTTTGGTATAATAAATATTAAAAAAATTTTATTTATCAAACTAAGGATTTTGGTAAAATCCATACTCTCGCTATTATTGACATATGAAATCAGTAATATTATTTAGACATGGTAAATCAGACTGGAATGCATCCTATGGAAGTGATCATGAGCGACCGTTATCCAAAAGAGGAGTTCATGCTGCAATGAGAATGGGCAGGTTTCTTGCAGAGAAAAATCAAATTCCAGATCTAGTCATTTCATCCACAGCTCTTCGAGCTCAATCCACAGCTAAGCTTGCAATTAATAGCGCTAACTGGGATTCTAAAATTGTGCTTGAAGGTGGTATATATGGAGGTTCACCAGATTATCTTCTAAATCTCATACATGCTCAAAGCGACTCCAATAACGTGCTGTGTCTAGTTGGACACGAACCTAATTTTTCGAACTTTATTTCAAAAGCAACGCATGAAGATTATATTAATTTTACTACAGCAAATATGGCTAAAATAAATTTTACAGCAAAGCGCTGGACTGAAGTACAGTTTGGTACAGGATCTCTTGAATGGCATCAACAACCAAAAAAATTAGAAAGTTTAGTTTGAAAAAAATTTTAGCAAGAGGAGGTATTGAGTTTTTAGCAGTATTGTTTGGAATTACAATATCTTTATGGGTTGAAGATCAGCGCCAGGAGAGAGATATTCAAAAAAAATTAATTGAGGATTATAAAAATATCTCGATCGAAATACAAAGCGATGTGGAAAACATAAATAGGATTATTGCTTCAGTCGAGAATCAAAAAATTTTACTTAAAAAAATAATTAGCTATAGTGATAAAAAGCTCCAGTTTGATGAAAATGATATTTTAACATCGATACAAAGAGTTACCGCTCCAACTTTCTTCGGATCCTTAACCTCTTATAAAGCCTCAGTATCTAGTGGTCGATTGAATTTTTCAACTGATATGGCTATTAGCAATGAAATTTCGCTACTCTATGAGCATTTTTACAAAAGACTAGACACCAACAGCAATCTTTATGATTTACGCCTACAGAAGCTAAAAAGCGACTATTTCATAGATTTTTACAGCCTTGTTCATGGGACAAAAACTTTTGACAAAAATACATTGAACATACTTTACTCTGACAAACTTCAAAATGCGCTTTATTGGATTTTAGATTACGTTGAAAATTTTTACCTCAAAAGACTAGGTGACACCAAAGAGCAAATGAAAATTACAAAGCGGTCAATCGATAATTATTTACAAAAGAAGCTATCATAGAAATTTAACATTTAAAATTTTTAAGGAAAAACATGCAAGATTCTCAAGAGTTTATACAGTCCCTTTTTTCTGACCAGTGGTATTCCTCTTATCTAGTCATTGGCATACTTTGTCTGGTCGCCTATTTTATAACATCAAGGATATTACTCAGAACGGTCTCTCATTTGTTTAAAAAGACCTCTACAAAATTTGATGACATTTTGATTGAACAAAGAGTGTTCAACAAGCTTCCTTATCTTGTTCCACTGATCATACTTTACAATTCAAAGGATATAATTTTTTGGAATGCCCTATTAGATAGAGCAATTCTATCTGCCATTGCCATAGTATTTCTCTACTCATTAAATGCCTTTATTAATGCCTTTAATGAGATGTTTAAGCTCACGGACCTATCAAAAAAGTTTAGCATCAAAAGCTATACACAAATAGGAAAGCTTTTGATAAATATTTTTGGAATCATCGTTGTGATGGCGATTCTAACAGGTAATTCACCGGTGTATTTATTGAGTGGACTGGGAGCCTTAACTGCGGTCCTTGTGTTGGTTTTCAAAGATACAATTCTATCGCTGGTTTCTAGTGTTCAGATAAGCTCTAACGACCTATTTAAGGTTGGTGATTGGGTAGAGGCACCTCAATTTGGAGCCGATGGTGATGTGATAGACATTGCACTTCATTCCGTAAAGATTCAGAACTGGGACAAAACTATTAGTGTCATTCCAACCAATAAGCTCATTGATTCGTCCTTTAAAAATTGGAGAGGTATGTCAGAGAGTGGAGGAAGAAGAATAAAACGCTCAATAAATATTGACATGAATACAATAAAATTTTGCACAAAAGAAATGATCGATAGATATAGTAAATTCAATGTAATATCCGATTATCTTAAAGTAAAACTTGAAGAAATTCAGCAGTTTAACAGCGATAGCAAGGTTGAAGAAGAGGGTTTAATCAACGGAAGGTCTCTGACCAATATTGGTACGTTTAGAGCCTATGTTGAAGGATATCTAAGAAATCATAATCAGATTCATAATGAAATGACATTCTTGGTAAGACAGTTACCTCCCAACGCAAGTGGACTGCCCATTGAGATCTACGTTTTTTCAAACGACACCGACTGGGCAAATTATGAAAAGATACAGTCTGATATTTTTGATCATTTACTGTCTGTTGTATCAGAATTTGAACTGAAGGTATTTCAAAATCCATCAGGAAGTGACTTCAAAAGTTCTTTTTCTGAAGAAAATAAATATTAGAAAAGAAAAAAAATGAAAAAAATTAACCTTTTATTGTTATTATGTCTTTCTCCAATTTTTGCAGAGGATTACTGGCAACAATTTGTATCCTATAAAATGGATGTCCAGTTGGATACTGCTAATCATACCATTGGGGGACATTCCACTATCAGTTATAAAAATAATTCTCCTGATACGCTTTATCACTTCTATTTAAATCTATATGCAAATGCTTTTCAAGAAGGAACCGTTAAATATAGAGAGTATTCAGCGGGTCTCGGTAGAACCTATAGAGGAGCGCGCATTAAAAAAGGTATAGGTCCATTTTTTAGCAAATACGAAATAAATAATTTCATCATAAAGAGTGGCGCATCGGCATTATCGGATACTTTTAAAATAGATGATACAATATTGTCTGCTAAGCTCTCCAAAGGTCTTCAGCCCGGAGCTACAATGGTAATTGATTTGGATTGGACGCACCATGTGGGAGAATTTTTAGAGCGAGCAGGGCGCGTTGGAGTGCAGTATAATTTTGCGCAATGGTATCCAAGGGTAGTGGTGTATGATGAAAATGGCTGGTTCAATGAACCCTTTCATGCTGAAGGAGAATTTTATGGTGAGTTTGGAAATTATGAAGTTACAATGAATGTACCTCGAGGTTATATAATTGGTTCTACGGGAACCGTTACAAATGGTGACCCGGGTTGGGAAGAAGTTCGAGTAGATACCAGTCAGAATTTTAGTCAGTGGCTAAAAGGTTTTAAAAAAAACCGCAATGAATACGATGAAAGCGAAAGACGAATCGTAACGTTTTTTGCTGAGAATGTGCATGATTTTGCATGGGTGACAACCCCCAATTTTTTATACGAAAGCGGCAGTTGGAATGGTATTGACGTTCATGTCCTTTACAATCAAAAAAATGGCAAGAAATGGACCAAAAAGGTTGTTGCAAGGACAGAACGTGCGATTGAGTGGCTTAGTACAAAGTTCGGAATGTATGCCTACCCGCAAGTTACCAATACCGATAGGCTGGCTGGTGGAGGAATGGAATATCCGATGCTCGTAATGGATGGCAGTGAGTCTGAGGGACTTATTTTGCATGAGGTGGGACATATATGGTTTTTTGGAATATTAGCAAACAACGAAGTTCGTGAGTCTTGGCTGGATGAAGGGTTTACGAGCTTTCAAGAGCGATGGTATATGGTGGACCGGTACGGAGATCAAGGGTTTGACATGAAAAGCGATAGACTGAAAAACTGGCAAAAAAAGTATTGGAAGTTTTCAAGCGACCTAGGCAATACACAATGGAGCATGATCGGATTTATGAGTAGTGGCCTTGATGAACCAATCAGTCGCTCAACCTATATGTTTAAAAATACCAGAGCTGCAGGTGCGAATGCTTACACGAAACCATCCTTAATGCTGGATGAGTTAAAATATATTTTAGGTGAAGAAATTTTTTTAAACAGCATGCAAGAATACTATCGCCGTTGGAAACTAAAGCACGTAAATGAAAAGCGCTTTATAGATGTCGTTGAGGAGGTCAGTGGTGAGGATCTTGATTGGTTTTTTAGGCCTTGGCTTCACGATACTCGTCTTCTCGATTATGGATTAAAAAGTTGGAAAAAAACTCAAAAACCTAATGGTACGTGGGACGTTACTTTGAATATCGTTCGCCACGGGAAAAGAGATATGCCGCAATTGATTGAAACAAATTTAGCGGATGGATCTGCACATAGAATCTGGTGGAAAAATCACAAATTCAGAAGAACCGATTCATTTACGTACAACGTTCCCTCTGAGCCAAAAAATGCATCACTGGATCCGGATGTGCAAACAATGGATATCGACTTTAGAAATAATTTTGTTCAGACAAAAATGCCTTCTGAGATTTTGTTGTATCGGCCTGGTATGCGCTACCGTCCACGCAATAGATATGTGATTCAGTACCATCCCACGCTTCAGTATCACGATATCGATAGCTACATGCCTGGCATAAAACTCAACAGAACGTATGGCATAAATGAAGAACTGAACGTTGATTTTAATTTAGGTTCTGAAACCGGCAAGGGTTATTGGCAAATATCGGGATGGAGACGCTATCTTCATAGCGGACTAAGAAAATACGATTATCATTTGTATGATCTTGGCGGGGTGAGGGGTTTAAGGATTTCAACATCCAATGCTCTGAATCCTACCAGCCCCATCACTTTAACTGTTGGTTTGTCTATTACAGATGCCTCAAATATTAATCGGACAAATCTGTTTGACAAAGGATTGACCTCTGTCGTTTCGTTCGGTATTTCGGATAGTAGATTGTCTGGAGGATCGATAATGATCGACTTTTCTCCAGCTGGTATATCGGATTGGTCTTTTACCAGACTAACCATGGAAGATACGTTTGAAAAGAAAAGCAGATTATTCGGTGTTCGGGATAGAAGTTTTTTTGGATGGATGCGGTCTGACGCTAAGGGGGTGCCCGCCCAGGAACGATTTACTGTTGAGGGAGCAGGTTCAGCCGCAATGCTCAAAAAAGGATATCTTAGAGATGCGTCGAGTTTTTACGGGGATTATGACTTACGAAATCGCTATCACATGCCAGGCGATGCAAATCTACGAGCTTTTGGAAATCAGAATTTTATCGGTGTTGAAAAAGTCCTTTCAAATAGTTTTGAGACATTCATGCATAAAAGATTTGGACCCATCAGTTTAGAGCTGGCCGCCTTTATCGATGGAGGCATTTTATCCGGTTCTAAGTTCGTTTTAAATGACCGCTTATTTGATAACACTTCATTGTTAAATTATGGTTTTGGATTGCGGTTATCTTCAAACATCTATGGACAGCCGTTATATCTTAGAATTGACAAGCCCATTGAGGCAACAATCGATGGAAATTCACTTGAAAATATAAACGAATGGGTCTTTAGCTTTCAGAAAGCAATTTAATCCTATACAACAAAATTTTTTTATAATCGAATAATGATCAAAGGAGTTTTATGATCAAAGTTGAAAATTTAGTCAAAGATTTTACCCTGAATAAAAAACAGCGCAAAGAAATGGGCGATGATTTCAAAAATACCAAGACTCTAAAAGCTGTTGACAATATCTCTTTTGAATGCAAACCCGGACGAATATTTGGTTTACTTGGCCCAAACGGCGCTGGAAAAACCACAACGCTCCGCATGATAGCAACCATGCTCAAGCCTACATCTGGAAGCATTACTGTTTCCAATTACGATACCGTCAAAGAGGGACAAGCTGTGAGAGGTGAAATTGGCTTTATGACGGGCCAAACGGCCCTTTACGACCGTTTGACGCCAACGGAAATGGTTAAATATATTGCTGACCTCCATGGAATGGACGCTAAATCCTTTCAAGAGCGAAAAGACAAAATATTCAGCATGCTAGACATGAACACTTTTGCTGATCGACGCATTGCAAGGCTCAGCACAGGTATGAAGCAAAAAACCTCTATAGCGCGAACAATCATTCACGATCCGGCAGTTATGATATTTGACGAGCCAACCTCTGGCCTGGACGTGATGACTTCCAGGTCAATTGTCGAACTCATTAAATCATGTCGTGGGGAAGGAAAAACGGTGATTTTTTCAACGCATCGCATGGGTGAGGTCAATCAGGTCTGTGATGATATTTCCATTATCTACAATGGAAAAATGTACTACAATAATACTTTAGATCAATTTAAATCAGAAATGACTCAATCAACATTTGAAGAAGAGTTCATCTTTAGAATAGGTAAGGCATAAGATGAAATATTGGATCATAGCAAAAAAGGAAATTCTTGATACTGCTAGAGATAAGCGCACATTATTGATGATGATAGTTATGCCTTTACTTTTGGTTCCAACGCTCATTGGAACGCTTATGAAGATAGAATCTTCACAAAGAGAAAAAGCATCTGAGCAGAAAATAAAAATACATTTTGTTGGAAAAGAGTTTGCTCCAACCTTATATCGGTCGTTTGAAAGTATGGAAAAGGTTGTGATTGTAAACGACATCCCCGAGGATAGCGTTGAAATATATTTGCAGAACGAAGTATTGGATGCATCGGTCACCATTCAAGAGGATTATCAATCAAAAATTGATCAAAACAGTCAAGCAAAAATACAAATTCAATTCAAGGGTACCGATTCATTTAACACTACACAAGAGGTAATAAAAATTTTGCTCAAATCCTCTGAAGACGAAATTATTGATAAGCGTATGGCGCGTTTAAATATTGAACAGGACATCGTTCAGGCTTACAAAGTAGAATATGTTGATGTTGCATCAAAACAGGAAGTCATTGGAAGTCTGATCGGCGGATGGTTGCCATATATTTTCATTCTATTTGGGTTTTTGGGTGCAATGTATCCTGCTTTAGACCTTGGATCTGGCGAAAAAGAGAGAGGGACCCTCGAGACCATTCTCTCATCTCCAGCTAGCAGGTTTGATATTGTTCTTGGAAAATTTTTAGTAATTATGTTAGCTGCTTTTTTGACAGCATTTTTAGCGTTAACTGGATTAATTATTGGTATCAACTTTATTCCGGACATTCCGCCTCAAATGATGAAGGTGATTGATGATATGTTCGCATTTAAAACCATTTTCATTATTATGACGTTGGTGTTACCAGTTTCTGCGTTTTTTAGTGCTGCTCTTCTGGGGCTCTCTATTTATGCAAAATCATTTAAAGAAGCTCAGAGTATTGCAGCGCCATTAAATATAGCTATTGTTTTTACAGCCGTCATCGGAACTATGCCAGGTATAGAGCTGAACGCTGTTACTGCGCTGATTCCAATACTTAATGTGTCTCTTGCTTCCAAAGATATATTTGCTGGTGTAATTAACCCTTTTTATATGATTGAAGTTTATTTGTCTCTCTTTGGATTTGCTATTTTGTCGGTTTTGGGATGCGCAAGAGCGTTTAATGATGAAAATACTCTTTTCAGAAATTAATTATTACTGATTTATGAAAAATATTTTAGCCAGAGGAGGGGTAGAATTTTTAGCAGTTTTATTAGGTATTACTCTGTCCTTCAATGTAGATGAGTGGAAACAGGACAAAGAAATTGAAAAACGCTTAAAATCAGATTATATAAATATTCAAAAAGACTTAAGAAAAGATATTTTTTCATTAAAGAATGTTATTGCTTCTCAGCAAAAATCATATCAAAGTGGATTGAAAGCTTTAGAAATGATTAAAAATAAAGAAATGTTCGACTATGAAAAGTTTATAAATAATCTAAGTAACGTGTGGAATGGCGCAACTTTTTTTGGTACGTCCTCTGCTTATGATGCTTCAGTATCTAGTGGTCGGCTCACCTACTTTGGAAACGATGAAATAACAAATGAAATTGGAATAATATATGGGCATTTCTATTCAAGGATGGATTTGAACGGAGAACAATTAGATTCATTCTGGTACACTTCAGATTTTGGAATAAAATACTTTGGATCTGAACCTTTTAATCCTGATGTGAAAAAAACAAATATAAAAACAATATTTTCTAATGATTATTTGGGTTCACTTAGAACATTTATAGATGAAATTCAGGGACTGTATATCATTAAAGCTGAAAATGCATTAAATCAAATGAAAAAGGTAGATTTACTCCTAGATGAAAAAATCAAAGAACTGTGAAAATATAAAATTCATATGAAAAATATATTAGCAAGAGGAGGTATAGAGTTTTTGGCTGTTTTCATTGGAATAATACTGTCTCTTCATCTAGATGATGTCAGAGATGATAGAATAGTTCAAAATAAAAATATTAACAATCTTCGTTCCTTAGGAAATGAATTAGATCAAAGAATTGGTTACGTAGATAAAAAAATATCTCAATACCAAAGAGATATAAGTATTGGCGAATATGTTATTGAAAATTGGAAGAAAGTTGATTTTAACCATGTTGATAGTTTAACAAAAAATGATCGAGGAATAATTCTTACTTTAAAAGCATATAGAGCCATTAATCTACCTACATCTGTCTACAATTCTTTAAATAGTGATGGGAGTATTGGTCTTCTTGAAAATGACTCCATCAAAATACTCATTAATAATTTGTATGAGGTTTTTCCTTCTCACATAGTTGATGGAGTTGAAAACGAAAGAGTTCTTTATCATTCCTTTAATAAGTATATCATCGAAAATTACCCAACGATTACAGATCGCGAAATCAGCAAAGCAAGTATTTCGGATTATAAGAGGTTTTTCAATGATGATATTGCATTAGGATACACAAAAGAAAAAACACATATCAGAAAATTCACCCATCGTAATATTGTGTCATACCGCAAGAGACTGCAAATACTTCGTCAAAAAATAAATTTAATAACAACGGACTGAGAATAAATTGAGAGCTTTTCTTATCAAGAAAAGATAGTAGCGGAGGAGGGACTTGAACCCCCGACACGTGGATTA